>Ga0302319_10000792_pt1 | contig 70671 bp, 46 predicted proteins | sample Bog_T0_2_FD_203319 | JGI IMG/M metagenome (GOLD analysis project Ga0302319, IMG submission 203319) | Peat permafrost microbial communities from Stordalen Mire near Abisko, Sweden - Bog_T0_2 | ecosystem: Environmental > Terrestrial > Soil > Wetlands > Peat | place: Sweden: Abisko, Stordalen Mire...
GATTGGCGGCAGCGGTGCCGGATGGGAAGATCGTCTTGGTTCTCTCTGCCAGTTTCTTGATTGCCGTGGGGCTGGGACGGCTCGGCCCGAAGGCTGTTGAGCGAGGACGATAGTAGACCCCTTTGCTCAGCCGTTCCAATGTCCCGTTGCGGGTCAGGCGTGAGAGCGTCTGGGCAACGGCGGGAAAAGGCTGATCCCGGAAGTCATTGTGCCGCCATAACTTCTCGCCGCCGCGTTCAATCTGCAGGCGGATGGAACTGGCGGCGCTGCGGGTTTTGGCGGCCTTTGGCATCTCCTTTACTCTGCCCCAATTGACGCCAGAGTGTCAAGTTTTTTTGCTATAAAACATGACATACCTGCATCCGGGAATCCATGAGTCGGCCACTCTCTACTAGGTGATTGCCCCTTCGTCAAAATCCAGTACGGTTTTTCCCTCTGCGCTATTTTTCCGCATTTCACTGATGATCTTATCGGCCATTTCAATCAACTCCGGTTGATGGATGATTTCCAAGATTTTATGTGCAGGCACGACAAGCGAAACCCCCATATTCACAGTTTCCGACATGGTAGGGGTCTGTGCATCCCAATGACCTATGACTGAACCTAAGAAGTAGATTCGTCCAACCCCGGATAGGAACAAGCGTTCGATACCTTCAATATTTGGCGTCGGGCTATTCACCGCATTGAGGGCAAAACCGGGTTTGAATTTTAGACCCGCGTCGACGCGAACTGTCGCTCGTACAAATACTGGGGAGCCGCTCAATCCGCCGATTGAGCGCGACTCGATAAGGTAAGCATCAATTAGGTTGTTATCTTTGAACGGAATCCGTTCCCCTGGCATCATGGCTAAATTTCCGATCCGAACGATTGGGTGCTGGCGAACTGTTTCCCTAACCTTGGTGAACAGACCCGCAATAAACACCTCATCTCCGACGCCTATATCTGCTTCGCGAATCACAGTTTCGTCTGCGAACAAATCGGCTTGGATTGTGAACAGATCAAGCTCTCGCATGTCTGGCGGGTAAAAAATTGTCACCGCTGCGTCAACATAGTCCTTTTCAGTTGGATGATAGAACCACCGTTGATCCGCATGAACTTCGATGATGCGCGGCTGTCCATCAACGGTCATAGTCTTGAGGGCGAAATCCTTGCCTTCAAGTCTTTCAGCCACATGCTTCGCGGTTGCAAGAAGGCGAAACGGATGTGTGACTGAGGTAGAGAATTGCTGGCCATCTTGCTCTATCGTTTCTGACCAATGCAACTGAAAGTCCGACAAAGCAATCAAGTACCCTGTCGCTCTCCAGTTCCACTCGCCAAATTCGTCTTTGATGCCGATAAACAGCACCGTTTTCCGAACCTCGTCTGGCACACGCATACGGCTATCCCTCGGTCTGGATAGATGATATCCGTCACCGCTCCCGAATCGTTGGTCAATCCAGCCCACGGACATTTGTATACCTACCGGGGGGATAAATACCCTCTACTAAATGGCGTTCGAGTGGTTGGGCGCGCCGGTGAATCACAAGCTCAATCCCTGGTCGGTTCCGACAGTGCCTTTAGCGATGGATTGAGCTTGAGAGATTTCGCTGACCGCAAGCGTGAGGTGCCCGGCGTGTTCTAAAGCGTGCTCCTTGGCAATGGGCTGGGCATGGCGATCATAGAACTGACTTTGCTGGTCAACATGCAGCCAGCCGCCAGTCTGGTTGTGCTGGTAGCTCTGGATGTCGCCGGTCTCCCGCTTCCACTCGTAACCGGAGGCATCGTTCGGCAACGCATTGTGGAGCGGTCCATAATGCCGTTGGTCGATTTCAGAGGGCGACTGCGCCTTGTCGGTTGCAGGATCGTGAGCTTTCTGTTCAAACTGCCTTCTTTGTTCTTCGGGGGTCAGTTCTTTGGTGTTTGTCATGGTCTGCTCCTTCGATTGGGGTTGGTGAGCTTGCGTTTCGCTGTTCGGTCTTGCGACCTCGACAGCGGAGGCTTTGCTGATGTCGGTACTGAGACGTTCGGCGAGCGTTGTTGCGTCGTTCGTGTAGATTCGCGCGTCTTCGGACGCGCGAGAGACTGACACATAAGCGAAGCGAGTGTTGATGAGTTCGGGGTGCGCTTTGGTGTCCATGTTGACGAGAACGCGATCCGTGGTGAGTCCCTGCGAGCTGTGCGACGTAACGGCGTAGCCGTGGTCGAAGTGGCGCATCTCGGAGGTGTCGAATGTCAGAGTCCGGGCCTTGTCGCCATCCATGCGGACAGTCATGTTGGTGCCGTCGATGCGTTCCACGGTGCCCAGATCGCGGTTCCTAATTTCCATGTCGGGCTTGCTGACGGTGAACTGGAGCCGGTCGCCCTCGGCAAAGTCTCTGGCGATTTCCCGGTAGGCGGCGATTCCATGCAGCCGCTTGGGATCGTAGGTGACGTGCTGGCCGTCTTCCCGTTCGACCGTGAGTTGGTTCGCCTTAGGGTCTGTGGAGACGACAGTAGCGTACGCGCACCCAACCCCTGCTCGTAGCAGTAAGTCATGAAATCGAGCACGTCGTCTCGGGTCGCGTCCTCGACGTACTTCTTTTTGTAAGCGGCACGAAGCAGGGTGTCGAGCGTGTAGCGGTAGGTCAGATGGGTGCGAGGCTTGCGCTGCATCTTCACATACCGGAGATAGGCGTCGATGGCATCGCCGATTGTGGTCTTGGGCGCAACCTCAGGCTCCGGTTCGGGAGCGGCAATCAGGCCGTCGCGGATGGCGCGCAACTCGATGGCCTTGCGGCGGGCCTGGTCGATGGCATCGTCTTTGGCGACGGCGGTGCGATATCGGCGACCGCTCCGGCCGCCGACGCGCCACTCGATGTAGTAGGCGCCTTCGGGATGGACTTCGAGCTGGCCGTTGATACGGACCCGATCCTTGAGCCGTCCGTTGGCTTCAGGAACGACGGAGGCGAAGCGCCAACCGCTGGCGGTCTTGATCTTCTTGATGAGGTTGACGCGGTCCGCGTAATCGGGAGCGTTGAGAAGAGCACCGAGGGGCTTGAGAGTGGGCATCGAAAGAGTCCTCCTCTAAGGACAACTCTATCAAAGCGTGGACACCATCGTGGACACCAAGGATCTATCTTACTGATTCCAAAGGTAGCCGGTTAGAAGGCAGCGCTCTAACCAACTGAGCTACGTCCCCACTTTATGCCTGGGTGGGTAAGATCTGGCCGGCAGAAGGAAGCTTGGGGTTCCTTCCGGGCCTGAATCTTCACTCAGGATTGTGGATGCATCCGATCTTTGTGACACTGGCGTGACGACTCAATCGACTGCGACAACATTACTGAGTGTATCAGAAGCTTGCGCCTTGCGAGAACACTCGGCTTGCGGGTGCTGTGGAAAGTCCGGTTGCACTGCTGCTTAGCCGCAATGCGTTGAAGGGGTGAGGCAGTTCCCTGCCCCAATTCGCCTGGACGAGGTACCTAAGCGGACCAGGCCTGACGGTTGGCTCGGCTGGCTGATGTGTATCCCATGTCGGCGGAGATGCCGCGGACGCATTGCAGCAGATGATTGGCGATGGCCGGCAGCTTCTGTGCCGTTACGCGGAACGAAGGGCCGGAGATGCTGACGGCGGCGACCGGAAGGCGTTGAGCATCGAGAAGCGGAACAGCGATGCAGCGCAGGCCTTCTTCGAACTCCTCGTCATCGACGGCGTAGCCGCGGCGGCGGGTCTTTTCCATCTCCGCGCGCAGGGCCTCGGCGGTGGCGATGGTGCGGTGCGTGAAGCGCTCAAAGCGGGTGCGGCGTACAACTTCAGCGGCCTTTTCTTCGGGAAGGAAGGCGAGAATGGCCTTGCCAACCGAGGTGCAGTGGACCGGGTTACTGGCGCCGACGCGGGTGATCATGCGGACCGAGCGCGCTGGCTCGATTTTATCGATGTAGATGACGCGGGCCGCTTCAAGAATGCAGAGGTGCGCGGTTTCCTCGGTTTCAACAACCAGACGACGAAGGTGCGGCTGGGCACGGTCGCGCAAGTCGTATTGCTCAATGGCGCGATTGCCGAAATCGAAGAGGCGCAGGCCGAGGCGGAATTTTCCGGTCGTGGTGCGTTCTACCATGCGATGGCGTTCGAGAACCATGAGAAAGCGGTGGGCGGTGCTCTTGTGGAGTTGGAGCGACGAGGCAACCTGGGCCAGGCCTAGCGGGGTTTCGCTTTCGCCTAGCAGATCGAGTACGGCGAAGGCGCGGTCGAGGGCTTGGACTTTATAGGTTCCTTGAGGAGCGATGTCTCGCATAATGGTTCTCCATGTCGCGAAGTGGTGACATAACAAGTTTGTAGGCTCACCGGCTTCGTGTCAATAGGTGAGACGGAATTTCTTTTCATGGGACTCAGGTGAAGTCAGTTCCATGATCGTGGGACCGATCAGGTTGAGTTCATACCTTAAGGAGCGCACCGAGGGGTAAGGTTGAGACATCCCGGGGGTACCCAAGCTATATATGATTTCAGGATATTTCGCTGAACACCACCGGCAACCGAACAGAACGCTGGCCGAGGAGATTACTTTTTGATTACCTTGTGATTACCTTCGGGTAGGGTGTAGGGGGTAGGTTCAGACCGCCCATATTTCGAGCAGACTGAATCGAGGAAACCGGGCAGACTTGGAGACATGAATCAAGTGTCCGCCTTTCGGAGAAATAAACTGCAAATTTGGAAAAGAAACTTTGAATTGCTTCAGGCGGGGATAACGTCGCCTTCGCCGGGGGCGAGGAAGAGGTTGGCTTCGAGGCCGTGCTGGCGGGTGTAGAGATCGAAGTAGCGGCCGCGCAGTGCGAAGAGCTCGGCGTGGTTTCCGCGCTCGACTATGCGGCCGCCTTCGACGACGAGGATCTGCTCGGCGCGGCGGATAGTGGACAGGCGGTGGGCAATGACGAAGGTTGTGCGACCTTCCATGAGCTTGTTGAGGCCATCCTGGATCATGGCTTCAGACTCAGAGTCGAGGGAACTGGTGGCTTCGTCGAGGATGAGGATACGAGGGTCAGCGAGCAGCGCGCGGGCAATGGAGAGGCGCTGACGCTGGCCGCCGGAGAGCTTGACGCCGCGCTCGCCAACGATGGTGGCGTAGGTCTCTGGGAAGCGCTCGGCGAACTCGTCGACACGGGCGGTGCGGCAGGCGAAGAGGAACTGCTCTTCTGTCGCTTCAGGGCGGGAGAACATAATGTTGTCGCGGATGGAGCCGTCGAAGAGGAACGACTCCTGGAGGACGACGCCGAGTTGTGAGCGGTAGGTATTGAGGTCGACTTTCGCCAAGTCGAAACCGTCCACCAAAATGCTGCCGCCGCCCGGATTATGGAAGGCGCAGACCAGGCTGATGATGGTGGACTTGCCTGACCCGGAGGAGCCAACCAGGGCAGTTACGGTGCCGGGTTCAGAGAGAAAGCTGATGCCGTGGAGAACGGGCTTTTCCGGCTCGTAAGCGAATTCAACGTTGTCGAATTGGACTGTGCCCCGGATGGGCGGCATTTTTTGGGTGCGATTGGGGTCCTTGTTCTCTTCCAGTTCGGACATGATCTCGTTGGTGCGGTCGAGACCGGCGAAAGCTTCCGTAAGCTGGGTACCGATGTTCACGATCTGGATGACGGGAGCGATCATGAAGACGAGGAACATGTTGTATTGGAAGTAGTCGCCGACGGTCCAGGAGCCGCGGAGAACGAGGTGCCCGCCGAACCACATGACAAGGGCCGAAACGAGGCCGGCCATGGTAGTGGAGGCGGCGGAGAGCACGCTCGTCATCGTGAGCGACTTCATTACATTTTCAAGCAGACGCCCGACGCCGTCCGCAAAAACGCTGTGCTCGCGTGCTTCCGCATGGTAGCCCTTGACGACGCGCACGCCGCCCAGCGACTCGGTGAGGCGGCCGGTGACTTCGGCGTTGATCTTGCCGCGTTCGCGGAAGATGGGGCGGATGGTCTTGAATCCGTATTGGAGGATAACGACGAAGACGCCGAGCACAGCGAAGACGCTAAGGGTGACGATGGCGTTGCGGTGCATGAGATAGATGAAGGCAAGGATCGCGGTGAGCATGCCGCCGGTGAAGTCCACCAGGCCGGTACCCACCAAGTTGCGCACACCTTCGACATCGGTCATGATCCGGGAGACCAGGGTGCCGGTGCGGTTTTCGTCGTAGTAGGCGACAGAGAGCAGACCGATGTGCTTCTGGACCTGGCTTCGGAGCTCGGCGATGAGGCGCTGGCCGGCTTTGGAGAGCAACTGTGTGAGGGCAAAAGAGGTGAGCGCCTGCACCAGCATGGCTCCGAAGACGAGGCCGATGTAGAGGGGTAGTTTGGAAGCATCGCCGTGGGCATTGAGGACATTGTCCATGAGGGGCTTGGTCATATACGGCATGACCAGGCCGGCGATGCGGTTTGGAACCATGAGGGCGAGTCCCGCGGCGAGCAGGCCGAGACGCGGCCTGACCAGTTGCCAAACCTGGGGCAGGACTTTCTTCAGTGCCGGCTTCTTTTTAGGCTCGTCTGCCTGTCCGCCACGGGCTGCGCCGGGACGAGGCGAGCGCTCTACGCGCGAGCCGGTCATGCCTGCCATACCACCACGCATGGTACCCAAGGGTTAGACCTTTCCCGAACGGCGAGCGGTAATAAAGGAGCGTACGCACAGGATGACGTAAAGGAGAAGCAGGCCGGTGAGGATCAGCTTGGAAGCGACAGCGATTTGATCCGGGGCGATGCCGGTGGAGCTGGCGTGGACGTAGGTGCGGATGACTTCGACGGCTGAGCCGATGAAGCCGAGCAGCGCGATGGTGACGCCAATGTGCATGAAGAGCTTGCGGCGCTTTTCAATGGGGCTGATGGCGAGGAAGCCACAGAGTCCGAGGGGCAGGCCGATCCAGGCAGGAATGAGGGCGGTGGCGTGGATACTGCCGGTGCCCATGTATCCGGCCAGGCCAAGACCAACCAGGAGGACTGCAAAAACAAGCGTTACTTTAGCCAATTCTGGACTCTCCGTTTATCTCTCGCAAGAATAACAGTTGATGGATGCGGGGGGAGACGGGGTTGATGCAAATAGGGTGTTAGAAGCAACCGCAGATCCCTCCCCTTCGGTCGGGATGACAGTGCTTTTTACCAGTGATTGGCCCAGGATGGGTTGCTTCGATCGTGCCGAATTATTAGCGCTGGATGCGGGCGGAGCCGCCTTTGGCGAAGGTGCGGACCTGGTCGAGCGTGGCCATGGTGGTGTCGCCGGGAAAAGTGGTGAGGAGTGCGCCGTGGGCCCATCCTAATTTGACGGCTTCCTGGGGGGACTCGCCGGTGAGGAGGCCGAAGATGAAGCCGGCGGCGAAGCCGTCGCCGCCGCCGACGCGGTCGTAGACATCGAGCTCGGCGGTGGGGGCGGAATAGGTTTGGCCGTTGATCCAGGCGACGGAGCTCCAGCTATGGCGGTTGGTGGAGTGGACTTCGCGCAGGGTGGTGGCTACGGCTTTTACGTGCTTGTGCCTGGCGACGACGTTCTCAATCATGCCGAGGAAGACGCTGGGGTCGAGTTTGGAGGTGGAATGGACCTCGGGGCCGGGGATGCCGAGGCCTTTTTGCAGGTCTTCTTCATTGCCAACCAGGACATCGACATTTTCTACGATGGTGGCGATGGTCTCTACGGCATGATCGTCGCCGCCATGGATCTTCCAGAGTTTCTCGCGGAAGTTGAGATCGAAGGAGGTGATGGCTCCGGCGGCCTTGGCTTCGCGCATCATTTCGGCGGCCAGCGGGGCTGTTGTGGGAGAGAGCGCGGCAAAGATCCCGCCGCAGTGGACCCACTTGACGCCGCTGGCAAAGATGGCCTTCCAGTCGAAGTCGCCGGGCTTGAGCTGGGCGGAGGCTTCGTTGCATCGGTTGTAGAAGACAACGGGACCGCGAACGCCGTGGCCGCGGTCGCTGTAGACGGTTGCCATGTTGGGGCCGGTTACGCCGTTGTGCTTGAAATGCTTGTAGAAGGGCTTGACGCCCATGGCGCGGACACGCTCGGCAATGAGGTCGCCGATGGGGTAGTCGACCATGGCGGAGGCGATGGCGGTCTTGAGGCCGAAGCAGTCAGAGAGGTTGGCGGCTACGTTGAACTCGCCGCCGCTGACGTGGATGCGGCATTCGGTGGCCTTGCGGAAGGGGATGATGCCCGTATCGAGGCGATGGACGAGGGCTCCGAGGGAAAGCAGATCGAGTTGCGCGTCCTGGCGGATTTCCAGGGTATTGGAGCCGGTGGTCATCAGGGTCTCCTTGGTGATCGGGACTATAGAGGGCTGAGGTCTCCCCGGTCTCAGAATCGAGACCGGGGGCCCCCGTTTATGGGCGATCCAAACCCACTAGCCTTAAGTTCGAAGCTTGCACAAAGTCAGGAGAAGGATAGTGCCTTTCAGGCCTTTCCGGCAAGGAGTTGCTTGACGTCTGCGGAGACCTGGTCGGGTGTCCAATCGTTGCCGGGGTAGAACTTTACGACCTTTCCATCGGGGCCGATGAGGGTTGTGGAAAGGGTGTGGGTGATGGTGTTGTCGGCGTCGGTGGTGATGCCGACATCGAAGTATCGGGCCATCGTTTGGACAACCGGTTTCTCCGGGACGGCGAAATCCCAATGGTTGAAAGCCTGGCTGGAGTCGCTGCCGATGTATTGCGCGCCGTAGGCCCGGAGCCGCTCAGGGGTGTCGTTGTCGGGATCAAAGCTTACGCAGAGAAGATGGGTCTTGGCGTAGAGGGACGGTTGGGCGGCGAGTTCTTTGTCGATCTGGGCAAAGTTCCGAGTGACACGGGGGCAAAAGTCAGGCCGCGGGCAGCGGGTGTAGATGAAGGTGATGAGCACGGCTTTGCCCTTGAACTGGGTGAGGTTGAGGGCGTGGCCATCCTGATTGCGGAGCTTGAAGTTTGGGACTACATCTCCCTGAACGGGAACATGATAGCTGATGGTCGGCTTGTAGTCAGGTTTGGCCTGGGCCACAACCACGATGTGGTCAAGCAGGATGTCAGCATTGCCGTCCTGGGAGACGAGGAGGTCGGCGGTAATTCGATCGCCGGGGTGCAGCTCGGAGAGGATACTGGGGTCTTTGAGCTTGTAGGGCATGACCATGGCATCCATAAAGCCGGGAATGGCTTCGTGATCGAGCAGGACCTGCCCGGTGGATGCGTTGGTTGAGACGATTTTGCCGTGAACGTTGTAGACTTTGGCGCTCTGCGGCGAGGGGGAGGGGACATTTTTCGGAGTGGATTGGCATCCAGTCAGAACGGAAACGGATAGCACGAGACCAGCAAGAATTCGATACATCGCATCAATAGTTTACAACCGCTGAGAGGTCTTGAGCTGCTTGTGTGCAGGGATTCGTGTCACTTCTGGCGCGCTGTTTTGCTTTGGATTCGTGCTGGTTGGCAAGGAACCGGTGCCGCAGCGTATAACGCTGGAATGGGAGCCTTGGGAGCGGAAGGGATTGACGATTGGCTGCAGCGGGGTGGGCTGGTGGTGGCAGCCAGCGAACGCGCGGCGCGGGCACTGAGGGCCGGGTTTAACCGGGCGAGGCAGGGTGCGGGGTTGACGGCCTGGAATGCGCCGCGGATTCTGGACTGGAACGGGTTCCTCAGCTGGGCCTGGGAGGCGCGGTCGGGCGACGGGCGGTTGGTGCTGAATTCGACCCAGGAACAGAGCTTATGGGCGGAGATTGCTGGGGCTGACGAGCGGTCGGCGACGCTGCTGGAGGGACCGCGATATCGGTTGGCCAAGCTGGCGATGGAGGCGCATGAGCTGATTTGCAGTTATGCGCCTCAGTTTCTGCGGACCGGCGGTCGGGCAGGCTGGCAAAACGATGCGGCGGCGATTAACCGGTGGGTCGAGAAGTTTGAAGCCACGTGCAGGGCTGATAGCTTATTGAGCCAGGCGCGGCTGCCGCTGGAGTTGCTGAGCCTGCTGGAAAAACCTGATGCGGAGGGTCGGCCGGCGTTGCTGCTGGCGGGATTCGATCGGCTGCTTCCGGTGCAGCGCGCGGTGTTTGATGCCTGGGGCAGCTGGCGGGAGGCTGGGTGCCGCGAGAAGGCGGAACATGTCTTTTTTCATGAGGTTGCGGATAATCAGGCAGAGATTTCTGCCTGTGCTTCGTGGTGTGGGCGTCGGCTGCGAGAGGAGCCGGGGGCGCGGGGGACATGCTCCATCCTGGTGATTACGCAGGACGCTCGGGCGGCTCGAGGGCAGATTGAGCGGGCGTTTTCCCGGTATGCGGGGGCGGAGCTTGGTTGCCAATTTGAGTTTTCGCTGGGGGTTCCGTTGGGGCAGGTTGCCTTGCCGCGGGCGGCCCAGATGGTGCTGCAGTGGCTTTCCGGCCCGCTGAGTGAAAACGAGGTCGACTGGCTGATTTCAACGGGGTATGCGGCGGCGAGTGCGCAGGAGACGGCTGCGCTCCAGCAGCAGATGCGGGCAGTGCGCCGGAGGGGACTGGAACGGCCGGAGTGGACGCTGGCTGGGTTTGTTCGGCCGTTTTCCCGGCTGTCTGAGAGCAGCGGCCTGCCGGCGGAGTGGGTGCAGCGTTGGACTGTGGAGCAGCGCCGGCTGAAGGAGTTTGGCGAACAGCCGCAGAGCCCGGTGGCCTGGGCGGAGTTGGCGCCGCAACTGCTTGAATCGTTGCACTTTGCGCAAGCTAAGAAGTTTTCAAGCGCGGAGTTTCAGGCGGCTCAACGGTGGCAGCAGGCGGTGGAGACGGCGGGGTCGCTGGGGTTTGACGGGCGGCGGATGGAATGGCGTGAGTTTCTGTCGGCGCTGGGAAGAGCGGTGGAAGAGACGCTGTTTGCGGCTGAGTCGCGGGAAGCACCGATTTTGATTGCGGGGCCCGCGGAGTCGGCTGGACTGACAGCGGATGCGGTCTGGTTTCTGGGGGCTACGGAGGATGGGTGGCCAGCGGGCGGAAGTACGCATCCGCTGCTGCCGCTCGACGTGCAGCGGAATGCGGGGATGCCGCACGCGACGCCTCAGGCGGACTGGGAGCTGGCAGGGGCAGTGACGCGGCGCGTTGTGGCGTCGGCGCGGGAGGTCCACTTCAGCTATGCGAGGCAGGTGGATGGGACCGAGGCACGGCCTTCACGGCTGATTGCACTGATTGCCGGACCAGCAGAGAAATTGGCGGACGAGCTGGCGGGTAGCTCAAGTCCAGAGCCGGTGGCAATCACCGTGGAGGATTCAAGCCGGGTGACTCACGCGGCTGGACTGGTTGCGGGCGGTGCGGCGGTGTTGACGTGGCAGAGCCAGTGCCCCTTCAAGGCGTTTGCGACGGCGCGGCTGGGGGCGAGCGGTTGGGAGGCCGCGCAGGCGAGCTTGACTCCGATGCAGCGCGGAAGTTTGCTGCACCACGTTTTGCACAGGGTGTGGAAAGGTCCGCCCGACGGGATTCGCACGCTTGAGCAATTGCTTGACCTGACGGATCGCAGTTTGTTTGTTTCCAACCACGTACAACAAGTATTTCGAGAGAGACTTCCAGGAAGTTTGAGAGAGCGCATGCCCGCACCCTACCTGGCATTGGAGCAGGAGCGGCTGACGCGGCTCGTGACCGCCTGGCTGGATTATGAGGCGGGAAGAGTGCCGTTCGAGGTGGAGGAGACAGAGGCAGAGCGGACGGTTCCGGTGGGATCGCTGGAGTTCAAGCTGCGGTTGGATAGGGCGGACCGGCTCAACGATGGGACGGTGATGGTGGTGGACTACAAGACCGGGAAGGTCTCCCCGAAATCCTGGGAGCCGCCGCGGCCGGAGGACGTGCAGCTTCCGCTTTATGGGTGCTTTGGGCTGAAGGACGATGAGGACCTGGGAGGGCTGGTGTTTGCGCGACTGCGACCCAGCGCAAAAGAGAGAGCCTTTGCCGGTTGCGTGGGAGCGCCAGCGGACACCCTGTTTTCCGGCCTGAAGAACGTGAATTCGCTCATGAAAAACTCGCTGCAAGCTGAGCAAGTCGATGCATGGCAGAAGGAGATCGAGCGGCTGGCGGCGGACTTCCTGGCGGGGGTGGCGAAGGTGGATCCGCGCGACTATCCGGAGACCTGCGAGCGGTGCGGTCTGCAGGCGCTTTGCCGGATCCATGAGCACCGGATAGCTGGGGCGGGCGATGAAGACACCTCGGACGGGGAGGCTGGCGATGAGTAACCCGCCTCCCGATCAAGAGAAGCGCGAACTGGCGCTCGATCCGACGCTTTCGATCCTGGTGCAGGCGCCGGCGGGGTCTGGCAAGACAGACCTTCTGACGAGGCGGTTTCTGCGGCTGCTGGCGGAGGTGGACGAGCCGGGCGAGATTGTGGCTATTACCTTCACGATTGCGGCGGCGTCGGAGATGCGGCACCGGATTCTGGGCGAGTTGGAAAAGGCGGCAGCAAGCCCAGGTTTGGAAGAGAGCGACCAGTTTGGAATGGCTACACTGGCACGGCGGGCTCTGGAACGGTCGAATGCGCGGGGGTGGAAGCTGCTGGACCTTCCGGCGCAGTTGCGGATTTCCACGATTGATGCGTTTTGCCGGGAGTTGGCGCTGCAACGGCCCTTGCTTTCCGGGCTGGGCGGCGGGCTGCAGGTGGCGCAGCAGCCGGAGGAGCTTTATTGGAGGGCGGCGCGCAAAACCCTGGAACAGGTTGAAACGCCGGGAACTGCGCTGGGGGAGGCGGTGGCGCGGCTGCTGGACTGGGACGACAACAACTGGCAGGAGCTGGAAGGCCTGCTGGTGGAGATGCTGGGCACGCGGGACCGCTGGATGCACGATTTTCTGCTGAGCCGGGACGCGGATGGGGAGGCACTTCGGGAGTATCTGGAGCGGCCGTTTGCGAGGGCGGTTGCGAAAGGGCTGGAGGAGGTTAGCGGGCTTTTGGATTTGGCGATCGGGGCACGGGCAGAGGCACTGCAATTGGCTCGGTTTGCCTGCTCGCAGAGTGGCGGCGAATTGCATCGAGAACTCGCCGAACTGGCGGAGTTTCCGCAGCTGCCTTTTGCCACCGTCGGGGATATGGAAGAAGGGCTTGGGGCAATGCTCGTGCTGGCCAACCTGCTGCTGACCAATGAGGGAGGGTTCCGGCGGCAGGTGGACAAGCGGCTCGGCTTTCCCGCGGACAGGAAGGCGGAAAAGGCGCGGATTCTGGTGCTCATCGAAGACCTGAGACAGGTTCAGGGCCTGGGAACAGCTCTGGCTGCCGTGCGAGGACTGCCGCCGCTGCGCTATTCAGAGGCGGACTGGGAGATTGTCAGAGCCTCGTTCACTTTGCTGCGGCATGCGGTGGGGCAGCTGAAGGTGGTTTTCGCTGAGACGGCGTCAGTGGATTTCATTGAGGTCTCGCAGATTGCCCAGAATGTTTTGAGGAGCGAGGACGAGTTGCCCAGCGAGGCGGCGATTGCCGTTGCGGATGGGATCAAACACTTGCTGGTGGACGAGTTTCAGGACACGAGCAGGCGGCAACACCAACTGCTTGGACGGATTATTGCGGCGTGGGACGACCGGGAGGGGCGGACGCTGTTCGCGGTGGGTGACCCGATGCAGTCGATCTATTTCTTCCGCGATGCAGATGCGGAGCTGTTTGGACGCGTGCGGGTGAATGGGCTGGAGGTGCCCGGAGGGGAGCCGCTGAAGCTGGAATTTGTGCCGCTTTCGGCAAACTTCAGGACGACGCCTGGCCTAGTCGAACGGCTGAATGGGGTGTTCGAGGCCGTGTTCGCGGTGGATGACGGGAGCGGGGTTGAATTCTCACCGGCTGAGGCCGCCCGGGAGATTCTGATTGGGCAGGAGGAAGACGAGCAGGGGAAAAACTTCGAGTTCCATTTGAGGTTTTCGCTTAGAGAATTTCTCAATGGGGAAGATGCCTCCGACGGCGAGGTAAATGAGCCAGATTCCCATGCAGAGCAAGTAGCGGAGATTGTAGAACTGATCCGCAGCCATCGCGGGGCGGTGGAAGAGGCTCGGGTGGCAGGCAGGACGTATCGGATTGCGGTGCTGGCTCGGGCGAGAAAATCGCTGATTCCGATTGCCGAGGCGTTGCGGGAGGCTAACGAGCAGGCGGCGGACGATGCCGAGAGGATTCGCTTCAGGGCGGTGGAGTTGGAGCAGTTGGCGATGCGGCCGGAAGTGCTGGATGCACTGGCACTGGGACGGGCGCTGATGAATCCGCTGGATCGGGTGGCGTGGCTTGGGGTCCTTCGGGCTCCCTGGTGCGGACTGAGCCTTGAGGACCTATATAAGGCTGCGGGCGGCGACGAAGCAGATTCGGTGGCTAGGCCGGTACCGGAGTTGCTTGCGGAGGGAATCTCACAGCTGAGCGCGGCGGGGCGGGCGGGGGCGGAGCGGGTGCTAGCGGCCCTTGCGAGCGCACCTTTGCGCAAGGCCAACCAGCCGACGGCGACGCTGGGGTCGTGGCTGGAGCAGGTTTGGCTGAGCCTGGGAGGGGCAGACTGCTGCGACCGGACGGCGCTGGCGAACCTGGGCCTGTTGTGGAATTCGCTGGACCGGTTGCCGCATGGGGAACAGGACCTGGTTGGGCCGGCCATGGAAACAGCGCTGAAGAAGCTGACGGCGCTTTCCGACCCTGCGGCGTCGAGCGAGCGGGGCGTGCAGCTGATGACGATCCACAAGTCGAAGGGGCTGGAGTTTGAGGTGGTAATCGTTCCCGACCTGCAGGCGAAGACGGGTGGCGGGAAGAGGAGGCTGCTGGCGTGGCTGGAGCGGGGGTTGGAGAGTGGCTTGCAGCAGGACGGGGAATCGGGCGAGATTACGGAGTTTCTGGTGGCGCCGATGGCGTCGAAGGGTGAGGACTCGGGGGCGTCGAAGGCGTGGGTGGACCGTGTGTATCGGGAACGGGAGTCGCAGGAGACGCGGCGGATTCTGTATGTGGCGGCGACAAGGGCGCGGGAAGAGCTGCACTTGTTTGCTCGGCTGGACGCGAAGCCGCAGGAGGACGGTGAGTATGCGCTGGTGAACCCGCCAGCGAGTTTGCTGGGAACGGCCTGGCCGGGGTTGGAAGAGGAGATTGCGGAGCAGTTTGCGGCTTGGCGAGAAGAGAGGCTGGCCGAGGTTGAGGTCTCTGAGGGGGATATCGGGACGATTGCGGCTTCGGGAGCGAGCAATCTGCTTGTGATGGCGTCGAGTTCGCCTAAGCCGACCTTGCTGCGACGGTTGCCGGAGGGGTACGTGGCGCCGGTGTTGGGCGGACTGGCAGCGGGGGCAGATTCCGGGGTGAGTTCGGGGCGGCTGTATTCGCGGCATGAGGGCGGGTTGGTTTCGCGCGCGTTGGGGACTGCTGTGCATCTGCTGCTGGAGGAGTTGGCGCGGCTTAGGGTGACGGTGGACTGGGCGGCGGCGCGGGCTGGGCTGGAGCGCTTGAGGCCGCGAGTTGTGGCCGAAGCGCGGTCGGCGGGTATTGGTCCGGCGGAGGCGGCGGAGATTGCGGAGAGGGCGTTGCGGATGGCGCTTGAGGCGTCGCGGGATCCGGTTGGAGCCTGGATCCTTTCTCCGCACGCGGAGGCAGCCAGCGAGGTTTGCTGGTCGAGCGTGGTGGGCGGGACGATTACAACGGTTCGGGTGGATCGGGTGTTTCGGGCGGGGCTTGCGCCTGAGTCTGACGGCGAATCGGCCTGGTGGATTGTGGACTACAAGACGGCGCATGCTGATTCTCTGGACCCTGCTGCATTGAGGCCGCTGTTTGCGCCGCAGATTGAGGCGTATGCGCGCGTGCTGAGGAATCTGCATGGGGTGGATGCAGTGGTGCGTGCGGGGCTGTATTATCCGCGGATGCTGATGCTGGACTGGTGGGAGCTATGAGGCTTGGCTCGGGTTTGGGCCGTCGACTTTGAGTCCGATGGCGCGCATCAGCTCCAGGGCGTTGCTGGTTTTAACCACGCCGGGCTTGAGCTTGTAGTCGAAGATGAGCTGGCCGTTTTCGAAGCGGTCTTCGAAATGATAATTGACGGCGCGGGCGCCCATCTCATCGGGGATGCGGGTGAGGGCGAGGTCGTGGGTGCTGACAATGCCGATGGCGTTGCGGGCGACCAGCGAGCGGACGATGAATGCGCTGCCGGCGAGGCGGTCATGGGAGTTGGTTCCGGAGAGCAACTCGTCGAGGAGAAAAAGGACGGGGATTGGGCCATCAGCGAGGTCGGAGATGAGCTTGACGCGGTGGATTTCAGCGTAGAAGCGGGAGACGCCGCCGGAGAGCGAATCGAGGATGCAGATGGAGGCGGCTACGGTGAGCGGGGAGAGCCTGAGGCGGGAGGCGCGGACGGGGGCTCCGCATTGGGCGAGGACGGCGTTGATGCCGATGCTGCGGATGAAGGTGCTTTTGCCGGCCATATTGGGGCCGCTGAGTATGAGGAGTTGGAGGCCGTCGCCTAGCTTGAAGTCGTTGGTTACGGTTTTGGCGACGGGGAGCAGCGGATGGGCGAGGGCTTCGGCTTCGAAAAGGGGAGCGGAGTTTGGCTCGGCTAATTCCGGGAAGACGTCGGCGGGGTGTTCGTAGGCATACCCGGCCAGGGCGGTGAGGGCTTCGAATTCGCCGACGGTCTGGAGCCAGGCGCGGATTTGGGGGCCGAACTTCTGCTGCCAGGACTCGGCGGCGAAGACCAGTTGCGTGCTCCAGAAGGCGACCAAGTTGAGCGGGCGGAGGATGAGGTTGTGGCGGGACTCGATGTGTCCGGCGAGGGTGCACAAGCGGCGAATGGCGGCCGACGGAGGCGTGGTGCCCTGATTCAGAGAGGCCTGCAAGGCGATGAGCCGCGGGGCCTGGAAGGGCTCGTTTTCCAGAATCTGGAGGATTCCGGCAAGCAGGGCGAGACCGTCGGCGGCGCGCTCCAGGGCTTCGGCGGCCTGGTTGCTCCGCTTGAGGAGGCGCTGGGACCAGACGTAGTTGAGAAAGGTCAGGAAGAGGGTGATGTCGCCATTGAGGGTGACGGCCCAGATGACCAGGCTTAGGAGCCACAGCGCGGCGAGAACACGCGTGGTGATACGAGTTCTCTTCCCCGTGAAGATGGGGCTGCGTTCGCCCCAGGCGGAGAGCTGCCCGGGGCGGATGCCGAGACGCATTGTTTCGGCCTGGCAGAAGATCTGCTCGTGGAAGTCGATGCGGCCTTTGAGGTCGAGGAGGGCTTGGTTGCGCTGTTGGACTTTGGTGGCGGGGGCTGGGGCGAGCAGCCAGTTTGCCAGGGTTTCTTCGCCGGAGCGGGTGCGGGCGGTGCAGAGCAGTTCGAAGAGTGAGCCGGTGCCGAAGATGTCAAGGTCGCGGGCGTAGGGGTGGAGCGGGTCGACGAAGCATTCGCCGGACTCGCCGGTTCCGGACCAGCGGTCTTCGAGGCGGGCGAGGCCTCGGTTGTAGAAGTTGATGGCGCGGTTGCGGAGGCCGATGCGGCGGAGGAGTTTGTCGTGGAGCAGGGCGAGGACGACGAAAAGCAGCACCGGCGGGATGAGCCACTGAGAGTGCTTGAGGTAGTGGAGGAAGAGGAGCAGGCCGGTGAGGAAGACGGCTGCGACGATGAGTTTGGCGTAGCCGAGGAGCTTTTCGCGGCGCTGATCGGCGTTTTGGAGCTGGGTTAAGGCAGCCAGTCGGCGGGTATAGACCTGGGACGGAGTTTCAGCAGGTTGATTCTCCTCGATTTGCTTCCCCAGGCTGGCTGTCATCGGCGGCTCCGGTCGACTTTAACCAGACTACAGCGGCGGAGGTCGACGGCGGTTCAGGGGGACGTTGAAGGCGGCCTTTTGGCCTAAAGACGAGTGTTTTCCGGGGATTTGCGAGCCATAGGTGTCTGTAAGTGCTTTGTCTTCGATAGGCGAATGCGTAAGTGCTTTGCCATCAACAAAACCTGGGGGGCGATCAGACGGGCGCCTGGGTTGGGAAAATCGTGTGGGTTTGTGCGTGCATAGGATGATTGTGCGCGTTTGGGGTTTAATTGACAGCAAAGTCGGGAAGGTTTTTTTGCACGATTCGCTTTTTCTTAGAAGCAACCGCAGTCATACATGGCGCGATGCGCCATCCAAGACCCTAAAGATTCGGTGGGCTGTTCGAGATCTGGCAGGTACTTCTATTTGCCCTTTCCTAAGAGCAGCCGCAGATCCCTCCACTGCGGTCGGGATGACAGTGCCTTGTTGCGGTGATTGGCCCAGCGTGACAGGTTATTGGAGAGTGTGTGGCGGGGTATAGTTTGTAGGTCAGGTTTTCCCCTTCAAAACTGAGGTCGTGGCATGATCAGGCAGACTCTCTTCCTCCTTTCTTTGGCTGGTTTGTTGGCTGGTGGTGTTGCCGCGGCGCAGCAGGGCGGCGCGCCGAAAGACCAGCCGGATCACATCGCGCACATAACGCTAGGGCAGGCGGCGGTGCCGCTGTATGGGCCGTGGAAGTTTACGGTGGGCGATTCGCCGATTGACCCGAAGACGGGCGAGCCACTTTGGGCCGAGCCGGAGTTTGACGACTCAAAGTGGGAGGACGTGGACCTGACGCCGAAGGACGGAGCATTTGATCCGATCGGCGGGATTCCAAGCTATGTGCCCGGATGGACAGCCAAGGGACACCCCGGCTACTGGGGGTTCGCCTGGTACCGTATTCGGGTGCAGGTGCAGGGAGGGCAGGACGGGGCAGTGGCCCTGGCGGGGCCGGCTGACGTGGACGATGCATACCAGGTATTCGACGACGGGAGATTGGCTGGACACTTCGGCGACTTCACTGGAACGAAACCTGCCGTGTACGCTTCCCAGCCCAAGTTGTTCGCGCTGCCGGGACCGGGCAACCACGGGGCTAATTCCACCCGCGTTCTTGCCTTCAGGTTCTGGATGGACCCTGGCACCCCGCTCAGCGAACCCGATGCGGGAGGCATTCACAGCGCACCCGTGCTGGGCGAAGCCGGTGCGGTGGCGGCGAGCTACCAGATCCGGTGGCTGGAGCTTGTCCGCTCCTACGCATCCCTCGCCGCAATCGGTCTGCTTTTTGGCCTGCTGGCCGTGGTCGCTTTCACCCTCATCCTGTTTGACGACTCCGATCGTGTCTACCTGTGGATGGGGGCTCTGTTCCTGATCATTGCTCTCGATGCTTTGCTCGGTAGCATCGCCGACTGGACGCAGCTTTTCAGCTACCCCATTACTAACCTGCTGACGGACTGCATTGGAAACTCACTGATCTATGCCGCATGGGTGATGGTGTGGTGGGTATGGTTCGGTTTGCAGCGCCCGTCGTGGCTGCCAAGATTAGTTGCCGGGCTGACGCTGCTTTTGATTGTTTCGACTGTTTTGGGTGACGAGGTCTTCTTCGGACTTGTCCCGCATGCTTTTGCCAGCCATTGCGTGACGATGGCGCTGGTTCTTCGCCTGCTGCTGTTCGGCCTGTTGTTGTGGGTGGTCGTCGAAGGCATTCGCAGACGCGGTCTGGAGGGCTGGCTGGTTCTGCCTCTCGTGGTGTTGCGGGGAGTGGATGTGTTCCGAATCCAACTGGGGATGCTGCATGTCCGGATGAATTGGTTTCCCCTCGGCGTCCACGTCAATCTTGGCATCGCCGCAAGCCTGCTGGTAGCTGTGGTGATCGCGCTGCTGCTGCTGCGGCGGTTGCTGCAGTCGGTGCGGCGTCAGCGGCTGATGGCTCTGGATGTGAAGCAGGCGCAGGAGGTGCAGCAGGTGATCCTGCCCGAGGCACGGCTGGCGCTGCCGGGGTTGACCATTGAGAGCGAGTACCGGCCGGCACGCGAAGTGGGTGGAGATTTCTTTCAGATCATTCCGCACCAATCCGACGGCAGCGTGCTGATTGTGGCCGGAGATGTGGTCGGCAAAGGGCTGAAGGCGGGCATGCTGGTGGCGCTGCTGGTGGGGGCGGTGCGCACAGAAGAGAAACACGGCAACGACCCCGGCAGCATGCTCAACACCTTGAATGAAAGACTGATGGGCCGCGGCGACGCCCAGGCCACGTGCCTGGCTCTGCGAATTGAAGCGGATGGGAGCGCGACCCTGGCCAATGCAGGGCACATGGCGCCTTATCTGAACGGGGAGGTGCTGGCGATGGAAGGAGCGCTGCCGCTGGGCATGATTGAGGGGGCTGAGGTTTCGGTGATGCACTTCTCGCTGAAGGATGGGGATCGGCTGATGGTGATGTCCGACGGGGTTGCGGAGGCTACGGACGCGAATGGACGGCTGTTCGGATTTGAACGTGTGAATGAGTTGATGCGGACGGCGGGAAGTGCGGCGGAGGTAGCGTGGGCAGCGCAGGCGTTTGGACAGGAGGACGATATCAGCGTGATTTCGTTGATGAGGACGGGAGGGTTGGAAGCGGCGGCGTGATGGTGGTTGGTGCGAGAGGGGTGGCTTCGGGGCGAGTGCTTTCCCCGTTCCGAAAGGCGAGACCCGGGGCACCCGCAACACCATAATTCATCATCGAAGAACGACAGGGGGTGATTTCGCATGGCGCCTGAGACTTTGAAGACTACGTGTTGCATTGTGGGCGGTGGACCTGCCGGCATGATGCTTGGACTTTTGCTGGCCCGTCGCGGTGTGGAGGTAACTGTCCTGGAAAAGCATGGCGACTTCTTTCGCGATTTTCGGGGAGACACCGTGCACCCATCCACGCTTGAGGTGCTGAAAGAACTCGGCCTATTGACGGAGTTTCTGAGTTTGCCCCATCAGGAGATTCCATCGCTGGGGGTGATTATCGGTGGATCGTTTTTCGAAGTGGCGGACTTCAGCCATGTGCCCGCGACCTGCAAATTTGTGGCCCTGATGCCGCAGTGGGATTTTCTGAACTTTGTTGCGAGCCATGCGAAGAAGCTTCCCGCATTTCGTCTCCTGATGGAGCACGAGGTAACGGATTTGATGAAGGACAGCGGGCGGATCAAGGGAGTTGTGGCACGGTACGAAGGGGGAGAGGTTGAGATCAGAGCAGACCTGGTGGTGAGCTGCGATGGCCGTCACTCGATTACCCGCCGTGAGGCCGGACTGGAAGTAATCGAGCACGGAGTTCCAATCGACGTATTGTGGTTCCGCATCAGCCGCATGCCCGATGAGTCTGAACAGGTACTGGGTAATGTGAATTATGGAAAAGCGCTGATCCTGATCAATCGATCTGACTACTTCCAGGCGGGACTGATTATCGCCAAGGGTTCGTTTGAACAGATCAAGGCGGAGGGGTTCGATGCGTTTCGGGCCGGCATTCGTCAGATTGCGCCATACCTTGGGGACCGTGTGAACGAGTTGGAGACATGGGGCCAGGTGAAGATACTGACCGTTCAGATCAACAGGCTGCGGCAGTGGCACCGCCCTGGCTTCCTGTGCATCGGAGACGCTGCGCATGCCATGTCTCCTGCTGGAGGAGTGGGAATCAACCTGGCCATTCAGGATGCGATTGCGACCGCAAACTTGTTGGCGGAGCCGTTGCTGGGTGAGTGCGTGCGAGAGAAGGATCTGGCTGCGGTGCAGCGTCGGCGGGAGCTTCCCACCCGGCTTACGCAAGGGGTGCAGATGCTTGCGCATCGGGGGCTCGCACGGGTGTTTGAGAAGCCTGGACCGCTTGAAGCGCCCTGGCAAGTGAAGGTGGCAACACGGATTCCCGGGATTCAAAGGGCGGTCGGATACGCGGTGGGTATGGGTGTGCGCCCCGAACATTTGCGCAAGGAACCTCAAGCGAAAGACCGGCGGTCTTCCGTGGCGACGGCGACGTGTTGGGGACTTGGATTGGTTTTCGCCGTTGGTTTGGTTGGCTGGGCGGCGTTGAGGGCAAGGAAGGCGATGGGATAGAGTGGCGAGATGCCACATTCCAGCCCCCAAAAAACTCACGCGCGGGGTGAGGTGATCCCCCCCCCCGCGCGTGAATGGCGTGATTGAACAGGACGCCTACTGGGCCGGAGCCGCCGCTGCGTGGTGATGCCCTTCAGACATCGGCTTGCGCGCCTGTGGCTTGATTGCGGACTCGTCCACGGGCGTGGTCCCCGGCACGTCGTTCGCAAAGGTTGCGCCAGTGGGCACCAGGTAGTCTTCCACGGTCTGCCCATCGGTTGTACCGATCACAACGTGGATGCGAGAGGCGTCGATGCCCTTCTCGGTCACCAGGTAGTTTTTGGTGTTGACGGCGCGCTGTGCGGCAAAGTCGATCGCAATCGCGTGCCTGTGGTTTGTGGGCGGATTCTTCTCGCTTGCCGTCGACTCTCCCACAATGACTACTGTCGCGTCCGCCTGCTGCTGCAGAGAGAGTGCAACCGAGTCAAGACAGGCCTTGGCTTCGTTGTCGACGCGCGTGGGGCGGCCTGCGTCCCTGGAGAAGTTGATGGAACAGAGCGCCTGGGCGTGGGGCTGAGGCGGCGTGACGGGAACCGGCGCCACAATCTCCACGTTGGTATTGGCAGTGGCGGTTTGGCCCTTGTCGTCGGCAACATTGCAGGTGACGCCGACGGTGCCGGAGGCAGCCCCGGCTGAGGAGTACTGCGCGGTTGTCCCGGTGCCGGAGACCGTACCGGCCGTTGCCGTGTAGCTGTAGGTCAAGGGCCGGTTCTGGGGGCTCATGGCCACGGAAGTGATGGTGGTGGAGTCACCCGGCTTGATGGTGGCCGGGTTGGCAGTGCAACTGATGGTCGGCGGCTCGTAGGCTCTGACTGTAAAAACAGCGGAGCAATTGGCCGTCTCCCAGGGCTTGAGACCTTCCCTGCCCGACCTGCCCTCCTTCACTGTGCCCTGCACCGTGTAGGAGCCGGGCGCGAGCGATGTGGTGGCTACCATGGCTGTGGCGCCGCTGCCGGACACGCCGGTTCCGCTCCATGCATAGACGACATTCATCTTGGGATCCTGGCTTCCAGGTGTCGCGGTGATTGTCTCCGGGTCGCCGGGGAAGATTGTCACGGCGCTCGGCGAGCACGACAAGGCTATCGGTACGGGCGGCGCAATTGTGCCTATGCCCCACACGATTCCGGCGCTTAACCGCCCCTGGGGGTTGAAGTTGAAAGTCCCGCCCTCGCTGGCCGGGAAGTTGGCGTGAACAAACTGATAATCCGCCTGGAAGATGCGTATCGACAAATGGTGATTGAAGGCGGGTGTGGCAACGTCGAGGCTGCCGCCGGCCACGAGCGCGGGGCCAAAAACGTCGGTTTGATAGATGCTGCCAACTTGCTCCGCGCCGCCCAAAACGTGGAAGGATGGGGTGACTTTCCCGCTCGACATCGGAAGCCTGAAGACCACGCCTCCATATCCGCCGCTGAAGTCGTCGGCGGGTTGGTCCCACGTTATGTTGCTCTCGGGAAGCAGAATGTGTTCGTCCCCCTCAATTCTGACGCCAACATATTTGTTGAAAAAGCGGGTAATGCTCAGAATTGCACCCATGTCGATGGAGTTGTAACCGAATCCTGATGGGGGTGGGGTGGCGTCAACGTGGCCATTGGGGATGAGGGCGCTATATCCCGTGAAGATGTCCCACTTGGTCGGAGAGGGTTCGTTCCCTGATGCGGTCGGAGCAACCTGCGCGCAGAGCGCTACAGGGATTGACATTACAGCTGCTAACGCTAAGACCCGGTTCAATGACTTCCATAAACAGGTATCCATTGGTGTTGGTCCTCCACAACGGTGGATGTGCTATTCGGGACCGGCGTTGCTTCACTGTTTTCCCGCCACTCCAGTCCGGCGCGTGACAGACAGGTGTATCCTACCCAGAATCATGGGTATGCGCGGGCTCTGGGGTGGTGTTGTCCGACTGATTTGCGAAGGAAAAGCGAATGGAGGATGCACGGCGCATTTGTGGCGGGAATGGAAAGAACAAATGCGGCTCAGCATAACAGGCTTTCTAATTGGCCTTGTTATTTGCTCATCCGAGGGCGTGGGGGTCGGGGGCGGTTTTGAGGCTTTTGTGGTGGCGGACGTCGGTGCCCTGGACCCAGAAGATCACGTCTTCGGCGATGTTGGTGGCGTGATCGGCTACGCGCTCGAGGTTGCGGCAGATCATGAGGGCGTTGAGGGCCTGGGGAGCGAGGTGGCTCTCCTCGGCCATAACCTTGGTGAGGGACTTGTAGGCGGCGCGGTTCATGGCGTCGACGGCGTCGTCCATGGTGATGACAGTGAGGGCCATCTGGGAGTTGGCTTCAATGAAGGACTGGAGGCTGCGGCGGACCATGTCGGCAGCGAGAGCGGCCATGCGGGGGATGTCGACGGGCAGTTCGGCCTGGGCCATCTGGTCCATGCTGCGGACGCGGTCGCTGATGGCCTTGGCGGCGTCACCCACGCGCTCAAGGTCGGCGTTGATCTTGATGACGCTGAGAATGAAGCGGAGATCGATGGCCATGGGCTGCTCCATGGCGAGGAGATCGAGGGCAGCCTGATCGATGTCGCGCTCGAGGCGATTGATGGCGATTTCGCTGCGGCTGACGAGGTCGCAGATGGACAGGTCGCGGACGCGGTAAGCCTCAATGGCGCGCTGGATGGACTGCTCCGCCAGGCCGGCCATGACCAGGAGATTCTCTTTGAGATCGTCGAGGCTGCGTTGAAAGCGTATGCGCGTCATCCGAACCTGCCGGTGATGTAATCCTCAGTCCGCTTGTCGCTGGGATTGGTGAAGATCTTGTGTGTTGAGTCGAACTCTACCATGCGGCCGTTGAGGAAGAAGCCGGTTTTTTCAGCGACGCGGGCGGCCTGCTGCATGTTGTGAGTGACGATGACGATGGTGTATTGCGACTTGAGCTGGAAGATGAGGTCTTCAATCTTGGAGGTGGAAACGGGGTCGAGGGCGGACGCCGGCTCGTCCATGAGTAGCACTTCGGGGTCGACGGCAAGGGCGCGGGCGATACAGAGGCGCTGCTGCTGGCCGCCGGAGAGGCTGGCCCCGGATTTCTTTCTCAGGTCGTCTTTGACCTCGTCCCAGAGGGCTGAGTCTTTGAGGGAGCGCTCGACGATTTCGTCGAGGACATGGCGGTTGTTGTAGCCGTTGAGCTTGAGTCCGGCGGCGACATTGTCATAGATGGACATGGTGGGAAAGGGATTGGGACGCTGGAAGACCATGCCGACGCGGCGGCGGATTTCAACGGGCTTGGCGTCAGCGTAGATGTCCAGGTCGCCGATGCGGACCGTTCCGGTGACGCGGGCGATGGGGTTGGTCTCATGCATGCGGTTGAGGCAGCGCACGAAGGTGCTCTTGCCGCAGCCGGAAGGGCCGATGAGAGCCGTGGCATGGTTGGCGGGGATGTTCAGATTGATGTCCTGCAGCGTGTGATTTGCCCCGTACCACGCGTTCAGGCTTGCTACCTCGATGCCAACGCCCACTTAACTTGCTCCCTTCAGCACACCGCGACTGGCGACATAGCGGACCAGCGAAACTGCGGCAACGATCAAGACTACAAGGACCAACGCCGCTGCCCAGGCTTGCCGGTGTTGGTCGTCATACGGGGATATGGCGTACCGGTAGATTTCAAGGGGCAGTGCGGAGATGGGCCGGTTGAGGGCAACGCTCCAGTTGGAGTTGCCGAAAGCGGTGAAGATGAGGGGGGCGGTTTCGCCGGCGACGCGGGCAAAGGCGAGCATGCAGCCGGTGATGATTCCTGGCGACGCGGTTTTGATGGTGATGGAGAGGACGGAGCGCCAGTTGGGGACGCCGAGGGCCAGGGCTGCTTCGCGGACCGCGTGGGGCACCATGAGGAGCATTTCTTCGGTGGTGCGGGTGACGGTGGGGATCATCATGATTCCCAGGGCGATGCCGCCGGAGATGGCTGAGAAGGGCATCGCGGGGGTGACGACGAGTCCGTAGACGGCGACGCCCATGACGATGGAGGGCACGCCGTTGAGTACGTCGGCGGTAAAACGGACGGCGTTGGCCAGCTTGGTGCCTCGGCCGAATTCAGCCAGGAAGACGCCGCCTCCGATGCCGACCGGGACGCCAATGAGACTGGCGAGGCCGAGGAGGACGCCGGAGCCGACGATGGCGTTGGCCATGCCGCCGCCGACTTCACCTTCCGGCTTGGGAATCTGGGTGAAGAAGGCCCAGTTGAGCGAACTCGCTCCCTTGTAGATGAGGTAGCCGAAGATGGCGAGCAGGGGTGCGACCACGAGGATGGTTGCCCCGATAGCCAGGCCGGTGGCGAGGTTATCGGTGGCCCCGCGGAGTTGTGACCGAAATTTGCTTCCAGTGCGCAGAGTGATTCTCCGTTTAGGCGGGGGCTAAAGCCCAGCGTCGTTTTCTTGGCTAATCGGCATGACTGAAGTCATGCCCTGATACAAAGCATTCGAGTATTGAATCCTCAGTTGACGCGGGCGGGGGCGCCGCGGGTTACGGCCCAGACCAGGACACGAGCAAGGGCGTTGACGATGATGGTGACGAGGAACAGGGCAAGTCCGATTTCGGTGAGGGCGCTGAGGTGCAGATCGCTGGTGGCCTCAGCATACTCATTGGCAATGACCGAGGCCATGGATGCGCCGCTCGAGAGCAGCGAGCGCTGGATTTGCGGGGTGTTCCCGATGACCATGGTGACGGCCATGGTTTCGCCGAGCGCGCGGCCGAGGCCGAGGATGATGGAGCCGACGATGCCGATGCGGGCGTTGCGCAGCACGCCCATGCGGATCATCTCCCAGCGGGTGGCGCCGAGGGCCAGGACGGCTTCGCGCTGGGAGCCGGGGACGGCGCTCATGACTTCGCGGGTGAGCGAGGAGATGATGGGCAGGATCATGACGGCAAGGATGACGCCGGCAGCGACGAAGCCAAGGCCGGTGGGATTGTCGTCGTTGAAGAAGCCGGTCCAGCCGAGCCACTTGATGAGCGGCGGGTTTACATATTCGCGCAGCAGCGGGACGAGCACGAAAACGGCCCAGAGGCCGTAGATGACGCTGGGGATGGCGGCGAGCAACTCAGTGAGGAAGGCGAGCGGGCCGCGAAGGAAGCCGGGACACATTTCCGTGAGGAAGATGGCCACGCCGACGGCCAGCGGGACGGCGAGAATGAGGGCGAGGATCGAGGAGACAAGGGTGCCGTAAATGAAGGGCAATGCGCTGAAGTGGCTGTTGACAGGGTCCCAGAAGAGGGGGGACCGGGTATCGGGATCGGTGAAGGAGGTGTAGAAGAATTTAAAGCCGGACTGGGCCCAGGTGAGGTGAGATCCGCGGACGAGTTCCGAGGCGATGAGGGCTACGATGGCGAAGATACTCAGGGCGCAGATGACCATGAGGATGTGAAAGCTGCGATCCGCGAGGGCTGAATTTCCGCGGGCGAGGAGGAATTTGCGGATGGCTGACGACTCAGCAACTGCCGCCGTGGAAGGGGGTTGGCTGTCGCCAGGACTCGGATCAGTCTGGATGGAGGCTTGGGAGATACGAATCTCGGGCACGTTTGCAATCACCAGTAACAGGCTACCGGGCTAATGTGAATAGAAGGTTACAACACTGCTAAATCAAGTGCATAGAGGACGGAAAAGCGCGGTTCTTTCCCGTTGGGGTTAGAATTCAATCGAACTGGGCGGGAGATCGGGCGGGAAGGCGAGGAATGTGTATGAGATACGGGGGGTTGTGGAAAGCTGCGACTGGGGTGCTTTTGCTGTGCGCGGGGTTGGCATGGGGACAGGCTGGGTCGCCGGCTTCGGATGCTGCTGCGGCGCTGGTTGGAGGCGAGAAGCGACATCTTTTTGGCGGGCAGTTCGATCCTCACGCGCCGGAGGCGGAGCCGGCCGCAGTGAGGGCGGACTGGGCTGGGTTGATCGGCGAATATGGGTGGGATCTGGGGAAGTTCTATGTGCTGGAGGATGGGGGCGAGCTGAAGATTTTTTCGGGGGTATTCGACTTTGAGACGCTGCGGGCCAAGTCTCAGGACGCCTTTGAACTCTCGGCGAGCGGGCCGCATGGGTCGCAGACGGTGACGTTTCAGCGGGATGCGGGGAACGAGGCAGCCAGCGTTGCGATGGGCGGGGTGGTGTACAAGCGACGGCCGTTTGATGGGCCGGGCGACTTCTTCCACATCACGCCGGTGAGGCCGGTGGAAGTGCTGCGGAAAGAGGCGCTGGGGGATAAGCCGCCGGTGGAGACGGGCAGCTTTCGCAAGCCGGAGCTGGTGGAGCTGAACAAGCTGGATCCGACGATCAAGCTGGATATTCGCTATGCGACCAGCCGGAATTTCCTGAGCTCGCCGCTTTATTTGCAGGCGCGGGCGTATATGCAGAGGTCGGCGGCGGAGGCGGTGGTGCGGGCTTCCGAGAAGCTGCATGCGCTGGGGTATGGGCTGATCATTCACGACTCGTATCGGCCGTGGTATGTGACGAAGATGTTCTGGGATGGGACGCCGGTGGTGGACCACGGGTTTGTCGCCAATCCGGCGAAGGGGTCGAAGCATAATCGCGGGTGCGCGGTGGATTTGTCGCTTTATAGCCTGAAGACAGGCGAGGAGATTCGGATGACGGGCGGGTATGACGAGATGTCGGAGCGGTCGTATCCGTTTTACCCGGGCGGGACGGCGCGGGAACGGTGGCACAGGGACCTGCTGCGGCATGCGATGGAGGCGGAGGGATTTACGGTGAACGAGTCGGAGTGGTGGCACTTTGACTATAAAGATTGGGCGTCGTATCCGATTTTGAACTTGACGTTTGAGGAAATGGGGAAGAAGTAGGGTATGGGGTATGGGGTATGGGGTATGGGGTATGGGGGGCTTGGGACTAGGGACTGAGAACAGGCAACCGCAGATCCCTCCACTCCCTTCGGTCGGTCGGGATGACAGTGGCGGGGGCGTGGTTGGTCGGTCGGGATGACAGTGCCTGACTGGGGGTGTGGGTTGGCGCGGTGGTGGATTATGCTTGCTTGTGTTCCTGGGAAGGTCTTTAGTTATGCGCTTTGCTCTGGTTGTTCTGATTCTTGCTGGTTCTGTTTTCGCGGTTCACGCCCAAGACGCGAACCAGCCCGATCCGCCGCATCATGAGTGGCATGCGGGGTGGATTACGCATCCGACGGCGCCGCTGCGGGAGCCGTTGGTGTTGCATTTCAAGCATGGGTTGAGGCTCGCCGCGGTGCCGCCGAGTTATGTGGTGCGGGTCAGTGCGGATAACCGGTTCGTACTGTTTGTGAACGGGACGCGGGTGGGGGATGGGCCGGCGCGCGGAGATCTGACGCATTGGCGGTATGAGCGGTTTGATCTGGCTCCGCTGCTCAAGGCGGGTGAGAACGTGATTGCGGCGACGGTCTGGAACTGGGGCGTGTATGCGGCGGTGGCCCAGTTCACGGATCGGACGGCGTTTCTGCTGGAGCGCGAGGCGACGGGACATGACGGGATCAGCACCGGTGGGGAAAAGGACGGCTGGATGGTGGAGGTTGAGCCGGGACAAAAGCCGCTGGGGCGCGAGACGGTGAGCATCCAGGACTATATGGCTGCGGGGCCGGGGGAGCAGTTGGACGCGGCGAAGTACGACTGGGGCTGGCAGAATGCGAAGGACGCAGGTGGGGCGTGGGTGGCTGCGGCTTCGCCTATGCGGGACAGCATTTATGGGGGGGTGAACGAGGCGCACTCGGCGGATACTACTGGGGATAATGCCTGGGGGCTGGTGCCGGATGAGTTGCCGCATATGGAGTATGCGGCGATTGATGCTGGCAAGGCGGTCGGCGCGAGTGTTGATCAGCCCACGCACGTTGTAGGAGAGCCCGGCTCCATAGCGATGGAGATTAGTTCGGATAAATTGCAGCTTAATGATTTTCCGAATCGGAGCGCCGAGATCCCAGCGCATAGCAATGCGCATGTGCTTCTCGACCGCAAAACGTTGACGACAGGTTACCCGCAACTGACGGTCTCCGGCGGCAAGGGGTCGAAGATCGTACTCACTTACTCAGAGGCGCTTTACGACAAGGACCTGCACAAAGGCGATCGGGACGAGGTTGCAGACCGCAAGGCTCTTGGCTTGACGGACAGTTTTCTTCCGGACGGCGGGAAGGACCGCACGTTTGAGCCGCTTTGGTGGCGGACTTGGCGGTATCTCGACCTGGACATTACGACAGGCGACGAGCCGCTCACGCTGGAGTCTCTGAAAGCGGAGTTTACGGCTTATCCATTTGAAGAGAAGGCTACGTTTACGTCGAGCGATCCCGACCTGAGCAAGATATGGGATATTAGTTGGCGGACGGCGCGGCTGGATGCGCATGAGACTTACATGGATACGCCCTATTGGGAGCAGTTGCAGTATGTGGGGGACACGCGGATTCAGGCGCTGATTTCTTACACAGTGGGCGGAGATGACCGGCTGGCGGTGCAGGCTCTCAAGGCTTTTGACGCCTCGCGCACGCCGGATGGAATTACGCGAAGCAGGTATCCCAGTTCCCTGCCCCAAACGATTCCGACCTTCTCGCTGCTGTATGTGGACATGCTGCACGACTACTGGATGTATCGGCCGGATGAGCAGGGGCTGACGCGGCAACTGGTTCCGGGAACGCGGACTGTGCTGAACTGGTTTGCGGGGTATGAGCAGCCGGATGGGTTGCTGCGGAAACTGCCATGGTGGAGCTTTATCGATTGGGTTTCGAAGGGCGAGACGCCGACTTACGACGCCAAGGGCGAGAGTTGCATGACGACGCTGGAGTACCTGGGTGCGCTGGGGGATGCGGCGGACCTGGAATCGGCAGATGGGGATGCGGTTCTGGCGGACCGCTACAGGACGCGCGCTACGCATGTGCGGGCCGGAATTTATGGCAAGTGCTGGTCGGCGGGGCGGGGGTTGCTGGCGGACGAGCCAGGCATGAAGACGTTCAGTCAGCAGGCGAATATTCTGGGCGTGCTGTACGACGTGATTCCAAAGGCGCAACAGCAGCAGGTGTTGCAGAAGATGCTGGCGATTGAGCCTGGCGTGAATCCGGATGGGGTGCTGAGCGCGTCGTACTATTTCCGGTTCTATCTGGCCCGGGCGCTGGAGCATGCGGGGATGGGCGAGCAGTATCTGGACTCGCTTGGGCCTTGGCGGAAGCTGCTGCCGATACACTTCAGCACTTGGCCTGAGATTCCGGGGAATACTCGGTCGGACTCGCATGCTTGGAGCGCGCACCCGATCTATGACCTGCTGACGCTGGTGGCGGGGATTGAGCCGGGGAGCCCTGGGTTTCAGACGGTGCGGATTGCGCCGAATTTGGGGAGTCTGCAAACGCTGACGGCGAGTTATCCGCATGCGCAGGGGATGATCAAGGTTTCGTATTCCCGGACGGGTTTGCAGGCTTCGCATCCGGGAATGATGGTCATGGGAGGGTCATCCTTTTCAGCGGACGTGACCCTGCCCGGGACGCTAACTGGGGTGTTTCAGTATCACGGCCGGAGTTGGCCACTGAAGCCGGGACTGAATAAGATCAGCGTGCCGTCGAGGTAAGGAAGCTGTCGATTCCGGGGCAAAGTCAGGAGGATATTGTTTTGAAGCCTGACAAAACTGCAAAATCGATATATTAAGGGGGAAGACGTGTTTCCCGAGCATGGGGAAACGTGCTACAAATCCAACATGCCATCGGGAAAGAATTCTACGCCGCCAGGCCACGTGAACCTCAGAATGCTGGCTGAGCATTTGAGCCTTTCCCAGACGACGGTTTCGCTGGTTTTGAATAACTCGCCGTCGGCGAAGTCGATCCCCCAGGAGACACGCGATCGCGTAACAGCAGCAGCGGAGCGGCTGAATTACCGGCCGAATTATTTTGCGCGCTCGCTGCGACAGAGCAAATCCATGAGCGTGGGCGTGCTGGCTCCGGACCTGAGCGAAGGATACTTCACTCGCGTGATGAACGGGGTGGTGCAGGAGCTGACCGCGGCGCACTACTTCTATTTCACGGCCTGCCACGACTGGAAGCGGGAGATGATCGAGAAGTACCCGCGCATGCTGGTGGAGCGGGCAGTGGATGGGTTCCTGCTGCTGAATACGCCGTCCGACCATATTGAAGTGCCGGTGCCAGTGGTTGCGATTTCAGCCCATAGCGCGGCTGAAAACGTGACCAATATCGTGCTCGACCATCACCTGGCGGTGGAGATGGCGCTGCATCACCTGCACGAACTGGGGCACAGGCGGATCGCATTCATGCGGGGTCCAAAAGCGATTCCCGACTCGGAGTATCGCTGGGAGAGCATTCAGCTGGTGGCGCGGGAGATCGGCCTGAAGGTTGACCCTGCGCTGGTGATCCGGATTGACACGGTGGGATGGTCAATGAAGGACGGCTACCACCCGATGGCTCCGGAGATTGGCTTCAAGCCGATGGAGGAGCTGCTCAGAAAGACGCGCGATTTTACGGCCATTTTTTGCTTCAACGACATTGCGGCCATCGGAGCGATTCGCGCGCTGAAGGATGCCGGGCTGACTGTACCGGGAGATGTGTCGGTGGTCGGTTTCGACGATATTCTGTCTGCCGCGTACTCGACGCCCTCGCTGACGACGGTTCGGCAACCGCTGACGGAGATGGGCAAGCGCGGGGCGGAGATACTGCTGGGGCGCATCGCGGACCGCGACAAGCCCCATCCATCGGAGATTGTGATGGCGCCGGAGTTGGTGGTGCGGGAGTCGACGGGGAAAAGCAGGGTCTGGGGTTTAGGGTCTGGGGTTTAGGGTCTGGGGTTTAGAGCATTTCTAATTTAAGTATCTACATTTCATGTGATAATCCTCCTGTCGGTAAAAGGGAGGTTCGGATGCAGTCGTATTCCCAGGATTTGCGGGAACGTGTGCTTCGAGCGCTGGCTCGGGGAGAGGGGCCGTCGGCGGTCGCGCAGCGCTTTGAGGTCAGCCGTTTCTATGTCTATCAGGTGCGGGACCGGAGCAAGAGAGCGGGGTGCGCAGCAGTTTTCAGATCGGCGGCCATCGCCGGTCCCGGGTGGAGGATGCCGAGCCAGCGTTGCGCCGCTGGATCGCCGCCGAGCCGGGATTAACACTGGAGCAACTGCGAGAACGGTTGGCCGCGCAGGGGATTTCGGTTAAGGTCGGCGCTCTTTGGCACCAGTTGAACAAGTGGAATCTGACCTTTAAAAAAAACGCTGCACGCCAGCGAACAAGAGCGCGAGGACGTGCAGGCGGCGCGGCTGGCATGGCATGAAGCGCAGCCGGCGATGGACGTCGAAAAGCTGGTATTCATTGATGAAACCGGGGCTGCGACCAACATGACACGAAGCTATGGCCGCGCTCCCAAGGGCTGTCGATGCATCGATTCGGCACCCCTCGGCGATTGGCAAACGACGACCTTCATTGCCGGACTGCGCCATCGTCAACTGACTGCTCCGTTGGCGATCGACGGCCCCATGGACGGAGAGCTGTTTCTAGCCTGGGTCAATCAATTCCTGTGCCCCACACTTCGGGCCGGAGACATCGTCATCCTTGACAATCTCAGCAGTCACAAGGTGGAAGGGGTCCAGCAGGCCATCGCCGCGGTCGGCGCCATGGTCCTCTATCTGCCACCCTATTCACCCGATCTCAACCCCATCGAAAAGCTCTTCTCCAAGCTCAAAACACTGCTCAGCAAAGCCGCCACACGAGCCACCGAAGAACTTTGGAAGGAAATCGGCAAACTCCTCGATACCGTCACCGCCGACGAATGCGCGAACTACTTTGCCTCGTCCGGATATGTAAGCACTTAAATTGAAAATGCTCTAGGGTCTGGGGTTTAGGGTCTGGGGTGCCGGGTGCAGCGTTTTGCAGCGGGCCCGGGATCCTGGCGGTCTCTGGGCAACACGTCGAAATGAGGCTCGTTGCTCGGATCAACTGCAAAAGGATTCGAACCAGCGGCTGAGGTAGACCTGCGCGTGGGATTCGCCGCAGTAGTGGCGGGCGTGGGGGGCGTTGGCGGCCTCGGTGGTCCACTTGAAGATGGTGAGCTGCGCGTTGCTACATTGAATGACAATCCAACGGACGGGGTAATCGCTTTCTTCCCCGCAGATTTCACATTTGTAAATGGTTCCGATCATTGTCCGGCCTCCGAAATAAACTCTCAGATCTTTCTGTTCTCTATTCAAGCATCTGCAGATCGAGCGGCTCGACGATCATGCAATCGAGGTAGCGCACTCTTTCAAGAGCGCGTTTCAGAGCTGAGCTTTTGCAGGGCTCGACGGTGACGACGAAGGGCAGCGCGTCGGAGGGGAATCCCGGCTTCTGCACGATGGCGCGGATGTTGATTTTCTCCTCGGCAAGCGCTCCGGTGATGGCGGCGACGATTCCAGGGCGGTCGGTGACGAGGAAGCGGATGTAATGGGGCACTTCGAACTCGCCGCCGACCTTTGCCGGAGCGGCGGGAATGTCCACTCGCCGCGAGCCGTGGGCCAGGGCGAGCAGGTCACTGACGACGGCCACGGCGGTGGGATGCCCGCCAGCTCCATGACCGCTGAATACGACATCTCCGCCGTAGTGGCCGGTGAGGATGACCATGTTTTCCGTGCCGCGGGACCAGGCCAACGGCGAGCGAACGGCAACCAACATGGGACCGACAGTGGCGGCCAACCGGCCGTCGCGCAGTTCGGCGCGTGCGACCTGGCGAACGGTGCATCCCAGGTCGCGGGCGTAGCTGAAATCGACCGCGGAAACCTCGGTGATGGGCCGGGGAACAATCTCTTCCGGATCGACGTGGGCACGCATGGCCAGGCGCATGAGAATTGCAAGCTTGGCGCGGGCGTCAAAGCCACCGACGTCTTCAGTGGGGTCGGCCTCGGCGTAACCGGCAGACTGCGCCTCGGCGAGGACGACAGAGTATTCCGCGCCATCTTCCATTTTGCTGAGGATGAAGTTGCAGGTACCGTTGAGAATGCCTTCAATGCGCTCGATGCGGTCGCCGGCGAGACCCTGCTCAAGGCCGGGAATGACGGGGATTCCACCGGCAACGGCGGCGCCATACTTGAGGTGACCACCTTTGGAGGCAGCCAGGCGCTCGAGTTCCACGCCATGGAAGGCGATGAGTTTCTTATTGGCCGTGACAACGCTCTTGCCGGCATCGAGGGCACGCCGGACCCAGCCGCCGGCGGGATCGAGGCCACCGGCAAGTTCGACCACTACATCGATGTCGGAGGCAAGGATGGCGTCCAGATCTTCGCTCCATTGGACGCCGGCGGGCACCCAGCCAACGCGCTTGCGGGCTACGTTGCGATTGAAGATATGCGTCAGCTCGAGGCCGTGCGGTTGCGACTCGGCCAGGATTCTTACGACAGAGCTACCCACTGTTCCGAAGCCGAAGAGCGCGATGCGCAATGGGCGCTGCAGGCGCGACTCCTGCGCTGCGAGCGATGAAACCTGATGGGGCGAAACGGAAACATTCACCTGTGACACTTGCAATCCCTCGAATTCTCAGATGCGGGCAAACAAGACGCGTCGAATGGAAACTGGTTAACCCGATGATACCTGACTGCCGCAAATTTTCTTTTCCCGTCTCGCGAATGTCGTGTACTATGAGGTCCAAATGCGGCGTGCAATTTCGATTTTCCTGATTCTGTTTTTCTGGCTGGGGCCACTGGAGACACTGCTCCCCGGCGGGGAAGACGCACGCCTGCCCGCATGCTGCCGCAGGCACGGGGCGCACCATTGCGCCATGACACTGGGCGCCATGGCCAAGGGGACGATGGGCGAGATAGGGTCGAGCGAACATGCGCTCACGGCCCCTTCAACCTGCCCGGCATTTCCGGGTTCCACGGATGCAACAATAACCTCTGCGCAAGCGCTGACCGTAGCAGCAGTCAGTCTGCCTGCACTGCTGGCGCAGCGCCACTCGCCAGCAGCGGGACGCGCCGATGCGCGGATCAGCCAGATCCGCACACGCGTTGGCCGCGGTCCTCCGGCTGATTCCCTCAGCTAGGGTTTCTTTGCAGAATCTGGATTTCGGAACAGGCTGCCGTTGGTTTGCCTGCGTTTCCCCATACCGCCGGGCCTTCAGGAACCTACTCCCGAACAGAAATCCAGGAATAGCCAATCCGCACGCCATGCACGTGTGTCTTGCCTGCTTAAAAGATGTAAAGACGCAGCACGCCCCATAGGCCTGGCCTTCAGGAGGTTTAAGTATTATGCGCCGTCATATATTCATTCTCACGATGATTGCTTTTCTTGTTGCGCCGTTCTGCGCCTACGCGACGGTGTTTGCGACCGTTCATGGTGTGATTCATGATCCGCAACACCGACCGGTCGCCGGGGCCGATGTTGCTCTCAAGGCGGTGGACTCGAATTTTACTGTGAATGCAAAAACGGACTCGAATGGCGAGTTTGAACTGGCGCAGACGCCGATCGGCGTTTATACGTTGAAGGTTTCGGCAAAAGGGTTCAAGACAGAGGAAGAGCCGCTAACCATCGCGTCCGGAACGAATCCGATTCTGCATGCACTTTTGTCAGTGGAGACAACATCCGAGACAGTGGTCGTTAAGGCATTTCCATCGTCAGAGTCGGCATCCGACTCGGTAACGCCGACGACGCTGATCACGCGCCAGGATATTGAACTGACGCCGGGCGCAAACCGCACCATCGGCATGGAGATGATTACCGATTACGTGCCGGGCGCTTACATGACGCATGACATGCTGCACATGCGCGGTGGACACCAGACCAGTTGGCTGATTGATGGCATTGCGATTCCGAACACAAAGATTGCGTCGAATTTGGGACCGCAGATTGATCCGAAGGACATTGATTCGCTGGAGACGCAGCGGGGTAGTTATGGGTCGGATGTGGGCGATCGGACTTATGGAGTGTTCAATGTGTTGCCGCGGAATGGTTTTGAACACAATCGCGACGGTGAATTGATGCTGACTGGCGGGAACCTGGGCAGCGGCGAGGCGCAGATATCGCTGGGCAATCACGCAGCCGAGACTGCATGGTACGCGAGTTTGACGGGCGGGCGGTCCAGCTATGGGCTCGCGACGCCTGTGACGCAGATCCATCACGATTCGACAAACTCGGAGAGCGGTTTTCTTTCGCTGATTCGTAACCAGACGCCCAAGGATCAATTGCGGCTGAATGCGCAGTACCGCCAGGATCATTTTCAAGTGCCGTATGACCCCAACAAAAATGACTGGGAGCAGGCGAGCCAGTATTACGAGTCCTTCGGATTGAGGGATGGGCAGACGGAGCGGGACAGCTTTGTGATCGCCAACTGGGTGCATACGATTTCGCCAAAGATGCTACTGTCATTTGCGCCGTTCTATCACCTGAACCAGGCGGACTACGACTCGCTGGCGAACGACAACCCGGTTGCAACCACATGGCATCAGAGTTCGAATTATGTTGGCGGGCAGGGGGATTTCCGCGCGGACGCGGGGCCGAATAACTTCTCCGGCGGGGTTTACACGTTCTACCAGGCGGAGCATGATTTGTTTGGTGTGCAGGTGAACGATGGGAGCGCGAACTCTGAGCCGAACAGCAGCGCGAAGGCAGGCGCGGCGCTGGTGGAAGGGTACATCACAGATCATCTGCGGTTGGGACAGTACGTCACGCTGCTGGGAGGGATGCGATTCTCCAGCTTTCATGCGGGTTTGAACGAGTCGGCGGCCTATCCGCGCATCGGTGCGACTCTTGAGATTCCGCGACTGCACTGGGTGTTGCGCGGGTTTTATGGACACTTCTTTCAGCCGGCGCCTGTGGAGACGGTCTCGAACTCCGTACTCAATTACGCATCGAGCCTGCCGGGCGGGGAGAACACATTTACCGCACTGCCCAGCGAGCGCGACGAAGAGCATCAGTTCGGCGTTCAGATTCCATACAAGGGATGGTTTCTGGACGTGGACACGGTGAAGAATCGGGTGAACAACTTTCTTGACCACTCGAATCTTGGCGAGTCAAATATGTACTTTCCGATTGCGGTAGATGGGGCCCTGGTTCGTGCGTGGGAGATGACACTGCGCTCGCCGCGACTGGCGCATGTGGGGCAATTTCATTTGACATACGCCAATCAGATCGCCGAGCAACGCGGCAACATCATCGGCGGATTCACATGCACGATTGCAACCGACCCGGCATGCGATCTTGGCTTTGCTTACAGCCCAGTGGACCACGACCAGCGCAACACGCTGAATACTGGATTCACGGCCACGCTGCCGTTTCGAACTTGGTTTTCCACGAATGTTTATTATGGCTCGGGATTTACGAATGGGTTGGCGGGTGCGAATGAGGGTCCGTACAACGGCAATTATCTCCCGGTACACACGACGTTCGACGTATCGGCCGGCCACGCGATTGGGGAACGGTGGAGGGTTTCAGTCAACCTGATCAATGCAACGAATCACCGCGTGTTGCTGGATAATTCGATCACGATTGGCGGATTTCACACCAACGATCCGCGCATGGTGTCGGGAGAATTGCGGTACCGGTTTCATTTCTGAGACGGCGGTTTCAGTTGTGCGGAGTGTACCGGCGCCGCGGCCTGGCTGGGCGGAGCGGCCCAGGCCTGATAGCTGTTGAAGAGGAATTGGCCGCCCAGGATCAGAAGCCATACCCACAATGCGAAGCGCAGCGGGCGGCGCGGAATGTGTGTGCTGAGCAGCGTTCCGCCAATTGCGCCCACCACACCGCCGGCGATGAGGTGCAGCAGCAAATCAGGATTCGATGCGCGCGAAAACCAGTGCGCGCCGCTGCCGATGAGCGAGACAATGAAGCCGAACGCAATATCCGTGCCGACAACTTGTGCGGGCAGGAGCGGCGTGAAACTGAGCAGCGCCGCCGAGCCCAGGGCGCCTGCGCCGGCTGAGGAGAAACCAACCTCAGCGCCTACCGGCAACATGAGCCATCCCAGAATCGGACTTCGATCGGGCGCGGTGGTGTTGGCTTTAAGCGGCTTGAAAGAGTTGGTGATCTGCCACGCTGCGGTGACCACGAGGATGGTGCCCAGGAGCGCATTGAGCAGATTTTGCGATCCCACTGTAACCAGGTGCTTGAGGAAGAAAGAACCGATCAGTACGCCCGGGACGCCGCCGGCCAGCATGTAGGCCAGCGTGCGCCAGGCAACGTTGCGACGAACGATCTGGGATGGAACGAGGATCAACTTGACGGCGGTTGCGAACATCAAGCCGATACCGACAGCGACGGGTGCGGGGACTCCGAGAAAAAGTACCAGCACCGGCACGGTTACTGTGCCCGCTCCAACTCCGGTGAGCGCTATGAACAACGCGATAACAAAACCGATTACATATTCCATTGCGTTAACTCCGTTGCCTGGCGGGCGGCTTACAACGCCGGGGCCGCCTCGATGTGAATGCCGCATTCAACTTTGCGACCAGCCCAACGGCCGGATCGCGGATCGTTGGCATCGAGTGGTAACGAAGTACATGGCTCACAGCCGATGGAGGAATATCCGCGCTCGTACAAGGGGAGCAGCGGAGTGGAGAGTTGCTCGCAGGCATACCAGACATCGCGCGTGGACCAACTGGCGAGGGGCGCGAGCTTCAGCACCTGCTTGCCGCCGGGCAGTGTGAATGGCGCGGACTCTTCAAGCGCGGCGCGGCTCTTGGCCTGTTCGCGGCGAAGGCCCGTGAGCCAGACACGATAACCGGCAACGGCTTTGAAGAGCGGCTCAACCTTGCGGAGTTTGCAGCATTGGTCGGGCGCTGTCTGGAAGAGCAAGCCGTGCTCGGCTTCCTGCTCGGCGACGGTCTTCTCGGGGAGCAGGTTGATGAGGTTCAAACCCCACTCCTGGGCGATCCGGTCGCGATACTCGTAGGTCTCGCGGAAGTGATAGCCGGTATCAAGAAAGAGGATGGGAATCTGCGGATCGAGCGCGATGGCGAGTTTGGCGAGGAGCACATCTTCCGCTTGGAAACTGCAGGTGAGGCAGACGTCTCCGCGGCCCGTGATTTGCTGGCTCAGGAGCGCGCGCACTGCGTTGAGCTTGATTGCGACTTCATCTTGAATCTGGAGAGTACTCATTAGAGTCCCGCCCTTTCTGGATCGTGGAGAATCCCTGCCTGATGCAACAGCCGGTGCACGGCCGCAACGATTGTATGGTTGCCAATGTTTTCGAGGACCAGTTCCCTGCCGCTTACCTGTGCGATGAGTTGTTCGTCGTGGTTGACGCTGACTTGAAGAACGAGAAGGCCCGCCTCAACCTGGAGGCGAGTGAACTCATGCAACAAATCCGGATGCCGTGCAAATGCAGGCTCAGCATGGTCGATGCGTTGGGTGACGACGCCGGCAGTGAAGAGCGAACGCTCGACGAGATTGATCAACTCGGCCGGACCGGCGAGAGAGAGTACGCCGCCCTGGTGACCCCAGCGCGCGGCACGTTCGACGGGAGTTACAGGGCCTTCGATGAAAGCCGGTTCGTCTTCGCCGTCAGAGGTATCGGCAGCGACGGAGGTGATCATGCCAGCAGCAACGGTCTTGTTACTGGCGGCATCGATGAGGATAAATGCGCCGGTGGACCGATTCTGTGCGTAGGGGTCAAGCGCGATGGGACGCAGCAATTCAAGCGAGACGACGCCGATGGCATTCATCTGCAGAGAGTCAACATGTTCGTGCGCGAGAGTTGCGATGTTGGTGCGATACGCAATCGACGCGACGAAGGCGGGCACAGTGTGGCTAGTGTGCTTGAGCAAATAGCGGCGATTGAGCGCGAGCGGGCGTTCATCCATCCAGACCAGCGATGCACCAAGATGCCGCGTGACCGAGGGCAACGCCTGCGCAGATGCGATAAGATCTCCGCGGCTGATGTCGAGTTCGCGGTCAAGCACGAGCGTGACGGAGAGAGGCGCATGGGCCTCACCGAGGTCGCCGTCATAGGTGACGATGCGCTCAATCGCGGCGATCTTGCCCGAGGGTAACACGGTGACTAAATCGCCGGGGCGAACGGTTCCGGAAGCAATTTGTCCGGCGAATCCGCGGAAGTTGTGAGTGGGCCGAATGACCCGCTGGACGGGGAAACGAAACGGCGCAGCATGCGTGAGCCGCGAAGCCGGGACAGACTCAAGCAACTGAAGCAACGAGGGGCCGGTGTACCATGGCATGGCGTTGGTGGTGTGTACTACATTGTCGCCGACGAGCGCGCTGACGGGCACAAAGATCGCCTCGACTGGATTGCCGGTGTCGGCTGCAATTTCATTCAGGACTGCGGAGAAATCGCGTTCGATGGCGCGGAAGGCGGCTTCACTGTAGCCGATCAAGTCCATCTTGTTGACGGCGACCAGGATGTATTCGACGCGCAGCAGCGAGGCGATGTAGGCGTGGCGTCGCGATTGGGGCAACACGCCTTTGGCAGCGTCGATGAGCACCACGGCGGCGTCGGCCGTAGAGGCTCCAGTGGCCATGTTGCGCGTATATTGCTCGTGGCCTGGCGTATCCGCGATGATGAATTTTCGCCGCGCTGTCGAGAAGTAGCGATAGGCGACGTCGATGGTGATTCCCTGCTCGCGCTCGGCTCGCAAACCATCGGTAAGCAGAGCGAAATCTATCTGGCCTGGAGCGGTTGTGCCTTTGCCTTCAATGGACCGCACCTGGTCTTCATAGACGGACTGCGTGTCGTAAAGCAGGCGGCCAATTAGCGTGGACTTGCCATCGTCCACACTGCCCGCCGTGGAGAAACGCAGCAAATCCTTCTCGCGTTCCTGGGCGAGAAAATCGTCGATGGAGAACCTCTGAGTTGCGAGGGATGCCATTTAGAAGTAGCCCTCCCGCTTCTTGATCTCCATGGAGCCTTCCTGATCGTGGTCGATTGCACGGTTGGCCCGCTCGGAGGTGCTAAACGAAATGAGTTCGGCGATGATATCGGGAATTGTTGTGGCATCAGACCGAATGGCGCCGGTGCATGGACTGCAGCCGAGCGAACGCAGGCGGGACTTGACCATGCGGGGCTTCTCGCCAATGCGCGCAACGAAGTCCTGCTCGATGGGAAGGAGTCCATCGCCGCGAATGTACATGGGCCGCTCTTTGGCAAAGTAAAGATCGACTACCGGGATTTTTTCCTCGTGAATGTACTGCCAGACATCCATCTCAGTCCAGTTAGAAAGCGGAAAAACGCGAATCGTTTCGCCGGGATGAATGCGCGCGTTGTAGAGGTTCCAGAGCTCGGGGCGTTGATTCTTGGGGTCCCACTGGCCCGCGCTGTCACGGAATGAGTAAATACGCTCCTTGGCACGCGACTTTTCCTCGTCGCGGCGGGCTCCGCCGAATGCGGCGTCGAAGTTGTAGTGCTTGAGCGCATCGAGCAGGGCCTGGGTCTTGAGAAGGCCGCAGCAGCGCTTGGTATCAAGAGCAATGGGATTGGTGCCAGCCGCGATTGCGGGCTCATTGCGCCACACCAGCAGCTCGGCGCCAACCGTGCGCGCTATCTCATCGCGAAACGTCAGCATATCGGCAAACTTGAAGCCGGTGTCGATGTGCAGGAGCGGGAACGGAATGGGGCCGGGAAAAAACGCCTTCTGCCCGAGGCGAAGCATGACCGAGGAGTCCTTGCCGATGGAGTAGAGCATGACCGGCCGCTCAAACTCCGAAGCCACTTCGCGGAGGATGTGAATGCTCTCCGCCTCAAGCAAACGAAGGTGACTGAGGCGCTCGGGCGCACTGGGACTTTTGAGACCCGGTGGAGGCGTGGGCAGCGATGTAGAGCTTGCTTTGGTTTCGGTGATCGGCACTCTGACCTCTTGGGTGTCAAGGTAGATGCTGAAAGCCGAAGCGAAGAATCGAAACAAGCCCGGCTGTTCAGCAACGGGTTTGTCGTCTGGATCGATTTTGCAGGAGATCGGAGACTAGAACGGACACCCGTCGAAGATGTTCGACAGGCGACAACAAAACGAGCTTTGGGGAGCACGAACCATGTGTTCGTTCATCATATCAAAACGCGACCCCGGCGGCAACCGGGCAGGGCTCCGGAGGGCGGAGCGCAAGCAAAACCCGCTTCAAAGGACTAAAGTGTAGTTGATAAGACCGTTAGCCTGGCTCGGCGCCAAAGCTGAACGTGCCACGCACTTCGCGAAATGCTCAACTGGCAGCAACAACCTGGGGAACTGAATGCCCGAACGTATTGATTGGCCTATCCCGACTAAGCCCGCTCGCCCGCGCAGGCGCATCCTGCTATTTTTGCTTGCCGGCCTTGCTGTTGTACTATTCGGCAGCCGCACATTCCTGTCCAACTGGGTTGACCTGCTTTGGTTTCAATCGCTTGGATACGCGGCTGTCTTCTGGAAAGAACGTGGCCTGCAATGGGGTGTTTTTGCAGCGTTTACCGCTGCGACGTTCCTGATATTGTATGGGGTTTTCTCACTCCTCAAAAGGGCGCACTCGGTAGACCTGCCTGACAATCACACCATCATGATTGCGGGCAACCCGGTGATACTCCCGGTTGGTCCCGTGCTGCGGGTGCTGGCTCTTCTCATCTCGTTGATCGTTGCACTGGGAACGGGTGCAGCCATGCAGGCCCAATGGTGGACGCTGGCGCTGTTTTGGTACGCCCCAAATCCGGCTGCGGGATCTCCTGGAGCCTTTCCTGATCCGATCTTTGGCCTTCCTCTGAACTTCTACCTGTTCACCTTGCCCGCCTTCCAACTCATCACGGGCTGGCTGCTGACAATGGCTGTCCTCAGTTGCATTCTCGCAGGAATCTTCATCCTCATTACTGGCGGATCACGGGCGTTGGCCGGTGGATTCCGAAGCGGCATACTGCTACCCTGGCGCGGAATCTCGATTGCTGCCGGGTTCCTGCTGCTGGTGCTTGCTGTTCGTGAGTACATCGCCAGATATGAACTACTGTTTGAGCACCACACGATTTTTGACGGGGTAACCTACGCGGACGCGCATGTGAACCTTGTTGGCATGCTGCTGGTGGCTGCAGCCCTGGCACTGGGCGGGCTCATCGCCATCTTAACCGGAGTTATGAAGCCGCGCGGCCGCTGGCTTGTGATATCCGTGCTCCCGGCCATAATCTGCTACGTTGCCGTAGGGATTGTGGGCTGGTATGTTACAAGTTTTGTGGTAAAGCCGAATGAACTGGACAAGGAAAAACAATACATCGCCGACAACATCCAGATGACTCGGCAAGCTTACGGGCTGGATCTGTTTTCCCAGCATGAATTCCCTGCTGAAACAACTGTCGGCGCAACTGACCCGGCAAACAACCAAGCTACGCTGCAGAACATTCGCCTGTGGGATGTGAACGCGCTCCAGGACACGCTTCGGCAGATCCAGGAAATCCGTACCTACTACGACTTTCCCGATATCGATATTGACCGGTACCAGATTGACGGCAATCTCAGAGAAGTGATGCTGGCGGTAAGAGAACTGAACGTGGAAAAACTTCCCGAAAGCAGCCGCAACTGGATCAATGACAAGCTGATCTATACGCACGGTTATGGCATCACCATGAATCCGGTAAATGGATTCACCGCGGAAGGCTTGCCCACGCTGATGCTGAGTAACATGCCGGTGCAGAGTACTGTGCCGGGGCTCGCAGTAACTCGTCCGGAGATTTACTTCGGTGAAATGACGAATACCGATGTGTATGTCAAGACGCACCAGCAGGAGTTCAACTACCCCGAGGGACAGAGCAATAACCTGACCTCGTATCAGGGCACCGGGGGAATTGTGCTTGGCAGTTTCCTGCAGAGGCTTCTGATTGCGTTTGACCGGGGCGATATTGCCAAGGTGCCGTTCAGCGACGACATCACGTCAGGCAGCCGCTTGCTGATGCGGCGCAATGTTCGCGAACGCGTTGCGGCACTGGCTCCGTTTCTGATTTTTGATCAGGACCCTTACATTGTGGTCGGCGAAGATGGGCGTCTGTCGTGGGTGATGGATGCGTATACGTCTTCGGACAGCTACCCATATTCTTCTCACCGTAACCTGAACGATTTGCCGCTCAACTACATGCGGAACAGCGTCAAGGCGGTTATCGACGCCTATGACGGCACAACGACGTTCTATGTGTTCGACAGCAACGATCCGATTCTAGGGGCTTATCGCAACATTTTCCCGAGCCTTTTCAAGGATGCTTCGGCAATGCCGAACTGGCTTCACAAACATGTTCGCTACCCCGAGTTATTGCTCAGTCTTCAGGCGGAGGTCTACGGGCTTTATCACATGACCAACCCTGAGGTCTTCTACAACCGCGAGGATCTCTGGACGGTCGCGACCGAAACGGGCATGGGACAGAACGGAAGTCAGACGACACAACCAATGCAGCCTAACTTCGTATTGATGAAGTTACCAGGAGAGAGTGGACTTGAGTTTGTAGAGATTCTTCCGTTTACTCCGGCGAACCGAAACAACCTGATTGGCTGGATTGCGGGACGAAGCGATGGAGAACACTACGGGACTTCGGTGGTCTATGACTTTCCCAAGACCAGGCTGGTGGATGGCCCGCAGCAAATTGAGGCGCGCATCGATCAGAATGCGCAACTGTCCGGGCAACTGACGCTCTGGAACCAGCAAGGCTCTCACGTGCGCCGCGGCAGCCTGCTTGTGATTCCATGTGGGCGAGCACTGCTCTATGCTGAGCCGATCTATCTTCAAGCCGAACGAAGCCCCATGCCGGAGTTACGACTAGTGGTACTAGCACTGCAGGACAAGCTGGCGTATGCGCCGACATTCGAGTCAGCGCTGGCTTCTTTATATGGAGGGGGACAATCTTCGTTGAGCACGCCTGAGTCTTCGAATGCCCCGCCCCAGGCGGCGGGAGCCCCACAATCGCAGCCAGCCGGCGATGTGAAGTCACTTGTTGCCCAGGCCGGAAGGGACTTCGATGACTACCAACGACTCACGTCGCAGGGAAAGCTCGCCGATGCGGGACAGAAACTCGACGATCTTAAGCGAACCATCGACAAACTGAACGCTCTACAAAAGTAGAACGAGCACGCTGAGCGGCAAGCAGAGAGTTCTGTTCAATCGAGAAATGTGATGCTTGCCGGGCTCCCGACTGCGGTGTACTGGCCGGTAAACGCGAGCAGTCCTGTAGTGCGATCAATTTTGAAACATGCAATGCTATCGCTGCGCCGGTTGCAGGCGAACAGGAATCTGCCGCTTGGGTCGATCCGGCACTGGCCTGGATAGTCACCCATCGTCGAAGCTTCTCCGATCCGCTTCAATTTTCCGTCGAGACCAATTGCAAATGTCGCGATGGTGTCGTGCAAGCGATTCGCGGCGTAGAGGTATCGCCCATCTGGGTGGATGAGTATCTCGGAGGCGAAGCTGGTGCCAGCGAATTGCGGTGGTAAGGCGGAGACCGTCTGCTGCGGAGTTAGTGATCCAGAAGCCGCATCGTAGTGGAAGAAAGCGACATCGGACGACTCTTCCTGGATGCTATAAAGCGATTGCCCGTTGGGATGAAACGCGAGATGGCGCGGCCCGTTACCGCTGGGTAGCGTGGCGCCGTGAACACCATCGGTGAAGGTCAGTTGACCGGTGGCCGGGTTGATTCTGTAGATGTAAATTCGATCCTGGCCGAGGTCGGTGGCGAGTACGAATTTTCCATTCGGAGCAGGCAGAATCATGTGAGCATGAGGCGCGTCATGCCCGCTGACGGCAAAGCTTCCCGGAGGCGCGTTGGCTGCCTTCGACCCGCCCAGATTGCCGCTGTCGCGATGAATGTCGGTGGCCACTCCCAGCGAGCCTCCTTCGTGGATAGGTAGGACGGCGACGCTTCCATCGCCATAGTTCGCGACAAAGGCGAACTTGCCTTTGGCATCGATACTTATATAACAAGGGCCGGCACCTTCTGAACTTACGACATTCAACGGAGTTAAATCGCCGCTGACGGAGTCGACGGCAAACGCGCTGATTGAGCCGCTGCCTCCGTGGTAATCGCTCACCTCGTTCACCGCGTAGAGATACTTCTTCGAAGGATGGATAGCAATCCAGGAAGGGCTCGGAGTTTTGGCGACAAGGGTGGAGTGCAGGAGTTCCCCTGTTGTTTCATTCATCACGAATCGATAGATGCCCTCGCCGTTGCTTCCGCTCCCGACAGCGCCGGTATAGGTGCCCACATAGGCCGGGACATTCTTCCGGCCGCTCACTGCAGACATTGCATTGAGCGCGAAGGAGGGGGTCACACTGACAGCCGCGGCACCCTTGAGGAAATGGCGGCGACTAACTCTTTGCGGGAGCAATAATTCAGACATCTCATTCACCTTTTTTTGAGGTCAGACCATTGACTCAGCCAGGCGACAAACATCGGCCAGGTTCGTATCTCACAATGCAAACGATAGTCCCAAAGTGAGGGTGAGCGCCGTTACCGAGATGATGGTTTCGCAGACTGACCACGTCTTGATTGTCTGTGCAACACTCATGTTGAAGTATTCCTTGACCAGCCAGAAGCCACCGTCATTGACATGCGAGAAGATGAGCGATCCTGCGCCTGTGGCAATGGCAAGCAACTCCGGCCGAACGCCAGTAGCATGCAGGGCAATGGGAGCGACGATTCCGGCTGCAGTCGTCATGGCCACTGTGGCGGAGCCAGTTGCCAGGCGCATGAGAGCGGCCAGCAGCCACGCCAACAGAAGCAGCGGCACATGAGTGCTGAGGGCAATACCGATGATAGCTTGCGAGACACCACTATCCTGCAACACGCGCCCAAAGCCCCCGCCGGCGCCGACAAGGAGCGTGATGGTTGCGGTGGGCGCGAGGCACTCATTGCTGAAGCGCAGGATGGTCGCGCGATTGAATCCCCTCATGGTTCCCAGCGTGACGAAGCTGAGAAGCACACCGATCAGAAGGGCCATATCATCATTGCCGATGAGATGAAGCGCTTGATTCATTGCGCTTCCCGAGGAAGTCACATTGTCTGCCGCGCTGCCAACGAGCATGAGCACGACTGGAAACAAAATCGTAAACAGGGTGAGCCCGAAGCCAGGCAGGCTGCGCTCTTTTCCGTGATCCACAAATTCCGCGGCCATGGGGTTTTCCGCAGGCAGGTGAATGTGCGGCGCTATCAGCTTCGCATAGAGTGGACCGGCAGTGACTGCTGTCGGGATGCCGATCAGCAGTGCGTAAAAGATAGTGCGGCCAACATCCGCTTTGTAGATGGTGACGGCAAGCAGCGCCGCCGGATGGGGAGGGACCAGGCCATGGACCACGGAGAGTCCGGCAACCATTGGCAGGCCCACGAGGATGAGCGATGTCTTTGTGCGCCGGGCCACTGTGAAGGCGATTGGAATGAGGAGTACAAAGCCCACTTCGAAGAAAGCGGGAAGGCCGACTACCAGGCCGATTACCATCATGGCCCAGTGAACTCGCTTCTCGCCGAAGAAGTCGATGAGGGTGTGAGCGACTCGATCCGCGCCGCCGGACTCGGCCATCATCTTGCCCAGCATTGTCCCCAACGCCACAACGATGGCGATGTGGCCGAGCGTTGCGCCTACTCCGGACTCGAATGAGTGGACGATTGTCGAAAGGGACATGCCAGTGGCGATGGCCAATGCCAGAGAAGTAAGTATCAAAGTGATGATTGGATTCAGCTTGTAGACAGCAATCAGGACAATGAGCCCGACCACTGCCACAAACGCCGCGGAGATGAGGTAGAGGCTATGGGGATCAATCATTGACACACAACCGGCATCGCCCGGAATAAGCAGGCTAACTTGCGCAATGTTAGGAGACGCTTCATTGGATCCACCTGGTCTTGCCGCGAGTTAGAAATTGACCGGCACGAAGCCCGGTGGTTCCCTGGTCGGTGTAGGAAAGAGAGCCGTTCACCCACACGGAAGTTATGCCTTCCGCGGGGCGCACAGAATCGCTGAAAGTCGCACTATCGATGATCTTTTGCGGGTCGAAGAGGACTAAGTCAGCAGCATAGCCTTCGCGAATCAAGCCGCGAATTTCGAGACCAAACCGCTGGGCCGGCATACCGGTCATTTTATGAACTGCCGCCGGCAGGGAGAGCAGCTTTTCTACCCGGCAGAAGTGACCAAGAACGCGCGGGAATGTGCCCCAAAGGCGCGGATGCGGGTGCGGGTCATTTGGCAAACCATCGGATCCAATCATGCTTGAGGGGTGCGCCAGGATTCGCCGCATATCCAGCTCATCGATGCTGTGATAGATTGCACCGGCGGGTTGCAATTGTTTTGCCGCCTCGAGTTGGGCGATGCGCCATTCTTCGGAAATTGCGCTGAGGGACTTACCGGCGACTTCAGGATGCGGAGTGCTCCAGGTGATGGTGATCTTCACGCGTTCATCCACCTGTCGCAGGTCGAGCGTGCTGGAACCGGCGGCGTAGGGATAACAATCGCAGCATATTTGCTGCGCGAAACGCCGGTTGTCAAGAGAATGCAGTACCTCAGCGCTGCGACCCCAGTTATCCACACCGGCGCACTTTAAGTGCGAAATGATTACCGGAACTTTGGACAGGCGGCCGATCTCGAATGCCTCTTCCATTGCTTCGAGAATTGCACCCGTCTCGCTGCGCATGTGCGTCGTGTAGACTGCGCCGGCCGCGGCAAGCGGCGTTGCGAGTGCCAGGACCTCATCAATCGTCGCAGCGTTGGCAGACAGGTATGCCAGGCCCGTGCTGAGGCCCAACGCACCATGGTCGAGGGCCTTGCATAACTGCTCTCGCATAAGATCCGTCTCACTCGCCGTTGCAGGGCGGTCCAGGCGATCCATATGGTTATTGCGCAAAGCGGTGTGGCCGACGAGTGCGGCTACGTTGACTGCGGGATGCGCGTTTCGAACTGCTTCAACGTAGCTGGCGAATGTTTGATATTGAAACTCGGCGGCAGTGCCGAGCAGGTTCATTGGGTCTGGGAGTGAGCTGGCCAGGTGGACAGGCGCTGCGCTGATGCCGCAATTGCCGACAATCACCGTCGTAACGCCCTGGGATAGCTTTGGCAGCATGGCTGGATCGCGAAGCACGTAGAGGTCGTCGTGGGTGTGAACATCAATGAAGCCTGGGGAGAGCACCAGTCCGGCCGCGTCGATCAGGGTCATTGCGGTGTGTGGGAGGGACGGGCCGATCGCACAGATTCGGCCATCGCTCAACGCAACATCGACCAGGTCTGCGGCAGCTCCGCTACCATCAAGAACGCTCGCATTTCTTATCAGGGTTTCGCAGTTTAACATGATAGCTCTTCAAGAATATAGACTATAAGTGTTTGACGATCCAAACCTATTCTTCAGGGCCTCTGGATCGCCGGGAGATTCGACTCTTGAGCGGCAATTCTTCGACTGGTGGAATTGATTTGACTCCGATCTCGACCCTCAACAAGGGGCTTGGGGCGATGCAAGATTCGGTTGAAGCGGCGGGCATTGCGGAGCTTGGCTGGAATCTATTGCGCGAGAATCTCAGCCTGCCTTCGGCGGTACTATATGAGGACAGGCTGCTGCACAACTTGCATTGGATGCAGCGGTTCATCGCTGCTTACGGCGTGAAGCTGGCGCCGCACGGCAAAACCACCATGGCGCCAAAGCTCTTCGAGATGCAGCTTGAAGCGGGCGCGTGGGGAATCACGCTGGCGACGGCGCATCAGACAAAAGTCGCGCATGCTCACGGGGTTCGGCGGGTGTTGATGGCGAACCAGCTGGTGGGCAAGCAGAATATGGCCATCGTTGCGGAATTGCTGTCGGATCCGGCTTTCGAGTTTTATTGCCTTGTGGATTCGGCGGCGCAGGTTGCGCAGTTAGCGAGGTATTACTCAGCGCGCGGTCTGCAACTCAGGGTGCTGGTGGAATTGGGTGTGGAGGGCGGCCGGGCGGGAGTGCGGAGCGACGCGCAGTTGGCTGCCTTGATTGAGGAGTTGGATCGCTGGAAGTCCAATATTTTGCTTTGCGGGGTTGAGATTTACGAAGGCGTCCTGCAAGATGAGGCGTCTATTCGATCATTTCTGAAGCGCGCGGTTGAAGTTACAAAGGCGCTGGCGAAGGATGGCCGATTCCAGCGTGAGCCAATCCTGCTTTCCGGCGCGGGGTCCGCATGGTATGACGTTGTCGCGGAGGTATTCTCAGGGGCTTCCCTGGGAGATGGGGTCGAGATTGTGCTGCGGCCTGGATGTTACCTGACGCATGACGCCGGGGCTTATCGGGAAGCGCAAGCGAGGATCCTTGAGCATAACCCGACTGCTCGCGAGATGCATGCGGGCCTGGTGCCTGCCTTGCACGTCTGGGCCTATGTGCAGTCGATTCCCGAGGCGGACAAAGCGATTGTGGGAATGGGCAAGCGGGATGCCGCATTTGATTCAGGATTACCGATTCCTGTTCTCCACTTCCGGCCTGGGACGACGGCGCCCCTCGAAGCGCCGGCGCACTGGACAGTTACCAAGATGATGGACCAGCATGCTTATCTGAAGATCGTAACTGGAGACGATCTTCGCGTCGGCGACATGATCGGATTCGATATCTGCCACCCATGTTTGACATTCGATAAATGGCGCACCTTGCCGATTTTGAATGCGCAGTACCAGGTTGTCGATATCGTGCAGACTTTCTTTTAGCACGGCAATGAGGGGTTCGACCGAAGTGGCGATTGCTCAATAGATAAGATACTTTGCCCGCAACTCTTCGAAGCGTTCGAGGGGTTCGCGCCATTGCTCAGCAACTCGGCGGGGATCCTCGCCGGAAGTGAGAGCATCAAGGCTGGCCTTGTTTACCAGGAGCATATCCACACCCGCAGGTTTGTAGTCAGCAGGGTTAAGCGATAGCAGCGCGGCCGACACTTCGATGCCTAACTCAGGTGCATCCAATGCGTTTCGATCAGTAACTACGATTTGAACTCCGCGGCACTTTTCGTGCGTGTAGGCGGCAGTGTCCGGCGTGAATTCAGTCGGGATAAAACGGACACCGGCGATGTCACGGGCATCGAGATAACCGGCAAGTGCGCGCGCGTTGATCCATGGCGCACCAACGAGTTCGAATGGCGTGCCAGTGCCGCGGCCGACAGAGATATTGGATGCTTCAATCATGCCGATGCCAGGATAAAGAGTGGCAGCGGGCAGGCTTCGCATGTTGGGAGAGGGATTGACCCATAACTCGCCGGTGGAGTCGAACCAATCGCCGCGAATCCAACCTTCCATGGGAACGACCGTCAAGCGTGCACCAATTCTGCGTTCTGCGTTGAACATTTTCGCAAGTTCCCCGATGGTCATGCCATGGCGAACTGGAGTTTGCCAGTAACTGACGAAGGATTCCCTGCCGGGGTCTGCGACTGGGCCTTGCACGTATGCGCCCCCGATGGGATTGGGGCGGTCGAGGACAACAATTTCTTTGCCGGCTTTGGCCGCGGCTTCAAGGAAATATCCCAACGTGCTTTCGTAGGTGTAAAAGCGCACGCCAACATCCTGAATGTCGTAGACAATCACATCGACATTGGAGAGAGCTTCTTTGGAAGGCCGCCGCTTCTCATCGGAATCACCATAGACGCTGTAAATTGGCGCTCCTGTGGCCTCGTCTTTTGAGTTCCCAATCGTAGTCGTGTCGAGTTTGCCGCCAATGCCGTGCTCGGGGCTGAAGATTGCCGCGAGCCGGATACCAGGAGCATGGGCCAGCGCGTCGGCGGTGCGCACACCCTGCGAATCGACGCCGGTTTGATTGGTCACCAGGCCTACACGGACTGGGTGGTTCGCATCGGGATGAAGCTCGTGGAAGTTGTGGACCTCGAGCACGTCGATGCCGTTTTTGACGTCGCCATTTCTTGCGGCGATGCGGCGGACGGCGGGCATCAGCTCGTTGTAGCCGGTGATGTCGGCGAGGCGCAGCTTTGCTTCTTCCGACACAGAGAGCGATAGCGCCTGGACTACGGCCGTAGCCACTTTGCTTCGCAGCGTGGTTGTGCCCTTGCTGCCGCGTGGATGCACGGCGTTGGTGAGTAACACGATGTAAGTCTCAGTCACCGGATCAATCCATAGCGACGTACCGGTGAAGCCTGTGTGACCGAATGAGCCGACGGGAAGGAACTCTCCGCGATTGGTGGAGAATGGCGAATCGATGTCCCAGCCGAGCCCACGCAACACAACGGCATTGGGCGGTTGCTGCGGTGTGGACATTTTTGTTATTGCAGAACGACTGAGAATCGTGTTGCCGCTGAGCAATTCCTCGGCGAATTTGGCAAGGTCGTCAGCCGTCGAAAACAGACCGGCATGCCCAGCGACTCCACCCATGCGGCGGGCTGTGGGATCGTGCACTACGCCGCGCAGCATGTGCCCCTGCTCGTCGAACTGCGTAGGCGCTATGCGTGGTTCCCAATCCTTGGGAGGAAGAAAGCGCGTGTCCTTCATGCCAAGCGGTGCGAATATCTTTTGGCTGGCATACTCATTCAACTGTTCGCCGGTGACTTTTTCAACGATGAAGCCAAGCGTTTCGAAATTGATGTCGCTATAAACGAAGCGCGAACCGGGCGGATTGGTCGGCTTCTCATGCATGGCCATCTGATATGCGGCCAGGCGGCCGGACCACGGTATCTTCAGGTCGAGATCGGGAGCGAGGCCGGAGTAATGGGTCATCAGATCGCGGATGGTAATGTCTTTCTTGCCGTTCTGCGCAAAATCAGGGAGGTAAGTTGCGACAGAGTCTGCGAGGCGGATTCGGCCTTCCTGCACCAGTTGCATGATCGATGTGGTTGTCGCGATGCACTTGGTGAGCGAGGCGAGGTCGAAGATGGTGTCGACGGTCATGGTCTCGTGGGTTGGTTCGAGCGAACGGGCGCCGAATGCCTTGCGATGCAGGACTTTGCCATTGTGGCCGACGATCAGGACGGCGCCGGGGATGTTATGTTCGGCCACGGCACTTTCGACGATAACGTCAACGAGCTTGAAGTCGGCGTCTTCATTGGATTGCGGGAGCTGCGCGGCAAGAGCGGCGACGGGAAGACAGAAAACCAACGTAAATGCTACCCCGAATGACAGCCATCGAAAAGGTCGTTGCATGCTATTCATTTTGGCCTGCCTGATAAGGATGTTCAACACCGAATTGCTTTTAGTGATCGCCGCCTGCTTCGAGGACTGGTTTCAATCGAGTTGCTTCCGGCAGCAGCCAGCTTGCGCAATAGCCGACAAGGAAAGTGGCGATGCTTCCGATTGCGGCGTACCAGGTAAAGGCTACGCTGGTGAAGACCCAGACGTAAATGTTGAGGACGAATCCAACCAGCATGCCAATCATTGCGCCGGGCTGGCTTGCGCTTTTTGTGAGGACGCCGAGCAGGAATACGCCGAGCAGGCAACCATAAGCTACGGATGCGATGGAGAGGCCCATTTCCAACACCTTGCCGCCGCTGCGCGCGAGGATTGCCAGGCCGAATAGGAGGAGCCCCCAGCCAATGGTAGCGATGCGAGAGAGTCGCACGCGGCGATCCTCGGTGGAAAGCGGAACGATGCGTGCATAGAAATCGACGATGGTGGTGGAGGACAGCGAGTTGAGCGCCGCGCTGAGGTTGGACATGGCCGCTGCGAGAATGGCGGAGATGAGAAGCCCACTTACTCCGTGAGGTAGCCGCGTAACGATGTAAGTGGGATAGATCAAGTCGGTGCGAGTGAAAGCTACGGCAGGCGGATATAGTTTGTAAAAGACAAAAAGCATTGCGCCGATGGTGAGAAACACGGAGAACTGGATAAATACCGCGACGCCACTGGCGAGAAGAGCGAGCTTGGCCTGACGCTCGCTCTGAGCCGAGAGTAGTCGCTGAACGATCAACTGATCTGTGCCATGGCTAGCCGTGGTGAGGAAGGCTCCGCCGATAACTCCCGCCCACAAGGTGTAAGTCGAAGTTAGATTCCAGCTTGTGTCGAACATGCGGAATTTACCGGCGTGGCCGGCGACGGATTGAATGGTTTGCCAGCCGCCGGGAACGAAATGCAGGATGGAGAATGCCGCGACGAGCGTGCCGGTGAGATAGATGGCGAGTTGGACGACGTCTGTCCAGATGACGGCGGTCATTCCGCCTTCAAACGTGTAGAGAAGCGTGAGCAGGGTGACGATGGCAATGGCGGTGACGTCGCGGCCAAGGTCGCTCATGCCGGAGAGGATGCCTCCGAGTGCGACGCGGATTACGATGGCCACGGCAAAGACGCGCACGCCTTCAGCAGCGGCGCGGGTGATGAGGAAGAGGCCGGCGGTGAGGGAGCGGAGACTGCCGCCGAAGCGGCGCTCGATGAGCTGATAGGCAGTAACAAGGTGGCCGCGAAAGTATTGCGGGATGAGGACGAAGCTGACAACAATGCGACCCACAATGTAGCCAATGATCAGTTGCAGGAAGCGGAAATCCTTGTCATAAGCCAAGCCGGGGACGCTGATGATGGTGAGGGTGCTGGTTTCAGCGGCGACAATGGAGAGGGAGATGGCCCACCAGGGGATGGTGTTGCCGGCGAGGAAGTAGTCCCTGAGGGTGCGCTGTTTTCCGCGGAAGCGCAGCCCGAAGAGAGTTACCCCAGCGAGATAGGCAACGATCACCACGAGGTCCGCGATATTTAAACCCATGAAGGGATTCCCTTGATGCCAGGCCCTTTCAAAAACTCGACATTCACCACCTGCCAATGTTTGACAAAGGTTACTTTAATCTATCACTCGCACTGATATAAACACACGCAGGCAATGGGGTGCGCCGGGAGATTCTATTAATCACGAAGGTGCGGCTTGCATGCGCTGGCGTGCGCGCGAGAGAATCCAATTGATGAGTGAATTGAGAGGCGTTTTCGGGCGCGCGCTGGCTGGGTCACTGCTTGTGGGAATGGCTTGCTGCTGCGTTCCTGCGAAGAGTCAGGAAAATGCCGGTCAGGCGGCCTTAACACTGGAACAGCAGGGAAAGCCAGTTGAGGCAGAGGCCGCCTGGAAGCAGATTTCCGAATCACAGCCGGGTGACCCATTGCCTTTTGCGCATCTCGGCCTGCTTGAGGCACGGGCGGAGCACTACGCGGAGGCAATTGCATATTATCGCAAGGCGATGGCATTGAGTCCGAATTTGCCGGGGCTGCACCTGAACCTTGGTCTGGCGTATTTCAAGGACGGCCAATACAAGCTTGCAATTCAGACCTTCACACCGCTGCTCAAACGCGGCGCACAGAATGCGGAGGAGACGCAGCGGTTGAACGTACTGATCGGCATGTCGTATTACGGATTAGGAGAGTATCCCCTGGCGGTGCCCTACCTGAAGGGTGCATCCGCATCGGATGCTGATAATCTGCCGCTGCTACTATCATTGGCGCACAGTTGCCTGCTTTCAAAGCAATATGACTGCGTGCTTGATGCCTTTCACCGCATGGTTGCTCTCAATGCGGAGTCTGCCGAAGCGGACATGCTGGTAGGCGAAGCTTTGGATGAAATGAAAGATCCCACCGGCGCAACGCGCGAATTCCGGGCGGCCATCAAGGCCAACCCAAAAGAACCGAATGCGCATTTTGGCCTCGGCTATCTGCTGTGGACGCAGGGAGAGACTGAGGAGGCAGCGCTGCAGTTTCAGGCCGAACTCGAAAACGACCCCGAACATACGCAGGCGATCCTTTACCTGGCCGATTCCTACATACAAATGAGCCGACTGGAGGATGCCCGGCCCCTGCTTGAAAAGCTGGTGAAGACGAGCCCGAAGAATTCGATGGGACGCATGGATCTGGGCATTGTGTACTCTGAGGAAGACCGAAATGCCGAAGCCCTCAGCGAGTTTCGAACAGCAATCGCTCTCAAGCCAGACAATGTGACTGCCCATTATCGCCTGGGACGCCTTTACCGCAAGATGGGAAAGATGGCTGAAGCAAAAGCTGAATTCGAGATATCGAGGAGCCTGCACCAAGCGGTGGACGACAAGCTGCTCACGGTCATGTCCGGAATCCCTCACCAGGGAGCTGTTCCGCACGCTGCGGCGACCGCGCCGGCGAACAAGTAGCAGCGACATTGGTTGAATGTACCCAATCGCTGCCTCCGGCCGAAAAGCCTTTTCCTAAAGAACGCAAGGCCGGAGCTTTCGCCCCGGCCTCATGTTTTCCATGATCATAGGAATGTTGATTAGAAGTTGAGTTTTGCGCCGAGCTGGATTCTCCGCGGTTCGTGGGCGCTGGTGACCTGTCCGAAGTTGGCGTCAGCAATCCCGGAGTCGACACCACTGAAGTTCGTATGGTTGAACGCATTGAAATACTCGCCGCGCAGTTGGAACTTCAAGTGCTCGCCAAGATCCAGATTCTTGATCGAGGCCAGATCCCAGTTTTGCACGCCGGGGCCAATCAATGGATTCGAACGCTCACTGCCAAGGTGTCCCGAGGCGATTGCAAACGATGAGGTTGAGAACCACTGCCCCTGCTTTTTGGTCTTTTGAATCGAGCCGACCTGGTCAGGGCGAATGCCGATATCGCCATCTTGAATGAATCCCAACCCATTGGGGCCAACGGCCGTGAACGGATCGGTCGGCTGAGTCACCTGAAACGAGGAGCCGGACAGGAAGGAGGAGATGCCGGAAAGTTCCCAGCCTCCCAGAAGGTGTCCTTCAATGCCCCTCTGGCTCCTGAAGAACGGAAGATCATAGACGTAATTCACCACCAGCATCTGAGGTGTATTGGAGGTCGATGGGCCGTAATCCTGCTTGAAGTTATAGCTGTTGGTTGCCGATGAGCCGCGATCATTGGAGTTGGTGGTCAAATCCTTCGACCAAGTATAGGCGGCCCCCAAAGTGAGTCCCTTCGAAGAGCGATGGCTCACCGAGATTTGGAGCGAATTGTAGTTGTTGGTGAAAAGCGGTGCGCGGTCGTGCATCTGGGCGTAGCCCAGGTAGGGGCGAATCGCGTTCACGGCAGCCGTTGGATTGGAGGTCCTGGCAGCCATCGTGGGTTGGTTGAGATCAAATTCGCCGAGCAGGTGACGAGCCAGATTGCCTACATAGGCGATTTCCACCGTGGTTGTGGGCAGTAACTGACGCTGCACCGACAGGTTGTAGTTGGCGTAATCGGGAACCTTGAAAGTGGGCGTCCCGGTTACGGTAAGTCCGTTGGGGCCGTAAGAAACGATGTTCGAGCCGGAAGGCTTGTCAAACGAAGTGTTGCTGATTGTTGTAGTTTGCAGCAGTGGCGGATCCTGGAAGGCATTCTGCTCCCAGATTCCATTCAGCAGGCGATCGTAGAATATGCCGAACCCACCGCGGATGGAAGTAGCGCCGTGCCCGTCTGGGTTGTAGGCAAAGCCGATACGCGGCCCAAAGTTCGCATTCTTGTTGGGATTGATGTTGCTGCCAAACGGTGAGCAGGTAACCTGAGGAGAAATGGCCTGTGCCGCGGCGCACGCCCCGCCCTTCGGGAAGATTATCCCGTTGGCGTAGGTGGCCGGGACGAGGGGATTTCCGCCAAGGTTCTGATCAGGGTTGAAATTGCCGCTCGCCGGATCGATGCTCGGCGCATTCGAAGAGCTGTAGATCGCCGGATCAAAGTTGTTCAGCGTGTCCCGCACGTCCGAAGGCGAGGGGAATGCGCTCCACCGGACGCCAAGGTTGATTGTCAATTTCCTGCTCAGCTTCCAGTCATCCTGCACATATGCTTCGCTGTTGATGTAGTGCAAGTCGGGGATGATGTCGCGGCTCCCCTGTTGATAGGTGTTTACATTTCCCAGAAGGAAATCGCCAAAGCTCCACCCATTGTTGGCGTTTGCGTTCTGGTTGGCGAAGGAGAAGCCGGGTCCGCCGGAGACAGCATTTTCCGTTTTGATCATCTGCTGAAACTGGAAGCCAGTGCGGATGGTGTTTTTGCCGAGGGTAAAGGTCAGGTTGTCAAAGTAGCTGCGGTCCAGGTTGCGCTCTTTCCACGGAGCGGAGCCGGGAGAGAAGCCCTGAACGCCGGTGATGGAAACAGCGGGCATACGTCCGTAAGGATCTGTATAGGCCCAGTTGTTGGTCATGGCACTGAATGCAGTGGGCGAGGTAGCGAACTGCCCGGAAGCAATGGTCGAGTGGTAGGTGCCCTGAGCGTAGACAAACTCGACTTCATTCACGATCTTCGGCGAGATGCTCCAAGTCAGGTTGCCCACCACGTTCTTACCTGGCGAGTCCACTGTGGTGTTCACCAGGCCTGGGTAGTTGCTTCCTGCCCACAATCCTTCGGGGTCGTTCACGGGCATGTCGTCGTTCATGCCACGAGCGTAAAAGTGCACCTTGTCATTGAAGTAATGATCCACACGGACGATGTCCTCATGCAGATTGTTCATCGAGGAGTATGAGAAGTCGAGGTTGCCACCGCTATTGGCTGCATATTTCGGGTTGGCGAAGATATTGGTCAGGTAGACATCGGAATTTGAACTGTAGCAGGCGGTTGGGATCTGGCTCGTATGGGCGTTTGCGTCGTGGACAGGCGCGCAACCCCCGGAGAGACCATTTGGACCTGAAGGGACATACGGCACATAAGTAGTTCCACCGCCAGACGTCACCACCGAATCCGGGATGATCCCAGCGAGGTCGGCCGCAGTTGCTACCGGAAAACTATCGCTTGCCGGCGTATTGATCTTGCGCCATTCCTCTGACCAGAAGAAGAAGGTCTTCGTCTTGGCCGTGTTGTATGCCTTTGGAATATAGATTGGACCGCCAATCGTAAAGCCGTAGTCATTGTGATGATTGACGCCACGCGGAATACCGACCGGCTTGTTGAATGAATAATTGGCGTCCAGGTCAGTATTGCGAACAAACTCATAGGCGTCGCCATGGAAGGCGCTGGTGCCATTCTTGGTTGCTACCAACACCTGGCCGCCGCCCGAGCGCCCGTAGCCAGCATCGTAATTGCCTCTCTGCAGGGTGAATTCCTGGATCGCATCCACGCTGGGCTCATTGGTAATGGTTCCGTTCGAGCCACTGTCATTGATGTCTGCGCCGTCCACCGTCCAGTTGTTGGCGGTGGTGCGCGCGCCGTTCACAGCAAGCGCGGTTCCACCCGCAGAAACTTCATCACCCAATTGGTTCACGACGCCGGGCTGCAGGGTGACCAACTGCTCAAAGCTCCGGCTGCTCAGTTCAAGCTCTCTTACCTGCACACCGGAAATGGTGCCGGCCTGGGCGCTGGTTTCAGTGTCTACCGAGACAGGGTTGTCTTCCACCGTGACTGTTGTGCTCACGGCTCCGGCTTTCAGCTGGACGTTAAACGCATGCTTCTCCGCCACGTCCAGGACAATGTTCTTGCCCTTGAAGGTCTCAAAGCCGCCTGCCACCACGGTGATGGAATACGTTCCAGCCGTGAGGTTGGGTGCAACGTAGTTGCCTGCGCCATCCGACTCCACAGCGCGAGCCGTTCCATTCACGCCGTTGAGCGTGATGGTGATTATGGAGTGCGGAATCACGGCCCCGGAACCGTCTGTAACACTTCCGGTAAGGGTTGCCGAGAGTTCCTGCCCGCGCATATTCTGGGGAGCCAGTCCAAGCAGAATCGTCATGAATAAAAGCAGGCATAACTTCAGCCCTGTGAATCTTGCCGTCTTCCCACAACCATGCAGGGCGTGTTTGGCGCTTTGCCCGGCACACAAGCCTTCCGAAAATGGAGTTGTAATAATCATTGGGTACGCACCTCTCTGTTGTTTTGTTGTTCTGGGCACGCCTTTATGCGCGAGCATAGCGGCAGGTGAACTCCGAAACTGCGATTGAGGACTCTGCTTGCAGGTAATTCACCTGGGAACCGATCGTGAGGGCCCTGAACCGAGCGGTCTGGCCTGAACCCTGAGGCCGCTTATTCTCCTCCGTCCAGCAGGTGCGAGGATTGCGGGTAAGCCCCATGCTCTTCTGCATCACATCTCCCAAGGTGGTCCAAAACGGGCCAGCCCAACTCGAAATCAAAGCGCCGAGCCTGGTCCCTCCGATCATTTTTGATTCGCCAGCTCCAAACTGTCCTTCCTGACTTGTCTGGTCCGCCGTGAACCTGTTTGCCGGTTGCTGACAACGATAAGACCATTTCGCGATGGATTGCAATAGATATTTGAAATATTCAGGCTTAAATGATCAGTTTTTTGAGAGCATTTGCCGTAAGGTCGCCAATCTTCACTTGTTTCGGTGCATTTGGAAGGTAGTCCAGCGGATCGCTGGATACGGCCGGCGTGGAACGAGACCAGCGAACGAGAGCGGCCATCCACGCGCTTTCATCGGTGCGCATTGCAAGCGAAGTGTCATTCCGGCAGGAAACGCGGAAGATCGATTGCCGTCTTAATTAGCTGTTTTTATTGACTTCATACGCGAATGACCCGCACACCCTCGCGCTCGAATGGGGCTAAAGCCTCAGGGTTTGCGCCCGTGTCTGTGATCAGGACATGGATCTCGGCAATGGGGCAGATGAAGGCCGGGCTGACTTTGCCCAGCTTGCTTGAATCGGCCGTGACGATCACCTGCTTGGATTGCTTCAGCATCTTGCGGAAGATAAGCGCCTCGTCCGTTTCCAGCGTAGTCGCGCCGCGTTCCGGGTCAAGGCCAGTCACGCTGAGAAATACCTTGTCCATGTAGACGTTGTCGAGGAAATCAAGGGCCGCATTCCCGGTAAGCGAAAACGACCAGGCCCAGGGGACGACGCCGCCGGTCAAATAAGTGCGGATTCCGGGCTGGTTGCACAGTTCCATGCCGATGTTGATGGCGTTGGTAATCACCTGGATTTTGTCGCGATGGCGCAGGCTGCGGCCCACGTGGGTGGTGGTGGTGCCGGCGGTAAGGCCAATGCTTTCATTCGGATTGACCAACTCCGCGGCGGCCAGGCCGATGCGCCGCTTCTCTTCCGCAAAGCGCTGCTCGCGGGCCAGAAACGAGCTGTCGTAGCGAAATGGCTCGTAAAGCAGGGGTTCAACCAGCGTGGCTCCGCCATGGGTGCGGCGGATGAGGCCGCGGCTTTCCAGGCGGACAAGGTCGCGGCGGATGCTGGGTGCCGAAGAACCGGCTACGGCGAGGATTTCCTCGATGGTGGCGGTGCCTGTCCGCAACAGGAACTTGATGATCAGTTCAGAACGGCGATTGATTGACTCTGACATACGGACCCGATTCTAATTCGCTCCATGGTGCAATTTGCAAACCTTTTTCGGATTATTTGGGAGTTTGGCAGATATTTCCTCAATTTTGATCATACCGTTGATTGATTTATTCTAATATGATCGTATATGGGACTGATCCATTAAACTTGAAACAGACACGGCGGTAAACCTATGCCCAACTTTGAACATGAAATGCTGCGGGAAATATACGAGCAGCCGCTGGCCTTGAGCCACACCATTGCACTTTACCTGAGCGACAACGCGTTGAAGCCGGACGTTGCGGCGATGCTGGCGAAATGGGCCGTTCCTGAGGGAGAGATTCTGATCGCCGCCTCCGGATCAAGCAGGCACACCGGGCTGGCGGCGGAAATTCTGTTGGAAGATCTGTGCGGGCTTGCAGTCGACGTTGAGTATGCCAGTGAATATAGCTGCCGCGGGGCGAATACCAAGGCGGATGTGCGGCACCCGAGCGTGCTGCTGCTGTCGCAGTCGGGTGAGACGTCAGACACGCTGGCTGCATTGCGCGAAGCACATCGTCGCGGGCAGAAGACGCTGGCGATCACCAACGCGGCTGACTCGACCATGGCTCGCGAGGCGGATGTTTCGATGCCGCTGGCGGCGGGAATTGAAAAGGCAATACCGGCGACAAAAAGCTTTACCTGCCAGTTGGCTGTGCTGTATCTGCTGGCGCTTTATGAGGGTGCGCGGTTGGGACGGATGGATGCCGAATCGCTGGCAACCCATATTCGTGAACTGAATGCGATCCCGGGCAGCATTGAGAAGCAGTTGGACGGCTGGCGTAAGCAGATGGACGGGTTGGCAACAAAGTACAGATCGGCGAACACGTTTCTTTACCTGGGCCGCGGGATTCATTACGCGATTGCGCGCGAAGGTGCGTTGAAATTGAAGGAAGCTTCTTATGTGCATGCGGAGGGCTATCCGACGGGCGAGCTGAAGCATGGGCCGAATGCACTGGTCAGCGACACGGTGCCATTGGTGGTGCTGGCAACGGTGGACCGCGATCTCGAAGCTTCCGTGCTGCGGTATGAAAAGACTCTGCAACTGCTGGCGGATATGAAGGCGCAGGGGGCTAAGGTTATCGCGATTGCCAATCGCGGTGACGAGGAAGTTGCCGGACTCGTGACAGACTGCGCGTTTGTGGATGCCGCGCCGGAGTACTTGTTGCCCGTTGCTGAGGTTGTTCCGCTGCAACTGTTTTCTTACTTCATGGCGCTGGCCCATGGGGTGGATGTGGACCGGCCGAGGAATTTGTCGAAGGCTGTTGTCGAAAGCGCGGCCGGCTAGGAAACGTCCGATGGGACTTCGAAGGTCACCAGTTCTGACCGGAAGCCGCGGGTGCGGATTGCGCCATAGAGGATGCCTGCGATCATCCACACCGCGCCGAGCCACAAAGCCGGGTGGCTCAGGTGCACCCAAATGAATCCACAAATTAGGAAACCAAGTGCGGGTGTGATGTAGCCGCCGATGTTGCTGCGCTTCACACTGCGCAGGTGATGTACGAACGCCGCTGCATTGACGCCCATAAAAGCTACGAACGCGCCGAAGTTGAGGCACTGCGCACCGATATCGTATGCGCCGCCGCCGAGTTTATCGGAAAAGAACTCAAGCAGCGCCACGCCGACAAGCGCGAAAGCTCCTACAGCAATAATGTTGTTGCGGGGCACGCGGTGTTTGGGATCAATGACGCCGAAGAAGGATTTGGGCAGAGCATTGCCGCGGCCCATACCGTAGAGCAAGCGGCCTGCGGCGAGTTGCGAACCCATGCCAGAGCCCATGTTGGCGATGAGCAGGGTGAAGTTGACGATCTGAAAAAGGATCATGCCGCCCGCTTCGCCGGAGACAATGGCAAAGGCTGACTCCACACTTTCGGTGGCGAAGGGCTTGGATCCCCATATCAACTGGGCCGCGTAAACCTCAATGCCCGAGAGCACGCCAGTGATGATGCAGACCAGCACGGTGGCCACCATGATGTTGCGCCGGGGATTCCTTACCTCCTCAGAAAATGTGGAGATGGCATCGAATCCAATGTAGGTGAGTACGGCGACGGAGGTGCCGGCAAAGATGCTCTGCATGTGGAACGTTGCAGGATCGTAGAAGGGATGCGTGAAAAATTCCGGATCGTGATGGATGCCCCAGACAGCGCGAACCACCGCAGCCAGGAACAACACAATCACCACGACCATGCCGGCGCAGAGAGCTTCATTCATGCGTGCGGAAGTTTGGATGCCGCGGAGATTGGTCCAGGTGAAGAACGCGGCGAAGAAGACAATCCAAACATAAAACGAAAGGCCGGGAACGATATTCATCGCGGCCTTGGCGCAGAAGGCGACGCAGATAAGCGGGTTGATCAGGTAGTCCATCACCATACCCCAGCCGACGACATAGCCGAGCGCGGAGTGCATCTCCTGGCCGACGTAGGTGTAAGCAGAACCGGCGCTGGGATAGATGCGCGCCATGCGGCCATAGCTGATGGCAGTGAACAGCATGGCCACCATGGCCACCAGGATCGTGGTGACCACGTGGCCATAAGCCGTGTTGCTGATGACGCCATAGATGCCCATGGGCGCCACCGGCTGAATGATCACCATGCCGATGATGATGAGGTTCCATAGCCCCAGGCTGCGATTGAGACTGGCCGGTTTTGTTGGCGCTGCTGCCTCTGCCATGCGAGTCCTCTACCGTGCTGCGGTTGGTGTTACGGATTGCGAGCCGGCGTTCCAACTGCCGATTTCAACCACCGGTGTGCCCGATTCGGATTCCGGCAACACTGCCGTCAACACGCGCTTTTCGCCGGGTACAAGCTCGATGAAATTATCTGACCAGAGCACCGGAGCAATGAGGCCGCCCGTCTTTGTTCGCACGGCCGCACTTACCTGGAAGGCAAGAGCCGCACTTGGATTCTCAAGCTCGACGCGCACTTCCCTTCCCCGTGCGGTCTTCTCAATCTGCGCGTTCGCGACGAGCTTTGCCTGGGCCAGTGTGGCTAGGGCAGTCAGGTCTTCATGGTGCGCTGCCGGCGTATGGGTGTAGTCGGTTTTCTGCCAGTCGAAGGCTGTGAGCGCTCCCGGTACCCAATACGAATTGCGGCTGACGACTTTGCCGGCGGCGTCGGTCAAAGTGAGGTCGATGAAGAACGTCCGATCGACTCCGGAGTAAATGGATTCAGGAATGCTGAACACAATTTGCGAACTGTCCGCGCCTGCATCGACAGCAGCGTCCTTCTTGTACAGCTCCTTCCACGCGGTGTTGTGAACCTGCAAGCTTGCATGCAGATTGGCGACGCGGCCATAGGTGCTGTTGACCACAACGATGGAGCGATCGTCATAAGAGTATTGAATGTGGACGGGCTCGCAGGCCTTCTTGGTGCCGAAATATCCCGCATCCGCTTCCAGGTAGTAGTCGTACAAATGCCAGATCATCGACGGCCACGCGTTGTTGAGCATCCATTGGATCACGCCAGTGGAATTGTACTTGTTTCTGCTGTAGGCCTCGAACATGGCACGCTCGGAGTCGTACTCCATGACCTGTGAGATTCGCTCATAGTCGGCTGCTGATTGCGGCTTCGCATAGACAGCGTTCATGGCCTCGTTGAGTACCGTCAGGTCGGCAAACTTTCCGCTGCCGAAGTGATAGCTCCAATCTTCAGTAGGCGGCCACGCTTGAGGATCGGTCAAGAACTTTGTGCGGCTGGCGAGGGACGGAATCGCGGGGCCGGGACTGGTCTCTGTATTGAAGCCATACGCGCCGCCATTCTGCTTATCGACATACCAGTAGCTCGGCGCAACATAATCGTAGGGGCCAGTCATCTTGACGCCGTTTGGTCCGCCGCCCACCGTATCCTCTTGTGAAGCTGCGGAGATAATTGGATTGGGCCAGTGCGTCTCCGCTTCCACATCCAGGTAGGCCCGCTCAACATTCTGGGGCGGCGCATTGTCACTGCCGTTGAGCCACACCAGCAGGCTGGCATGGTGGCGCAACCGCAGCATTTGAGAGCGGAGAGAAGCCGTTGCAATCTTCAGGTCGTCCGGGGTCCAGTCTTTCCAATGCTCCCAGTGGTCGCAGCAACACCAGCCCAGCATGACGAGGATTCCATCTTTATCAGCAATATGGAAGAAGTCTTCCGTCTCCAGCTTGCCTTCCAGACGAATGGTGTTGAGGTTCATGTCTTCGACTAGCTTGAACTGGTCTTTCAGACGTTGCTCATCGGTGCGGAGCAGCATGTCCTGCGACCATCCAGCGCCGCGGATGAGGATTGGCTTGCCATTGATGCGGAACAGGCGGCTTCCATTGGAAGTGAGTTCCGAAGTGATCTCGCGGATGCCAAAGTCTACGCTCTTTTCGTCGGTAACCACATCCTGTTCGCGGAAGCTCATGGTGAGCCGCTCGAGGTGGGGCTCTCCCATCTGGCGGGGCCACCACGGCTTGGGATCGTGGATGCGCAGTTGCGCGAAATGGTCGGGAGAAAACAGGACGGTGCGGTCTTCATGTGCGGCCAGCTCTACCGGTTGCTCGACCTTTACTCCGACAACGGTTCCGGTAACTGTGCCTTTGACCGCGCGGTCGCTGGCGTTGTGCAGTTCAGCGTAGACCGTGAGCTCCGCGGTCTTCAGTGTGTCGTCGGTAAAGTGCGTGGCGGCCAGCGGAGAGCGCAGCGTAACTGTGCCGGTGCTCTCAAGATCGACTGCGCCCCACACGCCCATGTCCTTATCGGGCGGGCAGGGATTCCAATCGACCCAGTTGATGCCGAGATCCTTTTCAGTGGGCGCAAAGGTCTCAACGGCAAGTACGTTTCTCGCGCCTGCCTTGAGCAAGTCTGTCACATCGAAATCATAGGTGCGATAGGCGCCGGCAACGGTGCTGGAATCCGCAATCTTGTGACCGTTGAGCCAGACATCGCCGCGATAGTTGATGCCGCCAAAGTGCAGCCACTCGCGCTCGCCAGCATGTGCAGCTGCCGGCGCGGCGAACTCGGTGCGATACCACCAGCCGCAATGGTATGGACTGTTCGGATCCATTGGCAGGTTGGCGAATATCTTTCCGATCGCGTAAGTTGTTCCGGGAATCTGGCGCAGATTCATGCCGAAGTAAGGATCGGGAAAAACACCGTCGGCCGCCTGGGCAGCGAGCACAGTGCTGGGGACGCTGGTCTTGAGCCAGCCATCGGGCTGAAAGCCGGAGGTGGAGATTGCATCGCCGGACGCCTGGAGCTTGCAGGCCGATTGCAACTGCCAGCCATCGTGAAGCGGCGTAACGGTTCCCGCGTTCAACAACGGCGTAACAGCGAGGAGGCTGAGACAAGAAAACAAAATCCTTCTAATCATGGTTCACCAGAAATCCTTCTTCGGGTTCGAATCGCAAATTCAATTTCGATCAATGGCGGGGTCATGAGTTCTGAGAAGCCCGTCAAGTCACGCCATTTCGAGTTTCAGTTTTTCGTTTGCCCTTGGCCGGCGGCGCCGCGGACGACATGCGCACAACCAGCTCCGGCAGGGCGCGATACATGCGGGCCTTCTGCTCCTTCTTTTGTTCCCGCGCCTTGATTGCCTCTACCACCCACTCTGAGGCAAGCACGCCCATCTCGCGCAACGGCTGCCGGATGGTGGTGATTGCAGGGGTTGCTACAGCCGCGGGCAACACGTCATCGAATCCAAGTACGGAGCAATCTTCCGGAACGCGCAAGCCGGCGCCGAGCAGCCCGCGCACCACTCCGAGAGCGGTGAGATCGTCAAATGCCAGAACGGCGGAAAAGCGCCGCCGCGACGCGAGCATGCGCTGTGCACAATCCATTCCGCCCTCAAAGCCAGACATGGGATCGACGAGGTTGGGTAGCTGAAACACGAGTTTCTGATCGAAGCTGATGCCTGCTGCGGTTGCGGCGGCATGTATGCCAGCCCAGCGGGGAGCGCTGTCAAACATCTCCTCGGGGCCACGGATTACCGCGACTTTGCGATGCCCAAGTTCGTGCAGGTGGCGCATCGCAAGTCCGCCTCCGGTTTCGTTGTCCACAAGAATCGAACTCACGCCGCGCTCTGTCAAATCGCGGCTCACAATTACGATGGGAACATTGTTCTTCTGGATGTCGCTGAGCAGGTTGGTCTCATCGAAGACCCAACTGGCGATGACGATTACGCCTTCCGCGCGCCGCTCAAGAATCATCTCAAGATACTTATCGAATAAGCCGCGCTTTGTCTGCGCATCCATTAACAGGGGGAGATAGCCCGCTGGCTGAAGCCGCTCCTGAATGCCGCGAACGATTGGGATGCAGTATGGGTCGGAGAGGTCGTAGGCGAGCACGCCGATGGTCTGGCTGCGCTGGCGACGCAGCGAGCGCGCAAACGCATCGGGGTGGTAGCCAAGTTTCTGCGCCATGTCGCGAATCTTCTGTCGCGTTTTCTCGGCAACGTTCTGCGAGAGGGGCGCCTCGCTCAACACAATCGAGACCGTAGACACGGAGAATCCGCATGCGCGAGCAACGTCCAGCAATGTCACATGACCCGATTTGCGCTGCGCCAATTGCTCTCCTCCTCCGTGAAGCCCGCCGGCATCCCGAATGTTTTTGGACGGTAACGACTTGTGTGGGACAATGATCAGAAATCTGCCGAAAACGGCGTCGGTCCGATTTTTCCCTTGACACGCGAAATGTTTGATCCTACATTAGCCTTCTACTATTCAAACGATTGAATGTCAACAAATTGATGGGGGATGGCCAAAATGATCAAGAAAACAACTTCCGCTTTCCTGCACATACTCCTGTGTTCGTGCCTGTTGATTCTGGCCAACGGAACTGTCGGCTGGGGGCAGGCGGGGCGCGGCGGCATCAACGGAACAGTGACTGATCCGAGCGGCGCAGTGGTCGCTGGAGCCAAGGTAACCCTCACCAATGGCACGACTGGTTTGAACGTGCATACGGTGACCACGGGTGCGGGCCTGTATACATTTGTGTCACTCAATCCAGGGCAATACCAGGTGACCGCGACCCAGAAGGGCTTCGAGACGGTTACGCAGAATAACGTGACGGTGAGTCTCGACCAGGTAACGGTGGTGAACATCGCACTGCGCGTCGGCGCTACCACTGAAGTCGTGACCGTGAATGAAGCTGTGGACCTGGTTGAGCCGAGTAACTCAACCGTTGGCCAGCTTATCTCCGCCGATACGATTGACCGCGTACCCTTGCTCACACGCAATGTCTTTGACCTGGTGCAGTTGAGCCCTGGAGTTACCCCCGCGAATGGTGCACCCAACTCCTCGAGCTCGTTCGCGATTGAGAATATTTCCAGCGGCCGTCCCGGCGTTGACGTGTCTTCTTACACGATCAACGGAGCAATTGTCGGCTCGGTTTATTACATGGTCGACGGAAGCCCGATTGGAATTGCCGAAAACAACGCGGCTGCCATTATTCCCGCGCTGGATATTCCGGAGGATGGCGTAGAAGAGACACGCGTGGAAACGCAGAACACTCCGGCATCTTATCTGAGCGGCGGTGCAGGCGTCATCAGCCTGGTGACGAAGTCCGGTACCAACAAATTCCATGGCGACGCGTTTGGCGTGTTCCGTCCGGACGTTCTGGCAGCCAACGAGTACTTCAATAAGCAGAGCCAGGTTTCTGGCGGCACTGCCAATGCACCCCCATCGTTCCATCGCTATCAGGAGGGCGGCGCGTTCGGTGGACCTATTCTGCACGACAAGCTTTTCTTCTTTGGCGACTACGAAGCCACACAACAGGAGTCGTACGACGGCTCAAACTACTTCACGGTGCCAACAACCGCGGAGCGCAGCGGAGACTTTTCCGCAGACCCGTTCAACATTTACGATCCAACTCAACCGGACATTGCAACCGGCTCGCTGGCAGGGACGCGGCCGCAATTCGCCGGGAACAAGATCACAAATTCGAACGCCACGGCGGCAAAGTTCCTGTCGGAATTTCCCAAGTGCAACCATAGCAATGTTGCCGGAGTACCCTGCGATCAGGCGTCGGACGACATCACCTATAACTACTTCGCGCCCGGACTCGACCCGACAACCGCACAGCGTTTCGACGTGCGTGTGGACTGGAGCAAGAGCGAAAGGCAGCGCATCTTCGGGCGCTTCTCCTTCGACCGCCTCTTCAATTCGACTTACAACGCGTTCGGGAACATGTGGGATCCGAACTACGCGCAGAACGTCACAAACGGGCGCAATATTCTTGTGGCTGATGACTACACGCTCAGTCCGACGACGGTGCTGCAGCTGCGCTACTCCTTCACGCGTCACTTCGAGAATCAGGGTGGCGATCCGGGGCAGGTTGGCTACGACATCACCTCGCTCGGCTTCCCCAGTTCGCTGGCATCGCAGGAGATTTTCAAGCTGCTTCCCTTCTTCCTGTTCAACGACTCGGGCAGCAGCGTGGGTGGGACCGCGGACTACAACACCTTCCAGTACGCCAGCGAAAACAGCGACGTCAATGCGAGCATCACCAAAGTGGTTGGGAAGCATGAGATCTCAACTGGCTACGAATTCCTGAAGCGGTTTCTCAATGTTGGCCAGCCCCCTGCTGCTTCCGGCGCGTATGCCTTTGATATCTCGGCAACCGACCAGACTGTCGGTTCTGCAATCGGGGGCAGCGACTTCGCTTCCGCGCTCGTCGGCATGGGAACAGAGCCGGGAACGGAATCCGGCGGATACCCGAGCTTCACGCAGGACTTGTTTGCTGCCGAGGCAAGCGCATACAACGCAGCTTTTGTGGAAGACACCTATCGCCCCACCCCTTCGCTCACCATCACTGCGGGGCTTCGCTGGGACATGTTCGGCGGCAAGACGGAACGCCACAACCGCCTGGAGTATTTCGATCCAAACAAAGCCGCTTCTTCAAACGGAGTCTCGTACACGGGAGCGGAGAGTTATACGAACGGCTCCAACCGCTCGCCGTTCCAGGCGAATCTGGCCAACTTTGGACCCAGGCTTGGCTTTGCATGGAAGACCTCGGCGCACTTCGTGTTCCGCGGCGGCGCAGGCTTCTACTATGG
>Ga0302319_10000793_pt1 | contig 70662 bp, 44 predicted proteins | sample Bog_T0_2_FD_203319 | JGI IMG/M metagenome (GOLD analysis project Ga0302319, IMG submission 203319) | Peat permafrost microbial communities from Stordalen Mire near Abisko, Sweden - Bog_T0_2 | ecosystem: Environmental > Terrestrial > Soil > Wetlands > Peat | place: Sweden: Abisko, Stordalen Mire...
TGCCGGATAAGGGACATTGATCTGCAAGACAGGCTGAACTCGTTCTTGGCATCAATTGGTGATGCCGGTAAGTAGTCCAGCGGGCGCTCAGATCGCGATTTTGGGGCCTGGGCCTCAACGACTCAGCGAGCCAGCGCCTCCACCACCGCCTCCGGATGTCGCGCAATCACCGTCAGACAAGCTCGCGCCGCGCGATCCGGACGCCGCCGTCCCTGCTCCCAATCCTGCAAGGCGCGCGGGTCGAGTGCGAAGCAGCGCGCAAACTCCGCGCGACTGAGGCCGGTGGCCGCCCGCACTGCGCGCACATCCACTTCCAGCGGCAGCGAAACCCGGCATAGAAACCTTGAGCGCAACTTTGGTCTGGATGCGGGGTCTAAGTCGAGTAATCCGATTTGGGCGTTGGAAAGCGATGCCAATTCCCCTTTGGCCGTTTTCTTGCGATCTGGCGGTAGGCTGCGGCAGGGCATAGCCGTGAATACTCTTTGCAGCTCGCTCGCGAAGGCTGTTCGGCCATCGTGATCAGTGGGTCTGTCGTCTATCGGTTGCGATTGGATCCCTGGGTCACGCAAGCTGCATCCTGTGTCACGGGGGGATTTGTGCTTCTGAACAAGCTTGAATCTGGCTTCCTGCTGTTCCAAACGCAGCAAGGATTAGTTGCCGTGGAACCCTCCTTTTGGCAGCGCGTTTATCTGCTCTGGACCTTCCGCAACTTTCGACAGCTCTCGCTTCCCCTGTTGAACCCGCGCCAGACTGCGCTGATCAACAGTCTTTTTCGCGAGAACGCGACGGTGGTTTCGGATGAATACGAGCCATCGCTGGAGATCGGCGTAGTTGAGAACTTTGTGTCTCCGGCGATCGAGATCGGCGCTTCGCTGGCCGCGGAAACTGACGTTTCGCCGGCAGTGAAAGAGGAGCTGCTTGAGCAAACGGCCGAACCGTATGTCGCGCCTGCGGCAATTCCGATCGCAGCTGCGCCTGCCATGGAGGCCGATGTGCCGCCGACCGTGAAATGGGAAGAAGCAGAAGAGGAAGGCACTCGAATCGATGGTGCGGAAATTGCGCCCAATGATGATCTGGACCGTTCTTTTGCGCCGACAAGCTCTTGGTGGAGACTTGCCTCGTCGAATCTTGCAGAGTCCGAGCCGGCAGCGTCTCGATTTCAAGTGTCGAAAATTGGAATCTCCATGTTTGCAGTCGCGATCGGGGCGTTGTCGCTGTCCGTGTGTTTCATCGTTGCATTTCATCGAATCGGGGCCGTACCTGACCCGCAGGCGCACAGTTCGCCCCCGCAGCCCACCTCGCCAGACTCTCCTTCTGTGTCCGGACCAACTTCCATCGCCGAGAATCCCGCCACCGTGCCTGATGGGCCTCCTCAAGCTGGCGATGCCCCGGACCCTGCGGTCAAGCCGCCATCGGCGAAGGAAGCATCGTCGATCCCTGCGACGCACCGGATGATGACACCGGAACATGCATCTCGCAGAACGACTGCGCGTGTCGCGTCGAGGTCAAGCGGAGGCTCGCATGCTGCGGCGTCATCGCGGGTTCCGACGTCGAAATCGACTCGCCGAATGACCTTGGTGCCTGCGTCCCGTGGAGCTATGCCAGGTTCCGCGCAGAGTTATTTCGATTTGGCCAACCAACAGATGCACAAGGGCAATTACGCGGCAGCAGCAGCTAACTATAGACGGGCCTGGCGAATCCAGCAGAATAGCGCTGCCGCCAAGAGCCGCCTGGTGCGCGCTCGGCGGGTGTCCGCGGTCTCGACGTCCCAAAAACCACACTGAGGGTGCTCCCGGTCCCTTGCTCTCGGGGACCGGGGGAGACTCCGGACCTCAACGGGCAGGAAGGTGGCCGACCTCTGATCCCTGATCTTCGGTCTCTGATCTCCGCATTTGTACCGAATGCGTCTTATTCTGCCTGCAAAACAGCCCAAGTGGCCCTGAAACACGCTCCGGAGCCTGTTTTGCGTTCTGATGGGAAATTTTGTGGTTTTTGCTTTTCTTATTTGGTCAATTTCACGGTTTTACTCACCAATTAAATGGCCAATTTCAAGGTATTCCCCTCCGAAAATCGCAACCTACCGAGCGAACATTTGCGGGGGTGAGTGACACCGCTCAAGCGAACATTTGGCCGGGTCAACGCACCAAATAGACCATCATTTGCGTTGATTCCAGGTAACTTCCATGATTTCAGCAGCGAGAAGAGAAAAATACGCGCAAATCGACCGCCCGCCGCACACTCCACACTCACACTCACACGTCGCACGGACCACCGATCTCTGATCTCTGTTCTCTGATCTCTGAGAGCTACGGCGCCGCTTCGGTCAGCGCCTCGGTGTGCTTGCTCATCTTAGCGGTGCGGGCTATCTTGTCCCAATTGAAGGGCTTGCCGTCGATGGCGCGCTTGAGGGTCTTGAAGAGTACGACGGAAAAGACCTGCCTATAGGCGAAGCGCTGCAGCCAGATGTGGAAGAGCAGCCAGCCGTCTCCCTTGTTGGCGGGATGGCGGCGCTCCAGGCTGAAGGCCAGCGACGAGGTGATGAAGTCGATGAGCAGGAAGGCCCCGAAGTAGGCCAGCAGCTTCTCAAAGCTCGCCGCCGAGGCCGCCTCAGGGTGGTAGTGGCGATCGACAAAGTAGTTGACGATGCCGGCCGCGAACATGATGTCGATGAACGGCGAAACCAGCGGCAGCAACATCTGGAAAATGAGGATGTTAGGCAGTGCGAAGAGGCCCATGGCCTTGTTGCGCACAAAGGCGGCGCGATGTTTCCAGACCGCCTGCAAGGTGCCGAAGGACCAGCGGAAGCGCTGGCGCATGAGGCCGCTGGCGTTGATGGGCGCCTCAGTATAAGCCAGGGCGCGGTCTTCGTAGTCGACTTTCCAGCCCGATTCGAGCAGGCTCATGGTGAGGTCGGCGTCTTCAGCCACGGTGTTGAGCGGGTATCCGCCGGCTGCTTTTACGGGCGCGGTGCGCCATGCGCCGATGGCGCCGGGAACCACGGTGATGACATGAAAGAGGTTAAGGGCGCGGCGCTCGAAGTTCTGGCTGGTGATGTATTCCAGAGCCTGCCAGCGGGTCCAGAGGTTGACGCGGTTGCCCACCTTGGCGTTGCCGGCGATGGCGCCGATGCCGGGATCTTCAAAGTGGGGAACGAGCTTGGAGATGGCGTCGGGAGCGATGACGGTATCGGCATCGATGCCGATGTAGACCTCCTCGGAGATGCGCTCGAGGGCGTAGTTGAGGGCTGCGGCCTTGCCTTCATTGGGTTTAGTGAGCACCTGGAGACGGCCCGCGGAGATTTCCTGGGCGTAGGCGCCGGCGGCCACTTCAGCGGTGCGGTCGCGGGAGCCGTCGTCGATCACAATGACGCGCAGGTTTTTGTAGTCGGAGTTGAGCACCGAGCGAATGGTGCGAACGATAACGGATTCTTCGTTATACGCGGGAATGAGAACGGCAACGCGAGGGCAAAAGCCGGGCGAAGCCTTGCTGTGAGGCCGCCGCAAGCGGTCGATGATGGCAAAGATGCCGACAATAATAAGCCGCGCGCTCATGAGCACATCGCCAACAAAGAAAACCATAAAAATAAAATTGCTAATAATATCCACCGCCGAAAAAGCGATGGAGTCAGGAAGGGTGCGTAGGTGCTGCCAGAAGGTGAGCGGGGGCATGACCTGGGCGGAGGTTTTGCCCATGAGCGCAGAGACGGGAACGATGGTGTAGCCGTGGGCGCGTAGGGCATCAATGAGCGGACCGAGCGCAGCCACAGTGGCGGAGCGGTCGCCGCCACCGTCGTGCATCAGGATGATGGAGCCCTGGAACTGCGGCTTGGTTTGCATGTTCTGCAACTGTGTGAGGACCGAGTCGATGATCTCCTGGGGCTTTTTTCTAGGATTCTCGTTCCAGTCGTCGGTGTCGATTTTGCTGCCGATGATGGTGAGGCCTTCCTGCTGGATGCGCCAGGCGGGCTCGGCCTCGAGGTCGGTGTCGGGCTCTTCGTCGATGTCGTAGGGCGGGCGGAAGTAGAGCGGCTGGATGCCCAACTTGCTCTCAAAGAGGCGCTCGGTGAGTTTCACCTCAAGGTCGAGCTGGCGCGCGGATATCTCGCTGATGTCGGGATGCGTCCAAGTGTGATTGCCGATTTCGTTGCCTTCGCGGATGATGCGCCGCATGACGCCGATGTTGTCGGCAGCTTCGGAACCGATGAGCATAAAGGTGCCGGTGGCGTGATGCTGCTTGAGGACGTCGAGAATTCTGGGCGTCCACTTGGGATCGGGACCGTCGTCGAAAGAGAGCGCAAGCTCATGGGGATGGTAGCCGTACTGCTGGTCGACCCAGGGGTGCGGATACACGTCCATATGCTCGTCGACAATGAGCTTTTTGCGCGGGTCGGGCTCGTCGGTATCCACTTCCAGGGTGCGCTTGCCGGGCTGGGGCTGGCCTGTGATGCGCAGAATGTCGCCCACACCCTGGGTGTCCACGTCATGGCCGGGCTCGACCGGCGAATTTCCCAGCGCTTCGAGCGAAGATGAATCCGTCGGCCGGTCCCAGATATTCCAGAGTGAACTGTCTTCTTCGCCTAGGCGCCAGAGGGCAAAGGTCTGCAGGCCGAGTTGACGCGCGGCACGCATTTCGTCGAGAAGCGAAACGGCATCGAGGAACCAGACCACGTGACGCTGGCTGGCGTCCTCGTCTATGTACTCGAAATGCGGATTGAGGGCGTCGTAGTCGAGATCGAGATCGGCGTCGGCGTCGGAGGCGCGCTCCCAGGCGTCGGAGACGGAGAGATTGTCGGTATTGAGTACCTTGGGCTTGGGATGATGGGAGTCCTTGGGGTCGGGAATGGAGAGCGCCCAATCGTAGCCGTAGTTACCCACACCGCAGATGAGCTTGTCCTTGGGTACCACCTTGAGCACGCGGACCAGATTGGCGATGAACCAGGTCTGGCTGGCGATGGGGCCGGGATCGCTGGTGGTCTGATGCTCGTCGTAGTTCATGAGAATGATGCCGTCGGAATTGGCGGCGATGGTCTTGAGGTCGCTGTCGCTGGTGGCCACGGCGGCGTTGACATAGAGACGCAGATTGCGGGCGCGCATGTCCTGATAGAGCGCCTGGATGAAGCTGAGGTAGGCGGGCGTCTGATCGTCGGAGATGCTTTCAATATCGAGCGAGAGGCCGCGATACACGGGATACATGGCGAGAAAGCGCATGATTTGCTGGCGGAATGCGGCGCTCTTCTGCGGGTCCTGAAGCACATCGCCGACGCCTGTATCCCACTCCTGAGTGTGGGGATTGAAATTGTTGAGGGCAGGGAAGATTTCGGTGTCGGTGTGAGCCTTCTGAATGACCTGCTTTACTTTGTTCAGGTCATCGGGATCGTGTACGGTGGCGCCCTGGATGACGGGATACTCGCGCAGGTTGTCGCCGCTCATCATCATGAGGGCGCCCTGCGGGGAGTCTACGTGCAGCCACTGCGGAAACAGCATGTCGATCTGGTGCACATGTTCAATGAGCGAGGAGTAGCTGGCCGCGTCGTCCTGCACGTAATAGGCGGCGCGCAAACCTTCACCGGTATTCAAGGGAATTTCAGAAGGCTTGCGCTTGGTTTTGCGGCGCGCGGGGCGCTGGTTTTTGGCGTTGCGGAGAGCAGAGGTGTCGGGGAGTGCCTTGTAATTGTGGCGGGGAAGGGGCAGCAGCAACTCCGGGAGATGCTGGCCGCGCAGCACATTGAAGATAAAGCCGGCGACCACCAGGGTGGACAACACGGCTGTTATATCCAGAATGCGGCGCAGACGCTTCCAGCGCTTGCGTTGCGGGTCGTAGAAAATTTGCCGATCGGGCATGAGAAGTTTAGATGACTCCGGCGCGAAAAATCGCGCAAAAAAGGCCACAGCACCCACCAGCTGACCGCCCCGGCGCAACATCTGCGAGGCGCGCAATCCCCGGAATGCCGTACGCTGCTATACAGTACGAATCGTATGGAAGCTGCCCGAGAGAGTCAATTGACAGCCCGGTTGCGAGCCCGCTTGCAAGGCTCGCTGCGCATGTCGGCGCGCAGGGTGGCCGGGTACCTGCGACCGGCCCTGCCTGTGGCGCTTGCCCTTTGCGCGGGCCTGGCGTTGCGCCTGTGGATGCTGGGGAAACTATTCGACATTGACGGCGACATGCTGATTTACGGGGACCTGGCCAAGAATCTCTTATTGCATGGCCGATATGCCCTGACCGTGCCCGGCGGTGCGGTCTATTCGACGCTGATCAGGCTGCCGGGCTACCCGGTGTTTCTTGCCTTGTGCTTCAAGATCTTCGGAATGGAAAACTACTTTGCCGCGGCGTGCGTGCAGATTGCCCTGGATTTGCTGGGCTGCCTGCTGCTGGCGGGGTTTGTGCGGCGGATTGTGCCCCGGCGCGGGCAAGCCGCAGCGCTGATCACTCTCTGGTTGGCCGCGCTATGCCCCTTCACTGCCTCGTACACGGCGGCTCCGCTTGCGGAGACGCCCACACTTTTCATGCTGGCGCTGGCCATGTGGGCGATGGCGCGGTTCCACGACGATCCGCGCTGGGTGAATGCGCTTTGGTTTACGTTTGCGATTGCTGGGGCGGCGCTATTGCGCCCCGACGGCGCGCTGGCTGCGGTGGCTTTTGCGCCGGAGTTGATTATGGGTCTCGCGCGCCGGTATCGCCGGACTCTGGGCCTTCAGCGACCAGGTGCGGGCCTGGAGGCCCACTCGACAGCCGGTCTGGAGACCGGGACTACATCGATAGTCCGCATGGCTGTGGTTTGCGTGCTGCTGGCGCTGACGCCCTTTGCGGTGTGGACGGCACGGAATTGGCGCGTCTTTCACGTGATTGAGACCCTGGCGCCGCGGCTGGCGACCGACCCCGGCGAAAGCACCAATCCCGGATGGGAGCGCTGGGTGAAGAGCTGGTGCCTCGACTTCATTTCGACGTACGAGATCTATTGGAATGTGCCAGGGGACAAGCTCGATGTGAGCGAATTGCCCAACCGCGCCTTCGACACGCCCGCGCAGTATGCCGAAACCGCGACAGTGGCCGCCAACTACAACAGCCACGGCAGGGCGCTGACGCCCAGAATCGATGCGGGCTTTGAGCGCCTTGCGGAGGAGCGCATCGCCGCGCATCCGTCGCGCTACTATTTGTGGCTGCCGCTGGGGCGCGTGGCCGATATGTGGCTGCGCCCGCGCGTCGAAAACCTGAACATCGACCTCGACTGGTGGGTCTACGCGCATCATCGCGCGGAGACCGAGTTTAGCTGGGCCTGTGCGGGGTTGAATGCGTTTTACCTGCTGCTGGGGATTATTGGATTGCGCATGCGGCCGCGCTTCTGGGGCGCGCTGCTTGCCTATCTGCTGTTGCGCAGCGCTTTGCTATGGACCGTGCAAGCGCCCGAGACGCGCTACACGCTGGAGTGTTTCCCCATGCTGTTTGTGCTGGGCGGGGTGGCGATTGCGCGGCTGATGGACCGGCCTTATTTGTCGAAATTGAAGGCGGTCCTGGGCAAGGGTTGATTCACCTTGATGTTGGTGTAGTGGCAGACATAGGATTGCCCTTGGCCTTCGTCGAAGATCACCTTGAGACTGACCGCGCGGGCAGTGTCCATCCAGGCAGTGACCTTGACAATGTTTTTGCGCACGTTTGGATCTTTCGCCACGAGCTCCAGCTTGTCGGTTAGGACGCCATCGATTTTTTCCTGACCGAGATATTTGATTGTCCACTTCTGCTCGAGGTCCTTGCCGCTGGCGCCGAAGCCAAGCATCAAATAGCCCTCATACTTGCTGGCCTGGTCGTAGGGCTTGGCGTCCTTTTCCTTGCCAGTATCGGAAACGCGCAGCGTGCCGCCGGAAAAGATGTAGGCTTTTCCCGTGGGCCGGCCCTGGTGCGCTGTGAAATGAACGGCCATCTCGAAGTGGCTATTGCGCTCGTAGTAGGCGGTTCCGGTCATTACATCCGTGTCCGGAATCGGGTCGGTCTGAATGCTATCGAACTCGACGGTAGCGGTGGCGGTGTGAAAGCCAACGGCCCCGGCATCGAGCTGCTTGAGCACATTGGCCAAATCCTCAGCGTGTGCGGGCCGAAGCGGCAGAATCGCAACTGCAACGAGCGCGAGGAATACAAGATGAGTGCGTGAATGCATGAGGTTCCTTAACTGATTGGACGCAGAATGGGGCCCGTAGGATGGAAAAAAGAACCTAGCGGTGCGCCCAAATTTGCCAGGTCAGATTTCCCCGGGCGTCGGTGACGGTCTGCCACTTCTCCACGAAGACGGAGTCGCCCATCACTGGCTCGATGGCCTGACGCAGCGCCTTTTTGACCTGCTGGTTGGAGGCGCCCACGGGAATAGTTACATCCGAAGCCTGCACCGTGACGATGACGCCGCGGCCGTTACCAACCACCTGCATGGGATGCGCGGGGCCCCCGGAAAGCGGCGGCTTGGCGCCGTAATCCCATAGATGCGGGGTGATGAAGATGAAGAGCAGGATCAGGGTGACCATGATGTCGAAGTGGATCGATCCACGGGAATAGGTCCAGTAGAAGTAGCTGTGCAGAATTTGCTTGATGCCGCGCCGGGGCTGGGCGGTCGCGCCAACAGGGGCGCCATTGGATGAAGCAGATGCCATCAGGACTCCCTCACAATCTTATCGAGTCCGCCCATGTAGGGGCGAATGGCCTCGGGAATTTCGACCGAGCCGTCGGCTTGCTGGTAGTTCTCAAGAATCGCCAACCAGGTGCGGCCTACGGCCAGGCCGCTGCCGTTGAGCGTGTGCACGAATTCAGGCTTGGCCTTGGGGCCAGACGGCCTGTAGCGAATATTGGCGCGGCGCGCCTGGAAGGCGTCGAAGTTGGAGCAGGATGAAATTTCGCGGTAGAGATTCTGGCCCGGCAGCCAGACTTCGAGATCGTAGGTCTTGGCGGAGGAAAAGCCGGTGTCGCCGGTCGAGAGAAGAACGCGGCGGTAGGGAAGTTTGAGCGCTTCGAGAATCTCTTCGGCGTTGCGCGTCAGTTTTTCGTGTTCGGCGTCGGACTCTTCGGGGCGTGTGAATTTTACCAGTTCAACTTTCTGAAACTGATGCTGGCGAATGATGCCGCGGGTATCTTTACCAGCGGCGCCCGCCTCGGCGCGGAAGCACGGCGTATAGGCTGTGAGCGAGATGGGCAGCCGCGCTTCGTCGAGAATTTCGTCGCGGTAAAGATTGGTGACGGGAACTTCGGCGGTGGGGATGAGCCAGTGGTCGTTGTCCTTGAACTCGCCGCGCGCGGCGGCATCGGCATCGGCATCGGAGCAGCGGAACAGGTCCTCGGCAAATTTGGGCAACTGGCCGGTGCCGAAGAGGGATTTGGAATTGACCATGAAGGGCGGCAGGACTTCTTTGTAGCCGTGCTTCTGGGTGTGCATGTCGAGCATGAAGCCGATGAGCGCGCGCTCGAGGCGGGCTCCAGCGCCCATGTAGACGGCAAAGCGCGCGCCGGAGAGTTTGGCCGCGCGTTCGAGATCGAGAATGCCGAGGGATTCGCCGATCTCCCAATGAGGCTTGGGCTCGAAGTCGAATTTTTTCTGCTCACCCCAATGTTTGACGACTTTGTTGTCGGCTTCGGAGAGGCCGGTGGGGACTTCGTCGCGGGTGAGGTTGGGAACGCGGGCAAGAGATAGGCGCAACTGCTCGTCGAGGGCGGCGGCTGCTTTGTCGAGTTCGTCGAGTTTGTCTTTCAACGCGCGGGTCTCGTCCATGACGGCCGCGGCTTCGTCATTCTTGCCGGTTTTTTTGAGCGCTCCCACCTGCTGCGAGAGCTCGTTGCGGCGGGCCTTGAGCTGTTCCGATTGCGTGATGGCCTCGCGGCGGCTCTTGTCTAGGGCGCGAAAATCGCCGAGCAACGCGGCCGGGTCGGCACCGCGCGCGCGCAGCTTTTCTTCAACCAACTCCAGGTTGGCGCGAACAAAAGATAGGTCGAGCATTCTTCTACTAGTTTACTCGACGGCCTTTGACGCCGGCTGCGCGTTGGCCTCGGCAGTACCGGCCTGCGTTTGTTCCTTCCAGCCGGGGAGATTCGGGTCGCCGATGATGAGGCGTGCGCCACGCGCGAAGTTGAAGTAGGTCCAGGCCCAATTGATCAACACTGAAATACGGTTGCGGAACCCGATGAGAAAAAAGATGTGCACGGTGACCCACGTGAACCAGGCGGGGAAGCCGCTCATGTGGGCTTTGAAGGGCCACTTCACATCGGCGACGGCGGCCATGCGTCCGATGGTGGCCATATCGCCCTTGTCCCAGTAGCGGAAGGCTGGGCGCGGCTTGCCGGCGAGATCGGCGGCGATGGTTTTTCCCGCGTGATCGCCCATCTGCATGGCCGGTTGAGCGACGCCGGGGGTCTGGCGGCCGTCCTGCTCGAAGTGGGCGAGGTCGCCGAGGACAAAGACCTCGGGCAGCGCAGGTGGATTGAGGCGGTCGTCGACCAGGACGCAGCCGCGGCGGTCGAGTGGCGCGCCCAACAGCTTGCCCAGGGGCGAGGCCGCGACGCCGGCGGCCCACAGCGTGACCACGGCTTCAATACGTTTTCCGTTGGCTTCAACCCAGCCGGGACCGACGCCGGTAACCTGCATCTGCGTGTGGACTTCGACGCCGAGGCGGCGGAGCTCAGCTTCAGCTTTGGCGGAGAGATCCTCCGGGTACGCCGCCAGCAAGCGCGGGCCGCCATCGAGCAGCATGACGCGGCTCTTGGTGGGATCGATGTGGCGGAAGTCGTGGCGCATGTAGAGCTGCGCGATGTCGCTAATGGCGCCGGCAAGTTCGACCCCGGTGGGTCCGCCGCCGATGACGACGAAATTCAGCGGCGGGTGGGAGCCCTGCTCCAGCATTTGGCGCTCGGCCAGCTCGAAGGCCAGCAGCACGCGGCGGCGAATCTCGGTGGCGTCCTCGATAGTTTTGAGGCCGGGCGCGAACGGCTCCCACTGATCGTTGCCGAAATAGGAGTGCGTGGCGCCGGTGGCGAGGACGAGATAGTCGTAGGGGAGGCGGGAGCCGCTGGCCAGTGTTACCTGCCGTGCGGCAACGTCGATGCCGACCACCTCGTCCATGAGCACCTCAGTGTTGCTCTGATGGCGCAGGATGGAGCGGATGGGCTGGGCAATGTCGGCGGGCGAGAGCACGGCCAGCGCCACCTGATAAAGCAGCGGCTGAAAGAGATAATGATTGCGCCGATCGACCAGGGTTACATCAATGGGTAAGTGCGCGAGCCCTTTGGCCGCGTTGAGACCGGCGAAGCCTCCGCCGACTATGATTACGCGGGGGCGGCGCGGCGGCGCTTGCTTGTAACCGGGCGGATTGGTGAATTCACCCAATGGCGGACCTCGCTACTGAGAAGATGCGCGAGAGGGCCGATGCGTCACAGGATTCAGGTGAAAAACCGGCGGGAAGTTAGAGGGCTGCGGTAGCATCCAGCTATGATTGCGGGCGTTTCCTGGGTATGGTGGGTGGGGTTTCACGCGGTGGTGGCGGCGGTGCTGCTGGCGGACTCGTTTCTGCCCGGCCACCGGCGCGAATCGCGGCACGCACAGGCATTCGTGTGGGTGGGAATTGCGGGTTTGGTGCTGGCCGCAGCGGGGTTTGCCTGCTGGATCGCCGTGGCCCAGGGACGACAACCGGCGATCGAGTTTACGGCCGGGTACATGATCGAAACGTCACTGAGCATCGACAACCTCTTTGTGTTCATGGTGCTGTTTCAGGGGTTCCGGATCAGCCCGCAGCGGCAACATAAGGCGCTAATGTGGGGCGTATGGGGCGCGTTCGTGCTGAGGGCACTGTTTATCGCGGCGGGTATCTCATTGCTGCGGCGGTTTGAGTGGGTCACCTGGGTCTTCGGATTGTTTCTGCTTTATATGGCGTGGCGGCTGGTGCGCGGGGGCTCGGCGCACGCGGCGATACCGGAGTGGATTGTCCGCCTGCAGCCGGCTAAGGGATCGCTGCTGCCTGTGATTCTGGCCGTCGAATTCACCGATCTGCTTTTTGCCACCGATTCCATTCCGGCGATTCTGTCGATCACGCACAATCCGTTTGTGGCATACACGTCGAATGTGATGGCGATTCTGGGGCTGCGCTCGCTGTATTTTGCGCTGTCCGGAATGCTGGAGCGCTTTCGCAATTTGCATTATGGGTTGGGCGCGATTCTGGCCTTTACGGCGCTGAAGATGCTGGCGGCGCGATGGATTGATGTCCCAGCCACGATTTCGCTGGTGGTGATTGGCGTGATTCTGGCGGTGTGTGCGGTGATGACGGCGAGGGACCGAGCCACCCCAGTGAGCAAAGACCGCTCACCGGGGACCCCGGCAGGGACCAAGGGGCCGAGGGAACAAGAAAGCTAATAAGCGCGGGACTACCACACTTCGAAGCGGACATTGCCATCGCTGCTGAAGACGGAGTGCTTGCGGAAGTTCGCGTCGTCGTGGCGGGGATGGTCGGAGCGGAAGTGGGCGCCGCGACTTTCGGTGCGGGCGAGCGCTGAAATGAGGATGGCTTGGGCCGCGCGGCTCATGGCTTGGGCTTCAGCGAGTCGGCGGCTGGTGCGGCCGATTGCGGCGATTTCGGCGAGAGTGGATTCGGTTTCGGCCTGTGCGGCCAGGCCGTGGCGCAGGGAAGATGCTTCGCGCAACAAGCCGGCGTTGGCCCACATGGAGGCTTGCAATGAGGCGATGAGAGTCTCGAGGCGCTGGCTTTCGGCCTGCGAAAGGTGCTGCGGAACTGGACCAAGGTCCGATGCGTCTGAGGCGGAGGCGAGCGGAAGCGCATCGGCAAGCATGGAGCGGGCGGCGCGCGCGCCGAAGACGAGACCTTCGAGGAGAGAATTCGAGGCCAGGCGATTGGCGCCGTGCACGCCGGTGCAGGCGGCTTCGCCGGCGGCGTAGAGGCCGGCGAGCGAGGTGCGGCCGCCGAGATCGGTGCGGATGCCGCCCATGAGGTAGTGCGCGGCGGGGCGGACGGGGATCAAGTCGCGGCACAGGTCGAGGCCGTACTGCGCGAGAAATGCGCTGATGCCGGGGAAGCGCGCGATGAGGTCGATGTTTTGCACGTGGCGCATGTCGAGGTAGACGGGACAGAGCGGGGCCTGCGGATCGAAGGGATCGGCGAGGCCTTCGCGGGCTATGGCGCGGGCGACGACGTCGCGTGGGGCGAGCTCGAGAAGCGGATGGTAGCGCTCCATGAAGCGCTCGCCGCGCTCGTTGCGCAGGTACGCGCCCTCGCCGCGCAGGGCTTCGGAGACGAGGAAGCGCGGGGCGTTCGGGAGCGCCAGCGCCGTGGGATGGAATTGGTAAAACTCCATGTCGGCGAGTTCGGCACCGGCTGACGCGGCGAGGGCAATGCCGTCGCCGGTGGCTACGGCGGGGTTGGTGGTGTCAGAGTAGACTTGGCCTGCGCCGCCGCTGGCGATGAGGATGGAGCGCGCGGTAATGTGTCGCGGCGTGTGGTCTGCAATGCCTGGTGGCGATTGTGGGTTTTCGGCGGCGGCAAGGTCAACGCCGAAGACGCGGCCGCCGGCGACGACGAGGCCGGAGACTCGCGTCCACTCGGCAAAGCGGATATTTTTTTGCGCGCGGGCAAAGGCGACGAGGGCGCGGCTGATTTCTGCGCCGGTGGCGTCGCCGCTGGCGTGCAGAATGCGGGCCAGCGAATGCGCGCCTTCGCGCGTACGCAGATACCGGCCATCGAGGGGATGGCCTTCGGCGTCCGTGGCCTCATCGAAGTTCGCCCCCCATTGGATGAGTTCCTCCACGCGCTGGGGACCCTCCGACACCAGCGCCTCGGCGGCGGGGCGGTAGACGATTCCGTCGCCGGCGTTCACCGTGTCTTCGAGGTGCAGGGCGACGTCATTCTCGCCCTCCATGGCGACGGCGATGCCGCCCTGCGCGTAGTGCGTGTTCGACTCGCTGAGGGATTCCTTGGTGACGACGAGAACCTGGCCGTGCTGCGCGAGCTCGATGGCGGCGCGAAGGCCGGCCACGCCTGCGCCCATGACGAGAAAATCAACGGAAGGGGAGTTGGCCATCAACTATCAGGCTATCAAGAGCCGGGGGAGCGAGGGAGCAAGGGAGCGAGGGAGCGGGTTGGCGCGGTCTGGATCGGTGCTACCATGGGGGCAATTTTCCCGGAGAAAAAACATGCGTGCGAAATGTATTGCATTAGGCGTTACGGCGATCCTCGTGCAATTTGCGCTGGCGATTGCGGGGTGGGGCGGATTCGCGGCGTTCTTCAGTCATCCGGCGATGCGGGCGCTGGCCTGGACCACGTTGCCGATCGCCGTATTCGCGTACTTTAGTGGCGGCAACATGAGCGAGGGCGAGAAGGAGGACCGCGGGAACCGCTGGGTGCTGCGAGCATTCGGCGTGATCGCGATTCTGCTCACGTTTTTCTCGGCGTTTACCGATCGCGTGAACTTCTTCACGATCGACGGCGATGCGACGCGCTGGGTGGGCGTCGGTCTCTACGCGATAGGGGCCCTGCTGCGGCTGGCGCCGGTGTTTGTGCTGAAAAACCGCTTCAGCGGGCTGGTGGCGATCCAGCCGGGACATACGCTCGAGACGCATGGGATCTACGGGCTGATTCGCAACCCGAGCTATCTGGGTCTGCTGGTGAATGCCGCGGGGTGGGCGCTGGCATTTCGCTCCGGAGTGGGACTGCTGCTGGCGCTGAGCCTGCTGTTGCCGCTGATCGCGCGGATGAATGCCGAGGAGCGGTTGCTGCGCGAGCATTTTGGCGCGGAGTATGAGGCGTATTTCATGCGGACTTGGAGGCTGGTGCCGGGGATTTACTGACGGCGAGTGGGCGGGCCGGCGAGTCAGTAAGTTAGCCACCGCTAGCCGAGGAGCTAGCAGACGTCAATAACCCAAATGGAAGTCTACCTCAACTTTGATTATGGTGGGAACAGGTGTTCCATCCTTTTTCATGGCTGGCGTAAAACGATAGCGGCGGACCGCGTCCGCCGCGCTCTGGTCCATGCTCGGTTCCAGACTCTTGGTCATGTGCAAGTTATGCGGCATACCATGCTCGTCGACAACGAATTCGATCTCGCAAATTCCCTGGAGTCTTTCCTTGAGGGCCTTTTCGCTGTACACGGCTTGAGGTTGGAAGATGATTTTGGGAGCGGAGATCCCTCCGCCGACTTTGAAAGGAGTCGGATTGCTGTCGCCCGGCTGGGATGGCGAGGTGCTACTCAAGGTGAGCGTCGCGCCGTCGGATGGAGGTTCCTGGAGGCTGATCTTCTGGAGGGGTACCGACTGGAGGTGAAGAATCTTGACCTTTTGGCCAAGCTCGTTCTTTGCCTCTTCGGTGCAGGCTTTGATGTTCATTTCGAGGGAGTCGACCGTTGTGGCCGGCGCACCGTTCAGCGTGCCCGGCCTGAAGCTCTCGGCCATTGCCAGCTTGATTGCTACAAGGTCGAGGTCATATCCGGAGGGGTTAAGAAAATAGACATTGTGCGGCGCGCCGGTCGCATCGACGACGACCGAGAGAATCACCTTGGCATCGAAGTGGTTGCATTCTCCAGTTACCGCATCGCTGAGCGTGATTGGTAACAACTCTGGCGCGATGACGCCCGGCCCCGCGTAGTAAGCGGTTTGCGTAGCGGATGGGGCGTTTGTAGCGGGAGGCGGAGTTGGCGGGGCGGCCTGCTGACCAATGGCGAATGGACCGGTCAGGAAGGCAACAAGGACGAATGTAAGTTCGCGGCGCATAGGGATGCTCCAGGGTTGGCGAAAAAAGTATAACACCGAATCCGACTGCGCCTGGTCTTCTATCATTATGACTGTGCAGACGATACGGGTTGAGACACCATCGGCGAAGTACGACGTGGTTGCGGGGAGCGGGTTGCTGGAGACGCTTGCGCCGCGGATTGAGCGGGCGGTGGGGCGGTTGCCGCGGCGGGTTTTTGTTTTGACTTCGCCGGAGATCTGGGCCTTGTGGGGCGGCGCGTTTTTGGCATCGTTCGAAAGGGCGAGAATTGAGCCGCCGGTGGTGCTGTTTCTGGAGCCAGGCGAAAAACACAAAACCATTAAAAGCGTGGAGCGGTTGACGCGCGAGATGGTGCGCGCGGGGGGCGATCGCGGATCGTTTTTGATTGCCTTTGGCGGCGGCATTGTGGGCGACGTGGGCGGATTTGTGGCGGCGGTGTTCATGCGCGGGATTGAGTATGTGCAGGCGCCGACGACGTTTTTGGCGCAGGTGGATTCGAGCGTGGGCGGCAAGGTGGGCGTGAATCTGCCCGAGGGCAAGAATCTTGTCGGGAATTTTCTGCAGCCGCGGGCGGTGTTTGCCGATATCGGAGTGCTGGGGACGCTGCCGGACCGCGAGTTACGCGCGGGATTGATGGAGAGCGTGAAGGCTGGGTTCATTCGCGACCGGGCGCTGGTGCGGTTCATGGAAGAACATGCGGATGCGATTCTGGGGCGCGAACCGAAGGCGCTGGAGCGGGTGATTGCGGCGTCAATAAGGATGAAGGCTGAAGTGGTGCGGCGCGACGAGCGCGAAGGCGGCTTGCGCATGATCTTGAATTTTGGGCATACCGTGGGCCACGCGCTGGAACAGGCTACGCGCTACAAGGCCATGCTGCATGGCGAGGCCGTGGCATGGGGCATGGTGGCGGCGCTGGCCGTGGCGCGGCGGCGGGGCACGATTACGGGCGCGCAGATGGAGCGGATGGAGAAACTGATTTATCGCTACGGGCCGCTGCCGAAGTTGAAGGTGAGCGCGAGGCGTGTGCTGGCGGCGACGGGAAGCGATAAGAAAAATGTGGGCGGGGTGAGGCGGTTCGTGCTGCCCATTGGGATTGGCGATGCGGGCGTGGTGGAGGATGTGACGCCGGCGGAGATTGATGCGGCGGTGAAGTACATGTTGGGAAGAGCAGGGAGCGAGGGAGTAGGGAACAGGGAACAGGGAATAGGGAACAGGGAATAGCTATTGGCTGTCGGCTCTCAGCTTGTTCCGGGTAAGTTTGCCGTGGTGGTTTCCCACATCTCAAAAGCGAGATGTGGGGCACCCATGTTCGTGCCGGGCTGGATGAGTGGAATTGAAGTTCGTGCGTTCCCTGGGAAGAGCAGGGAGCGAGGGAGCAAGGGAGCGAGGGAGCGAGTCAGTCGCTGGCTTTTAGCTCGTTCCCGGTAAGTTGGCGGTGGAATGGAAATGAATTAGTATCCAACCGCGCGTGAACAGCGTCTGAATTGCTAGATGTTGCGCGGCTTGCGTGGTTTTGCGTTCTTGTTTGTTCTCCGAAGCGTAGGCCGCCGAATTTTTATCACCAAAATCCCAAACACAGCGAGTAAAGATGAGCGATCAGCTCTTGTACCGGTGGCTTGAGCAGCAGGGCGAGGCGTTTGGACGGCCGGGCCTCGCGCCGCGGTGGACATCGAGCGTGAAGGACGCGGTGGTGACGGCCTACGCGGGGTCGAGCGACATCTGGTTCACGTGTTCGCACGGAATTCTGAACGAGGTGTACTACCCCACCATCGATCGCCCGCAGGTGCGGGACATGGGATTCCTGATCACCGACGGCGAGACGTTTGTGCACGAGGAGAAGCGCCACCTGAAGACGAGCTTCGAGTACATCGACGCTTCGGCGCTTGCCGTGCGCTACGTGAACCGCGATCCGGATGGCCGCTACAGCCTGACCAAGGAGATGATCTGCGACCCACACCATGGCGTAGTGCTGCAACATGTGCGGCTGGAAGGCCGTGCGGATCTGATTCCGCGGCTGAAGGTTTATGCGCTGCTGGCGCCGCATCTGGACGGCGGCGGGGCAGGCAACTCGGCACGGGCGCTGGATATGGCCGGGCACAACGTGTTGCTGGCCTGGAAGAACCAGTGGTCGCTGGCGATGACGGCCAGTTGCGGATTTGCGCGCATGAGCTGCGGGTTTGTGGGCGCGAGCGACGGCTGGCAGGATCTGATGCAGAACTTCAAAATGGATTGGGAGTTCGGCGCGGCGACGGACGGCAACGTTGCGGTGATGGGCGAGATCGATCTGGAATGCAACGCGGAAAGAGCCAACGAAGCGCGCTTGAAGCCCGGCGAAGCATCGAGCGCAGAGACACAAAGCGGTATCGCGGTGCGCGAATTCACGCTGGCGATCGGAATTGGCAACGGGCATCACACCGCGCTGCAAAAGATGATGGGAGCGCTGGCGACGCCGTTTGAAGAACAGTGCAAGCGCTTCATCGTGCAGTGGCACCGGGCGGCGTATCCTGAGTGGCTCGCGGGCAGTACGCGAGACGGGGGCAAGTTGCTGCGCGCCAGCCATGCGGTGCTGCTGGCGCACGAAGACAAATCGTATTCGGGCGCGTTTGTGGCGTCGGCTTCGATTCCATGGGGGCAGACCAAGGGTGACGACGACCTGGGCGGTTACCACCTGGTGTGGACGCGCGACATGGTGCAGACGGCGACGGCGCTGCTGGCCTGCGGACGCATGGAAACGGCGCGGAGCGCGCTGGTGTATCTGGCGTGCACGCAGCTACCCGATGGCAGCTTTGCGCAGAATTTTTGGATCGACGGCACTCCTTACTGGACCGGCAAGCAACTGGACGAGGTGGCATTTCCGTTGATCCTGGCGTGGCGATTGTGGAAAGTGGGCGGAATGGGCAATCTGCCGTTTTTTCCGTTCATTGAGCGGGCAGCGGGAGCTCTGGTGCGCAGTGCGCCGATTACCGAGCAGGATCGCTGGGAAGAGAATGCGGGCTACTCGCCATCGACACTGGCAGCGGTGATTGGCGGACTGATTTGCGCGGCGGAGATTGCGCGGGCGTACGAAGCCGACGAGCTGGCCACGTTTCTTGAGGAGTTTGCCGACTGGATCGAGGGGCACCTCGAAGACTGGACGGTGACCAACAACGGCGTGCTTGACCCGGAGATCAAGCGGCACTATATGCGCATAAGACCGCCGGAGTGCGGCGAGGCGTACGCGCACGAGGAGTGCGGCAAGGAATTGGTCCGGCTGTCGAATCGGCCGCCGGGGACGCGGGTTGAATTTGAAGCGCGGGAGATTATCGACGCGGGCTTTTTGGAACTCGTCCGCTACGGTGTGCGGCGGGCTGACGATCCGCTGATTGTGGATTCGCTGAAGGTGGTTGACGCGGTGCTGAAGCGGGATTTGCCGCAGGGGCCGGGATGGCTGCGCTACAACGGAGACGGCTATGGGCAGCGACCAGACGGAGGACCATACCTGGGATGGGGACAGGGACGGGTGTGGCCGCTGCTGACCGGCGAGCGCGCCCATTACGAGCTGGCGGCGGGCAAGGACATTGGCGCGCTGATCGAGACCTATGAGAAGTTTGCGACATGCGGACAGTTGTTGCCAGAGCAGGTGTGGGACGAGGCAGACCTGCCGGAGCGCAGCCTTTGCCTGGGGAAACCGGCGGGCTCGGCGGTGCCACTGGTATGGGCACATGCCGAGTACCTGAAGTTGATGCGCTCGGCCGTGGATGGCAAGGTCTTTGACCGCATCGATCCGGTGTACGCGCGGTATTGCGATCCGGAGGGGCGCAAGGGACGCCGGGAGGGCCTGGAGATCTTCAGCTTTCAGCGGCCGATCCAGCGCATCGGGGCCGGAAGGACCCTGCGCATTATGGATGACGGGCGGTTCGAGGTGACGTGGACCGGCGACGGCTGGCAGACGGTGAACAAAACGGAGAGCCGCGGCCTGGGAAGCGCGGGGTTTAGCGCGGACATTGCCGCGCCAGCGGGCTGCGAGGAACTGGAATGGACGCTGCACTGGATAGAATTGGGAACCGGACCGGAGGCCTGGCTTGGATACAATGTAAGGGTCAAGGTGGATGCGGCTTAGCCGCCTGTCGTAGAAGTGAAGGTCCTGGGAGGACGATACCTCAGCGGTTAAAGCCGCTTGATACTTGAGGCTTTATGGCACGACTAAAGTCGCGCCCTTTCAAGACCGGACTTTCACCACAGGATGTCAGAGCGGATTTGGCCAGTGCGTTCGCACTTCAGAGAAAGGGATTCCAAAGATAATCATGGCTTCCAGTATTGCGTCACCCTCACTCGACCGGCTTTCGATCGATACCTTGCGGCTGCTCGCCTTGGACGGCGTGGAGAAGGCCAAGAGCGGCCATCCGGGGGCGCCGTTGGGCTGCGCACCGATGGCCTATCTGTTGTTTCACAAGCTGATGAAGCACAATCCGGCGCACTCCAAGTGGGCCGATCGGGACCGATTCGTACTGTCGAATGGGCATGCGTCGATGCTGCTCTACAGTTCGCTATTTCTTGCCGGCTACAAGGTGACGCTGGACGATTTGAAGAGCTTCCGCACATGGGGATCGAAGACGCCGGGGCACCCGGAGTACGGCTTGACCGATGGCGTGGAGGCGACGACTGGTCCCCTTGGACAGGGATTCGGAATGGGCGTGGGCATGGCTATTGCGGAGAAGCATCTGGCCGCGACGTACAACCGGCCGGGCTTCAACGTGGTGGATCATCACACGTTTGTCATGTGCGGCGACGGCGATCTGATGGAGGGCCTGTCGCATGAGGCGGCCTCGCTGGCGGGAACGCTCGGGCTGGGCAAGTTGATTGTGCTTTACGACGACAATCTGATCTCGCTCGATGGGCCGACCAACTGGAGCTTTACCGAGAATGTTTACGACCGCTTCGAGGCGTACGGCTGGCATGTGCAGCGGGTGATGGACGGCAACGATGTGGAGGGTATTGAGGAGGCCATCGTAGCGGCGAAGGCCCAGGTCGGCAAACCATCGCTGATTGCCGTGCGCACCATTATCGGCTACGGCAGCCCGCTTGCGGGAACAAATAAAGTGCACGGCGAAGCCATGAGCGCAGCGGATACAGCGGCGACGAAAAAGTTCTTCGGGTTCCCCGAGGACCAGAATTTTTATGTGCCGGACGAAGCGCTGGCTAACTGGCGCGAAGCGGTGAAGCGTGGCGCGGCCTCCGAGGCGGAGTGGAACAAGCTGTTTGCCGGGTACAAAGCCGCATTTCCTGAGCCGGCGGCGGAGTTTGAGCGGACGCAGTCGGGCGCGTTGAAGGCGGGATGGGAGAAGGCGATTCCCAGCTTCGGGACGGAGAAGCCCATCGCCACGCGCAACGCAGGCCAACAAGTGATGAACGCAATTTTCGACGCAGTGCCGGAGCTGATCGGCGGGGCTGCGGATTTGACGGCGTCGACGAAGACGATTTTCAAGAATTCGGCGCATTTCGCCGCCGATCCGGCGGGACGGAATGTGTTTTTCGGCGTGCGCGAGCTGGCCATGTGCGCGGCGGTAAACGGCATGGCGGTGCACGGAGGGTTGACACCCTTCGGATCGACGTTCTTCGTGTTTTCCGATTACGCCAAGCCGGCGCTGCGCATTGCGGCACTCATGGAATCGCACTCGCTGTTTGTGTTTACGCATGATTCGATTGGAGTAGGCGAGGATGGGCCGACCCACGAGCCGATTGAGCACCTGATGGCGCTGCGCGCAGTGCCGCACATGACGGATTTTCGTCCCGCGGACGCCAATGAAACGGCGGCGGTGTGGCGGCTGGCGCTGGAGCGCAAAGGGCCGGCGTTCTTCGCGCTGACGCGGCAGGATGTGCCGGTGATTGACGTGTCAAAGCGCGACATGTACGCGAGCGTGAGCAAGGGCGCGTACGTGCTGGAGGATGCGGCGAATGCGAAGGTGATTCTGATCGGGACGGGCTCGGAAGTGAGCGTGGCGTTGGGCGCCGCGAAGCTGCTGGCCGCGGAAGGAATTGGCGCACGCGTGGTGAGCATGCCGAGCTGGAAGATTTTCGACGAGCAATCGGCGGAGTACAAGGCCAGCGTGCTGCCGGCGGGCGTGCCCAGACTGGCGGTTGAAGCAGGTGCGACGCTGGGATGGTGGAAGTATGTTGGCCTTGACGGCGATGTAGTGGGGATCGACCGCTTCGGCGCCTCGGCTCCGGGGCCAATCGTGATGAAGGAGTTTGGATTCAGCGCGGAGAATGTGGCGGCGCGGGCGAAGAAGCTGGTGAAGTAGCGGAGTTAGCCGCGCTTCGCGAGTGTTAGCGGAGCCAGCGGAGTTAGAAAAGGCTCATTGGCCGTGGAGCGCGACTCTAGCTCCGCTAACCCCGCTAACTCCGCTCAAGAAGGGATAACTGTGAAACTCGTCATTGCTTCGGATCATGCGGGATTTGAATTAAAGGAAGAGTTGCGCGCCAACTTGACGGCGGCCGGTCACGAGGTTGTCGACCTGGGAGCGTGCACGTATGAACCTGAGGACGACTATCCCGATTTTGCCGAGAAGACGGGCGAGGCGATCAAGGCAGGCGTGGCTCCGCGCGGCATTCTCATCTGCGGCAGCGGCGTGGGCGTGTGCGTTGCGGCCAACAAGATTCCCGGCATTCGCGCGGGGATTTGCCACGATACGTACTCGGCGCACCAGGGCGTGGAGCACGACGACATGAATGTGCTGGTGCTGGGCGCGAGAATCATCGGCTCGGCGCTGGCATTCGAGCTGGCGCACACATTCGTTGCGGCCAAATTTCAGGCGCAAGAGGGCCGGTTCGAACGGCGGTTCAAGAAGGTGCTGGCGATCGAGGCCAGGTATCAGTGCGGAGACGAACCGAAGCAAGCGGGCTAACTCGTTCACTTTTTTCGCTCACTCACTTTTTCACTCGCCCACAATGTTCCCCTTCGACGTAATTCTTTTCGATGTTGGCGGAGTCCTGCTGACCAACGGCTGGGACCACGGAGAACGCGCGGCCGCCGTGGCGCATTTTGGCCTGGATGGGGCGGCGCTCGAGGCCAGGCATGAGGAAGTGATGGATGCCTGGGAGCGCGGCGAGATCGACCTGAATCAGTATCTGGACGCGGCGGTGTTCTACGAGCCGCGCGCGTTTTCGCGCAGCGAGTTTTTCTCTTTCATGCTCGCCCAATCGCAGCGGTTGCCCCATGGAGCTTTGCACATCCTTGCGGAGCTTGCGGAATCGAATCCATGTATGATTGGCGCCCTGAACAACGAGGCTCGCGAAACCAACGAGTTTCGCTTTGCGCATTTTGGTCTGCGCAGGCATTTCAAGGTTGCGCTCAGTTCGTGTTATGTGGGCTTGCGCAAGCCGGAGCCGGCGATATACCAGAGGGCGCTCGACATTCTGGGCTGCCCGCCAGAGCGGGTTCTCTTCATTGACGATCGCGAAGAAAATGTAGCCGGCAGTTTGGCGGCGGGAATGAAGGCGATCCAGTTTACGGGGGCGGATGCGCTGCGGGCAGCGTTGGAAGAGTTGGGAGTGTTTTGAGCAGCAACTTCTAGCTCCTAGCTTTTTCGTGCGTGGGCTCAAGTGCGTGCTATCCCAGGTCTAGTGTCAGGCGTGGATCAGTTTTTCTATGCCCTGGTCCGGTTGCGGGCGCGATCGAGCACCAGACGCAACAGATAGACAAAAACCAGAATATTGATGGTGAGCAGGCCAACGCGGACCCACGTGAGGCGGCGGAAGATTTCCAGAATCTCCCAGGGAAGAAATGAGGCGGTAATGGCGAGAGTCAGGAACTCGCCCCAAACCTTTTCGAGATAGAGGCCAATGCCTTCGACCAGCGTGAGCGTTGCGTAGCAATAGGCGACGATACTGATGCGCTCGAGCACACGGCCGTTGATGAGCGGGGCTTTACGGAGGATGAAGATGACCAGCCGCGACTCGGGATTGAAACGCAGGTGGCGGGCAAAGATGTCGACCTGGTCGGCGATGTTTTTGTGGAGCAGGTGGTGCGCGCCAATGCCGATGGCGAAGAAAAACAGAGCATGGAGGAATTTGTAGACCGCGATGAGGAGCAACACGCGGTTCCGGTTCTGGGGTCCTTCGGTGCGAGTTGGGAAGCGAAATTGGGCCATGGAGGCCGAGGGAATCGGCTGCCTTCAAGGGTATACGATGGCGGCGAGCCAGCGGCGGATTCCACCCACGCGGAGCTTGCACTGGCCCCGAGATCGTGCATGGGAGGGTGTCCAAGTTTCCCACATCTCAAAAGCGAGATGTGGGGCACCCCAATTTAACAAGCCGGACACGCACGCCTCACTTGCGATTGATATGCGCGTTTTCAAGCAGAATGCAGGGGTCGCCCGCGGCTGCCGTTACTGTGAAATCGTGGGCCGTCACGGTGGCGTCGCTGACGGTCATGCCCTTTTGCGCGGCGATCTGGACGTGGTTGAGCGTGACGGTGGTAATGGGGCTTTCGGGAAGGCCGACGATCGTGCCCGCCTCTTTGGCGCTGGTCGCTTTGAGATTGCCGATGTGGATGTCGTGAAAGTGCGGAGTGAGGCGCGTGACCGGCTGTGCGGTGTCGTGCTGGGGAATGCGCGGGTAGTACTCCGTGATGAGAATGGGTATGGCGACATTTTCCATGGTCAGGTCGCGGAAGTCGAAGTTGCCGATGTCGCCGCCGCGATCGCGATTGGACTTGATGCGCACGCCGCTGGCCGTGTCTATGAAGTGGATGCGTCGGGCGCGGACGCGCTGCACTCCCCCGGCAATTTCGCTGCCCATAGACATGCCGTGGCCGTGAAGAAATGTGCAGTCGGTGATGACGATGTCAGTAGAGGGCGAGTCGGGGCCGGGCGAGTTGGGCTGGCCGGACTTGATCGCGATGTTGTCGTCGCCAGTGTCGATGGTCATGTGAGAAATAGTGACGTGGCTCGATGAAAAGGGATCGATGCCGTCGGTATTGGGCGAACGCGCGGGCGCCAGAATCTTGCCGTTGCGGATGACGACATCGTCAGAGTAGTAGGGCACGATCTGCCAGGACGCGGAGTTCTGGATGGTCATGTTCTCAATGAGAATGTGGTGGCAGTGATCGAAGAGGATGAGGCGGGGGCGCATGGCGGCGACGAAATTCGAGCCGGCGCGATGCGCGTAGACGGCGTCCCACCAGGGCTTTCCGTTGCCGTCGATAGTGCCGCCGCCGTGAATGACGATGTGCTCGGCATTGGTGGCGCTGACGAGCGGCTGTAGGGCGGGCTCGCGCAACTCCTGCAACTGGGGATAGTCGACTTTGTCCTGGCTGCCGAGCAGGGTCGCGCTCGCATCCACTTCGAGGGTGATGTGGCTTTTGAGCACGATGGGTCCGGTGAGGAAGGTCCCGGATTTGAGGACAACAACGCCACCGCCCTTGGCCGCGCAGGCGTCGATGGCGCCTTGGATGGCGTGCGTATCTTTGGTGACGCCGTCACCCTTCGCGCCGTAGGCTGTTACGTCGCAGATGCGCGCGGCGTGGGCGTGCGTGCCGGTGGTGGCCAGCGCGGCGAAAAAGAATACGCAGAGGGTTCGGCGCGAAGGAATTTGCGCCGTGACGAGATTGGCGGGTTGCGGCATCAGGGACTCCATTTTCTGAAAGCGGGCATTACGCAAGGTGCGTTGTGTGCCTACGAAGGATGCTTGTACTATGGCGGGGCGGGGGAGAGCAATATGAATCTGCGAGCGAATGGAAAACGGAAGCGTTGCGCGAGGCGCGGGAGGACGGGAGGGGCGCTCGGGACAAGTATGGGGCGCCGTGCGGCACTGGCTTTGGGCGCGGGGTTGGCGCTGCTCGCGATGGCTGCGCCGCTTACGGCGCAGATGAGCGATGCGGCCGCAAAGGAATTGCGCATGAAGATTCGCGCGGCGCTGTTTGTGCCCGATCCGCTGCCGGCGCTTGACGCGAAAAACTTCGGAAGTTTTTCGCCGGAGCCGGGAGTGGTGGCGGAGCGTGTGACGTATGCGACCGAGTACGGACTGCGGATTCCGGCGATTGTGTATCGGCCGGAGAAAGTGCACGGCAGGATTCCGGGAATCGTGGTGGTGAACGGTCACGGCGCAGACAAGACGAGCTGGTACTCGTGGTACACGGGCGTGGAATATGCGCGAGCGGGGGCCGTGGTGCTGACGTACGACATGATTGGCGAGGGCGAGCGCAACGACGAGCACAAGGACGGCACCAGCGAACACGATAAGTTGATTGATGTGCCGGGTGTGCCGCCGCGCATGGGCGGGCAGATGATGACGGACGTGATGCAAGCGGTTTCGTATCTGAGGAGCCGGCCGGAGGTGGATGCGAAACGCATTGCGGTGATGGGATTTTCGATGGGCTCGTTTGTGGTATCGATCGCGGGCGCAGTGGACGATCGTATTCATGCAGTTTTGTTGACGGGCGGCGGCGATCTGGATGGGGCGGGCGGATATTGGGCCAGCAGCCATAATGTGATGTGCCAGAGCGGGCCGTACAATGCGCTGGAATTTCTGGGCGACCGGGGCGCTGTGCTGTTTGCGCTCGAGGCCAAGCGCGGGCCGACGTTTATTTTTAACGGGACGAATGATACAGTAGTCGCGATTCCGACACACGGACCGGATTTCTTTGACGATTTGCGCAAGCGGACGATTGCGGAGCTGGGATCGGACAAGAATGTGTTCACGACTTATTTCGATCCGGGGGCGAGCCATCGGCCGGCGTGGGTGACGAAGATTGCGGCGCAGTGGCTTACGGACAATTTGCATTTTGCCAATTGGAAGAGCGGTCAGATTGCGGCGTTGCCGACGATCAGGATTGGAGATTGGGCGGCGAAGAATGGCGTGGAATTCAACAAAAGCGCGCAGCGGGAAGACCGCGACGCCGGGCTGGTGGCGATCGATGTGAATGTGCCGAGACTGACTCCAGAGCAGTTGAGCGTGCTGCCCAGGGCGGAGTGGGAGAAGCAACGCGAAGAGTTTGTGTACTCCGCGTGGGCGCGGGATGCGATTGCTGACGCGGAGAAGAGTAAGTAGAGGAAGCGGAGTTGGTGGGGTTAGCGGAGCTAGCGGAGTTAGATATTCCCTGCGCTGGCCTCTGATTCGCCTGACTATTTTTTGAGGTGCAGAAGAGAATTGCGGTCGAGGGGTTCGCCATTGAGGATGATGGCGGAGATGCGGCGCGCATTCCAGATGTTGGCGGCGGGATCGGCGTCGACGATTAGGATGTCGGCGCGGCGGCCGGCAGCGATGAGGCCGAGCTCGTTCCAGCCAAATTGGAGCGCGTAGTTGTTGGTGGCAGCGGCCAGGGCCTCGCGCGGCGAGAGGCCCATGCGCACCAGAAGCTCCAGTTCAGTGTGCAGTGAGATGCCCGGCATGGTGCCCATAGAGTCGGCGCCGGAGGCGGCCAGGTAGTGAGGAAAATCCGCGAAGATGGTTTGATTGATGCGCCAGAAACGGAGAGCGGTGAGGCCGGACTTTTTTTGGAGATCTTCTTCCAACCAGCGCTGCGCGGTGGCGGGCATACGGTGGTCCAAGGTAGAGAGGGGGTAGATCATTTCGCCGGTGGCAGGGTCGGAAGTATGAAACATGCGGCCGGGATCGAGAAGAGCCGCGGCGGGTTCTTTCCAGAGATTGCGATGCCCGGGCAGGTTGACGTAATAGAGGCTGAAACTGGGCATGAGCGCGGCGTGGTGGGCGGCGATGAAGTGAGCGTAGTTGCGCAGACGGAGATCGGTGGGGGAGACGTGCTCGGAGTAATCGTACGCGGTGTTGGCCGCGGAGCCGTCGGGATCGTCGGTGAGCGGGCGTTGCAGTTCGTCGGGAATTACGCCGAGGACGTAGCGATCCATTTGCGGCAGGGCGTCGACGCCGGCTTCAATACCGACGCGATACGGCGTGGCAACAAAGATGCCGTAGGTGACGAGGCCCATCTCGTGGGCGCGGGCGATAATCCATTGGGAATTGGCGGCGGTGAGATGGGGCGGGAGCAGCAGCACGCGCGTGCCGAGATGCGCGGTGTCGACCATTTGCCGTGCCGTATCCTGGGGGCTCAACTCGGCGGGATGCGTTCCCTCGCGCAGCTTGGAGACCCACTCGGGCTGGCGCGCCAGCAGGCTCCAGTCGTCGGTGACGCCGATGGTGTCGATGGGATAGATATGTGGGCTAGGCTGGGCGCCGGAATCGATAAATCCGCGTTGATAGTCCGCGCGGGCGACCACGGTGGTGACGCCCATATAGAGGTTGGCGTTGGCCTGGGCTTGCGAGTTCAGGCTCGCGAATCCATCGATGAGACCAGGAATGAGAAATTTTCCGGTGCAATCGATGATGCGCGCGCCTTTGGGGACGGGCACTTCACCGGGCAGGCCGACCGCGGTGACTTTACCTTCGCGGATGACGACAATGGCATCGGGAATGTCGTGGGCGGAGTGGCCCCAATTTGCGAGATCGATGACCGTGCCGCCGGCGAGAACCAGGGGCGCCGCAGGCTCAACCTGAGAGTGGGCCGAAACGGAGGCTAAAGCCAATCCGCAGACGAGCGCGGCAAGAGAATGATACCTTCGCATCACAAATCAGTCTGATGTGGATTGTCGCACAGGGGGGTGCAGCGGAGTTAACGGGGTTGGCGGGGCTAGCGGAGTTAGGCGTTCGATGAGACTGGGCTGGCGCATCCTTTTTTCCGCAATACGGAACATGCTTTTTGACCTCCGAGCGCTGCGGCGGCGGCGACGATGAAGATGGGAAAACACTCGAGGGAGTAACGCGGCTCGGAGTTTTCCATGGTGCCAAGAAGCAAACAGCGCAGGACGATATAACCGCCCAGCATCCACGGCCAGGGCACGCGGCGGCGAATAAATGCCCACGCCGCCGCGGCGATATACAAGAGATTGATGATGCCGAGCAGAATTGCCCAGATGGTTTGCGCGGGGTGGTCGCTGAAGGACCACCAGAAGACCTCGAGTTCAAACTCTTCGGTGCGGGGACGAAACATCATGTCGGCGATGCGCGCGAGCGGAAGCGCGACGTAGTAACGGATGGGATGGGCGTGGATGCGCTCCGCTGCGAGCGCGCCGAAACGGTGATCGAGATCGGCGGAGACAGAGATGGTGTGGTTGTATTCGTCGAGGAGGGCTAGGGTTTGCGCGCGCTGGGCGGGGGAATCGAAGGCGCGCGCGGGCAAATCGTCGGGATCGATGGGGCCGACGCCGACCTGCCAGAAAACCACCGCGGTGGATGTGTACTCGACAGACCAGGTGCGGATCCAGCGATAGACGCCGACATTGGCGCGATCGCCGGGATCGCCGAGATAGCGCGGAGCCAGCGGCTGAAAGACCCGGAAAGTAACCCAGTTGCGCAGCGTCCACACGGCGAGCGGGGCCAGGGCGACGGCGCAGTAGATGGATGTGGTGGTGAGGCTGCGACGCAGCGCGAGGCGCAACCCTTGATTGGCGCGGCCGCGGAGAATGTAGAAAAATATTCCTGCGGCGAGGGCAACAGATAGCAGCGCGCCGTCGGGCCGCAATAGCATGGCGAGGGCTGAAGCGCAGCCGGCGAGAATCATGGCGCGCGTGTCGACGATATGAAGGCCGGCCGCTTCTGAAGAGAGGATGCGGCCTGCGGCATAGATTCCCAGCGACACTGCAAAGATGGAGAGGCACTCGGTCATGGCAGTGCCGGCTTCAGCAGCGGTGAAGGGGCAAAGCACGGCGAGAGCGAGGGCGATTTCACCGGCGCGCGGCGAGATGAAGCGGTAGGCGAAGGCGGCCAGGAGAAGGCATCCGACGATGTCGATTGCGGACTGGAAAAGATAGAGAGCGACGAGCCAGCCGCTGTGAGGAAGGCTGCCGAAAAGCTGATTGAAGATGGCGAGAATGATGGGATAAGCGGGCAACCGGAAGAGACTGGGAGCAAGATCGTCGCCGGAGCCGAGGCCGTAGACCCAGTGGTGCAGCAGATTGCGGCCGAGCTCGAGGTAGTCCCAGGTATCGTCGTCGATGGTGCGGGGAGACCAGATGAAGTAGAGGCGGAGGATGAACCCGAGCGCGATCCAGAGCGGCCAGCGGCGCGGCCAGCGGGAGGGATGGAGCGATGGGGGCATGCATGGAGAAGGATACCGCAGAACAGCGGAGCTGGCGGTGTTGGCAAGTCAGCAATCGCAGGAATTGTTCTGAGGGCAATTTCGGCTAAATTCGCGAACTTGAGCCTACTTGACAGTTTGTCGTTCATCGTCGAATAATTATTCGAGTATGTCCGATATTCAAGATACGTTCGCTTCTTGCCGGGAATCGGTGTTCAATCGACTCAAGGAAGCGGCTCCCGGTCGTATCCAACTCCTTATTGGTCCGAGGCAGGTAGGAAAGACAACGCTGCTCCTCGAGATCGCGGACAGATTCGGCGAGCGGGCTGTATACGCTGCAGGTGACGATCCGGATGCCGCGTTTCCGGGTTTCTGGGAGCGAATCTGGCAAGACGCGGAGGCACGTGCAAAGCGCGAGGCTGCGGTGCTACTGCTCGACGAGGTTCATCATTTTCCGGATTGGGCCGCACGCCTCAAAGGACAGTGGGATCGCGCGCGTCGCCGACGCATTCCGATCCATGTAGTCGCAACCGGTTCTTCGGCATTGCGCGTTGCAACTGGTTCGCGAGAGAGCCTGGCCGGCCGCTTCGAACGGTTGACCCTAAATCATTGGCCCGCAGCCTCGTTGGCCACTGCATTTCATTTGCCTGCACGTGAAGCCGCACTGGACCTCATTCGCTTCGGATCCTATCCCGGCGCGGTTCAATACCAAGGGGACTTCATGCGCTGGCGAGCCTATATCCGCGACGCAATTATTGAGCCGGCGATTGGCCGCGATGTACTCGCGCTTGGAGCCGTGCGACGTCCGGCACTCTTACGGCAGGTCTTTGCCGTTGCTGTAAGTTCACCCGCACAGATCATGTCGTTGCAGAAAATGCAGGGACAACTTCAGGAAAGCGGAGCGCTGGAAACAGTCGCGCACTACCTGGGGTTGCTTCAAGATGCTTATCTGATTGCACCTCTGGAGAAATACTCGGCGCAGGTTCATCGACGCCGCTCCGCTCCACCCAAGATCGTCGTGCTGAATAACGCACTCCTCTCCGCTACGCACGTCAACAGTGCTCTCGATCCGAAACAGGAACCCGAGCGCTTCGGTTTTTGGGTTGAGAATGCTTGCCTAGCATTTGCCGTTAGTCAGGGGCAGCAGGTCGCATACTGGCGGGAAGAGCCCTTGGAGGTCGACGCGATTTTTGAGGGGAACTGGGGAAAGTGGGCGGTCGAGGTGAAAACCGGACGCTTCGATATGTTGGCCCTCCGTGGGTTGCTGGAATTCTGCCGCCGTCATCCGGCATTCAAGCCACTTGTAATCACTGCGCCCGGCGACGAAGAGACCGCCAGGCGGCACGGAATCGAATCCATCAATTGGTTGGACTTCCTTATCAGCGGTCCGCCTACTGCTTGAAAGTTGCCCCGCTTCAGCGGGGCAGTGCAGAAATCAGCTCGCGACGAGCGTGGCGCGGCGACGGCCGGCTAACAGCGGGAGGACTTGCGCGTAGGCGGCTTCAACGGAGAGGCCGTATTTCGCGCGGAGGGCGTCGACTTTGCCGTGTTCGATGAATTGATCGGGCCAGCCGATGCGGACTACGGGAACGGCGAGGCCCAGTTCGTCGAGTGCTTCAACGACCGCGGTGCCGAAGCCGCCCATCTTCACGTGATCCTCGAAGGTGACGAAGGTGGCCACGCGCTTGGCGTAGCGCTCGATCATTTCGCGGTCAATTGGTTTAATAAAGCGGGGATTGATCAGTGCGGCGGAGTAACCGTCGCGCGCGAGCGTTGCGGCGAGTTCCCTGGCGAGCGAGATCATGGGACCGAGTCCGAGGATGGCAACGTCGGAGCCGTCGGAGAGCACATCAGCCTTGCCGATGGGAAGGATTTGCGGCTCGGGTTTGCGGGCCACTCCGGCTACCGCGCCGCGCGGATAGCGAATGGCGCTGGGACCGGGAATTTCGAGCGCGGTCTTGAGCATGTCGGCGAGCTCGTCTTCGTCCTTGGGCGACATGAGCACGATGCCGGGAATGCCGCGCAGGTACGCAATGTCGAAGAGGCCGTGATGCGTAGGGCCGTCGTCGCCTGAGAGTCCGGCGCGATCCATGCAGAAGAGGACGGGAAGATTTTGCAGGCACACGTCGTGAACGATGGGATCGAAGGCGCGCTGTAGAAACGTGGAATAGATGGCGCAGACCGGGCGGAAGCCGCGCGTGGCCATGCCGGCGGCGAATACGACTGCGTGCTCCTCGGCGATGCCGACGTCGAAGAAGCGCTTGGGATGGCGCGGGCGAAAGAGATCGAGGCCGGTGCCGTTGGGCATGGCCGCGGTGATTGCGACGATGCGGTCGTCCTTTTCGGCGAGATCGGCGAGGGTATTGGCGAAGACTTCGGCATAGGTGGGGGTGCCGTCGGGAGTCTGGCCGGTTTCAGGATCGTAGGGGCCGAGGCCGTGGAATTTCTTTTGCCCTTCGAGTGCAGGCTGAAAGCCACGTCCCTTCTGCGTGAGCACGTGCAGCAGGACAGGGTGGTCGAGGGTCTTGAGGAATTTGAATGTCTCGACGAGCAGCGGGATGTTGTGGCCATCGATGGGGCCGAAGTACTCCAGGCCAAATTCCTCAAACATCATGGAGGCCCAAAGAAAGCCTTTGGCGGCTTCTTCAGCGCGGCGGACGACTTTGGCGGCGGTCTTACCGCCGATGCGCTCGATGAGCTGCGTGGCCTTGTCGTGCAGGTGCTTGTAGCGCTCGTTGGTGACGATGCGATGCAGGTAACGGGCCACGGCGCCCACATTGCGGTCGATGGACCACTCATTGTCATTGAGGACCACGATCATGCGCCGGGTTTGCGAGGCAATGTTATTCATCGCTTCGAAGGTAATGCCGTTAGTGAAGGCGGCGTCGCCGGCGACGGCGATGACGTTTTCGTGACCGCCGGCCAAGTCGCGGGCCACGGCCATGCCCAAGGCGGCGGAAAGTGCGGTGCCGGCGTGGCCGGCTCCGTAGCTGTCGTGCTCGCTCTCGGTGCGGAGCATGAAGCCATTGAGGCCGCCGGGCTGGCGGATGGTGTCAAAACGGTCGCGGCGGCCGGTGAGGATTTTGTGGATGTAGGCCTGGTGGCTTACGTCAAAGAGGATCTTGTCGTCGGGCGTATTGAAGACCGCATGCAGGGCCAGAGTGAGCTCGACCACGCCGAGATTGGGGCCGAGATGGCCGCCGGTTTTGGAGAGAGTCTGAATGAGGAATTCGCGGATTTCGTCGGCGAGCGCGGCCATTTGCGCGGGAGTGAGGCGCTTTACGTCGGCGGGGGAGTTGATGGAGTCCAGCAGTGTTCCCATTCACATCCTTTTCCCGGGAGAGCCGGGCGTCGAAGGTAAAAAGCCCCCTGCGCGGGGGTCTTTGTTTGAGGCTTCGCCTCTTCTTAGTATACCTGTGCAAAGGGTACGGCCTTGCAGTGTTAGACGCTCTGGATGGGGCGGAGTTTGACAGAATTCCGGGCACGAGCGGGGCGGAAAGAGCGGCGGCGGGAGAGGTGGGTATGATTCCAAGTAAAGCATTGAAATATAACTGCTTAAGTTCAAATTGGAGTCACCCTGGAAGGGGAGCACGCGAGACCGGAAGCCCCGTGGCTGCTCTATACTTGAACCCCGATGAAAACGGGAGGTTGCGCGATGCGGAAATGGACAGTCCTTCTGCTGTTGGCGGTCTCGGCCTGGCCGGCGATGGCGGCCAAGAGCGTGAATGTGGGGCAGGTGGAGGATTTGCTGGACAAGCTCCACGGGAAGTCTGACGGCAAGGTCGCGCAGGAGCTCTCGGACCTGGAGTTGACGGAGCGGGTGAGCCCGGCCCGGCTGGCGAAGTGGGAGAAAGATTTCCCGGGAAGCCGCACCCACGAGGCGCTGATCAAGCTGGCCGATCTGGCGACGTTTTTGAATCCACCCGCTGAGGACGTGGTTCCCATTCCGGGGCCCGACAGCGCGACCCAGGAGCGGATGCTGGCGATGGCCGCGGAATACGTGAAAACTACGATCACGCGGCTGCCGAATTTTATTGCGACGCGCGAAACCACGCACTTTGAAGACGCCCCCGCAACGCAGTCGCCGGTTGCCAACGCACCAATGATGCTCGGGATGTCGACGCGCAGCATGCGTCAACCGGTGGGGAGCCCCTCGGTGAGCAACACGGAATTGAAAGGTCTGCACAGCACGGGCACTGCCAGCGCCACGGTCACTTATCGGGACGGCTACGAAGTGCATGATGCGGATACCGAGCCGGGAATGAATCGGGGGAAGCTGCCCAAGACGCTGACGACCATGGGTGAATTTGGCCCCATTCTTTCCGTGGTGATGGGCGACGTCCTGCGCAGCCAAGCGACGTGGCAACGATGGGAAAAGGGCGCGAATGAGCCGGCGGCGGTATTTCAATATTCAGTGTCAGCGGAGCAATCGAATTCCCTGGTCAAGATTCCGTCGGGAGGCACGATCGAAGATGTCTATCCCGGCTACCACGGAGAGATTGCCATCGATCCGGCGACGGGCGCGATTCTGCGCATCAGCGTGGTTTCGGAGCTGCCACCGCCCTGGCAGGCGATACAGACGGCAGTTCTGGTGGAGTATGCGCCGGTCATGATTGGCGAACAGAGCTACATTTGCCCGGTGCGCGGCGTAGCGTTCTATAAGGCGCCGGCGACGAATGCGGCCGCGGCGCAGCAGCGGTCGGCCGGCGACGTGCAGACGCAATTGAACGATGTTGCGTTTACGCAGTATCACTTGTTCCGCTCGAAAGCGCGCATCGTGACAGGCGAAAGCGAACAGGGCGATGCGCCGGCAGGATCTCCGGCGGCAGCGCCTCCCGGCGCGCCTGCTGTGCCCACAGTCGCGACGCCCGAGAGTCGCCGGCCATAGCTGCGCACAGGAAGCCCGCGCAATTTGATTGCGGGCGTCAATGCAGAGGAGCGCCGGGGCGTGGAGCGGCGCCGTGGAGCAGTGCGACCAGCAGAATGGCTCCGAGAGCCACCAGAACCAGATCCTGAAAGACGTCGGTGAAGGCCATCAAAGCGGCCTGCTGCTGAAGGATACGATAGACGGCGGCCAGAGCCTGGGGCGCGCCGTTGCCGAAAGATGCGCACTCCATGGAGAGGAAACCGCGGATGCCGCGCAGATTCTGGAGCAGGAGGAGATTGTCTGGGGTGAGGTTCTGGCCGAGCATGGTTTGATGCACCTGGCTGCGGCGCGCCAGCAGGGTGCTGACCCAGGCGATGCCCACGCTGCCGCCCACATTGCGCATCAGGCTCAGGGCGCCGGTGGCGGAGCCGATCTGATCGCGGCGCAAAGGCGCGGTGCCCAGGATATTGACGGGAACGAAGAGGAAGCCCATCGCCGACCCGGCGAGAATCTGCGGCCAAAAGACCGTCCATGCGTTGATGGAGAGGTTGACTTGCGAGAGGCGGAATGAAGCCGCGGCGAGAACCAGGAAGCCGAATATTATGATCAGGCGTCCATCGATTTTGCGCACCATGACGCCGACCAGGACCATGGAGATTACGGCGCCCAGGCCAAGCGGCGCGGTGGCGATGCCCGACGCCAGAGAGGAATAGCCGAGGAGCAACTGCAGAAACTGCGGCGTGAGCAGGCCAATACTGTAAATGAGCACACAGGTGAGAAAGATGAGAACGGTGGCGACGGAGAAATTGCGTATCGCAAACAGGCGCAGGTCGACCATGGGCTTCTCGGCGCGCAATTCGCGCCAGACAAAGACCACAAAACCGGAGACGGCGAGCACGGCCATGATGCGGATAAACTGCGAGCCGAACCAGTCGTCTTCCTGGCCTTTATCGAGGAAGATTTCCTGGCAGCCGAGCCAGAGCGAGAGCGCGACGAGGCCGAAGGCGTCGAGCGGGCCGGGATCGGAGTGGCGCACCCAGGGTGGATCTTCGACGGTCTGCTGAATGGCCCACATGGCGAGGAGGCCGAAGGGAATGTTGATGTAGAAGATCCAGCGCCAGGAGTAGCTATCGGTGAGCCAGCCGCCCAGGACGGGTCCGACGACCGGCGCTACCACTACGCCGAGCCCGAAGAGGGCCTGCGCGATGCCTTGCTTGCGCGGAGGAAAGCTCTCCATGAGGATGGCCTGCGAGATGGGAGCCAAAGCGCCGCCGCCAATGCCCTGAATGACGCGCATCACCAGCAGCATGGGCAGATTGACGGAGAGCCCGCACAACAAAGACGACACGGTGAAAAGCAAGATGCAGAAGAGCAGGAAGCGTTTGCGCTGGAATCGATTGCCGAGCCACGCGGTGAGGGGAAGCACGACCGCGTTGGAAATGAGGTAGGAGGTAAGCACCCAGGTGGCTTGCGAGTAAGAGGCCGACATGCTGCCGGCAATGTGGTTCAGGGCGACGTTGGCGATGGTGGTGTCGAGCACCTCCATGAACGTGGGCATGATGACGGAAACCGCGATGAGCCAGGGATTGACAGAGGGCCGCCAGGCTTCCTGATCCGCGTTGTTATAGGCGAAGCTTTCCGATGCCATGACGCCGCACCTATCAGCGGCTCTTTCCTTTGCGGCTCTTTTTTTGCGGATAGATCATGAAGAAGTCATCGACCGCCTGGCGCACGCGCTTGAGTACAACGCGCCGGCTCCAGGCCAGGCCGGGGTCGAGCATGCCATTCAATAGATAGTCACCGAGGACGAGTGAGACGAATCGATCCGCGGCCCTGCGGTAGTTGGGCTTGCCGATGCGGCGGGATCGCAGGTACTCGGCGAGCAACGCATAGCCGCGCTCAGAGCACTGGAGCCGAAGCTGGCGCGCGAGGCGGGGAAAATTCCGCGCCTCGGCAATCACGATGCGGTAAAGGGCCTGGAACTCGGGGTTCGTAAATAAACCCAGCACGGTTTGCCCGATCTCGATGAGTGCTTTGCGAGGCGGCTTTTGCGAAGCGATGTAGTAGGCGTGCCGGGCGAAGAGTTTTTCGGTGTGCGCGCTGATCACACCGACGAAGAGATCCGCCTTGGTGGGGAACAGCGCATAGAGGGTCTGCTTGGAGGTGCGGGCGCGGTGGGCGATTTCGTTGGTGTTGGCACGCTGGAATCCCTTTTCGAGGAAGACAGCGGCGGTGGCGCCGAGAATGCGCGTGCGTTCGATTTCGCCAAGCGGGGGGCGGCCGCGCGAGGGGTGAGAGGGTTTCAGGTCCGGCTTGATCCGGTGGGCCATGAATTATCGTACCAATCAGTACATTTAATGTGACTTAAGTATAGCGCGGTGGGCGTGGGCCGGCAAAAGGCAGCCGCACGGCCGCGCGTTGTAGGATGGGCCTGAGAGAGTTCCGGCTCGTTGGAGGGCAAGACAGTGATCAGAATTCGGCGTCATTTTCTGTTATGCGTGGTGATTTCTGGATTGACGGCAGGTATGGGTGCGGGAGCGGCGCGGGCGCAGTTACCGGAGCCGGGAATGACCCAGGCGGCCCCAAATCCGCTCACGGATGCGACCGCAAAGCCGGGCAAGATACTGCTCTACGACTTGGAAGCAAGTTTTGCCAAGGACGTGCTGGAGCGCGGAGGCGCGGGTTTTGCCGACTGGTTTGCCGAGGACGGCGTGGCGCTGGGTAATGGGGCGGCGCCGCTAGTGGGCAAGGTGGCCATTGCCAGGGGCGCCAACTGGTCGCCGAAGGACTATGAGCTGACCTGGACGCCGACTGATGCGATGATGGGACCTTCAGGCGATATGGGCTACACGTGGGGCCACTTCGAAGGGCGCAGCAAGGACGCCAACGGGAATCCCGTGCTGACCAGCGGGCGCTACATCACCATGTGGCGGAAGCAGGCGGACGGTAACTGGAAGGTGGTTCTGGATGCCGGGGCGAACGAGCCTCCGGCGGCAGGAGATTGCTGCAAGTTGCCGGGACATTGAAAGACGGGGAGTGAAGAGAATAAAGTTAGTGAAGAGACTCTGAGGGCCCTTCTCCCAGTTGCTGACGGTCTGCGCTGCGTTTTTTTCACGGTTTTCACTCCTTTCACTTCCTTCACTCGTTCGCGTATTTCTGCTCCGCGGATCCCCCGATTGCGGATAGTAACCATCTTAAAGTGCCCATCGTAACTTCGAGCGAATCGAACGCGCGAAAAATTGCGGGTACTTGGGTTGTAAGTCTTTTGCCCACAATTACCTACTTTGGGGAAGAGCCAAGTTTGTCAAGGTCCCCGATACTAACAATTGGGTGCGTGTAACTATGTGCGCAGTGCTCGGTTCGCAAGGCGGCGAGAACCAGGAGATGGGCGTACGCGCGGAGCTAAGTGTCTTCGAACGCAACGCGGATCCCGGGCTGAACGAGCTGACTGAGCTTGCCGCGGTGTTGTGCAATGCCGACTACGCTTATCTGGGCTGGATGGACTACAACCGGCTTTGGTTCAGATCGCGCTACGGATTCCGTGCGACGGACCAGCCTCGGGCGGCCACGGCCTGCCAATGGATGCTGGAAAAGGGCCAGCCGCTGCTGATCGCGGATGCCAGCCAGGATCCGCGCTTCCCGCCCACCGGCATACCGCTGCCCAACGCCGATCCCTGCCTTTCCTATGCGGGCGTTCCGCTGCTTTCCGGTGACATGCAGATCGTCGGCACGTTAGCGATGCTGGCGCGCACGCCGAACCGATTCAAGCCGGAGCATCTAACCCTGCTGGAAACACTGGGACGGCAGGTGGTGACGCGGCTGGAGCTGTACAGCCGCATTCGCATGCAGGAACAAGCGCAGCGGCAGCGTCAGCGGACGGAGCGGGCGCTGGCCATCGAGCGCTGCTTTGTGGCTGCCACGCTGGACTCGATTCCCGCACTCGTGACGGTGCTGGATACGGCGGGGCGGGTGGTGCGCATGAACGAACCCTGCTCGCAGTTGACCGGAATAAGCCTGGCCCACGCCATCGGACTGCCGTTTGTGGAGGAGTTTCTGGAGGAGGGGGACCGAGCGTGGGTGGCGAGCAAACTGCGCGACGCCGTGGTGGGCCTGGTAAGCGGGCCGCATGAAACGGCGTGGCGAGCCGCGGGCGGAAGTTGGCGGCGCGTGAGTTGGACACTGCGGCCGCTGCAAGGGCCTGCCGGCGAGATCCAGTATTTGATTGTGAGTGGGCAGGACGTGACCGACCAGCGCGCGATGGAGAAGGCGCTGCTCTCGAGCGAGATCCGCTATCGCGAGATGGTGGAAAACAGTTTGGGGTTTGTCTTCACTTGCTCGATGGAGGGACGGGTGACCTCGCTGAACGCGTTTACCGCCGAAACCCTGGGGTGCCGCCCCGAAGACCTGGTGGGGCGCATGCTGACGGAGTTGATGGACGCGACGGGAGTGGCCACATTCCAGGATTGCCTTAACACGGTGGAAACGGACGAGGAGTGGCAGGGAGCGCTGTCGTTGCGACGCAGCGATGGAGTGTACCGGCGCTTTGCGGTGCACAGCCGGAGCATGCAACTGGCCGGCGAGCGATCCTTTGCGATCGTGCACGGCATGGACGTAAGCGAACAGTACGAGGCCGAGGAAGCGCTGCATCTGGCCACGCGGCAACGCGAACTGATTCTGGAGTCGGTGGGGGATGGCATCTTCGGCATCGACCTCGACGGCAAGGTGACGTTTATCAACGAGGCGGGCGCGAGCACGCTGGGATACGCACCGGAGCGGATAACGGGACGCGACCTGCACGAGCTCATCCACCACAGCCACGCCGACGGGACTCCGTATTCGCGATCGACCAGCCCGATCTTGCAGGCGCTGCGGCGCGCGGAGCCGATCCGCATGCGGGACGAGGTCTTCTGGCGCAGAAACGGCAGCGCAATCCAGGTGGAGTACAGCGCCAATCCGCTGCTGGAAGACGGCCAGGTTTCGGGCATGGTGGTTGCCTTCCAGGACGTGAGCGAACGGCGGCGGCTCGAACGCATGAAGGACGAGTTCATTTCCACGGTAAGCCACGAGCTGCGCACACCGCTCACTTCGCTGCGCGCATCGTTGGGATTGATTCAGTCGGGCGCGCTCGCCAAGCGGCCGGAGAAGCAACAGCAGATGGTGGAAATGGCTATCGGCAACTGCGACCGTCTGACCCGGCTGGTGAACGACATTCTGGATTTCGACGGCGCGGAGAAACGGCGATTGCCGCTTAATCGCGAGCCGGTGGAAGCCATCGACCTGCTGCGGCGCGCGGCCGACGTAGCGCACGGCGCGGCGACACAGGCACGCATGGAGTTCCGCATCGACGCCAAGGCGTCGCCAGTGTTTGCCGACTCGGAACGTGTGATGCGGGTGCTGAACGAACTGGTGACCAACGCCATCAAGTTCTCGCTGCCGGGCACGACCATTCAATTAAGCGCGCAGGATGTGGCCGGAAGCGGCCCGGATGGCAGCGCTTCAGGAACGAGGGAAGTGTGCTTTATCGTTGCGGACGAGGGGCGCGGCATTGCGCCCGAGAAACTGGAGCGCATCTTCGAACCGTTCCATCAGGGCGATGCCTCAGACTCGCGGGCGCTGGGCGGGACGGGCCTGGGATTAGCGCTTTGCCGCAGCATCGTGGAGCAGCACGGCGGGCGCATCTGGGCCGAAAGCGAGCTGAGGAACGGAAGCAGGTTCCTGTTTACGCTGCCGGCGGCGGAGAAGCAGGGAATAGGGAATAGGGAGTAGGGAGTAGGCCGCGGTCCTTCGCGCGTTACTTTGTGTCTCGCTTCCGGGCTGGTCGGAGGGAGAACTGGCTGCGGAAAAACCGATAGACATCCCCTGCGAAAATTGCTATTCTCTGCACTAAATTCCCCCGCGGGCGGCTCTTACCCATCCTGGCATTTTTTCAGTGGCCCGCTTTCAGCCTGCCTGGGCAACTCGAGGCGCCTGCGCAGATTGATACCGTTTTTATTTCCTTTTGCTCCGATACTGAACGCAGTACAGCGGCATCCTTCCTTCCCCGGAGGTTCTGCATGTTTGGCTCTCCGTCTCCTCGCCTTGTTCTTGCTGCAACCGTTGTGACCGCGGCATGTTTGCTTGCGATTGCGCCAGCACAACCTGCCCACGCGCAGGATTTCTCTCGTCCCGCCCAATCCCCGGGCACCAACGTGGATTCGAGCGACTACGGCGCAGGCGGTCATATGAACGCAACCGTCAACCAGGCCACCGGCGAGCTTGTTGGCCAGGTGTTCGATCCCAAAAACAACCTGCGCCGCGAAGTGAAGGAGACATACTCGACCGATGGTGGAACGAAGCACGAGGCCGAGAGGCTGATCTATGACTTCGGGCTCAAGGGAAACCTTCTGGACAAGATCGACTACAAATTCGACTTGAAGGGCGGACTCTCATATCTGGACAACGAGCATTTCGGCCTGCACGGCGAGCGCACGTGGGAACAGAAGACTACATATAGACCCGACGGTTTTGACACCAGCACCTGGCACGTCGGCCTGGACTACGAGCACGCGTGGACCAAAGAAACCACGACCTACAAGCCGCCAGCGACCACGGCAGGTCAGCCCGCAAAGCCCGCGATACAACCACTGCCGCCCTCCACGATGCAAGTTGGCGTGCTCTTCCCCAGAGATTTCCACGCCGGTGAAACCGTTACCGGTTCGCTCTGGCCAGCCACTTATGCCGAGGGATTCAAGACGGTCCCCGGTCTGAGCGAATACAGCTTTCCCATTGAGGTCGCGCATCTACCGGACGGCACTCCATCGTGGTCGAGCCTTGAGATCGGCGTGAAGAATGACGGCTATTGGCCCGTCAATCCCAATGGCACATTTTCTGTTCACATCCCCGGCACGTGGACCGGGCCCCTTCAGTTACAAACGCGCGACCTGTACACGTTGCCCGGCACCGGCCCCAGCAGTGCGCTGCTCGATATCGGCAACCCGGTTGCCGCGCCTGCGCTACCCACGAATCTCCTTTCTGCAAATGTATCTGGATTCGCCAAGGCAGAGAATCTCGCATATCTGAAACATCTCTGGAACCTGGCCCGCGATCTGGAAATTGACTTCAATGAAGCCGAAGACATCAATGACGACGATTTTTATTGGGCCACGAGGGACGACCTGGAAGAATACGAGTACTACTTGTGGAATGAGATTGACGATGTTATCGACAGTCTTCCGCCTGCGGATGTGGCGCAGTTAGCCAGCGACCAGATAAAAGAGGCCGACGAGCGCGTCAAAACGCTGGAAGATGGGCCGCAAACTCCTGACAATACGGCCGAGCTCAAGGACATGCGCGGCTGGGTTGACTTTCTTGAAGACGAGGCCGACCACGCGCACTGGCTCGCAGGCGATTTCCACTGGATTGCAGAAAGTCCGTATTGGACCAACCCCATTCTGACTCAAGGCAAGCTGGGCGCAGTTCGCGGCAGCTTCTACGACGACCCGCTGGACACCAACCTGCACATTGGCACGAATACCATCTGGCCTCTGGCTGGAACGGGCAGTGAACTCTACTTCATGCCTCCCATCGGACTGACGCCGGGTCTCAACAATCTCATTCTTGACGGGCCCGCAATGCCGCCGACCGAGATGCCTGTCTTTTATATGACCCTAACGATGTGGGCCGATCAGCTCAACCTCCACAAAGGCCAATCAACCACCTACTATGTCAAGCTCGACGGCCTCAACGGGCTGCCCAGCTCTGCGTGGAGTTCGTCCTTCTTTCCCAGCGATCTGGTGAGTCCTTCTGAGTTGAGCGGCGGCTCCGGCGCATCTTCCGCGCCTGGCAATTCGCAATCCGGCTACATCACGCTCGCTGTGACCAATGAATCGCCCGGCACCATCACCATGAAGAACACATTCAGCACGCTCGACGCAAAATTGTTCGCTCCGTCGGGCTCGTATCAGATCAGCGGTGGAGTCGGCGCCATCGCGGATGGTGGCTTCAACATCCTCGGCGTGGCCCGCGCGTACCTGCAACCTGAGTTGGGATTCGGGTATCCGCAAGGCTCCGCGGCGCCGGCATCGTCAGGATTTGGCGGCTCCATGTGGAACCCCAGCACGCACCTGGAATACAAGCCAGACTCGACCGCGGGTCTCTTCTCCCTGGCGGACTGCTCCGCGGGAGGCATTGCGTGCAGCGGATACGGGCAGCCGGTCTTGAGTGAAGGGCCGCAAGGCTCGATCGCCAATGCAACCCAGCGTGTGAGCGACGCACAGAAAAAATACGACGCGGCACACGTCAGGACCTTGAATGCCACGGATGCGGCGCGCACCGCTCTCAAGACGCTGGAAAAGGACGCGCCCGCGCAGTCGCAGGCCTACCATCAGGCAATTCGCGCCCAGGCCAACGCCGAGATGGACCATCACGACGCCTACGACGAATACAACAAGAACCCGAGCGCTGATACTCTGCGCAAGCTCGATGAAGCCGGCGTAAAGCGAGCTCAAGCCACGAAGGCGCTTGAAGCGGCGCGGCAGGATCTCATCGATCACGCCACGCCGGAGCATCAGGCCGCATGGCAAGCCGCCAACGACGCTCTCAAGCAGGCGACGTATTCAGAGATGGACGCGAGGGACGAACTCAAAACCGCGCAGGATGCAGCGGCCGAGACTCCCAATGTTCCGCCGCCACCGCAGCCGGGTACGCCCGTGCCGAATGTTCACCCTCCGCAGTGAACTCGCTGCGAAGTCTCGATTCGTTCAGGTCGGTCCCTTTGGAACGCACCAGAACCAGCGCTCCAGAGCCTAACCTGAGCTTGAAGAAGCGGCGCGATTCATTCGGTGAGTCTCGTCCTTACTGTCTCGCGAGGTTCGAGGGTGAAATAGAAGGTGGCGCCTTTATCGACTTCGCCCTCTGCCCAGACTTCTCCACCATGGCGGCGGAGAATTTTTTCTACCGTTGCCAATCCAATGCCGGTGCCGGGAAAATCGCTGGTGGCATGGAGCCTTTGGAAGGGCTTGAAGAGCTTGTCAGCGTATCGCTGGTCGAATCCCGCGCCGTTGTCGCGAACAAAAAAGACCGGGACCTTGCCCTGCTGCGAACAGCCGAATTCTATCCGGGCACGATCGGTCCGCCCCGTAAACTTCCAGGCATTGCGGAGAAGATTCTGCATGACAACCTGCATCAAGCCGGGATCGGCGTTCACAAGGCATTTCCGGGCGACAATGGTTTCTACCTTCCTCTCGGGTTGCTCCATGGCGAGCCGCTCAAGGACTGAAGTGGCCAGCAGGCTGAGATCGGTTTGTTTGAATTCCAAGGGAGCGCTGGTGGAGCGGGAAAGATTCAGCAGATCGTCGATCATCGCCGACATGGTTTTAATTGAAAGACCCAGTTGCGCGAGCATGGGCGCAATTTCGTCAGATGACTTTGCCCGATCCGCGTGCTGGATGAGGAAGCTGATATTGTTGATGGACTGAAGAGGGCCGCGCAGGTCGTGGGCCACGGTGTAGGAAAACGCTTCGAGCTCGCGGTTGGCGGCTTGCAATTCGGCAGTGCGTTCCTCCACGCGGAGTTCGAGGCTGACCCTGGCCTGCTCCAGGGCTTCATCGCGGTGTTGGATTTCAGCAAGCATTTCATTGAAAGCTTCAGTGAGCGAAACCAACTCGTCGTAGCTCCGGTCCGGAGTGAAGCGCAGGGAGTAATCGCGATATCGCGAAACCAGGCGTGCGGTGCTGGAAAGCGAGACGATGGGTTTAGCCAAAAGCCGGCGAAACACCGTACCTACCAGCAAGGCCGCGGCGAGGCAGATGAGCAGGACGCCCGCTGCGATCGCGGCAAATTGGATGGCCTGACGGCGGAGGGCGGTCAGATGCGCCTGCACATAGACGATGCCGATCGGCTTGCCCTGGAACTCGATGCGCGAGGCGATCAGAATATCCGGTCCTTCGGTCCAGTGCTGGAGCGTGACGGAATTCGCCAGAGGGCGCCTCTCCATTGAAATCGCTCCATTTGCCGGGTACTCGGCGAATAGGACGTCTTTCTCTGTATAGATTGCGGCGGCAACAATATCGCTGGAGTGGCTGAGGGCCGACAATGTGGTCTCTGCCGAGGCCCGGTCGTCAAACACGATGGCGGAGATGCTGTTGGAGCCCACGATCTGCGCTTCGCCCGAAAGGCTTGCGATGGCGGCCTCGCGGAGTGAGAAAAGGTTGTAGCCGAGGAAGGAAACATAGACCAGCATCAGCGCGATGCCACTGGCCAGAAGATTCATCCATGTGAGCATCGAAGCTATGGAACGCCGGCGGGAGGGAAGCTTCATCTCTCTTCCTCTCGCAAGAGACGCTTCAGCTTGGCCGTCTGCGAGGCATAGGCTGCGACGCAGAAAGGCGAGACGGCAACGGCAACCAATCCACAAGCGACGACTCTCTTCTGTACCCGTCTAGCTATGGTGGGCATACGTACCGTCGCGAGGCTCCAGGATGCGAAACTCAAGGATGTAGAAAGCCGCAGGGGGGAAGGCCCAAATCTGACTGTTGGATGTCGAAATGGGTTCATAGGGTTGTCTGGGAATTCGAGCTTTCCAATGATCCGGCCGGTGCCCGCAGGCCCTTGAACCCGGCGCCACGCAGGCCGCGGACTTTGTGGACCGTGGGTATACGCGCCGTATCTCCGTGTGCCGTGAGACAATGCCATCGGCGGCGTTCCCCGCACGGAATTGACGGCCGCAGGTCAACGATTCCTGAGGGTTCCCAGGGGGTTCATGGGCGTTACTACGAAATGTGTCAATCTGCTATTCGGCCGGCCGCTGGCGACCAGCGAAGAACGCGCCGAGCAAATCGGCCCACTGGCGGGGATTCCCATCTTCGGGCTGGATGCACTGAGCTCGGCCGCGTACGGGCCTGAGGCCGCTCTGACCCTGCTGATTCCGCTCGGCCTGTTGGGCGTGAAGTACATCGTGCCGGTGAGCACGGCGATCGTGATTCTGCTGGTTATTGTCTATTTCAGCTACCGGCAGACTATCGAGGCCTATCCGCATGGCGGGGGGTCCTACACCGTGGCCAGCCAGAACCTGGGCGAAGGCGCAGGACTTCTGGGCGCTGCGGCGCTGATGATCGACTACATTCTCACCGCTGCGGTGGGCATCTCGGCGGGCGTGGGCGCTTTGATCTCCGCAGTGCCTTCTTTGCAGCCGCACACGCTGATGTTGTGCCTCATCGTGCTGGGGATTCTGACGCTCGTGAACATGCGCGGCGTGCGCGACACCGGCGTGGTGTTCATGATCCCCACCTATCTGTTCACAGCGACGCTGCTGATTGTGATCGCGGTGGGCGGATGGCAGGTGGTGCACGCGGCAGGGCACCCCCCGCCGGTGACGCCGATGCCTGCAATTCCGCCCATCACAGCGGTATTCAGCTGGTGGCTGATCCTGAAGGTTTTTGCTTCTGGTTGCACGGCCATGACCGGCGTGGAGGCGGTGAGCAACGGCGTGATGGCCTTCCGCGACCCCACGCGCAAGAACGCCAAAATCACGTTGACCATCATCATTGCGCTGCTGGCGATTCTGCTGCTGGGGATTGCGCTGCTGTGCCGCGCCTACGGCATTGCCGCCACCAATCCCGGCGGCGCGGGATACGAGAGCGTGCTCTCCATGCTGACGCGCGCGGTGATGGGCCATGGATGGTTCTATTCCCTGACCATCACTTCAGTGCTGCTGGTGCTGGCCCTCTCGGCCAACACCGCGTTTGCCGACTTCCCGCGGCTGACGCGCGCCATTGCGCTCGACGACTACATGCCGCGCATCTTTCTCATCCGTGGGCGGCGCCTGCTCTACTCGTGGGGCATTTATGTGCTCGTTGTGCTGACGGCGCTGCTTCTCGTCGTGTTTGGCGGCGTGACGGACCGGCTGATTCCGCTGTTCGCGATTGGCGCGTTTATGGCCTTCACGCTTTCGCAGGCGGGCATGGTGATGCACTGGAAGCGTCAGGGCAATCGTCCGGGGCGGATGATGGTGAACGGCGTGGGCGCGGTGGCCACGGGTATCACCACGGTGGTGGTGCTGCTGGCCAAGTTTGCCGAGGGCGCGTGGATCACGGTGCTGCTGATTGCCGTGATGATCGTGTTCATGCGTGCCGTGAATCGGCATTACCGGCATGTGGACAGCGAGATCAATCTTGACCGGCCTTTTATTCCAGCCGAGGTGAGCGAGCCCATCGTCATCGTGCCTGTGGACCGCTGGAGCCGGATCAGCGAGAAAGCTCTTTCTTTTGCATTGTCGATGTCGTGCGATATCCGTTGCGTGCACGTGCGCCTTAGCGACGACCCAGATCCTTTCTGCGATGAGTGGGATAAGGATATTGTGGCGCCGCTGAAAGCCGCCGGCCGCTGCATTCCCAAGCTCATTACGCTCGAGTCGCCCTACCGCTACATCCTCCTCCCGATTGTCAATTACGTGCTCGACGTGGAGCGCGAAAGCGAGACATGCAAGGTCTGCGTGCTGGTTCCGGAGCTGGTGGTGCGGCATTGGTGGGATAGCATGTTGCACAACCGCCGCTCCGACCTGCTGAAGGTGATGCTGCTGATGCGCGGCAACCGGCGCGTCGTGGTCATCAATATTCCCTGGTATCTGGAAAAGGACTGATCGGCGCTCGCGGCGAGTCCCGAGGCGGACGGGCGCAGCCCGTGCTATCTTTCCGGCGCAGCGTCCGTCCCAAGGAGAAAGGTTCTGGAAGAAAAGGCTGCGCCGGGGTGCCTGCCTGCCGGGGCATTTCACGGCTTGAGGGACTTCGTGAAAGACGGGGGGAGAGGATAGTCTAGGAGGGTACCGGAAACCAGCCGGAAGATGCCTGCCGCGGTTCGAAACCCGGCGGCTACAGGTTTGTGTGAGCAAGGCAGTATTTGAGGAGATTTTCAAGTTGAACAGGACGATCCTATTTCGAATTTCGGCCATGGTTGTGGTGGCGCTTGCGCCCCTGGCAGCCGCTGGCCAGGTAAACCCAGAGGCGGCACAAGGTCCCGGGCAGGCCGCACCTTACAAGTACGAGGTGTACGCTGGCGTTGCTTATAGCCGCTTCAGGCAGGCAACCGAGTCGTATAGCGGATTGCTTGGCGGAAAAGTGCAAGTAGCCCGCGATTGGGGCAAATATTTTCAGCTCGTCGCGTCGGGCGACTACTACACGGTGGGAACAGGCCACGCCAATCTGCCGAGTCCCGGCCACCCCTCGATCTACTCGTTCATGGTGGGGCCGGGAGTCCATGCCAACCTCTACGGAAACCTCAGCGGCGAGATATTCGGGGAAGTGGGCGGAGAGCATACTGGCGGCGAGGGCATGACGCCCAGTATCTCCTTTGCAGGCGGCTTTGGCGGGGGCTTGACCTACGACTTGCGCCACAATTTTGCCGTGCGGCTGGCCGGTGATCGCGTCGGCGCATCGTTCTCACTGGCCAACAATACTCCGCAGCTCGCTTACTCGACGCACCTGACATGGAACGCGCGCGCTACGCTTGGTGTTGTGTACCGGTTCTAAAAGACAGGGACTGAGGGACTAGCCCGGGCTCTTTAGTGGAGCCAGCGAACGCTGGAGGGTGTGCGGGGCGGCAAAGGCACGACGATGAAGCCTTCGCGCCAATGCCCCTGTTCGCGATGCGGCGGATTGCCGACAATGCGCATGGCGGCGGGGTTGCGCTCTTCCAAAGCCAGGCCGGGCAGACCGCCCACGATGGCCTGCAACTGGTCGTGATTGGGCGGGCGGTTGGTGGTGAAGGGAACCACAGCGCGCAGGGACGCGTAGGCCTCGGCCAGGTCGCTGACGCGGGCACGGCGCCTGGCGGGCAGCGGTTTCAACTGCAGTGATTTCCAGGCGGCGTGAGGGTAGCTTTCCACGAGCACGCGCTCGAGCGGCGCTGCCTCCGGCTCGGGCGCCTCGGGTTGCGGCCGGGTACGAAGACGGCGCCAGCCGCGCCGGCAGAGCGCATCGTAGACATCCATACAGAATTCAGCAAACGACCTGTAAGTGGCCGGCTTGACCATGCCGGGTAGGCCGGTTTTGGCGGCGGTGTTCAGTTGGCGCTCGCTGAGGCGCGCGTGCTGGAGGCCGTTTTCGGCGGATTTCCATGCCTGGGGACCGTCGAGCATAAGAATGCGTATGTCGCGCACCGCACAAAGATGATTGAGGCGTCCGGCGAGGATCTCGGGGTCGATGGGACTGTGGTGTTCCGCGATGCCGGGCCCGGGAGGACCGAGTGGAAGAATTTCGCAGGTGACGGGCGGGTTGGGCAGAGGCGAGAGAGCGCGGCTGAGAACCACGACACCCAGATCGGACCAACGGCGGAAGGCGAGATCGACAGAGAGTACGGCCATGTTTCTGAGGGTACGGCCGGGCGGGGCGGTTGCGGAGCGAAGAATTCCGGGCGCAGCGATGGGTTTGGGCTGATTTGAGACTGCTGACCGAAATGGGACAGCAAGAGAAAGCGGAGGATGCATTGCGCATCCCCCGCGTGATCTCAGCCCGGAAATCGCTAGAACGAAAAGTGTGCGCCCACCTGGAATTGGCGGGAGGTGGTGCCGCTGTAAACGCCTGTTACCGTGCCAAACAGGCTGGACGTCGGGCTGACGTTGGGCGTGTTGTATTGCGGCCTGTTCAGCAGGTTGAAGCAGTCAAGTCGCAGCTGAAGATCGGTGTTCTCCCGACCCTTGATATCCTTCTGCACATTCGCATCCCAGTTGCTGGTGTAGTCCTGGCGCAGCAGGTATTGCGGGAAAGTGCGGAAGTTGTAGGTGCCGGGTTGAAGACTGGGGTTGTAGGGATTTGTCGCGCTCACGTTGGTAGGGTCGTTGTTGCACGCTGTTTGGCCGGTCACAAAAGGGTAAGTGCAAGTGCGTGTGTCGAATGCGGAGGTGTTGAACACCGGCTTGCCGCCAATCACATCGGTCTTGTTGTGCTGGTGGTTGGCGAAGTCTTTCCAACCAGATCCTGCGTAGATCGCGTTGCCCCACGACATTGGCGTGCCGCTGAGGAACTGGTAGATGCCAGAGATCTGCCATCCGCCAACGAAGCCGTCGACGATGCGATTGTCGTTCGAGAAGAATTGACGGCCGCGGCCGATCGGGAACAGGTACGTGCCGTAGCCGGCGAAGTGGAACGGATAATCGGACGTGGTTTCGCCGTAGTTGAGCGCACCGCCTGAGTTGAGCTGGTTGAATGTGCCGAGCAGCCGCGACCACTCGAAGACGCCGTTGAGGGTCAATCCATGGCCCATCAACTTGGCAACGCGCGCGTTAAATGCGTTGTACGTTGACTCCGAGCCGGGAATCAGCTGTTCGGTTACCGAACTGGAATTGAATTGGGGGAACGCCTGCAAATATTGATAGGCATGCAAGGTGCCGGTGGTCGCGTAAGTCCCCGTCATTCCCGCGAGGCCCTTGAATGGATTGGTGACGTCGGTGGTTGCCGGGCCGCCATTCTTGAACGTGGTTCCGGTCAGCAGGTTGTTCGACGGAATGTCGAAGTATTGGGAATGGCTCAGGTAGGGCAGAAGCGGAACCGCATCGACCGTGTTGCTGTAGGAAAGATGGACCTGGTGATTGTTGATGTAGCCCACCTCGATAAGGATAGTGTTTCCGATCTGGTACTGGACGTCGAGGCTGGTGCGTTCCGAATAAGGCACCTTGATAGTCGGCGAATAGTACACCATCTTGGCTCCGAGGTTGGTGTTCACTCCCAGGGAGTTGCCGGTCGGTTGCTGGATGGGGTTCACGGCCGGCGCACTCGACGATGTGGGGAACGGGTCGGACCAGTTGTTGTTGGTCATGTAGCTGTTGATCGACGCGACGTAGGCGGAGGTGGCGGAGTATCCGTAGGTCTGGCTGGTGTCGTAGTCGTTAAACGGGTTGTCGTAGATGCCGAATCCCAAACGGACGACGCCCTTGCCGCGCGTGAAATCAGGCGACCAGGTGATGCCCAGGCGCGGACTCCAATAGACCGGCGGAAGCAGGTACGCATAGCGATTGCTCGAGGAGGCATAGGTTGTGCCACCTACGGGCAGGAACGATGATGCCGCCAGCAGCGTGCTGGGGTGAGCTGCGTACTCGGTCTCAGCCGCGGTGGTCGTTTCATTGGTCGCCGAGGTATTGAAAGCGGTCGTCATGCGGTTCTGGCTTTCGTTCACGGGAAGCTCGTGCTCGGCGCGGATACCGATGCTCACGGTCATATTGCGCTTCACCTTCCAGTCGTCCTGCACAAAAAAGGCATTGAGGAAGCTGTTGTACTGGAAGGGGACGAAGATGTCTTCTGAGCCGCCCTGGGGAATACCGAGCATCAGCTCGGCCCACGCGCTGCCGAAGTAGGCGGGACCCGTGCTATTGTTTATCGCCACCGGACCCCCCTTGGTGTTGCTAAAGCTGAAGTATGCGTCGGCATTGCTCGTTGCGAGGGAGGAATACTTGTAGGCGCGAAGATCGGTACCGCCGACGAAGGTGTGCGCTTTGTAGATTTTTGTTACCACGGCAAGCAGCTCAAGGGTATCGAAGTTCTCGACGGCTCCGGGCTCCGCGCTCCAGCTCTGCGGGCTGGTCTGGTCAGTGAAGGTGACGCGCGGAATCGCGAGCTCGGTCGCGTTCTGGGCCAGGTAGGCAGGAAAGCCAAGGCTCGTGGGGCTGATGCCGGAGCTTGATAGAAGGCTGCTGTTGTCGTAACGTGTTATGCTGCCGCGCACATCGGAAAACAGCGTGGGTGAGAAGGTGTGAATTTCGTCGATTTGAGCACCGAACATAATTTGATCTGCGTTGGTGCCGCTCAACGCGTCATGGAAGTAGTTGCTGGCTTGATTGAGATAACGGCTGCGCTGCGCCGTACCGAAGATCTTGTCCCTGGAGCTGATGTTCCAGTCGATGCGGCCCATGTGCGAGCGATAGTCCTGGATAGTGGGTGTGAAAGTGGAGTAATTGTTCTCGCCGTCCGCGGTGGTCGTCGCACCGTTGTAATTTGGCAGGGGAACCAGCTTGAGATATGCCAGCGCGATGGGACTCAATGCCAGCCCGGCGTTGGTTGGGCAGTCGCTCGAAGAGTAGGCGGTAGCGGCCGGTCCCAGGCAATTGTTGGAGATGGCGGTTCTTGAGAAGTTGGTCGACGTGCCCGTTGCCGTGTACGGGTTGTACAGGGCGTAGCCCTTTGTAGAGGTGTTGAGTGCGAGCAGAGGAGCAAAATCGCCGGCGCGTTCCGCGGCCGTGGGAACGCTGGTGGTGGTGGTCGAAGCCGGGGGCTGGCCGCGATACGTTTCATACGCATAGAAGAAGAACAGCTTGTTGTGGCCGTTGAAGACTTTGGGAATCCAGATGGGGCCGCCGATGGTGCCGCCGAATTGGTTGGTGTGGCTTCCGGGCGTCGTGGTGCCGCCGACCCCCTGGGCATAGGGAAGCGCCGTCATCCACGTACAGTCGTTGGCGGCCCGGCTGACATATTTTCCATCGAGGTTCGAGCACCCGACTGCTTCGTATTTCCAGCTTGCCGACCCGTGGAACTGGTTGGTGCCGCTTTTGGTGGTGATGTTGACGGTGCCGCCTGAAGTGTCGCCATACTGTACGTTGGCGCCGAAAACGTCCACGCGAATCTCATTGACCGAGTCGAGTTGCGGACTGTAACCGGCGGTACGGCCGCTGTCCTCCATGTTCGGAACACCATTGAGTAGCAGTTCGTTTGACGCTGAGTTGCCACCGCCCAGTGAGAAGTCGTCCACCGTGCTGTTGCTGATGGGGGTCGCGCCGCCGAGCGCATGCTTGGCCTTGACCACCGCGCCGTATTCGATGCGGGCGAAGCCAAGAGGAGTGCCGCCGTTGCTGGGCAGATCCTCAACCTGTTCGGTAGTGAGCACCTGGCCCACTGACGCGTCGGCCGTGTCGATGAGCGGTGGCGCAGAGGTGACCGTGATCTGCTCTGAGGCCGCACCGATCTCCAGCTTGACGTTGATGGTCAAGTTCTGCTGCGTCTGCAGCGTGATGCCCGCACGTTCAAAGGCCTTGAATCCCTGGTCAGTTACTCTCACGGTGTATCCGCCCGGCAACAAGCCGGGAACCGTGTAAAAGCCTTCCTGCGTCGAATTCACGCGAGAGATCGCGCCGGTGTCGGTGCTGGTCACCGTCACAGCCGCGTTCGATACGGTAGCTCCGGTTGGGTCCGTCACCTGTCCGGTGATCGAGCCGCGTGATTCCTGTGCGTAGGCGTACGATCCCACCAGAACGAGAAGGAACAATACAAAGTGCTTCACTAGATGCCTCCTAATTTCACTGTTTCACTGTTGCGGTTTTTTGAAGGGCCGATGAGTTTGAATTCCCGGCGATCAATCGCATGACATGCGTTCGCTGGCACGCGAAGAGGCTGCCAGTGAAGTGACCGGAAGATCGATCACGAGAGACCGCTTCACGCGGGATACTTTGTCTTGCCTGTTTTGCCATACGGGCAGTTAGCGGTTACTGAAACATCCGCCAAGGTAATGAGGCGGAGATACGAGTGTCAAGAAGAATCGGAGAACTAGTAGCGCTTTTTGAAAGTTAAAGTAGTTGAATCCGCAAACTGCCTGAAATATCGGGAACCGCCTCGGAAACCCTGCCCGAAGAGCCTCGTAAATTCCGCTAACCGGAACCAAGTTTTCCGATTTCGCACCTCATTCGCCCCGCTTATGGATGGCGGTCTACCTTCGTGCCGGCGTGGTCCTGAGAGCCCGAAATTGGGCGCCAGGCTTGGACCGCAAAGGCATGAGAAAAGCCCCATGCGGGGCAGGTTGTGCCAAGGCGCGCCGCGATGTCGGAATGAGGGAAAGATGGCCGAGTGCGGAGGCGCCGCGGAAAAACCTTCCGCTAATTTTCAACCGCTCATGACCCTTGATTCAAAGCGCCGAGGCGCGCACCGCAGCCTCGAGGACGGCCTCACGGGTTTCTTCTTCCCGCTCGGGAGTCATGCGGACAACGGGGGTGGAGAGACTGATAGCTGCGACCACTGGACCTTCGGCGGGGCGAAGCGCGGAGCTGTAGCAGACACCGCCGAGTATCGATTCCTGACGATCGCAAGCGACGCCGGTCGAGCGGATCTGTGCGAATTCATCGAACAGGCGCGCGCGATCCGTGATGGTGAACTCGGTGCGGCGCGACAAGCCATAGACCTCAACAATTTGCTCGGCGAGGGCACGGTCTTGAAAGGCGGTGATGGCCTTGCCCATCGCGCTGCAATGTGGCGGCAAGACGCGGCCGATGCGGTTCGAAATGCGGATCTCATGAAAGGTTTCAATGGAATCGAGGACGTGAATGCGATCGTCGTAAAGATAGGCCATGCTGGCGGTTTCATTGAAGCGCCGTGTGAGCCGCTCTAATTCGGGACGCACCCGGTCGCGCAGCGTGTTGGCCTGCTCAATGAGCCAGCCAAAGCGGAGCTTGGGAGCGAGCTGGTAGGTTCCGTCCACAGCTTGCTTCAGGTAGCCGTGCTTTTCCAGGGTCAACAAAACTCGGAACAGCGTGGACTCGGGAAGGCCGGTCGAGATGCCGATTTCCTTGAGTGCCAGCGGCGCCTTACCGTCGAAACAGTCGAGGACCTCAAGCGCGCGGCCGATGGAGCGCAGGTAATACTGCTCGTTGGCTGCCGTGTCCTTTGAGTGGAGCGCCCATTTGGGAATGCGCCGCCGCGTGATCTTGCGTTGTGTGGAGGAGAGTTCTGTCTTGCCTTTCATGGAAGGACCGCACCTTTGCTCTGAGACCGTGTTTGGCTTGTTCTTGCAATTTATACGCTGTTCGGACCATTGCGTGCAATAATTTTCATTTTCTCTGTTTGGTTTGACACTCAGGTGGAAGCTGTGTAGAACAGGCTTTGCCTGGTGATGGGCGCAGTTTCAACCACCCGAACGAGGGTCGATTCGGAGCTTGGTTGACCGCGGGCCGGGGTCAAGCCAGGTGAAGGACCTGGTGAGATGGGCTGGCCAGGGAAGTGAGGAACGATGGATCGCAGAGATTTGATGAAAATGGGGGCCGGAGCAGTGGTGGCCGGGCTGGCTTCGAGCGCCTCGGCTGCGCCGGCAAGCCCCGGGAATGAGAAGCCCACGAACGACAAGGTGGAGCAGTGGGGCGTTTTTGAGGTCAAGACGCAGGGAACTTCGGCCGGAAATCCCTTTGTGGACGTTCAGTTTGGCGCGCGATTTACGCTGGGCCACCGGAGCGTGGACGCAGCGGGATTCTATGACGGCAATGGGGTGTACAAAGTGCGTTTCTCGCCGGACACGGTGGGGCGCTGGAGCTTTGAAACCACGAGCAACGTGAAGGAACTTGCCGGACTGACTGGTGGCTTCGAATGCGTGGCGCCGGCGGCAGACAATCGCGGGCCGGTGGGGACGGCGCACCAGTTCCACTTTCAATATGCCGACGGAACGCCGTACTTCCCCTTCGGAACGACTTGTTACTCATACGGATTTATCGGCGCGCCTTACGGCGACCAGACGCTGAAGAACCTGAAAGAGACAGGATTCAACAAGGTGCGCATCTGTTTGCTGCCCAAGGGACTGGGGAAATTGCAGCCGGTGGCCATGCCCTTCGAGAGAATTGGCGAGGCGTCGCCGCAGGGCGCGGAGAATCACGAGGACAATGGCGCGAGCAATGAGAAATTCGATCTGGCGCGATTCAATCCAGCCTACTTTCAGCATTTCGAAGCGCGCATTCAGGACCTGATGGCGGCCGGCATTGAGGCGGATGTGATTCTTTTTCATCCATACGACGCGTGGGGATTCAAAGCCATGGGAGCGGAGGCGGACGACCGCTATCTGCGCTACGCGGTGGCGCGGCTTTCCGCATACCGGAATGTCTGGTGGTCAATTGCCAACGAATACGACCTGGTGCGCTCGAAGACCATGACGGATTGGGACCGTTTTTTTCGCATCGTGCAGGAATGCGATCCGCACAGCCGGTTGCGGTCGATTCATCACAGCCGCGTGGTGTACGACCACTCTAAGCCGTGGTGCACGCACGCCAGTTTGCAGGAATACGACTTTGAAAAATCGCCGGAGCGGATGGCGGCCTGGAACAAACCCATCATCTACGACGAAATTCAGTACGAAGGCAACATTTCACGGCGCTGGGGCAATCTTTCGCCGGAGGAGATGACGCACCGTTTTTGGCGCGCCACGGTGTACGGCGTGTACGCGACACATGGAGAGACATACATGGTGACGGACGGGAGTCCAGTCTGGTCCGACGCGGGCGAACTGCATGGATCGAGCGCGGCGCGCATCACGTTCCTGCGCAAGCTGCTGGAGAAATCGCGCACCACGGGCCTGATGGCGGCGGAGAATCCGTATTACCTGAATGCGGGCAATCCCGGCGCGGTGATTCTTTACTACTTCGACTATCATTGCGTGGGCGAGTACGAGTTTCCACTACCGGAGAGGGTCGCGTTCAAAGCCGCGATGATCGATCCGTGGGAGATGACGGAATCTCTCCTGCCCGGGACCTTCAGCGGCAAGAGCAAGATCACGCTTAGCGGCAAGCCGTACATGGCTGTGCTGTTTGTGAAAGCATAAGGTCGAAATCATGAAGCTTGGTTCATGCCGGATTGCGCGCTCATTTTGCGCAACGTTGCTGGTGCTTGCCTGGTGCGCCTCTGCACGCGCGGTCACGGTCATTACCGCTAAAGGCGCGTCGCCGCGCGAGCTCTATGGCGCGCAGAAACTGCGCTCCGCGCTTGCGGAATTGAAGACGAACCCGGCGGGTGCGCGCGTGCTGGTGGCGGTGCGCAGCGCGCCGGAACTCGCACACTTCGATCTGCCCGAGTTCTGGCCACAGGCTCAGGAAGCGTTTCTCATCCGGCAGATTGGTAAAACGTGGATCGTCACGGGATCCGATCCGTCGGGCGTGCTCTACGGCGAACTGGAGCTGGCCGGTCGCATTCGCGCCGCGAAGACGCTGCCCGCGGGGATCGATGACATGGAGCATCCGGCGCTGAAGCTGCGCGGAACCTGCATCGGGATGCAGAAGCAGGAGATCATTTACGACGATGCCGAATACGATTATCCCTACACGCCGCAGAATTTCCCGTTCTTCTACGAAAAAGCCGCTTGGATCAAGTATCTGGACATGCTCGCCGAGGAACGCTACAACACGCTCTACCTTTGGAACGGCCATCCCTTCACCAGCCTGCTGAAGCTACCGAAATATCCTGAGGCCCAGGAGTTGCCGACGGCGCAACTCGAACAAAACATCGCGATCTTCAAGTGGTTCACTGCGGAGGCCGACCGGCGCGGCATCTGGGTGCTTCAGGGTTTTTACAACATTCATCTTTCACACACCTTTGCTCGCGCGCATCATCTTCCTTATCATTTGTCGGTTCCAAATGACGAGGCGAGCGCCTATACACGCTACGTGATTTCGGAATTTGTGCGCGAGTATCCGCACGCCGGCTTGATGATGACGCTGGGCGAGGCGCTGAGCCCGCGCTACGGTGCAGAGTGGCTTACGCAGACGATCATTCCGGGCGTCGAAGATGGGCTGAAGGAACTCGGCATCACCGAGGAGCCTCCCATCGTGGTGCGCGCGCACGCCACGGACATCGACGCAGTGATGAAAGAGGCCACGCCGCTTTATTCGAACATCGACACCATGTTCAAGTGGAATGGCGAATCGCTGACATGGACCAACGTGCGCGGGCCGGTGCTCGACCGCTTCAAAATGCTCGCCGAATCTTCGAACGTGACCATTGCCAACGTGCACCTGCTTTCGAATCTTGAGCCGTTCCGCTGGGGCGACCCGGATTTCATCCGTCAGACAGAGACGAACTTTCAACGCATCGGCATCGAGGGGCTGCATCTGTATCCGCTGCGCTACTGGGATTGGCCGTATGCGGGCGACAATACGCAATCACCTCTGCTGCAAACCGATCGCGACTGGACTTGGTTTGAAGCGTGGGGGCGCTACGCGTGGAATCCGAATCGCGATCCCGAAAGGGAGCATGCGTATTGGGTGTCGCGCTTCGCGGAGAAATTCGGATCAGCGGAGACCGGCGAAAAAATCCTCGCAGCGTACACCCTGGCCGGACCCTGCCAGCCGAAGCTTTTGCCGCGCATCGGCATCACGGAAGGAAACCGCCAGGCGCTCACGCTGGGCATGACCATGCCGCAGTTGATTGACCCCGCGCGCTTCAATCCCGCGGTACCGCTGTGGACGGGCGACGCGCCGCCGGGCGAGCGGCTGGACGATTATGTGGCCGAAGAAGTGAAGAACGAACCTCACCATGGCGAGACGCCGCTCGGCGTAAGCGACGAAAGCGTGGACGCATCGCGGAAGGCATTCGATGCAGCGAACGCGGCCGCACCTTTTGTGACGAAGAACAAGGCCGAGTATGGGCGCATCGTGAACGACATGCACGCGATTGAACTGCTGATGGAGTTCTACAATGCGAAGACGAAAGCGGCGGAGCAGGTGCTGCTTTACGGATACGATCACGATGCGGCGCATTTGCGGGAGGCTGAAACACTGCTGACAGAAAGCGTGGACCATTTCCGCGAATTGACTGCGATTGCCGGCCCGGCTTATCGCACCGCGACCAGCATGGAGACGACGCAGCGTCAGATTCCGTTTCGCGGCGGCATGAATCAGTTTCCCAACTGGCAGCAGTGCTTACCGATGTATGAGAAGGAGTTGGCCACGTTTCGCGAGCGGCTGACGCAGTTGAGCTCCGGTGAGAAGATCGACGAGAGCAAGCCAGTTGCAACACTGCCGCAAATTGGATTCACGCTCCATCCCGGTGCGGGCGAGGCATTCACCGTGGAGAAGGGCGCGAGTCTGTTTGTTGGCGCGAATGCAGCGATCAGCGATTTGGCGCCGGAACTTGCCGGCATGAAAGGAATCCGCATCGCGCCGAGCCAAGGCGGAACGCTGCACTTCGATCTCGCGGAGCCGGCGCAGATTCTTGTCGGTTTTGTGAGCAACGCATCGAAGAAGAACTCGGTGCTCGATCCCGAAACCGAGCAGTGGAACCTGGTGCTGCTGAATGCGATTGCGGCGCCGAAAGTTCCTGCCATGGCGGTGTGGGCCAAGCCGTTGCCGGCGGGCGCAAACGAACTCGACCTGGGCAAGGGTCAATACGTGATCCTCGGCTTCATTCCTGCTGACGACCACATAGCTCCGCACGTGAATTTCGCGCAGACGGGCAGCGGAGGCGGTCCGCCGAATTTGGACTGGCTGTTCGAGTAGAGCCAGCTTTTAGCTATCAGCTTTCAGCCATCAGCAAGATTGATGGAAAGCGCGCCATAGCTACTGCTTTTGCGGCTCAGGTGTTGAAGATGGCGGCGCACTTGCGGGGGTATCGTGGCGCGCGAGCAGGCGGGCAGCTTCTTCATCGGTAATGTGCAGAAAGCTCCCGTGCTTCGAATAAGGCGGCAGCGAAGTTTGCGCGGTGATGTCCTGCCAGTGCTTCCAGTCGGTTGTCGCCACAGCTTCGTAGCGTGCATGCGGCGCGCGATAGTGGTCGTAGAAGACAATGTACTGTTTGCCAACCTGAATCGCTGATGGGCCTTCCGACCAGCTTTCGTTGATTGGCCCTGAGATGTTGCTCCACGGTCCTTCAAGCGTAGGTCCAGTTGCGACGCGCTCTTGAAAGGTGAGCGGGTCATATGTTTGCTGTTTGAAGATGAGGCGATAAAGCCCGGTTGCACCGTGGAAAATTGTGGCGTCGATGGTGACGTATCCGGGATCGAAGAAGATTGCGGATTTGGAGAAGGCCTGAAAATCTGGCGTGAGCGAGAACCAGATGCGATTGCCGTCCTGAGAATCTTTCATCGAGCTCGACCAGATGAGGAGCCATTGCTTTTTCGCCGCGTCCCAGTATGTCTCAGGCGCCCACACGTTGTTGGTCCCGGGAAAATCGGCCATGATGGGGACTTGTTTTTGTGCGGACCATGTGAGGAGATCGGGCGACGAGGCGTAACCCAGCGAGTTGCCGCGCCAGTTCCAAGTCCACACCATGTGAAAGAGTCCATCGGGGCCGCGCGTGAGAAAGACATCGCGCATCAGCTCTTCTTTTTGCGCAGGCGCGTCGCCCGCTTGCGCCGGGGCGACCCACGGCTGGCCGTCGTTGAGCGGCGTGTAGTGATAGCCATCGCGGCTGAGCGCAAAATAAATGCCCTGATTGCCCGGCTCTTTGAAGTAAATGAAAAGCCACGCGCCGCTCGCGGTGTTGGCCGCTTGCGGATTGGGATTCTTGGTGCTTTTCGGCATCTGTGCGAACAAAGCTCCGGCACAAATTGCCAACAGCGTTGCGGCAGCAAAGCGGACTAGCGTGCGCGCGCTCATTTTGCCTCCGTAAATGATGCGTCGACGAGCGTCTTGCCGCGCCAGCGAGATTCGGCGGTTTGTTTTCCGGCCGCATCGAAGAGTAGCCAGGTCCATTCGTCGTCCGAGCCGTAGGTTTTCTGCCACTGTTTTGAGCCATCGGTGCGATAGAAGACTTCGTCGCCGACTTTGCGGCCGAGATGGAAATCCGCGGTCCACTGCGGCGCGCCGTCTTCAAAGTAAAATGTCTGCGGTCCTTCGAGCAGGATGCGGCCGTCATTTGCGCGCGCTGTGCTCCATTCGGCTTTGAGCTTTCCGTCGGGCCATTTCTCGGTGTGCTTGGTGAGTGGGCCAATTGAATTCGGCACGGGCAACAGCGCGGCATCAGGGGCGAAAACCCACGCCTCATTCAGCTCGATTTCGTAGTTCACGGTGTTCTTTGACGTGGCGATGTGGATCACGCCATCGGGGCCCTGCGTGGCGGTTACATAGCCCACTGTGAGGATGTCGCCGGGCAGGCGCTTCTGCTTCCAGGTTTTGCCGTCATCGCCGGAGAGTGCAACGTATGCGCCGTCCCTATGCAGGCGTTTTTCGTTGTGAGGATTGAAATCGGCGACGAAGAAGAGACGGCCCGAGACGAGACGAATCACGCTGGGCCGCTCACCGCTCGAAAGTGGATCGAAGATGGTCTTCGATTTCGTCCATGTTCGGCCGCCGTCGGAGCTGGTGGCGAGCGGCATGCGGCCGTCGATGTTGGAGTTCTTCCCGCCGAAACCGAAAATGTCGCCGTTCTGCGCCATCACGATCGTGGTGTGGCGGCCGGCGGTGCGTCCCCCCGTGTCGTACCATGTTCGGCCGTTGTCGCGCGTGGCCCAGACTGCGGAGATGGAGCCGTTGCCATCGTCATCGCGCCCCGTGGAGTCGGTGGGAATGTAGATGGTTCCATTCTTTGCGCGCACGATAGAGTTGATGGGCTGCGAAACGTAGCGGCCGATGGGCGCGGTGAAGTGGGGGAATTCAATCGGCGCCCAGGATGTGCCGTTGTCGTCGGAGGTGGTGAAGGCGAAGGGCGGCGCGCCAATCAAGCGTGGGAAACCGAAGAAGAGCCAGAGATGGCCATGGTCGTTCCAGAAGACCGGCGCGGCGCAGGCGGCATCGGCAAAGTCGGGCCACGGCTCGGGCATGTCCCAGTCTTCAGCGCCCGCGCGGCGGCGCATCACCATCACGGTCTGGTCGGGATCGTCTTCATTGCGCGGCGCGTTGTAGTAGGCTGCGACCACGTCGCCGTTGGCGAGCACCTGGATCGCGGAGTTGTGATAGTTGATGCCGAGGCCGGGCGCGAGGCCCACTCGCCAACCAATCTCCGGCATGGATTTTCCGTTGAGGTTCGGAAACAGTTCGTGCACTTGATAGAAGGGCTTTGCGGGATCGGGGCCTTTGGCGATGTCGACCGGCGCCTGCTTTACATCGGTGAAGAAGAACAATTGCGCGGCGGGCGAGGAGTGCGGCGTGGGGTTCGGCGCCTGGACCACGCGGAATCCGATGTTGCCTTCCTTCGACTCGTAGCTTGGCGCCATGCTGGCGCGATTGGCGGAGCGCATGAAATACGGCGCGGTGGCAGGGACCATCTCGCCGGGTTTCGATTTGCGGAAGTCGAGGCCGCCACCGCGCACGACGCGAAAATATCCATGCTGCGGGCCCGTGGGATCGGATTGCGCGGCGGAGGGATACGGGCCATACCAATCTTCAACCCACTCCGGCGTGCCTTCGCCCACGACTACGCCCCACACGTTCGCCTGGCCCGGCGTGGGCGGCGTGTCGCCGGTGAAAAACGGAGTTTGCGTGCCTGCGCGCGCGGCGTACTCCCACTCGGCTTCAGTGGGGAGGCGCCAGGGCTTGCCGGTTTTCTTTGAGAGCCATGCGCAGAATGCTACGGCCTGGTTGTAGCTGATGCCTGCGGCGTAATCGGGATATGCAGCGACGGGTTGGTAGGAGGGATCGAACTGCTGGAACTGCTTGACGGTGACGAGATGCGCGGCGATGGAGAAGGCGTGCGTGATGGTGACGCGATGCGCGGGGACTTCGTCGAAGTCGCCGTGCGAGGGACGGTTCGACATGACGCCGAAGCCGTTAACGACGGCAGGTGAGAGCGCGGCATCGTCAGCGCCCATGGTGAATGAGCCGGCGGGAATCTTCGCCATGGGGATGTTCGGCGCAGGCTGCGCGGGCGATGCGACCGTGAGAGCGGTCGTCAGCAGAACCAGGAATGTCAATTTGCGCACAACAGAAACTCCCTCAGGGGCTAAAGCCCATCTGTCTCTTATTAGGCGAAATATTCGGCCCGGCTAAAGCCGTGCCGTTGTTACAAAACAGACTCTTGAAGCACGCTCTGATTTCAGTGCGGCAGTTCGGCTTCTAGCGGGCCGAGCGTGGCGCGGCTGGCGATTTTCTCTCCGTCGACAAACAGCATGAAGCCGCGGCCCAAACGATATTGCTTGCCGGTCTCGTCGTACACAATCGCGAGCAGATGGCCGTGATAGGGAAGGCCGTCTACGGCGAAATACGTCCATTCGCCCGCGAGCAAGAGTGGATGAACGACGATCTTCGAGTCTGCGCGCGGACGCAGGCCGATGAGCCCCGTGATGAGCGGATCGGCGAATCCGGAATGATTGTAGTAGTTTCCGCGGCCTACCTGCTTGTTTTTGGCGATGAGCATGTCTTTCGCGATCCACTCATTGGTGTCGGCGTCGAGATCTTCGTCGATCCAGTCGATGAGGCGACCGCTGGGCAGCTTGATGTGCTGCGACAAAACATAATTTGCGAATAACTGGTAGTACTGCGCTTTTCCGATGTAGGACTGCGCAGGATCGCCCAGCAAGTTGGCCAATGCCAGCAGCGTTTGCGTGGTGGCGTAGGGCCACGAGGGGCCATTCCACGTGCACTGATCGTCCGAGGCGAAGCGGAAACGCGGGCTGCGCCGCTCGGCGGTTGTGGGACCGTACTTGCCTGCGAAGCCGTTGGAATCGAAGAGTTGCTTCCAGACGATGGCGTGGCTCGGCGTGGGCGCATAAAACTGCCATGGTATGTAGCCGATGAGTTCGCGCACGCCCGCGAACTGGAGTTGCGTGCCGGGGTCCTTGAATCGCTTTTCTCTGCGAATGCCGGAGTCGGCTGCGGGCGAGAGATCCTCGTAGAATTGATCTTTCGGATTCCAGAGTCTGGTTTCGATCAGATGCTCGAGCGTCCTAGCCTTGGCATCGTAATTGGCGGAGACTGCCGATTGTTGCGAGGCGCGCGCGAAATCCGCAATGGCGCGCGCATCGGCGAGCATATAGCTGTTGAGCGGCGTGCGATAGCCGTCGCCGCCGATGGATTTCTCCATGGCGTCGCGCGTATCGATTTGCCAATACATGCCAACGTCTGGATCGAGATGATCGTCCCAGGCCTGGTAGTTGTTGATGAAATTGGGGAGCAGATCCGTGCCGAGCTTCGGATTGCCCGTGGCTTCGGTTACCAACTGCACGCTCCACGCAAAGGGAAAGCTATAGTTGCGAGGTCTTGCGTCAGGGCTGCCCCAGAACCGCGCATAATCCGTCGCGATTTTAGGGTTGCGCAACCAGCGTGCCTCACCGAGGTGAAAGGACGCGGCATCGGGCAGCACGCCGTTTTGGGGAAGGTCGGGGCGGTGCAGCCACTCGGTGATGAGGAAGCCGTGGTCCGCTGTTTCCTCAATGTGCTTCTGAAATGAGTACCAGCGGAAGTAATACATCTCCTCGAACTGTTTGTTCGAGGAATCAAAGAGCGGGATGTTGGCGGCGATCCACGGCCACTCGTCGGCGGGTAGTTGGCGGGTGGCTTCGCGCTCGTCGGCCGCGAATTGAGTGACGTAATGGTGATAGTCGTCGGGATGAAGGACGGCGAAGGGCTGAGGCGACGAGGATGGCTGGGCGAGCGCGGCGGCGGGGAGAAGTCCGAGAGCGAATGCGAATTCAAGACGAAGTCTCATTGATGAATCCCAACAATCACGATAAGAGCTTGTGCCAACGCTCTGATCTCATAAGTTCTTAGCGATCCGCGGATGCGCGCGGGTCTGGAGACCCCCGTTACAGCCGCTCAGGAGACCGGCGCTACAAGCTTGTCGTTCATGCCCTCGAGAATTGTGCGTGCGTCGCTCAGAAAATCTCCGGCGGCTTGCTTGAGGCACGAAATATCGTTGGTGCAGAACAAAAGATCGATGCCAAGCCCGAGCCAGAAGGCGAATTCGTCGGGCGCACAGGCAGTGGCGATGCATTTGTTATGGTCGCGGGCGGCTTTGACGATCTTTGCCGCGGCTGCCTGCACTATGGGGTGCGAGGTTTGCGAAGGCAGGCCGAGGCTCGCGGCGAGATCGGCGGGGCCGATGAAGAGATCCACATCGGGAACTGCGGCCAACTCGTCGACGCGATCGAGACCGGCGGAACTTTCAATCTGCGCCATGAGGCAAAGTTCTTTATTGAGACTTTGCTGCTGATCGACGACGGGGCTGGGAATGCTGTAGTTGACGGCGCGCGAGACGGAGAAAAAGCCGCGGCTGCCGGCGGGAGCAAAGCGCGCGAAGTCGCGCAGTACCTGCATTTGTTCGGGGGTTTCAATCATGGGCACGTCGAGGATGTCGGGCCCGCATTCGGCGCCTTTGAGCACGTTTTCACGGCGCACATCGGGAATGCGGATCATGGTCAACATGCCGGTGCCGGCGGCCATGCGGCAAAGGTCGGCGGCCTCGGCAAAGGTGATGTGGCCGTGTTCCATCTCGATCCAGATCACCTGGTAGCCGAGATGGGCGCAGATCTCAAGAAAGATGGGGTCATAGAAATAAACGGCCGCGCCTAAAAGTGTTTTGCCGCCGTTAGCCTGAACAGCTTGCTGCAAACGATTCATGGAGTATCTCCTAATGGAACGGATTGAGGGCCGGAATGCTTGCGAGCGGCAAGCCAGCTCCAGAGTGTTTGGTTTGAGGAAAGACTTTGGGGCGCGGGGAAAAAAGCCGCGCAGAGCAGCCCAGTAGCGAGGAGCAAAAGATTACCGAAGACGCCGATGGTGTATTCGCTCCATGGGTAGTTGTAGCGATGCAGGTTGAGCATTTTGCCGCCGTCGAAAGTGAGAGTGGCGTAGGCGGTGAAGAGCAAGTTGACGACGATGCCGGCGATAGCGCCTAAGCGGCCGGCTCGCGGTGAAAGAAATGCCAGCAGAAAGAGCCCGGCCAGGCCGCCGGCGACGATGGCGGTGGCGGCGTAATAAAGCGCCAGCGCGGAGCCGTGCGTGGAACTGAGCCGGAGCGCGACCGCGATGGCGAGAAAACCGCACAGGACCACAGCGAACTTGCCGAAACGCAAGCGCTGGGCGTCTGTGTTACGCGGGAAGAAGTGCGAGTAGAAATCCTCAACCAGGATGAGGCCCAGGCAGTTGAGATCAGAGGCGAGCATGGACATGGCTGCGCCGAAAAGCGCGGCGAGGAAGAGTCCGGCGACGCCGACCGGCATCTGCGTGACCATGTAATAGGGAAAAACCTGATCGGCGCGCGTGATGGCGGCGGGCAGCGGCTGGCCCGAGAGATGATAGAAGGCCCAGAGCAACGAGCCGATGAGCATGAAAGCGGTCCACACGGGCAGGCAGAGCGATGCGCCCATGGCAATGCCGCGCAAAGCGGAGCGGTCGGATTTTGCGGCGAGGTAGCGCTGCACCACGGTTTGATCGGCGGTATATTTCTGTAGGTAGAAGAAGAAGCCGTAGAGCGCCATGGTCCAGAAGGTGGGGCGCGCGAGGTCGAAGTCGAAGCTGCCCAGACTTAGCTTGTGGTTCACGGCGAGGAGATGGAACATGGCGCCAGGCCGCGCGTGTGGCGAGAGCAGCAAAAGGACGAGTGTGATGGCGATTCCGGTCCAGAGCAGAAAGCCCTGGACTACGTCAGTCCAAATGACGGCACGAAGGCCGCCAATGAACGTGTAAAAGATGGTGATGACACCGAGGCCGATGATGAGAAACGCGATGGACCAACTAGTAAATCCCGCGACGGCGAGCGCAAGCAGGTAAAAGACAAAACCCATCTTGGCAAAGTGGCCTGCGGCAAAGGCGAAAGATGAATACATGCGCACTGCGGGGCCAAAGCGCTTGCCGAAGTATTCGTAGACCGACATCGACACCACGTGGCGGAAGAAGGGTACGATGACGGGGCCGATGGAGAGAATCACGAAGACGAAAAGCAAGCCGGGAACGAGCAGGTTCCAATCGCCCGCGTAAGCCGCGCCGGGGTATGCAATGAAGGTGAGGCTGGTAATGATGGTGGCCAGCAGCGAAAGCCCCGCAGCCCAGCCGGGAACCGTCCGCCCAGCGACGAAGTATGCGTCGGTAGTTTTCTGGCGTCCCGCGACACGAATGCCGATGCCGACTAGCACGATCATATAGGCGGCAATGATGAGAGTGTCGGCGAGATGCATGTTAGCGCACGCTCCCGGCGTTTGCGGATTCAGAATTTGCGGAGCCGGCTGCCGCAGCGGCGAGAGCGAGCTTGCCTTCAGCCATGCGGACGGCGAGGCGCATGGCCGACTTCATATTGGTGGCGTCGGCCTGGTTGCGGCCGGCGATATCGAAGGCAGTGCCGTGATCGACGGAAGTGCGAATGATGGGCAGACCGAGCGAAACATTTACGCCGCCGGTGAAGTCTATGAGCTTCATGGGAATGTGGCCCTGGTCGTGATACATGGCGACGATGAGATCGAATTCGCCGCGCAGGGCGCGGACAAAGATGGTGTCGGGCGAATGCGGGCCGGAACAGTCGATGCCCAGCGCGCGCGCCTCCTCGATGGCGGGGGCGATGATGGCGGCATCCTGTGCGCCGAAGAGTCCATGCTCACCGGCATGAGGATTGAGGCCGCAGACGGCGATGCGCGGGGCGCGGCGGCGCATCCACATGAGAGCATCGTTGCCGAGCCTAATGGTCTCAACGATGCGCGCGTGATCGAGGCGGCAGGCTTGCTCGAGGGGAATATGCGTGCTGACGTGGATGGTTGCCAGCTTCTCAGAGTAGAGCAACATGCGGGGTTCGGGCGCGCCGGTCAACTCGGCAATGTATTCGGTGTGTCCGGTGAACGCGCGGCCGGAGAGCGTGACCGCTTCTTTATTGAGCGGCGCCGTGACCATGGCGTCGGCTTCGCCGCTCATGCAGAGTTCCATGGCGCGGCGGACATAGGCGATGGCCGCGAGGCCGTACTCTGCGCGAAGCTGGCCGAAGGCAACGGTGTGATCGGCGGGCAGCGTACCGGTTTCAACAAGAGTGCAGGGCAGCGTGGCCGGGTCAATGCCGGTAAGACGGCCCGCAGCGTGGAGCGCGGCTGAGTCGGCAATCAGGATCCACTGCGCTAGCGACGCGACGGAATCGTCGCGGAGAGCCTTGAGGGCAATTTCGGCGCCGACGCCGGCGGGATCTCCGATGCTGATGGCGATACGCGAATGCCTGATCATGCCGGACCTCGAAGGGCGTTGAGGATTTCACTGAAGACTGTGGGCGCGCCAAAACCGCCGGACTTTGTGATCACGATGCACCCTTCTGCAATGCCGCCCTGCACATTGCCCCAGGGAATTCCGGGAGCAAGCTCTCCATGGAGGATAAAAGAGTGGGCGCCGAACGTGCCGGCAACGAGCGAGGCGGTGTCGCCTCCGGTGAGGATCAACGCCTGCGGCGCGAAGGTGCGGAATGTGTCGAGAATGCGCGCGCGATCGCGGGGGCTGAAATCGAGACGCAGCACCTGAACGTTGCGAGAGTCGACACGATCGAGAGTTTCAAGCTGGAGTTTCGTCACGGGATGATCTGATCCGGCGACGAGCAATGTGCGCGCGGCAGAAGGCGGCGGTGCGTGCTGGATGCGCCGGGCGTCGCGGCCGGCGAGTGCCTGCGCGAGACCGGCGGATCCCGCAAACAGGAGGCCGGGAAGCTTTTCCGCGGCGCGAACCAGAGCTTCCAGATCCGATTGGGTAGAAGCGTCGCACAAAAGCACGGACTTGCCAGTGTCGAGCGCTGCGGCAAGTTCTTTAGGGCGGGAGACGAGAGCGATGAGGCTCCTTTTCTTTGGCGGAAAGAGGCTGGCGATGTCGATCTGCGTGCGCTGGCCGGTGGCATCCTGAATTTCCAAGATGCCGTGGCACACCGTACGGCCCGCAGCGGGAAATGCCGGGGCCAGCAGGACGGCGCGCGATCTGGAAGCGCGGAGCGCGGCCAGAATTTCGGCGGCAAAAGGGCCGCGGGCTGCGGAGTCAATCTTCTTAAAAAAAAGTGTTTGAGGATTGGAGGCGAGTGCAGCGGCAGAGCGCGATACGATGCGCGACGCTTTGACCGGCGAGAGGGAGCGAGAATCCGTGTTATAGGCCTGCACCGGCTCTGTGGCCGAAAAGGTCGCTGCGCCGCCAAGCCAGACGCGCACCGCGCGGCCTGTGGGAAGAAATGCCGCGGCTGCGTCGCAGGCGCCGGTCAAGTCGTCGGCGAGAAGACAGATTTGCTGCGGAAACGAAGTTGGGGAGGGAGCCGAGCGATGAAGCGGATTGGCGGTGGCAATAGGCATTACGACAGCGGCGCTTTATTTTCGAGAGTATACGATTATTTTCTAATTTTCGGAACGGCGAATTTGAAAGTAGGGCTCCATGCCATGACGAGGTGCGGATTCCGGCGAGAAGATGCGGCCCGCGGAAAGCCGGAAATCCGCCCAGCTCCTGCTCGCGAGCTATTTAGTATCAATGAATTCTGCGGGAGACCGTTGAACTGTTACGCGGTCGATGAGTCAGGCCTGATAATCTCCGTTTCGCTTCAGGTACAGGCCTGAAAGTTGGAACTCCCGAAACTGCCAGCCCTCAGAGCTGCCGCAAATTCTCCCCGGCGGAGGAACCGGACTTCGCGGTCAATCCGCTACGCGGAACGAACGCCGGCGGAGACGAACAGTGGCACGAGGCCCACCAAAGGGAATGTCTGCGCGGCAAAAAGAAGGGGACGGTTGCCAAGCGGCGTCCATCCCCTCGATTGGGTCACACAATGGAGGTCAGAAAGTGATCTTGGTGTAGAACTGCATCTGACGGGGATCGCCGTACGATGTTGCTGTGGCAAATGTGGTTGAGCCTGGCGCCCAGGTTGCGTTCAGGCCCAGCACGTTGGGGTGGTTGAATACGTTAAAGGCCTGCGCGCCGAGTTTAACGGTCGCCCATTCACGGATAGCAAAGGCCTTTTCCGTGGCCATATGGAACGCAACTTCCTTCGGCGCCCGCAGGCTGCCCACCTCGGCAGTACCGAAGTAGCCCCATGAAGGAGCGGAGAAGCTGCTGGCGTTGTAGACGGGTTGCTGGTGCTCGCTGACTTTGCCGCTGGTGCCGTGGTTGCGAGAAATCGGACCCAGTACGTTGGGCCGTGTCGCCAAGCCTGAGTTGTAAGTCGGAGTTTGCGCGAATCCGCTTTCGACGACGCCATAGGAGGTGAAATTCCATCCGCCCAGGAGCGCCTTCTCAAGATAGTTCGACGTCGCGTTAAAGAACGGCAAATCGTAGACCAGCGAGTAGACGAAGACGTCGGGCCGGTCGTAATCCGGCTTGCCGTAATCGCCCAGTGGGTTGTTGGAATTCTGGAAGGCGCCGCTGGAGCTGTAGGCCACCTGGATGCCGCTGGCGTTGATGTCGCCCAGCGCCTTGCTGAATGTATAGGAGACGTGTGCGGTCAGGTCGTGCATTTTCTGCACATACCCAACCAGCAGGCCGTTGTAGTTGGCAACGCCAAAGCTGGCGCCAGTGCCTATGCCGCCGTATCCCTGATAGGGACGATAGTAATAGCTGTTCACCTTGCCCTGGTTGATGCAGGGATCGTAGGCAAAGCCCGATGTGAGTTGGTTGGGAGCCGTGGATGCTGCGACGCAAGCCGCGGTTCCGGATGGGTTGGCGTAGGTTCCAGTGACTGGATTTGCATTCAATGGGAAGTTCGAGTCCCAGCCGGTGGTAAAGATATGCTGCGTGGTCATGCCGGCATATCCGATGGCAACGACGCCGCCCGGAGCGACTTGTCTTTCAATCGTCAAGCTGTAATCGCGGATGGTGGCCGGCCGATAGCTGTTGTTGGTGGAGTTGACCGCCAGTAGGCCAGGAGGATTGGGCACGGAGCCGCTGCCCGATACACCTGCGGGGTTGGTGAATTCGGTGTTGAAGTAGACCGGGGTCTGCACGAAGGGGATATTGCTGAGCAGATTTGAGGTCTGCAGCAGGCCCACCTGGGTGTAGCCGAAGCCGGCGCCGCCGTGAATCGATGTTTTGCCGTCGTTGGTCAAGCGATAGGCAAAGCCGAGGCGAGGCGCGAACAGATCCTTGTGCGGCGTGGTGAAACCGTTCGGTACCCCATTGCCGGCCGTAACCATGCCATTGTTGGCCACATTCGCTGCGGTGAGGCTGTCCTTCTCTAATGGCGAGTTGACGGCGCTTAAATACTGCCAGGTTGTGGAGGTGAACCCGTACGACGAAACCGCACAGGCGGGCAGGCTGCCCAACGCGGCGCCGGATGGAGACGCGCATATGGCCGGCTCACTGCCGGCTGAAAATGCACTGGGTTCAAAGTTGGACACATCGTTGCCGTTCTTGGTGGGCGCGGTGTAATAGGACCAGCGCATACCAAGGTTGAACGTAAGTCTGGAGTTAACTTTCCAGTCATCCTCAAAATAGGCTTCTGTCC
>Ga0302319_10000795_pt1 | contig 70648 bp, 51 predicted proteins | sample Bog_T0_2_FD_203319 | JGI IMG/M metagenome (GOLD analysis project Ga0302319, IMG submission 203319) | Peat permafrost microbial communities from Stordalen Mire near Abisko, Sweden - Bog_T0_2 | ecosystem: Environmental > Terrestrial > Soil > Wetlands > Peat | place: Sweden: Abisko, Stordalen Mire...
CAAAGGCTCCCTGCGCGGAAAATTCAAACGTGCCGGATGGGATGACCGGTTCTTATGCAGACTCTTGGAGATGTTTTGAAATGCGTTTGCCCTGCCGCTGGAGCGGACTTTAATTGACCGTGAGGTTGACCGTAGTGTTAACCGAGGCTATGCCGCTTGTACCGGTCACAGTGATGACGTAGCTTCCGGCGGTCGTCCCTGCATTGGATGGATCATTTGCCGGAACACCGCTGGCGCATCCCACGCAGAATGCAGCAATTGCAGAGACGAGCACCAGGCTCAGGAGCGTATTCCATCTGCGCCAGCGGAACGGCAGACAGAAGATGAGAATTGCGAGTGTTCCGCCACCCAGCGCGAAATTGGGTTGAGGGTAGTGGAGAGCCGCGGTCGAGGGTCCAGTTGTATTAATCGTGATCGTAGAGGTCGCCGCGCCTGCCCCCGAGACGACAGCTGGCTGGGCAGCGGTGCATGTCGGCGGATCCATCGCTCCGGTCGGACTTGAGGTGAGAGCACAAGTGAGCGTCACAGTTCCAGTAAAGCCACCGCTGGGAGTAACTGTGATGGTGGACGTGGCGCTTGCGCCTGCAGAGGCGATTGTGGCTGGGGTGCCGCTCAACGTGAACACAGACGGTAGGTTAACTGTCACCGGAACCGTCGCGGTTTGGGAGACGCCTCCTGCAGTGCCCGTTACTGTCACCGTGTAAGTTCCGGTGGAGGTTGTTGCCTGCGTGCTGATGGTTATCGTGGACGTTACGGCAGTCGTTCCGGAGATGGTCGGGGGGGCGCTGGCGGAACACGTCGGGATGTTGGCAACTCCTGCACTCCCACGGACAACGCAGGTGAGTGCCACCGAACCCGTGAAGCCTCCGCTTGGCGTAATTGTGAGGGTCGACGTTGTCGAACTTCCCTGAGCAGTAGCTGCCGCCGTGGCAGCACTCAACGAGAATGTGCCGCCACCACCTCCTCCACCGCTCTGGATAACATACGCAGCGTTTTCGACCATGCTGGTGCCCATCGTGGGACTGATCGCAATCGCTTCGATTGTTTCAGACGCGCCAACCGAGATAGGCGCTGAGTATGGTGTTGATCCGGCTGAAGGTGCGCTTCCGTTCGTTGTGTAATAGATTGCAGCGTCCGAGGTCCCACTGCTCAAGGCCACACTCTGCGCTGCGCCATACGTGCCTGCCGCTGGCGTAAATGCAGGTGGGAGTGCCTGTGTCGTATACGTCCAGCTAAGAAGTTTCTGGCTCGCTGAGAGCCCTCCCGAGCCACCTGTAAAGCCGACGTATGCAGTGTTCGATCCCACCGTCCGGGGAATGTCGATTGCCTGCGAATAAGTGAACTTGTCGCCGGATACGCCGTCGAGAAGATTCAACGTCAGCGTAGTGCCATCGTAGGTGATAGTGGCGGTGATTCCGTCGTCGCTGTTTAACTGGATTCCGCTTGGACTTATGTCTACTGTCGGCGTTACGGGCGCTTCGCCATTGGTATAGAATCCAGTCGAATCGCTTCCTTCGTTGTTGTAGTCATAAAAGTTGAACTTGACGGCGACACTGTTTGGGATGTTCTGATAGCCGAGACCGGAAGAGCTGCCGCCGAGTGCCGTCGGTGCGTTGTTTTGAATGGTGAAAGTAAAGCCGTTGGCCTGCGCCTCTGACAACTGGAATGTGAAGATACTGGTGAACGCCTGGATGTTAATTGGCGTATTCCAGAACACGCTTCCGGCTTCGTTCGGGCTGCCATCCGTCAATTGCATCCGGGAGTCGTTGGAGGCTTTGACGCTACCGTTCAATGTCAAACCGGTAGTCGACGAGAATCCGTTCCCGAAATCGATTGTTGTTCCGCCTGCCTGAATTACATAGGCGGCAGTGGCGGCGTCGCTGTTTGAGAGGCTGGGATCAATGGCAATCGCTTTGATGGTTTCTGAAACCGCAGTCTTGATCGGCGCTGTGTAGAGCGTCGAAGATGCCGATGGAGTGGACCCGTCGATCGTGTAATAGAGCTTTGCTTCGTCATCCGCGTCAGAGAGAGTTACCATCTGGGCGCCCGAATACGTTCCGGCGGCCGGCGAGAAGCTGATCTGGGGCGTTTGGTCTGTGAAGCTGAAAACTGCGCTGCTGATCGGGCTTTGGATAAAGCCCGGCGCGCTTGCAATGGCTCTCAGGGTGGTGTCCGTACTGATTGCGATGGGCCCGGTGTAGAGGGTCGACGCGGGCGTTGGAGTTGAACCATCGAGCGTATAGAAAATCTGTGAGTTGGCCGTAGTGCTGGAAAGCGTTACGCTTTGCGTTGAGCCGAATGCTCCGCCATTCGGAGAAATCGTTGGCGCAGTCGCGCTAGGTTCCCCATTGAGGAGTCCATACACATCCACTTGGTTTTGGGCTGTCACGTAGACCTTGCCATTTGTTACCACGGGAATGGAGAACTTTGAGGCGGTGCCCATGGCATCGCGCGTCGCATTGGTGTCACTCTCGTACAGTGGAGTAGTCAGGTTATTCGCGGGCCATGCGTACAGCACCGCCCCTCCATAGGTCACGTATTGGTCTGAGCGCACAGCCCAGGCAATGCCGTTCTGCGTTCCATTCGACGATATGGAGAAGGATGGACCGGGAAATGCTGAGTAGATGGATGACTGGCTGGCTGGGGCGTTGGCCAAAACTCCGTTCGTGAGTGGGAAAAGTTTGGGATAATCTTTGCTCGCCCAAATATAAACATTGCCGTTCCAATAGGCCGGCGTGGCCCACATGCCACCGATCTCGCCGGTGATGTCTTGAAGCGCATTGGTGTTGGAACTGCCGCCGCTGTTGAATCCGCCCAGGTTGTCACGGTTCAACACGAGGATCCGCCCTTCTTTGCCCGCCTCCACGAGAATGTGCGGATGCGCCCCCGACTGGTCCGGAATCATCAATACCCCGCCCGCTCCCTGGTCAAGGTCGGAATCGTTGAGAGTTTGGTAGTTGTAGGAAGTAAACTCATCGGTCGGAGTGAGTCCGCCGTTCGCAAGATTGAAGGTGACAATGCTTTCGCCGTACTCTGTATTTGCATTGAATGGAGGAACAGTTGTGTGAGTGCCATTGCCCGTCGACACAAACATCCGTCCTCCAGTTGCATCGGCGTCAATCGGCGGAGCCGCACCCGATCCCCAAACCCCAGACCCGTAATTATTCGGTGAGAGGCATAACGCGGCAGACTGCGCCATCGTAGTAGCGTTATACGCGAATAGCCATCCATGGAACGGGCCAATGTCTCCATGTGCGGCATAGCCGATGTAAACATAGCCGTTGTAGAAGTCCAACGCTGGGCGCTGATTCTCGATGAGTGGGTCGAAAGCAAGCTGGCCGCCGGAACTGCCTTCTCCGGTGCCTGGCACAGTGGCTGAAACGACCACTGGGGTCGTCTGCACTGTGGGACTCGACTGCTCCACTCCGGTGAGAATATTGATCGCGTGTAATCGCGAGAAATAAGTGCCACTCTCCAGTGTGTTGCCCACAACATACATCGTATTCGTTGCGGGGTTTATGACTGGTGTGCCGGTAATGCCGATGGTAGGACCGATGTCCCCTTGAGGCGCGATTCCTTGAGGATCGGCAGGCACCGCCGTCGCTCCCGCACCCGCCCCGTGCGCGGCGTCGAGCAGAGTGATCTTCCAGATTGGGGACACATCGGAGCCGCCATTCGAGTCAGCATCGAAGGCATAGATAGAGTCATTTTCGGTGGCAACAAATACGACATTGTGCAACTGGCCGTCGCCCATCTTCAACCCGGGCATATAAAGCGGCTGGGCATACACAGTGCTATCTACCCCCAGCGAGAAAAGTTTGCCGAAGGAACTTACATTCACATTGGCAGGCGTCAGCGCTGTTTCCTGGGCGTTCTGGCCTTGATGCGTTATGTCATAGCGCCATGTAGGAGAGGGCACTGGCGTGGGCGACTGGGCCCGGACGCTGACGGCGAGAAAGCAAAACAGGATTAATGCGAATGGGGCAAGAACTGAAAGCTTAACCAATTCAAGGGTTCTGGAGAACTGTTTTGAAGAATCAACGAAACCAGGACAAACTGAATGTTGAGACATACAGGCACCCTTCCACTGTAAAACTGAATCCAAGTAAATTGGCCGCAGGGGAAAGCGGTCAACACAAAGGCTCATCATTTACGACATTGGCAACGATGCTCCTGGTTGTAATCACACTGATCCGGCGGCATAATCGCTTTGTGAAAAAACGAAGTGAATTAGCAACGGAATCGCTCTGAAACAACCACTCGTCCCAAGGACTGACAATGGACTTTGATGGTCCAATTGAACGAACCGTTGCTTACAGCTGAGATGACAGTTGGATATTGCTATAAAGAGAATGCATGCATGAGGTAAGAGTTCATGTCTTTTGACTTTCGTCGTTGCGGCCTTGTGCTCTTCGAAAAAAACATACTTCTTGTTCTGTCTTTGTCGCTTCTCTACGCCGTCACCATTTCCGCTCAAAGACCGGTCGAAGCAAGTTCAGGCCTCGCTTGGCAAGTTCGGGGTATCTGGCATGTCGACGGCAAAGACACGCCGATTCTTCCCGGCGTTTACGTGCCGGCGGGTTCACTTCTGCATCCGGGCGTAAACGATGCCAGTAGTGCCATCACGGTACTGCTGCCAGACGGTCAACTCATTTTGTACGAATGCTTCACCGCGGAAGACTGTTCGCGCGGGTTTCGGGTACCTGCCCTCTTTCTCACCCCCGAACCGCTCGCTGTCGACCTGCTCGCGCGTATTCACGAGTCGCTTGCTGCCAGTGCCGACGGTTCAGCGGCCGGGCCAACAGCTCAACGAGGGCTTCGACTACCTCGCGATGAACAAGTCGCAGTGCTTGATTCAGACAATCGAGTCCATGTCGAGGGTTTGGCCGCGCGCCTATCGAATGGCCACTACACCTATGATCTTCGACCACTGCATCACTCGCACCCCCGACAGTTCCAGCTCGAGTTTGAGAAGAACGGACCCTCCATCACGCTCGCTCTTCCTTCATCGGGCCTCTATTTCGTGACGGTGAGGGATGCAATGAATATGACGCGCATTGATCTCTTCATCGCTGCGGTTGAGCCTGGACGGGCAGCGGAAGTTGCGAAATCCTATCACGATGGCGCAGCGCTGATGAAGGAATGGAACACGTATTACCTGGGCTGGCCCGTGCATGATTTTCAGCGCGCCTACCTTACGTCGCTTATGCGGAGCCCCGATGGGCCTCCCAAAGATGGACAGGCGGTGGCGACAGACAGTATTTCTTCCCACGTTGGATCGCCCGCAAGAGTCACCGATGCGGCGGAAGACCGGACTCGAGTGGCTGCAGAGCCTGTGTTCGCTCCCAAGCCCGGCCTGTTCGACAAGGAAGTGGCAATCGCCCTTCAATGCAAGACGCCTGGCGCAACGATTCATTTCACGGTTGATGGTTCGCAGCCGGTCTCCAAATCTCCGGTCTATCACGCGCCGATCATAGTGAAGACCAGTGTCCTGACCGTCAAGGCGTTCGCATGCGTTCCGGGAAGAAAGGACAGCCCTGTCGTGACCGGCATCTTTCGCATCAAAGAGTGACGGCAGGAGAATGATTGTTCAGTGAAATGGTCCGAGCATTCCATCGAACAACGCGCTTAGAACTCGGTCGCGAGGCGCAGAGACATGCTTCTCGATGGGCCAATCGCATTTCCGGAAAACAGTCCGCCAAAATCGATCACATTCAAAACATCATTCAAGTTCTGGCCGTCAGCCTGGAGTCGCATCTTCACACGTTCCGATCGATAGACATCGGCCCCCACTGAGGCATTGGCCTGAAATGCGGGATAGATACGGCCGCGCGCGAAGTTGATGCGATTCAAAACTGATTGACCGTACTGGGCAAGCACCGTGGTGGAGCTTCCATCGAATTCGAATGGCAACCCACTGTCATATTGCAGGCCGAATGCTGTCCAGACGCGTGGTCTTAGTTGATAACGGACACGTCCTCTTACAGTGTTGCGTTGGTCCTGTGAATCCGGGAAGTGTCCGGTCAACTGCGACGCGGCCTGGCTGGCATCGGAGCCGAAGAAGAGTCCCCCGATTGCCGGGAACCACGTATTGCCAACGATATAGGAGTAGCTCCCAAAGCCTGAAAAATGATGCCAATCAGGTACCTCAATCTTGCCTTCGATTCCGTATAAAATTGCTTTGCGAAAAGAGATGGGAAAGCTGATTGTGGTGTTAAAGATCTGGCTGTCATCTGCGTAATTATCAACCGCTCTTCTGAAGTAGTTACTCCCGATGTCTATGTGGCCCAGGAAGACTTTCGTCAATCCCGCTTCGTAGTAGTCGCCTTGCGAGGGTCTAACAGGAAGGTTGAGAAAGCCTGTTGGATCGATTGATGCGACGGTTGGGGAACTCGACAACAGGATGTTTTCAAAAGAAGGCGTTTGAAAGATCCGATCATAGGAGAAGTGGACGACGGCGTCATCCTTTTGAAAGTAGTGAGAGACAGCGAGACGCGGTTGTAGCGCATGCCGATTAAGAAGCAATTGATAATGGTCCCAGCGGAGGCCGGCGTTAATCGTCCAGTTGTGCAGTCGAATCAGATCCTGTACAAATCCTGATTGCTCGAGGTCTGGTCGATTTGCCTTGAAGGCAAATGCCATTTGCGAACCAGGATCGAATTGAGTGGGATCCGTAATGTTATAGTTCAGCTTCTCGTTCAGGAATGTGTTGTCCGATTCAATGCCCGCCTTCCACTCATTGCGCCCGTGATCAAAAGTGATACTGCTTTTGAAGTATCCCTCACGAAACCAGTTATGCTGAAAGACGACGATCGGTGTCGATTCCGGATTGGAATTGAAATCGCTCGAGTTGTCGCGAACCATGCCACGCAGATCGGCTGCTGTAAATGGAGAGAAGATGTGTTCGTATGATGCGATACCAATCGTCTCAAAGTTATCCGCGCTCTGGCGCTGTCCGGCCGATTGTTGGACCATCTCGTTGGGAATATCGTAACGAGCTGACTCATGGCGAACTATGATTTTGAACCGGTCGTTCGGTGTCAGGTCGCGCGCGTAGGACTGAGAAAAGTCTCCCACCGTTCCAGTGTTCGAAAAGTTCTGAGGAACCACGGGGTTCAAGTAATGCTCCGTGGTGCTTCCGCTCGCGCTGGCGCCCAACGTGTTCTTGCCCCACACGTATTGTCCTTTGGCGAATGCACTATTCGAGTCGAAGCTGCCGCCCGACAGCACAATCTGTCCATGGAAACCCCGCTGAGGATCTTGCAGAGTATTGACTTCGACGACGCCGCCCATCTTGCGCCCAAATTCCGCGGGGATACCTGCAGTAAAGATGCTCATCGATTGGATGTCTTCTGCTTCGATGTCAGGACTGAAACTTGGAGAGCGGCTATCTGTCAACGGAATGCCGTCCACGACAAATTGGGTCTGATACTCGGAGCCTCGAGGATGCAGGACGGCATTACCTTCATAGAGCCAACCTGGTTGCGAATTCACCAGGTCCTGCAGATCCCGGCCAGGAATGGAGCCGAGCCTGTCCTGGATAAACTCCGAGCCTATCTGACTGACGGAACCCGGTTGAAATGGATTGCTCATTGTGTTCGCGTTGCTTACGGTCACAAACTGATTCACAGTCGCGAGGCGGAGTTGAATGGTAAATTCAGCAGGAAGCGACGAGCGAATTTCTACCAGTTGCGATTGAGCCGCAAAGCCTGGCTGCTCAATCCTGAGCTGATAATTGCCGAAAGCGAGTCGCTGCACATCAAGCTCGCCTTGATCGCTGGTAGAGAGTGCGTTGTGGTATTGATTGGCGCTGCTGGCGATCTGGATGGTGGTTCTTATGCCGAGGCCGGAGGGGTCGGTTACACGAATGTGCAACTCACCTTCGTTGATTTGACAGAGAAGCGGCGCAGTAATGAAGAGTAACGGAACCACAAGCCACTTCATGAAGTGTCGTCCTCGAGAGTGTTGCGTTATGGGTTTTTTGATGAGGGACAGAGGACCGCGCGAGATTAAGTGGCAGGATCATAAAGCTCGCGAAGCGGGTGTGTGCCACTGATTCCCGCAGTCGACGGCAGCCACAAAGACCAGCTGGAAGGATTAGATGCATCGAAGTTTAAAAGGTTGTCTGAACGCAAATCAAGGCTAAACCCGCGTGAGGGCGCCGAAAGTCTCGTTTGGGGACAACGTCATGTCCATAGCTAGTGTGTTCAACCGGACTGGGATACAACCTCAAATGGCCGCATCATGTCGTTGTCTTCATGTTCAAGCATGTGACAGTGGAACACGTATCGGCCAGTGTAGCCTTCGAACCGGGCAATAATGGTCAGTACATCTCGCGGAGTTACGACGGCAGTGTCTTTCCACCCTGCTTCGTTTGCGGCAGGCGGCCGCGGAGTCCCCACCAATTGCAGAATGCCCTTGCGCAGAGCTGAAGGATCGAAACCCTGCCGCTGGACAATCTGAAACTGCACAAGATGCAAGTGCATGGGATGAGCATCGTCCGTTGTATTAATGAACCGCCATTTCTCAATCGTGTTCAGTTGCACTACTTCCGTAACTGGATCGTCGTATCCCTTGGAGTTAATGCGCACACCAAGCGATCGACCCTGAGCGTCCAATTGCTCAGATAATATGAAGTCCCTTGTGGTTACGGAGGCGGTCTCATCCAGTTTAGAGAAAGACTGCGAAGGCGCCAGGCTGTAGGTCTTTTTGTTTCCTGAGAGAGGAAGGGTTACTCGAAATTGCATTAACTCATATAACTGCGGATGATGCATGACCATCATTTCCCAGCCTGGAAATGGCGCAGCTCCGTCGTTCGACAAAGTCACCGTCCTGCCTTCATGCCCGGTGAAGTCGACGACCACATCGGCACGTTCGGCAGGTCCCAGCAGTACCTTATTCAACGATGCCGGTTTAGGCAGAAAGCCGCCATCGGTTCCAATCTGTGTGAAAGGAACAAGTGAAGGGATGTCTGTAGGCCGCTTTGCAAGATTGAAATAGAGATTAAAGAATCGCGAGTTCGCGCCATTGAGAAGTCGAAGTCGATAAGGCCGCGGTTCAACTTCCAGGTAAGGATAGATGGCTCCATTGACGACTGGAAGATTGCCGAAAAACTCCGGCCCCCAAACACCTGGAGCAAGTTTCGCACCATCTTCGTGTGTGGGCGAGTAGACGAGCTGGCCCTCTTCATCCAGCGTGCGGTCCTGCAATAAAAGCGGGACTTCGTAATCGCCCGATGGCAATCCCATTGCAAGTTCTTCGTGATCGCGCAGAAGAAAGAAGCCTGACATTCCGGCATAAACATTCAGTCGAGTAATGCCGACTGCATGATCGTGATACCAAAGGGTTGTTGCGGGCTGGCTATTAGGGTAGTGATAGAGTGCCGTTTGTCCGGGCGTAAACCACTTCTCCGGAAGTCCATCGCTTTCAGAAGTAGTGCGCGCTCCATGAAGATGCGGAACGGTCCTAACTGCTGGCGTCGGAGGCATTGCGCCGTGTATGCGCGGGTCGACGTCGAAAATATGCCGAAGTGGCAAATTGTTTTCCCACTGCACCGTAATTGGAGTTCCGCTGATTGCCTCGATTGTTGGTCCAGGATACTGCCCTTCGAATCCCCAAAGCCTCGTGGGAGGAAGCTGAGAATGCATCTGCCTGGTGAATTCCGACATGCCAATGCGATATTGAACCTCACCCCTATCTGTTTTTTGCGGCGCCAAGCGCTTTGGAACAGGGAGGGGGTCTACATATCGATCCACCGAGTCAGGCCTGCGATAGCGCAACGGAACGTCTTTGGAGAGAAGAGCGCCCGCATTGGCACTTTGTTCGAAGATCAGGCCCGGCATAGACGCAGCGCATAGCTTGAGAAACTCGCGCCTCTTTCGTGAAATCATTTCACCTCAGCGAGGGACAACCTGGAAGGGCAAGCTGCAAATCAAGGAAGGTCTCGTCTCCCTCACTTGCTCCCAAAAATGTGCGTGTCGCGTTGCTCACAGTGTAAGGCAACGGGATGGGAGCAGAGCCGAACGCCATCACCCACTCACGAATCAGACATTTACAGAGTGGGCCTCATTCGTATCTTGTCGTCGCACTCCTTCACCGATCCTCGCGGGAGCACTGAGGATCTTCTCGATTGGCAGGAAGACGCGGAAACATGTAATGCATCCATTCGCATGACGATAACTCCTGCATGAGATCCGACCGTCGTACTTCTGGATGATGCCCTTGCTGATCCATAGCCCTAAGCCCGTTCCCTTGGTGGATTTGGTGCTGAAGAAAGGCTCGAATAGCCGGCTCACATCTTCATGTTTTATGCCCATCCCCGTGTCCAGGATTGAGATCGACGAACTGAGCTCTTCCTTGGTCCAGTCGGTGATCTCGCGTATGCGGATTCCGAGAACACCACCCTCGGGCATCGCCTGACTGGCGTTCATGACCAGGTTCAGGAACACTTGCCGAAGCTCTACAGGGAATCCTCGGACGAGGCTTGAGGCCGAATACTTCTTTTTGACCTTGATCCGGCTGGTCTGGAGTGCGCTTTCCTGCAAAGCCAATACGCTGTCAATCAATTCCGACAGATGTACGGATATCGGTTGTTTGGACTCGCGATAGAAACTAAGTGTTTGACGAGTTATGTGACTTACGCGGTCCAGTTCCTGTTCGGCCTGCTCGGCGAAGCGCTGGGCATCCGGGTCCAGCGAAGGATGGTTGCGCAGCAGGTAAAAGATATTCGTGATGGCGGCAAGTGGATTATTGATTTCGTGTGCAATGATGCCGGCAACGCGTCCCATCGCCGCAAGTCTTTCGGCTTCACGGAGCGCCTCTTCCGCGCGCAGTTGGGCGGTAATATCGCGGCCCACCTCAAGAACCGCGTTGCCCTCGTCATTCACGGTCTTACGGCTGGAGACAATGATCTCCGCTCCGCTCTTGGTTTTCTGTGTCAAATGTCCTTGCCACGATCCACGTTCGCGCAAAGCGGCTTCAACATGTTCCCTCGAGACAGGAAACACTGTTTGCAGAATGCCGTGCATGTCATTGCCGAGCATCTCTTCACGGCTCCAACCGTAAAGCGCTTCTGCGCCTGCATTCCAGAATTGAGTTGACCCTCCCATATCGCGCACAGTAATAGCATCGGACGCAAGTTCGATCAGATCCGAGCGCAGTCGAAACTGCTCCTGGCTCTTCCTCAATTCCTCCGTGCGTTCCTCAACGCGGTGTTCCAGTTCGCTGTTCAGCGATTCCAACATCCGAGTCTTTCTATGTAACTCCGCAAAGATTCCGACTTTTGAGAGCAATACCTCGGGAATGACGGGAACAGAAATGTAATCAACCGCTCCGCTACGATAGCCCTGGATTTTGTCGGAATCTGTGAGGTGTACGCCCGAGATGAAGATGATCGCAGTCTTCTGAAAGCGGGGATGCTGTCGAATCAAATCGGCTAGCTCAAAGCCGTCCACATCCGGCATACTTACATCCATCAAAACCACGGCAATATCATTCCTCAGCAGGATGTTGAGCGCCTCTTTGGCGGATGTAGCCTTTATGAGGTTCTCCCCCAACTGCGAAAGAATCACTTCGTAGCTCAGCAGTTTGGCGGGCTGATCGTCCACCATCAGAATGTTGACCTTCTCATTGGCCGTCATCAACTTGTTCCTTTAACCTGGCTTCTTCAGTTAGCGATGCAACCAAACACGCAGCGCAGAAAGCAGTTGCTCCGTGTTCACGGGCTTCGCGAGATACTCTGAAGCACCCGCTTCGAGACATCTTTCCCGATCGCCCTTCATTGCTTTTGCAGTCAAGGCAATGATCGGCAAACGTCGCAAAGCTTGATTTTGGCGGATCACCTGCATCGTCTCGTACCCATCCATCTCCGGCATCATGATATCCATCAGAACAATTGCCAGGTCGCGAGTAGAATCAATTGTCTCGATAGCTTCGCGCCCCGTTCCAGCCGAAAGCACCGTCATGCCCCGGCGCTCAAGAACACTGCTCAACGCAAAAATATTTCGTACGTCGTCATCGACGATAAGTACCTTGCGGCCGGCGAGCGCATCGTCTGAGCGATGAAGCCTATCCAGCATTCTTTGCTTTTCTGGAGGCAAATCACCGATGACGCGGTGGAGGAACAATGCCGTTTCATCGAGAAGGCGCTCGGGCGACTCAACATCCTTGACAACGACACTTCGTGCCAATGTTCGCAACTGTGCATCCTCTTCCGCCGAAAGTTCTCGGCCGGTGAAAACCACGACAGGCAAATCTTTGAGCTTTGGACTATCGCGCAACCGCTCCAGTACCTCAAATCCGGTCATGTCCGGAAGTCGGAGATCGAGCACAACACAGTCGTAATTCACATCTTCCAGTGTCTGCAGAGCCGATAGTCCGGAATCGGCAACATCGATATCGATGTCATCTGAACCCAGTAACTCCCTGACACTCAGCTGTTCAGCCGGGTTGTCTTCCACGATCAGAAGCCGCTTGCGACGTGGTTCCGCAAACAGTCGAATGCGCGTCAGCGCAGCTTCAAGATCGTCTGCCGATGAAGGCTTGGTGACGAATCCGAATGCGCCGCGGGAGAGTCCGTGATGCCGGTCTTCATCAAGCGTGAGCATCTGCACGGGAATGTGGCGTGTATTTGGATTCTGCTTGAGGTGATTCAAAACTGACCATCCAAGCATGTCGGGAAGGAATACGTCGAGTGAGATTGCAGTGGGACGATACTCCTGGGCCAAGGCCAGTGCTTCGCTTCCCGTATGCGCAATCAGGACCTTGAATCCCTTGTCTCTGGATAGATCGCACACCACACGGGCATAGTGCGGATCGTCCTCGACAATCAACAGGACCGCATCGCCCTCGACTAAATTATCGCGATCATCGGTGATCCGGGCATCCTGTTCGGCGACAGTAACGGTAGTGAGAAATACCGGCTTCGCCTGGGATGAGCCGCTCCGTTCGACCTTGCTTGTGCTGGCTGCGGCAGGCCCAACATAGGTGTCAGGCAGGAAAAGCGTAAATTTGCTGCCTTGTCCTGGTGCGCTCTTCAGTTGGATTTCGCCGCCCAGAAGGCTGGCAAGTTCGCGGCTGATAGCGAGGCCCAGCCCGGTGCCGCCGAACTTGCGACTTGTGCCTGCATCAGCTTGTTGGAACGCCTCGAAGATGATGCGCTGCTTCTCCGGAGGAATTCCAATACCGGTGTCGGTGACTTCGAACGCGATCACAGAAGCGGCACCGCTCAGCACTGGGTGATCGGTACTCCACCCGCCTTTGGCATTCGAAACGACGAGCCGTACGCTCCCTTGCTCGGTGAATTTGAATGCATTCGAGAGCAGGTTCTTGAGCACCTGCTGCAAGCGCTTGGAGTCTGTCACCAGGCTCCGGCCCATGTGCGGATCGGCCGTCATTTCGAAGAGTAACTTGCGATTCTCCGCTTCATGCCGGAATGGACGGGCGACGGCCTCAAGCAGGCCTCCGAAGAAGACCTCTTCCGCCTCTACAGATACGGTTCCCGATTCGATCTTGGAAAGATCGAGAATGTCGCTGATCAGGTTCAGCAGATCGGTGCCTGCGCCGTGAATCGTGCGGGCAAACTCCACTTGTTTTGCCGAGAGGCTTCCATCGGGATTCTCCGCGAGTTGCTGGCCGAGCACAAGGATGCTATTCAGAGGAGTCCGCAATTCGTGCGACATGTTGGCAAGGAACTCAGACTTGTATTTCGAAGTAAGAGCCAACTCCCTGGCCTTTTCTTCGAGAGCGCGACGCGCTTGTTCGATCTCCTGGTTTTTGCGCTCGACCTCAAAGTTTTGCTCGGCGAGTTCCTGCGCCTTCTGTGCAAGCTGCTCGTTGGTTTGCTGCAATTCTTTCTGTTGGGTTTGAAGCTCCGTAGCGAGATTCTGCGACTGCTTCAGCAAGCCTTCCGTCTGCATTGTGGCTTCAATTGAGTTCAGCACGATACCGATACTCGCAGTGAGCTGCTCAAGGAACGCCAGGTGCGAAGCGGTGAAGGCGCTCAGGCTGGCCAGCTCAATAACTGCCTTCACACGGTCTTCAAAAAGTACCGGAAGCACGATAACATTCTTCGGCACGGCTTTGAACAATCCGGAACGAATTGGCGTGGATTTCCTGGGCAGTTCTGAAATGAGCATGCGCTGCTTTTCTGCAGCGCACTGGCCAATCAAGCCTTCACCCACCCGCACCTCTTCGCTGCTGCCTTCGGGCGAATCCGCGAACGTCGACAACAGCGTCAACGTACCAGCGCCCGCTGCCGGCTCGCTCGCCATCTGGTAAATCACGCCCTGCTGTGCGCTGACCAGCGGAGCCAATTCAGACAGCAGCATTCTGCCCACGGTTCCCAGATCGCGCTGGCCTTGCAGCATCCCTGTAAATCGCGCGAGGTTCGTCTTCAGCCAGTCCTGCTCCGTATTGCGGTCCGTTGTAAGTCGCAGGTTATCGATCATGGTGTTGATGTTGTCTTTTAGCTCGGCCACTTCGCCTCGCGCTTCCACTTGAATGGAGCGCGTGAGATCGCCCTTAGTGACGGCTGTGGCCACTTCGGCGATGGCTCGTACCTGGTTGGTCAGGTTATCGGCCAGCAGGTTCACGTTGCCGGTAAGATCTTTCCACGTGCCGGCGGCTCCGGGCACGTTCGCTTGTCCGCCAAGACGTCCTTCTACTCCCACTTCGCGCGCCACTGTCGTGACCTGGTCTGCGAAGGTGGCCAGCGTGTCCGTCATGTTGTTGATGGTTTCCGCGAGCGCGGCCACTTCGCCTTTCGCATTCACAGTGAGCTTCTGAGTAAGAGCCCCGTTTGCGACTGCAGTTACCACCTTCACAATGCCGCGGACTTGTTCGGTAAGGTTTGCGGCCATCACGTTTACGTTGTCGGTAAGATCCTTCCACGTACCCGCTACGCCAGGAACAACGGCCTGGCCGCCCAGCTTTCCATCTGTACCCACTTCGCGCGCCACGCGGGTAACTTCAGCGGCGAAGGCGTTCAGCTGGTCCACCATTGTATTGATCGTGTCCTTCAACTCCAGAATTTCGCCCTTCACGTCCACCGTGATCTTGCGCGAAAGGTCGCCTCTCGCCACGGCGGTTGTAACTTCAGCAATGTTTCTTACCTGCGCGGTCAAGTTACCGGCCATGGCGTTCACCGAGTCGGTAAGATCTTTCCACGTTCCTGCGACACCCGGCACATTGGCTTGTCCGCCAAGCCGACCTTCGGAGCCTACTTCGCGCGCCACACGAGTTACTTCCGCAGCGAACGAGCGGAGTTGCTCGACCATTGTGTTCAGCGTTTCCTTGAGCTGCAGAATCTCGCCGTGCACGTCTACAGTGATCTTGCGTGAAAGGTCGCCGTTGGCGATCGCCGTCGCCACCTCGGCAATGTTTCTCACCTGTGCGGTAAGGTTGCCAGCCATGAAGTTGACCGAGTCGGTAAGATCCTTCCACGTTCCGGCGACACCGGGAACCTGCGCCTGTCCGCCAAGTTTTCCATCTGTGCCCACTTCGCGGGCCACGCGCGTGACTTCGCCGGCGAATGCATTTAGCTGATCCACCATCGTATTAATGGTGTTCTTCAATTCCAGAATCTCGCCCTTCACATCCACCGTGATCTTGCGCGAAAGATCGCCTCTCGCAACGGCCGTTGTAACTTCAGCAATGTTTCTTACCTGTGCTGTCAAGTTACCGGCCATCGAGTTAACAGAGTCAGTAAGATCCTTCCACGTTCCGGCGACGCTCGGCACGTTGGCCTGTCCACCGAGGCGACCTTCTGTTCCCACTTCGCGGGCCACACGGGTTACCTCGCCGGCGAACCGATTCAGCTGATCCACCATGGTATTAATGGTTTCCTTCAGCAGCAGAATCTCGCCGCTGACGTTCACCGTGATCTTCTTCGACAAATCGCCCGTCGCAATGGCCGTAGACACTTCGGCGATGTTTCGTACCTGGCCGGTCAGGTTGCTGGCCATCGAGTTCACCGAGTCAGTCAGATCCTTCCAAGTTCCCGCAACACCCGGAACCTGCGCCTGTCCGCCAAGCTTTCCGTCTGTGCCAACTTCGCGGGCCACGCGCGTCACTTCGGCGGCGAAGGCGTTCAACTGATCCACCATCGTGTTGATGGTGTCTTTCAATTCAAGGATTTCGCCCTTCACGTCCACCGTAATCTTGCGTGACAAGTCACCGCGCGCCACGGCGGTCGCCACTTCGGCGATGTTTCTAACCTGGCCCGTCAGGTTACTAGCCATGAAGTTCACGTTGTCGGTAAGATCCTTCCAGGTTCCAGCCACGCCCGATACCTGCGCCTGGCCGCCGAGCTTCCCGTCTGTACCCACTTCGCGGGCCACGCGTGTTACTTCTCCGGCGAACGCATTCAACTGATCCACCATCGTGTTGATGGTGTTCTTCAATTCAAGAATTTCGCCCTTCACATCTACTGTAATTTTGCGCGACAAATCGCCGCGAGCAACGGCCGTTGTAACTTCGGCAATGTTTCTCACCTGCGCCGTAAGGTTGCCGGCCATCGAGTTTACAGAATCGGTAAGATCCTTCCACGTTCCCGCCACACCCGGCACGTTGGCCTGTCCACCAAGGCGGCCTTCTGTTCCCACTTCGCGCGCCACACGCGTCACTTCACCGGCGAATCGATTGAGCTGATCCACCATGGTGTTCAGCGTTTCTTTGAGCTGCAGAATTTCGCCACGCACGTCGACAGTGATCTTGCGGGAAAGATCGCCATTTGCAATTGCCGTCGCCACTTCTGCGATGTTTCTTACCTGGCCGGTCAAGTTGCCGGCCATAAAGTTCACGTTGTCGGTAAGATCTTTCCACGTTCCAGCAACACCGGGCACATTCGCCTGACCGCCGAGCTTGCCTTCGGTACCCACTTCGCGAGCCACGCGCGTAACTTCGCCGGCAAACGCATTCAATTGGTCCACCATCGTGTTGATGGTGTCTTTCAGTTCCAGAATTTCGCCTTTCACGTCTACCGTGATTTTGCGTGACAAATCGCCTCGGGCCACTGCGGTCGTCACTTCCGCAATATTTCGAACCTGTGCGGTCAGGTTTCCGGCCATCGCGTTCACCGAGTCGGTCAAATCCTTCCACGTTCCCGCAACGCCCGGCACAACCGCCTGCCCGCCCAGTTTTCCATCGGTTCCTACTTCGCGGGCCACGCGCGTCACTTCCGATGCGAACGAGCGCAACTGATCGACCATCGTGTTGATGGCCTCTTTCAACTGCAGAATCTCGCCGCGCACATCGACGGTGATTTTGCGCGAAAGATCGCCGCTTGCAACGGCCGTCGCCACCTCCGCGATATTTCTCACCTGGCCGGTCAGGTTGCTGGCCATGGAGTTCACGGAGTCCGTCAAATCTTTCCAGGTTCCAGCCACGCCGGGTACCTGCGCTTGTCCGCCCAGCTTGCCGTCCGTGCCCACTTCCCGAGCCACGCGGGTTACCTCTGCCGTGAACACGCCAAGCTGCTGAATCATGGTGTTCACGATGTTTGCGGAACGCAAAAATTCGCCTTCCAGAGGGCGTCCATCCACGTCAAGCCGTACTGTCTGAGTGAGGTTGCCTTGCGCGACAGCGGCGATGGCTCTTGTGACTTCCGTCGTTGGACGGAGCAGATCCTCCACCAGCGTGTTGACTGAAACCTCCATATCGTCCCAGGCGCCGCGCCGTTCATCGACGCGAATCCGCTCCCGGGTCTTGCCCTCTTTTCCTACCGCCTGACCAACACGCTTCAGCTCAAACGCCATCCGCTCATTGGCGGTCACAATCTCATTAAAGTTGTCGGCAATTTTGCCCGGAAGTCCGGTCCATGAGACAGGCAGGCGCACACTGAAATCGCCATTCTTCATCGTCTGCAGACTTTGGAGAATGGCTACCAGGTAGTCTGCAACCGGCTGTTCCGGAGAGTCCATTTTGGGGTCTTGTAATGCGCTATTCCCGTTGGTGGGGTTCTGAACCGAGGTCTCCATGAAGTTGGAACCATCCTGCGAGGAAGTACAAAGCGACCAACGCAATCAGTAAGTGAAGGCTTCAAAAAAACGGATGCTGCGCTGGTATGCGATGTGTAGAGGCGTTTGAATAGATGCAAGAACCAGAAATTTGGTTGTCGGTCGAGGTCTATCCATTTTTGATGGGCGAAAACCCTGGGATTTTCGCCTCTTGGCCGCTCAATCGAATCGAAATTCCCGCTATTCTTGGCTTGAAGAACTCGTCGGAATAAAGCAGGCCAGATGGACTCAAAGTTCCCGCCCAATCTCGGAATCATTGGCGTAAGCAATGAAAGATCAATTATTTAAGAAAATGAAATAGTGAGAATAGGTGCTTCGCAGTTGTAACGCTGGAGTGCGGCCCGCCCAAGCTTGAGCGCTTTTGCACGAGCCTCTCCGAAAGTGAGCGAGACCAAATGTGTGGGAGGCTGCACCGCGGATTCATTACTTCGACGACTTGGGAAGAGATTGCCTCAGTTCGCCCATGCCGCTCCATGGATCTTTCTTAAGACGCGCCTTCCAGTTGGCGAATTCCGACACAAGGAAACGAGGTCTTTCCTTGGTTTTCAGCTCCTCCCACTTCAGCGGAAGAGCCACTGGCAATCCCGAGCGCGCACGTGGAGAGTAGGGCGCAATCGAAGTGGCGCCTCTTTCATTGCGAAGATAATCAAGATATATCTTGCCTTTCCGTGCGGCCTTAGTCATGCGTGTCAGGTACAGATCCGGGGCATCCTTCTCCATGGCGAGCACCAGGTTGTGCGCAAACTCCTTCACCACCGGCCAGGAATTCGTCGCGCGAATTGGAGCGACCACGTGCAGACCATTGCCTCCGGTCGTTTTCAGAAAACTCTCCAGACCCAGTTTCTTCAGGCGCGCTCTTACGTCCGCCGCAGCCCCGGCCAGTGTCTTCCAGTCAATCGCAGAATCTGGATCGAGATCGAATATCAGCCGGTCCGGCTTCTCGATGTCCCCATTGCGTGATCCCCAAGGATGCAACTCGAGCACGCCCAGTTGAGCAAGCTCAACCAGGGCCTTCGATGTAGAGAGGGTGATATAGGGCTCGGGGGCGCCGGTCTTTTTATCGACAATTTCAATGCTGCCAATATCGGCGGGCAGCATGGCGTTCTTGTGCTTTTGATAGAAGCAGGACTTTCCCGTGCCATCGATGCACCGAACCAGGGTCAGCGGTCGGTCCTCGACATACGGCAGCATGTAGCTCGCAACTTCCTGGTAGTAGTGAGCCAGGCCGTCCTTTGTCAGCCCCGACTCCACGTCCAGCACCTTGTCGGGATGAGTAAGGCGAATGGGCAATGCTCCATTCGAACTGCCCACAGGGGACGCAACGCGTCTCGCGGCAATCGACTTCGGCTTTTGTTTCACGGACGCATCAGCCTTCACATCATCCTCTGCTTCCGCTGCGGATCCCTCCGCCACTTCGCGTTGAACAGACTTTGCGGGCTTGTCTTCGCGAAGCCCCTTGAAAGCGGCTTGCCTCACAAGAGTGTCGGCAGTCCATGTCGCAAAGGATATTTGCGCAACCAATTCAGGCGTTACCCAGCTTGCCCCTCGACCCGCACCTGGTGGAATCTCATCGAATGGCGATTGCTTCCGAACCAGCCTATCAAGGCGTTCGCGCATCATGCGATGTGTCTTCTGCGTGAAGCCCGTGCCGCTGCGCCCAGCGTAAATCAGCTTGCCACCACGGTAATAACCCAGCAGCAACGCCCCAACTCCGTGAGTTCGATTCGAAGGAAGCGTAAACCCGCCGATCACCAGCTCCTGCTCGCGATAGCATTTCAGCTTCAACCATGAGTTTCCGCGTCCCGATGCATAGCGAGAGCGCGCCAGTTTTGAAACAATTCCTTCCGCGCCCAATTTGCATGCATGCTTGAAGACTGTACCGGCACCCCCCTCAAGATGCTCACTTAGCCGAATTGCGCCGTCGGTTGCGACACCAGCAAGCATTCTCGCCAGCATGGATTTTCGTTCCACCAGGGGGACACCTCTAAGATTGCGTCCGTCGAGGTGCAGTAGATCGAATACGAAATATGTCAGCGCGCCAGTTGCGCCGTCTTGAAACGCGGCCTGCAAATCCGCAAAACTTGTGGTCCCATCCTTTGCCAGCACCACCACTTCGCCATCCAGCAGAGCGCTCTTCACCGGCAACCCGGCGACGGCCTCCGCAATCGGCTTCATCCGATGCGTCCAGTCGAGCCCAGTCCGCGTAAGCAGTTGCGCCGTTGCTTTCCCCCGCTTTTGCTCGATGCGCGCTTGAATCCGATAACCATCCAGCTTCAACTCGTGAATCCAGTCGTCTCCCGCCGGCGGCATCTTGGCTAGGCCCGCAAGCTGCGGCGCAATGAATGCCGGCAACACTTCGCGGGGAGCATTCAGGTTCTGGGTTATGCGTTGGGGCAGCGCTTTTGCGGGAGCCGGCCTCTCTGGCCGCGACGGCTTCTGCGATTCGCGAACGCCGGGATCCCTCGCTGCGGAATTCCACACCCGGTCCTTTGCCTTCGCAATCGCCTCCATGTCTCGTCCGGACGCGACACTATTGGGCGCTTGCTCTGTGATAGCTTCCTCGTTCGGACCTCGCTCGTCTTCATCGTGCTCCTTTATCAGGAGCCAATTTGGCTTGTCTTCGCGGGCAGCCCGCCCGCCCATGCGGATCAGAGCCCAGTTGCCCTTCAGTTTCTCTCCATGCAGCGCGAACTTCAGGCTACCCTTCTTTAGACTCTCTGCCACATCGCCGTGGGGTTCCCACGTTCCGCGGTCCCACAGCATTACCGTGCCGCCACCGTACTGGCCCTTCGGGATAATCCCTTCGAACCCTCCATAATCCAGTGGGTGGTCCTCGACCTGAACGGCCAGGCGCTTGTCGCCGGGGAAGTAGCTTGGCCCCTTCGTCACTGCCCAGCTCTTCAGCACACCGTCCCATGCGAGCCGGAAGTCGTAATGAAGACGCGTCGCCGCATGCTTTTGAATCACGAATGGTAGTTCTGGAGACTCGTTTGTAATTGGCTTGCGCGGTGGGCCGCCGCTCGGCTCAGAAGTTACATTGAAGTCCCGCATGGAACGGTAGCGCGCTAACTGCCTATTTGCGCCGCTGGGCAATTTCCTCGGTAGAGTGCTTCGCTTTTTCGCCATCTAGATTGGCTCAGGCAGATTTCCGCCGCTTGTCTGCGGCTTTGGTGCGAGACTGGATCAGCCTTGGTCCGGGCTTCTCTTTGGCTGCGCTAACTCCGGCTCGCGCGACTGGTTTTTTCTTCTCGGGCGGTTCTTTCACGCTGCGTCGAAGAGCGTCCATAAGGTCGATGACCTTGCCGCGCGGCGCCGCTTCTTGTTTCGGCAGCGGAATGTGCTTCAGTTTCGCATCCACGAGTTCGTGTAGTGCAGCCTCGTAGTCGTCTGTAAATAATTGCGGATCGAACGGTTTCGTCTTGCGCTTGATTAGCTCCTTGGCCAACTCGAGCTGATCTTCATCCACTTTCCTGGTCTTTACCTCGGAGAAGTAGTCCCCGGCATTGCGTAGTTCCTCCGCGTAGCGAAGGAAGTATCCCATCAGCCCGGCGAGCTTTGAATCGGATGGCGCGGAGATGGCAATCACATGCTCCCGTCCTCCAACAGCAATTTTGCCCAGTCCCGCCTTTCCGGTCTGCTGCAATGCCTTTTGCACCACGGCAAATGCGTCTGCCTGGGCATCGTTTTCCGGCAACACAAAATAGGGTCTCTCGAAGAAAGCCGGGTCAAGCTCATCCACGTCGACAAACTGCTGAAGCTCGATTGCGCTCTTCGAAGCAATTCGCAACTCCGCAATCTCTGAAGGTTCTATCTGTATATATTGTCCCTTGCTGTATTCGTACCCTTTGACGATCTCGTCGTTTTCGACTGGCTCTTCGTCCGAAGCGGAGACGTTTTGATGGCGCACACGCTCACCCGTCTTCCGGCTGATCTGGTGAAAGCGGATCTCACTTTTCGCCTCTACGGCGGGAAAAAGCTTGACGCCAAACGACACCAGCGAAATCTGGATGTGCCCTGACCAGAACGGACGCGCCATACACAATGCTCCCTGGTGAAGTCAGATGCTTGATCCAATTGGGAGTTGCCCTGTTAGAGCCATCCTGCTTCCAAACGGGATTGGAGGGGGGAAATTGCGTCCTGGCCGCTCTCGTTCTGCGGTAAACCCTTGCCGAGAAACCAGCGTCCTATACGTTTTACTTGTTCGTTGAGGTAGGGTCGCCATGATACGCAAACTCAAATCCGGTCAATTCCGCTTGTATTCGCGCAAGAAAGACCCTTCCACCGGGAAGCGCCGCAACCTGGGGACGTTCGAGTCCCTCGATAAAGCAAAGCAACACGAACGCGACGTCCAATATTTCAAACGGCATTGACGCGCCCGCAGCAACCGCTCCTGATAACTCCCGGGCAACTGCGTGCCCAGATCGCATAGCATCAAAGCATCAGGGGTACAGCAATCAATGAATTTCGATCTAGAACGAGGGCCTGCGGGCCAAGCCTACAAACTGCTGGTGGGCCTGGTTGCGCCGCGGCCCATTGCGCTGATTACCAGCATGGATGAAGAGGGGAAACTGAATGCGGCGCCGTTCAGCGCCTACAACTACCTGTGCACAGACCCGCCCATTATTGGCGTGGGCGTAACTAACCGGCCGGGCCAGCCGTTTGTCCCCAAAGACACAGCTCGCAACATTCGGCGCACCGGCGAATTTGTGGTCAATGTCGTTACGGAGGACATTGCTGAAAAAATGAACATCTGTGCAACCGATTTCCCACCGGAGATGAGCGAGGTGGATATGGCTGGGTTCAGCACCACGCCGTCGCTCATGGTCAAGCCGCCACGGCTCGCGGAGGCACACGCCGCACTCGAATGCCGGGAATACACCACGATGGAGATCGGCAATTCCCGCATCATCCTGGGCCGAGTCGTTGCCATTTACGTTGAGGATCAGTATGTGGATCCCGCCGGGCCCTATATCAAAGCGGACGAGCTACATTCGATCGGCCGCATGAATGGGTTGGGAAACTACGTCCGCACGCGCGACGCGTTCATGACAATTCCACGCATTTCCTATGAGGAGTGGAAGAACGGGAAGCGGTCAACGAATGACCCGGCCAAGTAGAGTCCAAATACTGCATATCGGCCCAGCCGCGAACAAACCGGGGCAGTCCAAGTCTGCCCCAACTACATAGCGGCTACAAAATCCGGAAGGATTTCCCCGGCACTCTGCTGCAGAAGTTGCGTCATGCGGGCTGCCATGCCGGTGTACATGGATGCAGCGCGGTAAGCATTCACGTTGATTGCGGCGTTGACGTGGCTGAAGACATACCGCACAAGAGCCGTCAAAACGCAGATGCGGATATGCACAGCATCGTAGCGCAGGGTCTCAAGCAGTTCACGATCGATCGTTTCACAGTTGCGCGCGGCGTAGTCGGCCATCTCAACCATGACGCCTGCATTTTGGTACATCGCCCAGAGACCATAGGCGCCGCGGATGCGGCTCCAGGTCTCGTCCGGCGTCGCGTCGAGCCCCTCTCTCCACAAAAAATGCTCGGTCAGCTCGTGCGCACTCCAGTCGGAACGCAGGCGCCCCAAAAGCGACTCCCAGGTTTGCGCTTTCCGGCGACGTGCGGCAGCGTTCCAGCGAACAAAGCAAACGGCCGCGCCCGCAACAAATGCGCTCTCAATCAAGGGGACGATCATGGGTTCTCCTAGCAACGTACATACGGGTGGTGCTCAGTCCCTAATCTTGCACGGCGGCTTTCGCGAGCCCTGGGGTTAAAGAAAGGTACCTGAGTAATCCGTATATAGGTAACTTAAAGTAACCCTCTCGCCGGATCAATGGTACTTTTGGGTCAAAAATCGCCCGGTATCCGCTAAAGTAACCAATTGCTTTCAAGCCTCAGCACACCCGCCCCTCAGGCGGTGATCAAAACGGCGCCAAACCATCCGACGTCGCCGCCCTTTGATGCCGCGGCATTTTCCTTTGCTTGCGGTTTCAATAGCTTGCAATCCTGCTCAACCTGTCCCAATCCAAGGGCTGCCCAGTCGTGCGCTTGTGCGTGTATGATTCCTGCGCCGCGTCCCCTGCGCCTGCAACTGCGCGGTATTTCCCCTTGGAGGACACATCGATGGCGACAGCTACAGCAGTGCATCCGGGAAAGCTCAGCGACCGCGTGAGCTTTCGCCCGCGCTACGGCAATTACATCGGAGGCAAGTGGGTCGAGCCGGTTTCCGGCCAGTATTTTGAGAACGTAACCCCGGTAACCGGGAAGACTTTCACCGAGATTCCGCGCTCCGGCGCCAAGGATATTGAGCTGGCATTGGACGCGGCCCACGCAGCGCGTGCAAGCTGGGGCCACACCAGTCCCACCCATCGAGCCAACCTCATGATCCAGATAGCCCAGCGTATGGAGGACAATCTCGATCTGCTTGCCCTGGCCGAAACCTGGGACAACGGAAAGCCGATTCGCGAAACAACCGCGGCCGACGTTCCCCTCGCCATCGATCACTGGCGGTACTTTGCGGGCTGCCTGCGCGCCCAGGAAGGCACCATCTCGGAGATCGACAGCGACACCGTGGCCTACCATTTCCACGAGCCGCTCGGCGTGGTGGGGCAAATCATTCCCTGGAACTTCCCCATTCTGATGGCCACTTGGAAACTGGCCCCAGCCATCGCAGCAGGGAACTGTGTAGTACTGAAGCCGGCCGAGCAGACCCCGGCAAGCATCCTCGTTTGGGCGGAGCTGGTTGCTGACCTGCTGCCTCCGGGCGTGCTTAATATTGTCAACGGATTCGGCCTTGAGGCGGGCAAGCCACTGGCATCCAGTTCGCGCGTGGCCAAAATCGCTTTTACGGGCGAAACCACAACCGGCCGCCTCATCATGCAATACGCCAGCCAGAACCTGATTCCCGTTACGCTTGAGCTCGGCGGCAAATCACCCAACATCTTCTTTGCCGACGTGCTCAATGAGGACGACGACTTCTTCGACAAAGCGATCGAGGGCTTCGTCATGTTCGCGCTCAACCAGGGCGAAGTCTGCACCTGTCCAAGCCGGGCTTTGATTCAGGAAAGCATCTACGACCGCTTTATGGAGCGCGCCCTCAAGCGGGTGGCGGCCATCAAGCAGGCCAACCCGCTGGAAAGCGACACCATGATCGGCGCACAGGCCTCCAGTGAGCAGTTGGAGAAAATCCTGAGCTACATCGACATTGGCCATAAAGAAGGAGCAGAGTTGCTAACCGGCGGTAGCCGAGCACACCTTGGCGGCGAATTGGAGGGCGGCTATTACATGCAGCCCACAGTCTTCCGGGGCCACAACCGGATGCGGATTTTCCAGGAAGAAATCTTCGGGCCGGTAGTTTCTGTTACCACATTCAAGACCGAGGAAGAAGCCCTGGAGATCGCCAACGATACACTGTACGGCCTCGGCGCCGGCCTGTGGACCCGCGACGTAAATCGTTGCCATCGATTGGGACGGAGCATCCAGGCCGGCCGCGTGTGGATCAACTGCTACCATGCCTATCCGGCGCACGCAGCCTTCGGCGGATATAAGCAATCCGGCATTGGCCGCGAGACGCACAGCATGATGCTCGACCACTATCAGCAGACCAAGAACCTGCTGGTAAGCTACAGCCCCAAGAAGCTCGGCTTCTTTTAAAACAACCTCGCCAAGTTGGACACCCGAGTCTTCTGCCATAGTTTCGCCGCCTGGACAGCACCTCGGTCAATGACGAACTCGGGTGTCACAACTTGCTGATGGATTCCGCCATCGATTCGCTCTCCATCGAGCTAATCTTCGGAGCTTGGACCGCCACTCTTTTGATCAGTCAGCTTACTCTCGTCGAGTCCCGTCGCATCGGCGGGATCGACAGTTCCCAGGGAATCGTTCACTACACCTTCGTTGGTTTTCTCTTCGGGGTCCGGAGTACGTTCAATATTCTCGCGCTTTCGATCATCGGTCATGCCGTTCTCCTCTGAACGATGAGATGCCAAAGCCGGCCAGGGCGTCTGAACCAATCACTGACGTTCAGCAACGTTGGTAACGCAGGTTGCCTTTATACTTTTTCTTGATCGGATGGGGGCTGATTTACATGCAAGCAAATGGCAGCAGCAGTGCTAGGGCCGCGCTTTGGACCGCATTGGTATGTGCGCTCATTCCCATCGTCTGCCTTGCCATCCCCATGTATGTCATCTGGCCGTTTCGTCCCCAACAGGCAGATCAGCTCGCCTTCGCGCTTACGCTGAGAAGATTCGCGCCTTGGATCTCGACACTTTGCGCGCTGGCGGCAATCTATGCGGTCATCGCAGCATTCATGCGGCCGATACGAGTCATGTCGCGCGTCGTACTTGTTGGGCTTGCGGCAATTTCAACCGTGGCTTGCTGCCTCACATTCGTCAACATTTTTGAAGTGATGTTTCACCCCTATCCTGCGCCTGCATTTGGCCCTGTCAATGCTGCACTGGTCGACGCGGAAGACAAAGTCTTGTCTGTCAAAATCGGCGGTGAAGCGCATGCCTATCCCATTCGAATGATGGGGTATCACCATATCGTCAACGATTCCGTCGGCAATGTTCCAATCGCCGTAACCTACTGCACCCTTTGCCACGCCGGACTGGTTTGGAGTCGCGTGCTCGATGGCGCCACTCTTCACTTCAGACTTGCTGGAATCAACAACGGTAACGCCCTCATGCGCGACGAGGAGACCAACTCAATCTGGCAGCAAAGCACCGGCCAGGCGATCTTTGGACCCTTCAAGGGGAGGCAACTGCAGCTCATTCACAGCGACGAACTTACCTTCGCTCTCTGGCGTGCGGAAGAGGCACAAGGGCTGGTGCTCAAGCCCGATGCAGAATACTCCAGCCACTACGAAACAAAGGATTGGGAGAAGCAGGTTGAATCAACCCATACCGTCATCGACACGCGGAAGTCCGGCATTGGCCCGCACGAACTAATGCTGGGCATCCTGATGCCGGGCGAGAGCAAAGCGTATCCGGTGAAAGACATCCTCGCCGCCAGGCTCATTCAGGATCAGGTGGATGGAACCAACATTCTTCTTGTCGTCGGGCCTGACGATGCATCTCTGCGTGTCTTTCAGGCAGACATTGACGGCGGTCCGGCAACATTTGTTCCTTTGCAAAAGGTCCCACAGTCCGGCAATGGCGGCATCATGCAGGATTCATGGACTGCAAGTGTCTGGGATTTTCGCGGTTGCGCCATTCAAGGAAAACTGGCGGGCCATTGCCTCAAGCCGATCGACTCGAACAAGGATTTTTGGTTCGACTGGATGAATCACCATCCCTCGACCAAAATTTTCAAAGGATAAGTAGAATCCATTTGTCTGAAGCCGCGAAAGCATCGTCGCGCAGCGAGGCATTTATGACAGAGTTACCAGCCCAGGTCTTAGCAACCGATCTTGCAGTACACCTGATTAGAGTTCTGCACCAGAAGCATGGGCCGCTCATGTTTCACCAATCGGGTGGATGCTGCGACGGCAGTTCTCCCATGTGCTATCCCCGCGGCGAATTCATCACCGGCGACTCCGACGTCCAGTTGGGCGAAGTGGATGGCGAGCCGTTCTACATGAGCAAGAGCCAGTTTGAATACTGGAAGCACACGCAGCTCACCCTCGACGTCGTCCCCGGCCGCGGCGGAATGTTCTCGCTCGATAATGGCGAGGGTGTACGCTTCCTCATCCGCTCACGCATTTTCGATAACGAAGAAATCCGCAATCTGCGCGAAGCCGGGCGCATCTAAACTGCGGTAGTTATTCCTATCCCAATCCTTTGGAGAATCATGAACGAGGTCGTCATCGTTTCCGCCGTCCGCACCCCGGTGGGCAAATTCCAAGGCTCGCTCCAATCATTTTCCGGTCCGCAGTTGGGCGCGCTTGTCGTCCGCGAAGCAGTGCGCCGCGCCGGCTTGGGAATCATTCCAAAGGCCGAAGAAGACTCCGCTGAAACAGGCGCCCTCAAGCTCGAATTCATTGACGAGTGCATCATGGGCTGCGTGCTCCAGGCCGGACTCGGCCAGAATCCAGCTCGCCAGGCCGCTATATATGGAGGGCTTTCGCCGCAGGCCGGCGCGTTCACCATTAACCAGGTCTGCGGATCGGGTCTGAAGGCTGTGGCCCTTGCGGCTCAGGCCATCCAGACCGGAAATACGGAAGTGGTTATTGCCGGTGGCATGGAATCGATGACCAACGCACCGTATCTGCTGCCGCAGGCGCGTGCAGGCTATCGCATGGGCAACGGTACGCTTGTCGATTCAATGATCAACGACGGCCTTTGGGAGGCGTACCGGGGCTTCCACATGGGCGTGGGCGCGGAGATGATCGCCGCCAAATACGGCATCACGCGCGAACAGCAGGATGCGTTTGCAGTCGAGTCGCATCGGCGCGCTGCGGAAGCCACAGCCGCGGGATTCTTTCGCGATGAGATCCTTCCAGTTGAGATTCCCCCAGCAAAAAAGGGCGCCGCTGCCCGCGTCTTCGATGCTGACGAGTCCGTTCGTCCCGAAACCAGTGCGGAGATTCTCGCCGGGCTCAAGCCGGCGTTTCAGAAGGACGGCACGGTCACCGCAGGAAATTCCCCCGGCGTAAGCGACGGCGCAGCGGCGTTGCTGGTCACCAGCGCAGAGCGAGCGCAGGCTCTCGGCCTCAATCCGCTCGCCGTAATTCGCGCCCAGTCCACCAGCGGCGTTGAGCCGGAGTGGTTCGGTCTCGCCCCCATTGCTGCCGTGCGCAAGGTTGCTGCTCGCGCAGGATGGTCCCTCGCGGACGTGGATCTCTTCGAGCTGAACGAGGCATTCTCCGTGCAGGCGCTCGCCGTGAACCGGGACCTCGGCCTCGATCCCGCGAAGGTCAACGTTCACGGCGGATCAGTGGCCATTGGACACCCCATCGGCGCCAGCGGGGCACGGGTTCTGGTCACCCTGCTCCACGCGCTGCAGCGGCATGGAAAGTCGAAAGGCATTGCGGCGCTATGCCTCGGCGGCGGCAACGCCGTGGCCCTGGCCGTCGAACGTCCCTGAGTCACCCCGCCCAGACCTCGTTCAGCCCCGAACTGTCCGGAATCGAACACCCTCACTTCGGAAGCGGTCACCACTAGTCGAATCCAGATCATCGCCATCGCCGCCAAGTAACGTATTTTCAGCTATCTACAGTTAATGCTTCTTTGGCAAGGCAAGTGCTATATCCAAGGTGTCATGGATATAGCCCGCCCAGATTTGAAGAAGAAAAAGACTCGGCAGCTCGTTATCTACGCTGCCGTCGGAGTGGTAGTTCTAGCGGCCCTCGCAGTCGGAGTCTCCCGGCTCAAGCCCGCATCGCCCACGGTAGATCGCTCGACCATCTGGCCAGATACGGTCAAGCGTGCGGACTTGACCATCCAGGTGCGCGGATCGACCGGCAGTCTGGTGCCGCGCGAAGACTCAATCGAGCTCATTCCCGCCCAGACCGATGCCACAGTTGTCCGAATCATCGCCTTGCCCGGCGCCACTGTAACCCCGGACACCGTGGTTATGGACATGAGCGATCCGCAGCTTCAGCAGGAGTTGCTCAGCGCGCAATCGGCGCTGAAGGGTGCCGAGGCTGACTACAAGAGCCTCAACGCCACGCTGCAAAGCACGCTCATGGATAAGAAAATTGCCGCCGCGCAGGTGAACGCGTCCTACGCAACGGACCTCCGCCAAGCTCAGACAGACGAGCAACTCTACAAGCTGGGTGTGGTTTCCGGCGTGGTTGCTGGCGCGTCGAAAAATACCGCTGACCAGCTGACAGCCCAGAAGAAGCTCTCAGAAGAGCAGCTCGATGTGAATACGAAAGTGATCGAGGTCCAGCTCGCATCCGCAGCCACCAAAGTCGAGCAGGCCAAGGCGCAACTCGATCTCTATCAGAAGCAAGCGGAAGCGCTTCACGTCCGGGCCGGCATCTCCGGTGTGCTCGCACAGCTTCCTGTCCCATTGCAGGTCGGCCAGCACGTCACCGCGGGAACCTCGGTGGCCAAAGTGATTCAGAAGGACAAGCTCAAAGCCGCCCTTCAAATCGCCGAGACCCAGGCCCGCGACATTCAACTCGGTCAGCCCGCGTCCATCGACACGCATAACGGCATTATTCCCGGCCATGTTTCCAGAATTGACCCATCCGTATTGAACGGAACGGTCACCGTTGACGTAGCTCTTGATGGACCGTTGCCGCCAGGGGCGCGGCCAGATCTGAGCGTGGATGGAACCATCAACTTGGCGATGTTGAAGGATGTGCTGCAAGTGGGCCGTCCGGCTCTGGGAAATGAAAACACTACCCTGAGCCTCTTCAAGGAAGACCCCGACGGAAAAGGAGCTGTGCGTGTCCCAGTGAAGGTAGGCCGCGCCTCAGTCAACAGCATTCAGGTGCTTGAGGGGTTGAAGGAGGGAGACGTTGTGATCCTCTCCGACATGTCGCATGAGGATGGCGTAGACCGCATCCGGCTGGAATAACAGAGAACAGGGAATAGGGACCAAGGCGACGCGGTCGGCGGGCCTTTTAACTGACCACTAACCACTAACCACTGATCACTAAAGAGGGGGACAAGGATGGCGAACGATAATCTGATCGAAATTGAGGACCTGACCAAGGTCTTCTACACCGACGAAGTGGAGACGCATGCGCTCTCCGGCATTCACCTCACCATCGCGCGTGGCGAATACGTGGCCATGTCGGGCCCGTCTGGCTGCGGCAAGTCCACGCTGCTCTCCATTCTCGGCCTGCTGGATACGCCGACCGGGGGCAAATACCTGCTCAACAACAAGCCGGTGGAGAGCCTCAGCTTCGGCGACCGCTCGCGCATCCGCAATCAGGAAATCGGCTTCATCTTCCAGAGCTTCAACCTTATCGGTGACCTCACGGTTGAAGAGAACGTTGAGCTGCCGCTCACCTATCGCGCCGGCATGCCCTCGGCCGAGCGCAAGGGCCGCGTGAAGGAAGCCCTGGAGCGCGTGAACATGGCGCATCGCATGAAGCATTATCCCGCCCAGCTCTCTGGCGGTCAGCAGCAGCGTGTCGCCGTGGCCCGTGCGCTTGCTGGCTCACCTTCTGTCCTGCTGGCTGACGAGCCCACCGGCAACCTTGACTCGAAGAACGGCGAAGCCGTCATGCATCTGCTCGCCGATCTCCATCGCGAGGGTTCCACCATCTGCATGGTCACGCACGATCCGCGTTTCGCAAAGCATGCGCAGCGCGAAGTGCACCTGTTCGACGGTAAGGTGGTTTCCGAAGACGAGCTCAAAAAACTCACCGAAGAAGTCGAGGCATAATCATGTCGTTCCGCAACTTGCTTCAGGACATGCGCTATGCGCTGCGGCAGTTGCGGCGCGCTCCCGGCTTCGCGTTTACTACCCTCCTATGCAGGCCCTCGGTGTGGGCAGTGGCGTCCCATTGGCGTTGACAAGCGCTCCGATGATACTGGTCCTGTGTGCCGCGGCGGCGGGCTTCATTTCCGCACGCCGCGCCGCTTCCATTGAACCCATCCAAGCTTTGCGTACCGAATAATCTTTCCTTGGAGAACAGACTCGATATGAACACACTGACTCAAGATATTCGCTACGCGCTTCGCCAGTTGCGCAAATCGCCGGCCTTCACGCTTACGGTGATCATTACGCTTGCACTCGGCATCGGCGCCAATGCTGCGGTCTTCACTCTCTTCGACCAGGTGCTGCTGCGTATGTTGCCCGTTGAGAAGCCGAAGGAGTTGGTGCGCTTTGTGTGGAGTGGCGGATTCAGCGGCTCCATGAGCAGTTTCGGAGGCGACACACCCGACCATCACAATTATTTTTCGTACCCCATGTATAAAGACCTGCGCGACCATAACCAGGTCTTCGATGGAGTGATTGCTGCAGACAAGGCGCAGGCGGGCGTCTCGTGGCACAACTCCGCTGAGAGCAAAGACGTCGAAGTAATCTCGGGAAATTATTTTGAGGTGCTTGGATTGAAGCCGGCGTTAGGCCGTCTGCTTTCGCCTCAGGACGATACAGTAAAGAACGCCAACCCCGTGGCGGTGCTCAGCTACAACTACTGGAAAACGCGCTTCGCCGGTGCTCGGGATGTCGCGGGACAGACTCTGCTGATCAACGGACACTCGTTCACGATCCTCGGTGTCGCCCCGCCGAATTTCGATTCTGCAATCGGCGGATACAAGCCAGGTGTCTTTGTCCCCATGAGCATGGTTGAAGTGGCGATGCCGTGGATGGCGCCGCGCGATGACTTGAACAACCATCAGTCGGCGTGGCTGGTTATGGTGGCGCGCCTCAAGCCGGGCGTTTCCATGACCCAGGCTGAGGCCAGCATGGGACCGCTCTGGCATAGCTTGCGCACCAACGAATTCGCGCTCTACAAATCGCATTCTGAGCGCTTCAGACACAACTTCATCGACAAATCTCACCTCCAGGTTGTCGACGATTCGAAGGGCTTCGCACCGGAGCGGATCGATCTCGAGAAGCCGCTCGTGATCCTGATGAGCATGGCCGGTCTGCTCGTTGCAATGTGTGCAATCAACGTCGCAACGCTGCTGCTTCTTCGATCCGCGGGCCGTGTGCGCGAAATCTCCATGCGCTATGCTCTCGGCGCAAAGCGGGGCCAGATTGTGTCGCAGTTGCTGGTTGAGGGCGGCCTTCTCGGACTCGCCGGAGCCGCCGCGGGAATTGCCCTTGCGCCGGCAGTGGCCACAACATTGGTGCGCATCATGACCAGCTCCGATCCGGGAAGTGAACCTTACTCCACATCCATCGACGGACGCGTTCTGCTGTTCACTTTGGGGATTTCGGTTTTTGTGAGTTTGCTGTTCAGCATCGCCCCGGCGCTTCATTTCCTCAGGCCGAATCTTGCCGGCGCATTGCGGCAGAATTCAGGAACCGCATCGAAAGCCTCGCAGCGATTCCGCAAGATTGCCGTCGGTGTGCAGATTGTCCTCAGCGTGATTCTGCTTGGCGGCGCAGGCCTTTTTGTGCGCACCCTAGACAATCTTCGCCATGAACGTGTGGGTTTTGAAACCGCAAATGTCGCGACCTTCGCACTCGATCCCACCAGTTCCGGCTACGGCGAGGACCGCACAGCGCAAATCGTCATACACTCGCTCGAAGCAGTCCGCGCCATCCCTGGCGTTCTGTCCGTTGCAGCAACAACCGACCCCGAACTTTCCGGAAACGATGAGACGTCGAACTTTTCCGTTCAGGGGTATAAGGCATCTGAAGAAGAAAATATGAACTTCGAGCAGCCAAGGATCACGCCGGACTATTTCGCCACACTACGTCAGCCGATCCTGGTGGGAAGAGAATTCACGCCGGCCGATGTCATAGGCCAGCCAAATGTTGCCGTGGTTAACTTGACCTTTGCCAAGCGCTTCTTCGGCTCGCCGCAAAACGCAATCGGGCGCGCGATTGGAGAGGGTGGAGGAAACGATGTAAAGTTCGACACCACCATCGTCGGTGTCGTTGGCGACATCAAGCACACCGATCTGCGCACCCAACTTGGCGGTGCAGTTTACATGCCCTACCTGCAGCAGAAGCATCCAGGCGGAGTGGTTGTGTATCTACACACCGCGCAGGCGCCGACAATGGTTGAGCCGGCCATTCGCCAGACAATCCATCAGCTGGATTCAACACTCGTTGTGGACGGCCTGCGCACCATGGACGAGCAGGTAAGCCGCAGCGCCTCGGATGAACGCGCGCTTGCCTTCCTCGCCGTCGGATTTTCCATCCTGGCCATGGTGCTGGCTGCCGTTGGATTCTACGGTGTGCTGGCCTACTCCATTGAGCAGAGGACGCGCGAGATCGGCGTACGGCTTGCGTTGGGCTCACAGCGCCGCGGCGTGGTTCTCCTGGTAGTTCGCGAGATGGGCATCATCGCCGCCGCCGCCACCATTGTCGCCCTTCCATCTGTCGTCGCATTGGCTCGCCTCTTCAAGAGCCAACTCTACGGCGTCACCACGTTTGATCCAGTGACTCTTGGAGGATCGGTAATTCTGACCGCGGTCATGGTAGCTCTCGCCGCAGCTCTTCCCGCGCACCGAGCCGCGACGGTTGAGCCCATGCGAGCATTGAGAACGGAGTGATAGAGACTGCCTGATTGTGTTTTGAAGGCACGACTCTGTGAAAGGAGATTTGCGATGCGATCGGTTCTACAAGATTTGCGCTACGCGTTGAGAAGGTTGCGTATGTCGCCGGGATTTACTTTCACCGCTGTCACCGTGCTTGCGTTGGGCATCGGAGCTAACATCGCAGTCTTCACCATTCTTAACGGCATATTCCTTCGCCCGCTGCCTTATGCGCATTCGGATCGCATTGTAACGATTGAGCTCGTCAGCCCCATGCCTTACTTCAGCATGACCTACGCAAACATGCTGCAGTTACGCGATGCGGGCGGGCGCGACTTACAAATGGGAGCGGCACTGGGCGGCTCGAGGGCCAGCCTTGTCGGGCCCGGAGGACGCTTGCAGGCGGAGCGAACCGAAGTCGATGAGAACCTGTTTCCGATGCTGGGTGTCCAGCCCATCCTGGGCCGCGTCTTCCGTCCCGAGGAAACCGACAAGGGCCTCAACCATGTCGTGCTGCTTGGCGAAGACGTATGGCGCAGGCTTTACTTGAGCGATCCGCGGATCGTGGGCAAAACGGTCGCCATTCGCGGCGATTCGTACACCATTCTTGGCGTCATGCCGCGCAGCTTCGCATTTCCATTCGGCGAAAGCTCCCCACAGATCTGGTCGCCGGCCGAGATCGCACCGGCGGCCCGGACGGCGATGAGCGGCACCGGGGCAAAGTTTCTCTATTACGTCTATGCGCGCCTGCCCAAGGACATGACCCAGGCGCAGTTGGTCGATGTGTTAAACCGCGCACAAATGGTGATTTCGAAAGAGGTGCCCAAGGATAATGAAGAGTGGCCCACGCGTGTGAAGATCAACAGCTACCAGGATTCGTTGAATGCCGAAGCACGCAAGCCGCTGTTTCTCCTCGCGGGAGTAGTCTTCGGCATCTGGGCTCTCGCCTGTCTCAACGTCACCAGCCTCATGCTGGCTCGCGCAGTTTCGCGTGTGCGCGAACAGGCAGTGCGCTCCGCGTTGGGCGCCAGCCGCATGCGTTTGCTGCAGCAGAGTATCGTGGAAAGCCTGCTCTTGAGCGGCATCGGCGCCACGGCAGGCATGCTGGTTGGCCAATCCGTCATCAAATTACTTTGGCGCCAGATCAACCGGAAGCTGCCCCTCGCCTCGACCATCCACGTGGATTGGCGCGTGATGGCCGCATTAGCCGTGCTGACGCTCGTTACTGCCTGCATCACCGGCATCATCCCCGCGCTGCGCTCTACGCGGCACAGTGTGCAGGAGTCAATGCATGGCGCTAACAGCACCGCCACCGCGGCCCAGAACCGGACGCGGGAGGTGCTCGTAGTCGCACAACTGGCGCTCACACTTGTCTTCCTTGTAGGAGCGGGGCTGTTTCTACGCACCATTCAAGCGCTGCGCCAGGCACAGCTTGGTTTTTCACAGCAAAATGTACTCACCGGTGGCGTCATTCTCAACGGCTCCTCAAACGAGGAACCAAACGACCCGCATATGCAGACCAACATTGTCCGCACATCGTATCTACCACTGCTCCAGCGTCTGCGTGCAATTCCGGGCATGCAGGTGGCCGCGCTCAGTTCCGTGCTGCCGCTGCGCAGCGAGATGAGCGTCAGCATTTGTTCAGGGCTGGATCATGAAGATCAGGGAGCGAAGAGAGCCTGCGCCCAAGGCCGTCTTGCTTCCGCCGGTTTGACCGATGCGCTCGGAATCCCCATCCTGCGGGGCCGGTTCTTTACCGAGGAGGACGCGGCTGGCGCGCCGATTGCGGTCGTGGTCAATGAGGCCTTCGCCAAACAGTTCTCACCTGACAAGGATCCAATCGGCCGGATTTACTCGATGGGCAAGAAGGGGCCATTTGCAAACGGGCACATCGTGGGCGTCATCAGCGACACAAAGCAAACGAATGTGACCGACGCAGCCCGGCCGGAGGTTTATTTCTGCCTCGCGCAGATTGAGCCGGGAACGCCGCTCTATGGAATCGCCATCGCCTTCATGCAGGTTGCCATCCGCGCCCAGATTCCTGCCGATTCCCTGCGCGCGCAGTTCGACAAGGTACTGCACGAAGTCGCTCCCGACGCCACCACTACTGAAGTGAAGACCATTCACGAGGCCGTCGAGGATTCGTTTGGTAGCCAGAAGCTGATTGCGCGCCTGCTCGAGAGTTTTGCAGGATTGGCGTTGATGATTGCCTCTGTGGGCCTCTATGGTCTGTTGTCTTTCACGGTTGCTCAGCGCACACGCGAGATCGGAGTACGCATCGCGCTTGGCGCACCGCAGGCAAACATTCTCTCTCTTGTCCTTCGGCGCGCATTTCTGCTGGTTATAGTGGGATTGAGTGCCGGCAGCGTCCTTGCCTGGTTCGCCGTGCGCGTCACTAGCGGCTATATCTATGGAGTCCAGGCCCACGACACACTAACGTTTATGGCAGTCGTTGTTGTGCTTGGCTCTGCCTCTTTCCTGGCCTCATGGCTGCCGGCGCGCCGCGCTGCCGCTGTGGACCCCACAATAGCTTTGAGATCGGAGTAACACCATGATCGAACTGAAAAACGTAGAACGCAGTTACAAAACAGGCCACACCGAAACCTGGGTGTTGCGCCGCGTGGGACTTACCATCAAAGAGGGCGAGTTTGTCACCGTCATGGGCCCATCCGGGGCAGGGAAGTCCTCGCTCCTGAATGTCCTTGCCTTGCTCGACGATGGCTGGCTCGGAGAATATTGGTTCGGCGACACGCCCGCGCACAAGCTCAATCGGAAGCAGCGCGCCGACCTCGCCCGCCAGCGCATCGGCATGGTCTTCCAGAGTTATCACCTGCTCGACGATCTTACCGTCGCGGAAAACATCGACTTACCGCTGAGTTACAAGAACCTGCCCGCCAAAGAGCGGCAGGCAATGGTTGCGGACATTCTTGACCGATTTCAGATTGTGGCCAAGAAAGATCTGTTTCCATCCCAGCTGTCCGGTGGCCAGCAACAACTTGTCGGCATCGCTCGCGCGGTGGTCCATGCCCCAGCACTGTTGCTCGCTGACGAGCCAACGGGCAACCTGCACTCAACGCAGGCTCGCGAAATCATGGAACTCTTCTGCCAGCTCAACAGTCAGGGCACAACCATCGTGCAGGTAACTCACTCTGAAGAAAACGCGCGCTACGGCAAGCGCATCCTTGAGCTGCGCGACGGCTGGCTTACGCGCGATGAAGCTGTCGAGCCAAGGACAATGGAGGTCGGCGCAAAGTGAATCAGGTCAAGTCCATTTCGACTGGCGGCATCAAGTCCGCTGTTGCCATTGTTCTTTTGCAGGCGAACCTGGCTTTGGTTACTCTGCCGGCAGCCGCTCAGCAGACTCAGACCCCAGCGCCTACACAAACTGTGCCGGAGTCACCCGCGCCCACAACGCAGAATTCTACCGCGGCGCCTGCATCCCTTGCGCAACAAGCCCAGCAGGTAAAGCAGCAGGCATATGCGCCGCCCACTTCGTTTCATGTGGAAATGCCCCACTCGCGCAACCCGCTTGCGCCCTATATGCCCGCCACTGCGCCAGAACTGAACATGGCCAACTCACCGCGCCTGGAAAACATAATCCGCGATGGAAAGATCTATCTCTCACTGAAGGATGCGATCGCGGTGGCCATTGAAAATAACCTCGACCTGGCCTATTTCCGCTATAACTTCCCCATAGCTCAAACCGATATCCTGCGTACCAAATCGGGCGCGTCGGCCAACGGTGTCAACACCGCTATCGTGCAGTCCACCCAAGGCGGTTTTGCCTCTTCCGGTGGCGGAGGAGGCGGGTCGGGAGCCGGATTTTCCGCCGGCAACGGCGGTATCGTTACCTCGACGCTCGGCGCAGGAACACAGGTTTCGTCATTCGATCCCTTCCTCACCTTCCAGGGATTCGTTGATCACACCACCACACAGGAGGCCAACCAATTCCTGAACGGTGTGCCTGTTCTCAAGACCAACACCATTGAGGTCTTGTCCAGCTACTCTCAGTCCTTCCCCATTGGTACGGGCGTCCAGGTCAACTATCTCGGCCAGCGTGTCGCAAGCAACGGTCCTTACAACGCCATCAATCCAGACCTCTTTTCCAGATTTCAGGCGATCATTCAGCAGCCCGTTCTTGCCGGATTCGGCATCGCCACCAATGAGCGCTTTATTCGCATCGCCAAGCGCAACGCCCAGATCACCGATCTTGCGTTCAAAGCACAGGTCATCGCGACTGTGACCCAGGTGCAAAACATCTACTGGGACCTCGTGAATGCATACGAGAGCGAGCAGATCAGCGAGCGCTCTCTCGGCTTCGCCAACAAGAATCTCTCCGATGATCAGAAGCAGCTTGATCTCCAGGCCATCCCCGCGATGCAGGTGATGACGGATCAGTCTGCCGTGGCTACCGCCGAAGGCTCCCTCACGGTGGCACGTGCGAGCCTTCGATTGAACGAGCTGCTGATGAAGAACGCGCTCACCAAGGTCGATGACCCCATCATCGACGAGATGCCGGTCATTCCGCTCGACCTGCACGGGGAGCCCGACCCCAATGCCGACAAAGCCATCGACGCCCTCATCGCCACGGCCGAGAAGAAGCGGCCCGAGGTTGCAATTTACAAGATGCAGGCCGAAGTGCAGAAGCAGTCTCTGAAGGACATCAACAGCGAGCTCTTGCCCACTCTCAGCATGTATGGCGAATACGTCGGCGCAGGTACCGCCGGTCCCAAGAACCCCAACTGTAGCCTTAGCGCGCAGGAGTGCTCCACCAATCTTCCCACGGGCTTTGGCAGCATGTTCGAGAACACATTCAATTACTCGTCCCCGGAATACCAGGTCGGCATGACGCTTAGCATCAATCTACGCAACCGCCAGGCCAAGGCCGATCAATTCCGCGCTGTGTTGCAGTATCGCCAGAGCCAGATCTCCTCCGAGCAGCAGCAGAAGACGATTCTCTTCGACGTGCGCAACTCGAAGTTTGCTCTGGAGCAGGCTCAGGCACAGGTTGATTCTGCCCAGAAAGCGCGTGACCTTGCCCAGAAGTTCTTCGACATCACGAAACAGGAACAAGTGCTCGGAGCGAAATCCGGCCTCGACACACTGAACGCGGAAAGCGCGCTCGCCCTCGCCGATGAAGCTTTGGACGCAGCGCAAACCAACTACGAGAAGAAGAAGGTAGACATCGACCGCGCCACAGGCGAAACGCTGGAGCGGACCGGGGTGTCCATCGATGACGCAAAATCGGGGGTGGTCGCGCGTGTGCCATAAAATCGCACTAGTAACCATCAAAGCCCCGAGCTCAAGGGGTGCGGAACCGAAAGCAGGACAATCCTCACAATGACCGACGCTCGCAAGCAAGAGAATATCCGTGTTCTGGTCGCCGACGATCAACCCTCGATCCTTGAGGCTGTCGAACTTCTTCTCGCTCCACACGGCATCGCAGTGGACTGCGTGCGTTCTCCTCGATTGCTTCTTGAGGCGCTTGGTCAAAACGACTACGACGTCCTTCTCATCGACCTCAACTACACCCGGGACACCACGTCCGGCCAGGAAGGTCTCGATCTGCTCGCGCGCATTCAGGAGTTCGATGCGCGCCTGCCCGTCATCGTGATGACCGCGTGGGGAAACATCGACCTTGCCGTCGAATCCATCAAGCGTGGTGCCCGCGACTTCGTCCAAAAGCCTTGGGAGAACGAGCGGCTTCTTTCGCTCATTCGCGTTCATGCGGAGTTGCATTCTGCTCTGCGTCGCGCTCGCCATCTTGAACTGGAAAACCGTCTGCTGCGCGCCGAAGGGATGCCGGAGTTTATCGCCGGCGCGCCTTCCATGCAGCCCGTGCTTGAACTCATAGCGCAGGTCGGTCCGTCCGACGCCAATGTCCTCATCACTGGCGAACACGGCACAGGCAAGGAGATCGTCGCCAAGCTGCTCCATGCGGCTTCGCCTCGCTCCCGCATGGCAATGGTGGCTGTTAATGCCGGAGGTTTGCCCGAGGGCACCTTCGAAAGCGAGATATTCGGCCACGTGAAAGGCGCATTCACTGATGCGCGCACAGATCGCATTGGCCGATTCGAACTCGCCAATGGCGGCACGCTCTTCCTCGACGAAATTGCCAACGTGCCCATTCGACAACAGGCCAAGCTGCTCCGTGTCCTCGAGACCGGCGAACTGGAACGCGTCGGCTCGTCGCAAACCCGCCGCGTCGATGTTCGCATCCTCTCCGCTACCAACGCCCTGTTGCATGAGGAGGCCAAGGCCGGAAACTTCCGCGAAGATCTCCTTTTCCGCATCAACACGGTCGAGATCCATCTACCCGCGCTTCGCGAGCGCCGCGAAGATATTCCACTGCTGGCCGCGCACTTCCTTGGCCGGAACAAAACCCGCTATCGTAAACAGGTCAGCGGTTTCTCCCCGGCCGCCATGCGCCACATGCTTCAATACCCCTGGCCCGGGAACGTGCGCGAACTCGAGCACACGGTGGAGCGCGCCGTGCTGCTGTGCCGTGGAGAAGAAGTAGAGCCCGGCAACCTGATCATTGCGGGCACGCGCACTTCTCCCGAGTCTTTTGAAAACATGAGCATCGATGAAGTGGAAGCGCTGCTCATCAAAAAGGTGATGCGGCGCTGCGACGGCAACATCTCGCAGGCAGCCGAGTCCCTGGGACTCAGTCGCGCCGCACTCTATCGCCGCATCGAAAAGTATGGACTCTAAGAAGCTCGTCCGCAGACGCCGTCGCTCGGCCGTCCGCCGTGCGTGGCTTTATTGCCTGTTCCTTGCGCTGCCTGCGTTCATTTTTGCGTCCATCTTTCTTTACCAGCGCGACTTCACTCTGGCGCCATCGCTGCTGATTCTCGGCTGCCTTTCAATCTATCTCGCGCTTGTCGCTGCCGCGCTCATCGAGACCATGGTGCGGCCCCTCCAGACTCTCTCCAACGTCGTCTCATCCTTGCGCGAGGGGGATTACTCGTTTCGTGCCCGTGGAGCATCTTCGCGCGACGCCATCGGCGAACTGGCTGCGGAGGTGAACGCACTCGCTGATCTGCTGCAGAAGCAACGCGTACGCTCGCTCGAAGCCACGGCTCTGCTGGGCCGCATTCTTGAGGTCATGCACGCCCCCCTCTTTGCCTTCGATCGCGAAAATCTTCTCCAGTTGGTGAACAACGCGGGCTTGCGCCTACTGGGATTGCCCTATGCTCGCTGCTTTGGCCGCACCGCGCGCGAACTCAATCTGGAAGACCTCCTCGAGGCCCCGGATCAATCCGTTCATTCCTTCGGCACCCACTCCACTCGCTGGCTGTTGCGCAAAGCCGTCTTCCGGCAGGACGGTGCGCCGCATACGCTCTTGCTGCTCGCGGACGTTAGCCTTCCGCTGCAGGAGGAAGAACAGGCCGCGTGGAAGCGCCTCATTCGCGTCCTTGGCCACGAGTTATCGAACTCCCTGGCTCCAATCAAATCCATTGCCGGAAGCCTTCTGGCACGCGTCGCCCAGCTGGGCAAAATCGAAGCCGAAGACGATACGGCCATGCGTGATTTTCGCCGCGGACTTGGCGTAATTGAGAGCCGGGCAGACTCCCTTCATCGCTTCGTCCAGTCGTACCGCCTCCTCGCGCAGTTGCCACCGCCGCACCTCAAGCCGGTCGCCATTGCGGCCCTGCTTGAGCGGGTCGCCCATCTTGAGCAGCGTCTCCCCGTCGAACTCGAAACAGGCCCCCTCATCACTCTGCTCGCCGATTCTGACCAATTGGAGCAGATGTTCATCAACTTGCTTGCCAATGCTGTGGATGCCTCGCTTGCCAACGGATCGCACCCGGTTCGTGCCACCTGGCAGCGCACGGAATCCAACCTGGTCGTTACCATTGAAGATCGTGGTATGGGCATCGCCAACACGGACAACCTCTTTGTCCCCTTCTACACCACCAAGCCATCCGGCAGCGGAGTGGGACTGGCTCTGGCGCAGCAGATCGCACGCGCGCACGGCGGCGAAATCCGCTTGCTCAATCGAGAAGATGGTGAGGGTGCCCGCGCCACGGTCCGCCTGCCGCTCATGCAAAACTGACAGGTCCGCATCGTTGAATTGAAATATGGTTCGTGACCTGTTCTACGTGATAGTTAATCCACGCGCTCCCCGCGTATCAATCTCTGTCGCCATCACGCAGTTGCGCCCGCTGTTTTTGGCCTTGTAAAGAGCTGCGTCGGCGGCCTGAATGATCGCCTCGTAGTCGCCAGGAATCCCGGATGCCACACCGAAGCTTGCCGTAATTTGCAATGCGAGTTCTCCGTCCACAATGCGTGCCGCCTGCACAGCCATGCGGAGTTGTTCAGCTCGAAGCCGCGCGCCCACGAAACTCGAGCCCGGCAAAATGATCATCAATTCCTCGCCGCCATAGCGGCCAACCCAGTCGTAGTTGCGCACCGCTCGCTGAATAATGCTGCTTATCTCCTTCAGCACCAGGTCTCCTGCAGGGTGGCCGTATGTGTCATTCACATTCTTGAAGTGATCCAGGTCCACAAGAATCACCGTCAGCGGCGTCCGATCGCGCTCCGACCGATCCACCTCCTGCCGCAACCGCTCCATGATAATGCGGTGGTTCCATAGGCCTGTCAGGTCGTCGCGCTCTGCATACTGGCGCATCTTCTCCTGGGTCCGCAGCAGTTCGGCTTTCTCGTGCTCCAGGTCTTCGGTTCGTTTCTTAACCGCCGACTCCAATTGCCGTTTCTGCTTCAGCAGATGCTGAATGCGTCCCCGCCAAACGAGAACCACGCAGATGCCGGCAATTAGTGCCAGCGCAAGCCGCAGCATCACGCTTTGCCACCAGCGCGGAGTGATTTGAAAAGTCATCGCGGAAACCGGGCTGACAAGTTCGCCGGAGTCATCCACTCTCGCCACATCAAAGCGGTAAGTGCCGGGATCGAGGCGCGCATAGCGAACTGTTCGATCCGCCGTGTCCACCCACTCCTGCTCAAGCCCCTCCAGCCGGTAGCGGAAGTGAATGTGACGGTGATCGCGAAAGCTCAGTGATGCAATCAAAATAGTGAGCGGGGCCGGCTTCCAGTCAACCTTGTCTCCCTCGGCCAGGATCCGGTTGCCGAATGCCACCTGCGAAATGACCGGAGCTTGCGGTGCTCCCGTATAGGAATCCTGCGGACTCAACGCATGTGCCAGCCCCCCAGAAGTTCCAATCCACAGGCTGCCATCCTCGCCCTCGCTCAAAGCATAAGCATCCAGATCATCCCAGATCAAACCATCGTCCTGGGTAAAGCTTCGCCAGTGGTGGCCATCGTACAAAGTAAGGCCTGCGTCCTCGCCCACCCATACCCATCCTCGATGGTCCACAAGCAATGAAACCACTTGGTCAGAGACAAGGTGCGTCCGCGGAATGTGCTCGGATTCCACGATTCGATCACCAACAACACGCAGTCGCATCAATCCAGCAAATGCCCCAGTCACCCATAAATTCCCCTGGTGGTCCGCTGCTACATGGAACGGATTGACCCCTGAGAGTCCGGCATCGATGCGGTGCCAGCCGCCCCCATCCAGCCGGAAGAGGCCCCCATCTGAAGCTGCCCACAGGCGTTTTTCATTGTCCAGGCTCAGATCGGTAAAGCGCTTCCCCGGATCAGCGATTGCCTTGTCTTCCACCAACTTCGGTGTCCGGTCTCCCGCAGCGGAATTCACCACGTACAGGCCCGCCCCGGTAGCTATCCAGATGTGGTCGCCCTCACTAAGCATCCGGTAGACCTCCGGCACCTTCCATTGGCTGCCCGCGAGCGTCTTCGTGTCGATTCTTGCCAGGCTGCCGGCCGCGCTGCCCATCCAGATTGCGCCGTCCGCACCCTCCGCCAGCGACACCGCGCGCGCCGTCTGGATGCCTGCTCCGTGCCACGCAGTCGCAGTCGAAGCGCCGGCAGCAATGGAGTCCAAACCGGACTCCGTCCCAATCCAAAGTCGCCCAGTTCGGTCGCGGAGCGCTGCCCACACAATGTCGTCGCTCAGGCCGTCCGCCATCGTGTACGCTTCCCAACGGTCCTGGCCAACCCAGCGCTTCAACCCATGACCCACCTCGCCCATCCAGATCGATCCTTCGCGATCCACGAACAGGGCCGAAATGTCATAGCGGGATAGTCCGTTGGCCGTGGTGATCATGCGCCAGTGGCCGTTCTCCCAGAGCCCTAACCCTGAGCCCTGTGAACCGGCGACGCGTCCCCTGGCGTCTTCCACCAGTGCGGCATAGGGCACATAGGTCGCCGATCCGGGAAGATCGTGCAACTCGAATCGATTCTCTGACGGAATCAATTCGCCCACATGCGCGGTCCCACGCATCCAAAGATGGCCGTTCCCGGCAAGCAGCAAATGGTGCCACGGTCCGTCGGGAAGATGAAGCGCGGCAGCCATCCGCGTGGTCTTTCCACCCGCCACCCGGCACAGATCCAGATCGCAGCCATACCACAGAACGCCTCCGTGGCCCGTGTGTCCCGGCCCTTGAGCTGGTTCCGGCTCATATTGCAGGCTCCAAATTGCGTTGCCTTCAAGGTGCATCGGCTCTGCGGCCCACCGTTCCGGCTCTACATGACGCAGCAAGAATGCGCCGCTCCGATCCGCCGTGATCACTTCGTTGGCAGATACGGCAGTAAAGACCGTCCCGATCCTGTGCGAGAACTGGTTGACCGGCGCCGGCGCGCTCACGGCGGCGAACCGGCCGTTAGGCAGCCGAAAATAGATGCTGCTGGTGGTGCCTACCCAGAGTGTTCCATCCAGTCCCAGAAACAAGCTCTGAATTGTGTGTTCGGCGAGCCCGTCGCTCGAGCCGTACTGTTGAAAAAGGCTCCCGTCATAGCGGTACAGTCCGTTTTCCGTTCCCACCCAGAGATAGCCGGATTGGTCCTGCGCAAGGCAGTTCACATTCAGGTCGCCCAGGCCATCGCTGACGTCGCTGAAACTGAATTGCTGCGAGACACACCGGGGCACCACTAGACCGAGCACGGCCAGACCGCACATCAAAGTCCTGAGGATGTGATTAAGCTTGCGCCCCCCAGCTTGCACTGCTTGTCCTTCAAATCGGATTGAGTCAACTATATACCCGGTTGATACGGATGAAATACGTCTTGCGTGCCATATAAATCGCAGGTCATCGCGGGGCGGTTTGCGTTCTAATCGCAGAGAAGTGCGGCCTCGGGAAGGTCCTGCGCCGCGTCTTCAAACTCCACGTCTCCGTTCCCATTCATTCCAGAATCCAGATCGGTCCCCGCGTACCCGGCGAAGAAAGCCTCAACCTGTCCCAGCACTTCAGTCCCGGTCTTTGCGTGGTAAATGGCCGCACGCAGTTTCGCCCCGCCGGGCACGCCGTGGGTAAACCAGGTTGCAAACTGCTTCATCTTCCCAGCCGTCTCGCCCATGCGTTCGCTCCGCGGCAGTTCCTTTGTCGCCTCCTGCTCGGTAAGCAGCATCTGGAAGTAAGCGCGAATCATGCGGTAACGGTCTTCCACGGTGGGCCGCTCGTAGCTTCCCGTCGCCGTGTACTGCGCAATCTGGCGGAAGATCCACGGATTTGCCGGAGCCGCCCGCCCAATCATCACCGCATCGCAGCCCGTCAGCGCCACCATCGCGGCAGCATCTTCCGGCGTGCGAATGTCCCCATTGCCAATCACAGGAATGCCCACCGCTTGCTTCACGGCCGCAATCCACTCCCACTGCGCCTGGCCGCTGTAGCCCTGCTCCCGCGTTCGGGCGTGCAACGCAACTGCGTTCAGCCCCTCGGCCTCGGCCATCCGCGCCAGTTCCACACAGACAATCTGCTTCTCGTTCCACCCCATGCGGAACTTCACGGTGAAGGGAATCGTCACCGCCTTTCGGACCGTGCGAAAGATCTCGCCAATCTTGGGCAAGTCGCGCAACAATCCCGATCCGCCATTGCAGCCCACCACTCGCTTCGCCGGGCAGCCAAGATTCAAATCGACGGTATCGAAGCCCGTCTCCTCCACAATGCGCGCCGCCTCGGCCAGCGTCTCCGCATTGGAGCCGAAAAGCTGCGCACCGATCGGGTGCTCATCGTCGTAGAAAGTCAGGTAGCGTCGCCGTTTCGACTCCCGCATCCGTGAAAGTCCATCCGCCGAAGTAAACTCCGTCATCAGCAACCCGCACCCGGATTGAGCGTTTGTGACTGTCTCCTCGACCGAAGCGATTTCTGATCCCTGATCCCTGATCCCTGATCCCTGTTCCTTGGTGAACAGACTCGCATGCCGAATGAACCGCCGAAAGACAGTATCGGTCACCCCCGCCATGGGAGCGAGCACGGTAGCCGGACTCACCAGAACCGACCCAATCCGCACCTCCGCCGGTACCCGTGTTTCCGCGGGCATCTGGTGCTCCTTGGGGTTGTCCCAATCCTTGTTCACGGTAAAGCCCTTGCCAGCCATGGATTACTTTCTCTCGTGTCCTGTCTCTAAAGTCCATAACGTAAAATGGACGGTCATCCTGAGCGAACGGGGCCCCGAACGTTTTTCAGTTCGGGGGTGGTGAGTCGAAGGATCTGCTTTCGTTCTTCAATGAACTACATAGACACCACACCAGATCAACTCGGTAAATCAGCTACCTCGTAAACGAACGGCTTCCCGCGCGATTCCGGATCCCAGCCCGCCGCCATCGCCTCGCGAATGTGGTCGGCAACCTTGGGTGCCGATATGGGCAAACGCAAAGTCTGAACCGGCCCGTCCTCGCCGTCTGACTGCTTGCGAACCGCCGGATATTCGAGATAAAGCTCGCGCCGCACCGGCCCCACCACCCGAACATGAATAGCCATCCCGGTTGGATTCTGGTCCGCGCTCCAATTCTGCTCGCGATGCAGCTCCCACATCATCGGAAAACCATCAATCGTCACCGAGGATTGAATCGAGCGTTTCGTGTTTCGCAAGGCCATCTTGTTTCCAATTTCCGTCAGGAACTGTGAACTAAGAACTACGAACTAAGAACTAAGAACTACCATTGACGCAACGAGGCCCCCGCCGCGGCGGAGGCCCCAATCGTGCATTCCGGCTGATTCGGCGCCTGCTACTTTGCCGGCTGCTGTGCGTCCGCCTTCGCGTATTTGCGGCGGAACCGCTCAACGCGGCCTGCTGTGTCTACCAGTCGCTGCTTGCCCGTAAAGAACGGGTGGCAAGCCGAGCAGATTTCCACGTGAATGTCGCTCTTATGAGTCGAACGTGTCTCAAAGTTGTTTCCGCACGCGCACAGAACCCGCACTGCGGCATAGCTGGGATGAATCTTTTCCTTGGGCATCTACGAAACCTTTCCTGCAATCACTCTATTGTAAGGGGATTTGGATGCTTTAGCAATCCACGCCCTCTTCCCCAGCTCCAAACCGTCTCAGCTCGTCGGTTTAGCCGAGGCAGGCGCAGCAGCAGGCGGCTTCTTCCGGGGTTTCTTTGCAGGAGTCGGCGCGGGGCAAGGCTTCGGCGGAGGCGCCGCAGCCGCTGCAACTCGAGCCGCAGTCAGCGTCTGCACCGTCTTCCGCAAATCGCTCGTCTGCTGTTCCTGCGCGGCCGCAATCTCCTGCACCCGGTCGTCCAGCGACTTCAGCGCGGTTCCCAGTCCGCTCAGGGCCTGTTCAAGCTGGGCTACCTGGTCCGGAGGCGCAGCAACACGCGCCGCTTCAACCACGCTCACCAGCACGTCATAAAGCGCCTCCGCGTTACGAGTCACCGGAAGCACCTTGCTCAGCGTGCCGGCATTCGCATCCGCCGCCTGTAGCAGCGAGGGCAGCGTCCCCTGCAAATCATGTTCAATGGCCGTGATATGCTCGCCCGTTTCGTCGCGCACGGTCCCGCGCTTCCACTTATCCAGCTTCACCGCGGTCACAGTCTGCAGCACCACATCCAGCGAAGGCTGCAAAAGCGCCGAGGGAGTAGACGCGGGAGCCGTAACTGCAACTGATGCAACAGATGGCGTCGATTGTGCGAGGCAAGCGATGCACGATGAAAGACTCAATCCGGCTATCAAAACTGCATGGGAAATCTGCATTGGTTGTTTCCTCTTACTCTGTTAGCGTCTCAAATCGGGGGCGGAGTTGCCTGATCCCTGCGAGACTCAACACCGCAAATTGTAAGGCCACAAGAGCGGCGGTGACGATAGGTCCTCTGCGTGGGACTCGTTGTCAATCGGGCTTCAAAGGTTCAACCGGAGGGTTGCGCTACATAGCTGACATGGCTGCAGAAATGGTTACAAAACATGCGAAAGGGTTGAACCTGTGGTTGCGACTCGTGGAGACACGTACCGTGGGGGCAGCCCGCCGAGATGTTTTTGATTGCTGAGAGTTTTCCATTTCGAGGCCAAGGGTTGCGGAGAATTAGCCATTTCTTTGGACAACGCACTGATTCTGTACGAGATAATGGCGTAAGGCATTGAAACTGTGTGAGTTATTTGTGTTGTTGTTGTCTGTGCAGATGCCCGAGTTCTTAGTTCGCAGTTCACAGTTCTTAGTTCCGAGTTCTTAGTTCACAGTCCCCGGCCCCTCAGCCCCAATCCCTGTTCCCTATTCCCTGATCCCTGTTCCCTATTCCCTGTCTTTCATCGCCTTCTCAATTCCCGCCTCCACCAGCGGAGCCATCACCGCATACCCGGCCGGCAGCGGATGAACGCCGTCGTGGCTCAGCGTGGCCGGAAGCCCATCCCGCTCATCCTTCATGGCCGCGTGGTAGTCCACATATACATGGCCCTTCTCCGCCGCATAGCCTTTCATCCAGGCGTTCAGCGCCAGCACCTTGGGCGCGGGAACCTTTCCCGGACTCCAGGGAAAATCGAACGCCGGCAGTACGGAGCACATCACCACGTGGATATGGTTCGCCACCGCAAGCTCCGCCATCGAGGCCAGATTGCCCTCAATCTCCTCCAGCGTCTCCGGCCCGGTGTTTCCGGCAATATCGTTGATGCCCGCCAGAATCACCACCGTCGTTGGCTTCAGATCAATCACATCCTGCCTGAACCGCACGAGCATCTGCGGCGTAGTCTGCCCGCTGATACCCCTGTTGACGTAAGGCTTGCCGGGAAAGTATCCATCCGGACCCTCAATCTTCCATCCCTGTGTGATGGAGTCGCCCATGAATACAACACGCTTTTCTCCCGGCGCCGGCAAGCCCAACTTCACATCGTTCTCCTTGAAATGGCCGAGCCATCCAAAATCGGTCAGCAACTGCCGGTCATGCTCATTCCAATAATCATTGTTGGGATGCCCGGACGGCGTCAGCGCGGGCGGAGCATTCGGAGTCAACCCCGGCGCGGCATTTGCGGGCGGAGCAGTTTGCGTCGGTGCGGGAGCCTTGGTCTCCGGCACGGTTCCAGGCTCCTGCGCCCTCAGTTGTGCCCCACCCACCAGCCCAGCCAAAGTCACCACCGTCAACAAAGCCATACGCTTCCCAATTCCAATCACGTGCAATCCTCCTAAGCCCAACCCCGGCCGCCAAAACTTAGAACTAAGAACTCAGAACTTCGAACTGTGAACTACCAACCGCCCACCGATTCTAGGCAATCGCGCCCGACTCTGGCTAATGCCCCTTTTCCACATTCGGCCCCCGGCAATGCACCGCCGCAGCCACTCGCCCGTTGCGCTACCCTTGAACTCAGATGACTGTCTGCCAAATTTGCGATGGAGTCGGCCTGGTAAGGGTCGTTTCCGCTTCCGGCCTCTGGGTCTCCCGCGCCTGTGAGTGCCAGGAACTGCTCCGCGAGGAACGCCGCATTGCCGCCGCGCACATTCCGGAGCGCTACCGCCATTACACCCTCGACGGATACGAGACCGCCTTCCGCGGAGCCGACCCCTCGCTGGGCCGCGCGCATCTCACCGCTCGCCGCTTTGTCGAAGCCTATCCCGTCGACACCGCGGGCAAAGGCCTGCTTTTCACCGGTTCCATCGGCGTCGGCAAAACCCATCTCGCCGTCGGCGTACTGCGCCGCCTGGTTCAGGAGCGTGGCGTCCGCGGCCTCTTCTGCGACTATCGCGAACTGCTTAAAAACATCCAGAACAGCTACAACCCGCAGGTCAACACCACCGAGCTCGAACTCCTCAAGCCCATCTTCGCCGCCGAAGTCCTGGTCATCGACGATCTCGGCGCGCAAAAGCCCAATGAGTGGGTCTGGGACACTGTCGCCCTCATTCTGAACACCCGCTACAACGACCGGCAGACCACAATCGTCACCACCAACTACGCCGACCTGGCAGCCGGGAACGGCGCCAAGACAGAAGCCGAACGCTCCGCGCGCGAGCAAACTCTTGGCGACCGCATCGGCGACCGCATGCGCTCCCGCCTCGCCGAAATGTGCGTCCGCGTAGAAATGACCGGCGAAGACTTCCGCCAAACCGTAAAAAAAGCCCGCTTCGGCTGAAATTAGGAAGGGAAGCTCCGGGGCTCGGTTCTGAACCCGGGATTGAAAGAACCCAATGCGCCGCAACCTGGAAATCGTCGGTCTCGCGCTACTCGCCTTCATCTGGTGGATCACTCTGAGCGCCCTTTACGGGGCCGACCGCCTGCCGGACAAGATCCCCACTCACTTCGACCTATCCGGCAATCCCAACGGTTGGGGCTCACCCAGCATGTTGCTGGTATTGCCCATCATGGCCGCAGGCATCTACGGGCTCATCACCCTCGTCTCGTTCTTCCCCGGGGCCTTCAACTATCCCGTCCGGGTCACGCCGGAGAACCAGCCGCGCCTGCAAGCCCTCGCCCTGCAAATGGTCGCGTGGCTCAAAGTCGAGCTGGCTTTCCTGCTCACCGTGCTGCAGTGGTTCATCCTCGGCGCCGTCCGTGCAGGCCACGGCCACCTCTCCGTATGGATTGTGCCCTTGTTTCTAGTCCTGGTCTTCGGAACCTGCATCGGCTACATCGTAGCCATGGTGCGCACCGCGCCCCCTGCACATCTCCGGGCCGGAAGATCCAGCTAACTCGCCTTCGCACTATCCTTCAGCACCCCAAGGCGCACCAGGCTCTCCGCCGTCGCCACAATGCACTCCTCGTTCGATCGCGGCGTCCAACCCAGCAGCCTTTTCGCCTTGGCATTGCTTGCGTTCTTCGTCTTTCCCAACTCCGGCAGAATCTGCCGCGCCTCCGGAATTCCAATCGCGAGCAGCCTCATCAGCCAGTTGGGCAGCTCCCGCGCGGGAACCCGTTTGGCCCGTGCGCCCAGGCGGGTCTTGAGCGTCTGTGCAATCTGAAGAAACGAGACAAAATCTCCCGCCGCTCCCAGAAAGCGCTCCCCGTTCGCCGCCGGACTGGTCATTGCGCGCAGGTGCAGATCCACCACATCGCGCACGTCCACCAGGCCAAAGGTCATCCGCGGCACGCCCGGCATAGCGCCATCCATCAATTTCTGCACAATCAGAATCGACGGGGATGAGTCTCGGTGGAGCGCTGGGCCGAGCACCAGCACCGGGTTCACCACGGAAAGCTCCAGCCCGCCTGCCTCCCTCGCAATAAAGTCCCATGCGGCGTGTTCAGCCAGCGTCTTCGACTTCACGTAGGCGGTCAGGCCTTCCCCGTCCATGTTGGTCCAGTTGGTCTCGTCGAATGGAGCGCTTTGCTCTTTATGCCCGTACCCGATGGCCGCAAACGACGACGTCAGCACCACGCGCTTCACGCCCGCGTCGCGCGACCCGCGCAATACGCGCAGCGTCCCCTCCCGCGCCGGCACAATCAGTTCGTTCTCGTGCTTGGGCACATTGGGCGGAAAGGGCGACGCCACATGCAGAACGAAATCGCACCCCGCCACGGCTTCCGGCCATCCCGCGTCCTTCTCCAGATCGGCTTCGACAAAGGTCAATCCATCAGTCCGGTCCGCGCCTCCCGTCCTGAGCATCGCCAGCACATCGGCCTTGCGGTTCAGGTTGCGAACCGTTGTGCGAACCTCATGTCCCGCCGCCAGCAATTGCAAAATCGCATGGCTTCCAATAAAGCCGGAACCGCCCGTCACCAGAACTTTGCTCACAAGGTAATCCCTTCTGTACTTAATAGGTTCGATTCACAAGTGAGCATTGCCGACGCAGAACTACGCGTCGGGGTGAGGGACGAAGTGATCAAGGAAGAGATTCGTGCGAGATCGGCGCCACTCGGGGCGGACAAGTCGGCAGGAATGAGGAAGGGAACTGAGAGATAGCCAATCCAGGCAATCAATTTCGGGGTGGCTCGGGGCTACAGCGGTTTCGATTCTGCTCTTTACAGAAGGATTGAAGCCAAGTGGCATTTTTCCCAACCGGGGTCCCCGGCAACAGGTCTTTGTTGCTGGGGTGGAAGTAAATGCCACCTCGCATGGTGTTCAAATGGCAACATGTGAATCGAAACCGCTCTAAGGACGGGCTAGAACACCCAAAGGCTTCCCAAAAGCAGAAGAACGGCCGCCACAGTCACCAGCTGATACATCAGATCCGCGCGCGAATGCGCCGGACTCGAATTGGTGTCGTGCGTCGGCACAGAGGTCGATACGGCTTGGGGGGAGGACTGCATGGGGTCGCCTCTTTCTGCGCCTTCCGGCAAGTGTCCGAGCATTCTGTCCGGTTGGATGCATGCTCACTGGTTTTTTAGACACTGTTTACTGTCAATCGATGCGCAAATGATTCGTAAAAATTGCGCCTCTGAACCGCGTTCCACTCGCAATGTGGAATGCGGAACGAAATTGTGACACTGTCGTACTTATCGGCGGAGTTCAAAATTTCCTTGTTCAATAAATCAGAACGTAGCTGAGCGGCATATTCCTTTGGGAACGGGTGTAAAATCCGCACGTGAGCACTCCACCGAATCTCGAACTGATCCGCCCCGCCGAACCCCGGGAGCGCAACTGGCTGCCCATCGCGGTTGCTGCCGCTGTCGTTCTTATCCTCGCCGCCGTGGTGTTCTTTGTCCTTGAGCGGGGCAAGCCAGCAGCCAGCGTCACTCCCATCACTGCTGCTCAAGACGCGTATGCTACTAGCCTGTCCATCACCAATGTCGCCATGAGCGAGTCGGCCAGCCTCTCCGGCGGCAAGGTCACCTACCTCGACGGACACATCGCTAATAAGGGCTCGCGCACAGTCACCGGCATAGCTGTCCAGGTGCTCTTCAGGAACTACGCCCACGAAGTTGCGCAAAATGAGACCCAGCCCCTCAAGCTCATTCGCACACGCGATCCCTATATCGATATCGAGCCCGTCTCCGCGGCTCCGCTCAAGCCCGGCGCCGAACAGGATTTCCGTCTGATCTTCGACGCAGTCTCCCCTGACTGGGACGGTGCCTACCCCGAGCTCCGCATCATTCGCGTGGACACCAATTAGCCTTGAATTTCGGTCCGTCCAGCCCGATCAAGTGAACCCCCTCGTTTTACTCGGTAGAATCTACGCGATCGGGAAGAAATTACACACTCTTCCCGCCCATTCGTGTCTCAATCTGTTTCTTCTTGCCTCCAAGTCCATCCCCATAACTCTCACCATATGAATTAGATGGACTTATCTCTCCGCAGCAGCCCGAGTTTGGCATTGCCATTGCTATCTAATACAGCGAGCGGATACCACAGCTCTGCAGCAGAATTCACGTTTCACAGGAACCTGCTCAATGATGAATACAGAACTCACAATTCGAAACTTGTTCCCTCGCCAGTTTGCAGTACTTGTGCTGGCATCTGCATGTGCAGTCCCAATGGTCGCGCAGCAGCCACAGACTCAGACCACCTCTCCTCAGGCGGTTCAGCAGCCCTCCCCAGCGGCTTCGCCGTCAATGAACCAGCCCAGGGAGGGGTTCTGGGGCCGGGTTAACCCCATGGCTCGCAAGAAGTGGGTGAAGAAGCAGACAGACCCCATCAATGATCGGCTCAGCGAACTCGATGAAATAAACGCCAAAAACGCCAAGGATATTCAGGATGTTGATACCCGGGCGCAGGCTGGAATTCGTCAGGCGCAGTCGACAGCGGATGGTGCCAACCAGGCGGCTATGGCCGCCGGCCAGCAGGCGCAGAATGCCCACGGCATCGCGCAGAATGCTTCTGGCCATGTGGATACATTGAATACAACCGTCAACGGCTTGGATCAGTATCGCCAAGTCACCGAAGCGGATATCGCATTCCGTGGTGGCAACGCGGTATTGTCAGTAGCAGCCAAGAAGCAGTTAGATGATTTCGCCACCAGTGCTTCCGGACAGCAGGGCTACATCCTCGAAGTCGAGGCGCACTCTCCCCTTGCTGGCAGCGCAGGCATTCAGAGTTCAGAGCGGTTGGCTGAAGCGGTCAAGCGCTACCTTGTCACAACACACGAGATTCCCGTCTACCGTATGCACGCAGTTGCCCTTGGCAACGCCCAAAGCCAGACCAGCGACGACGACAAGCCAGTCAGGGTCCGGACAAGCAGCGTACACATTCGGTTGATGGAAAACAGTTTGGCGGCCCAGGGCCCAGTGCCTCCCAATGGCACGACCCCCTCGACCGGCGCGGAGCGGCCTTAACACCGCAGCCCCCCCTGGCTCTTTTCCGCACCGACGGCTACCCCGCCGTTGGCCGCCAATAAAGCTCTCGCAACACGAGAGAACCAAGGCAACTTGGCCCCCGTTAATAACGGGGGCCGTTTTTTTTGTTCTAGTAATCCTTCTGGTGATTTAGATCACCCTCGAAGCGGATTCCGCCCGTTAAAATCGACATCAGTATGAACCCAGACATTCAGCTCCCTGCAGTCGAAGCCGTCCCCGACACCATTCTGGACGGCAGCCGCTTTGTCCGCGCCTGTCTCCGTCGCCCCGTCGATCGCACTCCCGTGTGGTTTCTCCGCCAGGCCGGCCGCTACATGCAGGAATACCGCGACGTCCGCAAGCACCACACCCTCGTCGAAATCTGCAAGCAACCTGATATCGCCGCCGAGGTCACCATCACCGCCGCTGAAAAGCTCGGTGTCGACGCCGCCATCATCTTTGCCGACCTGCTGCTCCCGCTCGAGCCCATGGGGCTGCCGTTCGAATTTCAGGCCGGTGAGGGTCCCGTCGTGCACCATCCGGTCCGCACCGCGGAAGACGTTCGCGCCCTCCGCACCGACCGCGCAGACGATCTCGCCTACGTCGCTCGCGCAATCCAGAAGGTCGCCACTCACTTCAAAGACCGCCTCGGCATCATCGGCTTCTGCGGAGCACCTTTCACCCTCGCCAGCTACATGATCGAGGGCGGCGGCTCCAAAAACTACATCCACACCAAGACCATGATGTATCGCGACACCCTCACCTGGCGTCTCCTCCTCGACAAGATCATCAAGGTTCTCGAAGACTACTGCCGCCTCCAGGTGCTCGCCGGCGCAGACGTCATCCAGATCTTCGATAGTTGGGTCGGTGCCCTCGGCCTTTCCGACTATCGGGAATACGCCTTCGAAGCCTCCAAGCGTCTCGTACGTTCCGTTCAGGCCATGGGCGTTCCAGTCATCTACTTCGGGGTCGAAACCGGCGGCCTGCTCACGGAAATGGCTGCCACCGGCGCAGACGTCATCGGCCTCGACTGGCGTCAGCCGCTCGACGAAGGCTGGCGCGCGGCGGGCTACAACCATGCGGTGCAGGGAAATCTCGACCCCATCACGCTCTTCGCGCCCCTCGAAGTCCTCGAGCTTCGGGTCAAAGAGATTCTTCGCTCAGCCAACGGCCGTCCCGGCCACATCTTCAACCTCGGTCACGGCATTGTCCCCACCACGCCGGTAGAAAGCGTTCAGGCCGTAGTCCGCATGGTCCGCGAATTTCGTCTTAATGCCACTGGAGCCTGACACGGCGATGAATGGGGTGGAAATCGGGTAAGCTGGCTTCTGCAGTCTAGAAAGGGTGCCTCTGTGATTTCCCGCTGGCTCATGTCGAGGATCATGCGATCCGTTTTCTCATATTCGGCCTGGGTGGTCGTCGTGTTCGTGTCCATCGTGCTCTGTGGGGGAATTCTGGGACCTTTCAAAGGGACGATTGCGTCTACGCCAACGGTGGATATCGTGGTGATGACGCTGGGCACATCAATCGTAAGTCTGTGCATGCTATCTGTTCTGATCATCGTCCTTGGGATGGCGATCTTCTGTGTGTGGGTGGATCGGTCCTCAGCAGGCGCCAAGATACTATGGTTCCTCCTTTTCTTCTCCACAGCACCCTTCGGGTCTGTCGTGTATTTTTTTTGCGTGTACAGAAAGCTAGTCGTAGCTTCTCACGAGGTCGTAAATGCCTAAACAAGCCGTCCTCCTGCTAGCCCACGGAACCCCGGAAACCGTAGAGCAGATTCCCGAATACCTCCGCAACGTAGTCAGCGGCCGTCCCATGCCCCAGTCCGTTATCGAAGAAATCCAGCATCGCTACTCGCTCATCGGCCGCAGCCCGCTCACGGAGATTACCCTCGAGCAAGCCCGCCTGGTTGAAGCCGAACTGGCTGCGGAGTCATCGTCTGGCGGCTCCGATCCCGTCAAGGTCTACGTAGGCATGCGCAACTGGCGTCCGTATATTCCAGACGTCGTTAAGCAGATGCGCGCCGACGGCGTGGAAGAGGCCGCGGTCCTCTGCATGGCGCCGCAGAACTCCCGCACCAGCGTCGGTCTCTATCGCCGCGCGGTGGAAGCCGAATCAGGCGGCCTGCGCATCAATTTCACTGAAGGCTGGGCGCAAAATCCACTCCTCGCCGAAGCCTTTGCCGAGCGCCTTCGCCCCACACTCACTAAGCTCTCCGCTGAAGTTGGTACGCCTGTCCCGGTTCTGTTTACCGCCCACAGCGTGCCCACGCGCACCGTTCAACCGCCTGCCCCGGGCGACAATCAGCCTCGCCTCTGGCCCGGCCAGGGTGCCGATCCTTATGCCGACGAAGCCCGCCACACAGCCGAGTTAGTCGCCGCCCGAGTCTCCGATATTCCCCGCTGGTGGTTTGCCTTTCAAAGCCAGGGCGCCAGCGGCGGTCCCTGGATCGGCCCCTCGGTCGAAGAAACACTCGACTCCATCGCGGCCGAAGGAGTCAAAACCCTCATCCTGCAGCCCATTGGATTTCTATGCGATCACGTCGAGATTCTGTTTGATGTCGATATCCTATTCCGAGGGGTGGCAGCCGAAAAGGGCATCCGGCTCGAAAGACCAAACTCGTTAAACGATTCACCCACGCTGGCAAAGGCGGTCGCTGACCTCGCACGCCAGGGATTAACTAAGCTTTCTGGAATCTAGGGTATGCAAAACTCGATGGAAAAACAGTTAGTCACCTCTGTGCAGTTTTCGGTTACCATTGGATGACAATTTGTTACAAAGGAATGAAGATTTCAACGTGGATTTTCGATAATATTTACAGAACTGGATTAGGAGCAAGCCTTTGGTGCAGTTGAGCTTAGAGTGTCCATCAAGACACCGTGCCCACTCTGCGATCCCAAGCACCCCCTGTTCGACTTTTGTTGCTTGGAACCTACGAGAGGTATACATGACGAAGGAATCGCCTTCCAGGTATGTCACGCATAAGAATGATCCGAAGTGCAAGCGCTGCGGAAACGTCCTGCGCCGTTTAAAGAGGGAAGGCTTCCTGGAAACAAATATCTGCACCTTCTTAGGCTATTTCCCCTGGGAATGCCCCTTGTGCCGACGTCGCGTTCTCGTCAAAAAGCAATATCCCCGCAAGACGAGAAGCTCCGTCCCGGAAACGACTTCCGCCTAGCGTCTAGCGAAACATGCATCTCGCTAAGCCCGGAAGAAGTTCTTGGCCAGGAACAACACGTTGGCAGGCCGCTCGGCTAGCCGCCGCATGAAATACGGATACCACTCGCGTCCAAACGGAATATACACGCGCACGTTATACCCCTCTTGGATCAGCTTCCGCTGCAGATCCCGTCGCACTCCGTAAAGCATTTGAAATTCGAAATGACGGGGATCGATCTTATGCTGGGTAGCAAACTGCTTTGCCGCGGTGATCATGGCTTCGTCGTGTGTCGCCAAGCCGTGGTAAATCGGGCTTTCCAGCAGGATCCCGCTTAGCTTCACGTAATTCATGTCAACATCGGCCTTGCTGGGGAACGCCACTTCGGCGGGTTCCTTGTATGCCCCCTTGCAGAGCCTTACCCGGATCCCTTCTATAACCAGTTGTTCAATGTCTGCCTGCGAACGATAGAGATAGGCTTGGATCACAATGCCGATCGATTCGGTCAACTCAGGGATGGAGTGAATCCGGCGCACAATATTCAGCGTCGTTTGCGTCAGGGTCGAGTCTTCCATATCGATGCGGAGAAAGTTCTTCGTCGCGCTGGCGTGCTTCGCCAGGCTCTCCGCAATGCCGCCTGCCAACTCGGGAGAAAGCTCCAGTCCCATCTGCGTCAGCTTTACGCTGATGTTCGCATTCAGCTTGCGCGCCGCAATCTGATCCAGCAACTGGTGGTAAATTTCTGCTGCTTTGTGCGCTTCGGTCTCCGTCGACACGCTTTCACCCAGCGAATCCAGCGTTACGGAAATCCCCTGCCGGTTTACAGCCTCGGCAACCCGCAGCGCATCCTCGAGCTCCAGTCCGGCTACAAAGCGCGAACTCAGTCGCCGACCCACGCTGGAACTCTCGCTGAAGCGCCGCATCGTACGATTTTTAGAAAGGGCAATAAAAGCGGAACGCAGAATAGGCATTTGCAAATATCCTGTCAGCAACCGGCGTTGTTCAACGGGCCATTGTCGCACCATTCAGTTTCGCACAATCGGTGGAAGCGGCCGCACGCGGTTAGCTGGCGAGTTCCTGCGGCATTCGAGGCTATGATTGCTTCGAGAGGCGTAAATCTCTATGCGAAAGACCTGGCCAGCGTGGGCGCTTTCGCTTTTGCCTGCGATGAGTCTTGCACCCAATGCGCAGAATATGCCCGCCACCCCGGGCCAGACTCTCAGTGGTCACCGCATCGTCCTGGCCCAGGCCGTCGGCGGTCATCCTGCGCTGCTGGCTGCTTGTTTCAGCAAGGAAGCAGGTCCATCCTGCGGCGATTGGGCGAAGCAGGCTCAAACCGATCCCGCGCTCGCCGGCGTAGCCGTGTACGAAGTGGCCATGCTTGGCAAGGCTCCCGGCTTCATTCGAGGAGCCATCGAAAACGGTATGCGCAAAGGACTCTCCGTCCCGCAGCAGGACCAGTTTGTCATCCTCACGCAGGACGAACCGCAATGGCGCAGCTACTTCGGCGTGACCACGGACAAAGACGCCTGGGTAGTCCTCATTGATCCCGCCGGCCGGATTCTCTGGCACGGGCATGGCGCAGCGGCCAACCTTGAACCGCTGCTGAAATCTGCGCTCAAATAGCTTTCTACTCCAAACGAAACAACACGCACCCATGAGCCGGAATCTCAACGTGCAGCGTCTTGGCAGCGGCCAAGTGTTTCTGATTCCAGACGTCGTAAACCGCATGGGGTGTGTCCCCCAGATGGAAATCCGTCCATGGCAAATCCCATGTGCCCGTTGCATCGCTCACATTGAACACAGCAGCGTAGGTCGTCGGCTTCGACCCGCCGGTGCGGGCATACCACGCCCGCCAGGGAAGCGGTTGTCCATCATTCATCTGTCCATCATTCATCGGCATCAATGCGGGCCCGCTCGTCACACTCTTCTGATCAATCTCTGTGGCTTCCTTGCTGGTCAGCAACCCCCGCGTAAAATCATCCAGCTTGGTAAGGCTCCCGCCGTAAATCAGCGGCGACCGCGAAATCGCCCACAACGTGAACTCCGTCCTCTGCTCGTCCTGCGTGTATCGCGACTGCCTCGGCTCGCCCCATCCCGGATGCGGCGTCAACGATCCTTCCGGCAGCATATCCGCATCGGGCCAGCCTCCGGGCTTCACATAAGGAGCCCACGCCGCAAGCCGGTCAAACTCATCCTTCACGCCAAAAGGAAACTCACTCTCACCCGCCTTGTGGTTGCCTGCCCACACATCCCAGTGATCATCCGCAATCCGCCACATCTGCGCATACTTCGCCACTTCGGCCGCATGTTCCAAGTTCGTGGGACCCGGCGAGAGGCTCAGCACAATCGGCCGTCCAGTCTTCCGGATCGCTTCCGCAATCTGCTTAATCTCGGAGAGCCGGTAAGGCCGGTCGCTGATGCAATCCACCTTGATGAAGTCCAGCCCCCAGCCTGCATACAGCTTCAACATGCCGTCGTAGTACGCCTGGCCGGCCGCGTTGTCCTTCACTCCCCAGTTGCCGGTGTCCCATGGGCAGGGCGAATCCATGTCCGCCACATCGGTCGCATGAAAGCTCGACCCGGCAATCGGCAGATTGTCTTTCACCACCTGCCGCGGAATGCCACGGACAATGTGAATGCCAAACTTCAATCCCTGCGCATGAACCCAATCCGCCAGTGGCTTGAACCCCGCTCCATTGGCTGAAGAAGGGAAGCGCTTGTCGACCGGAATGAGGTACCCGTTCCCATCCCAGAGATACTTGCGCGCCTCCAGGTTTGCGCCATAGGGATCGGCCATGTACCATCCCTCGTCGATCACCGCATACGACCACCCATACTGCTTCATTCCCGCCAGTACGGAGACGTTGGCCTTGAAGTCGTTCTCATCAATTGTGAAGCCGTAAGCGTCCCAGCTATTCCACCCCATCGGCGGCGTGGGCGCCAGCGTCTGTGCATGCAGGGAATCAGCTACGGAAAGCGTCAGGGCAGCAACGGCAAAAATAGCGGCGAAGAAAATACTGCGTCGAGTCATGGGAAAACGTATACCACAACGACCGGGGTCTCCGCATGCAGCCTATGCCGTTCGCTCCCGGCCAAAGCTGTTCGACGAATACTTTCCCAACTGAGTATGAATCGGGCTAGTATGGAGGCTCATTTGAAAATGGGCCAGTCTGCTTCCCCAGTCGCCTGATCCGCCGCATATATTGCTTTCCTCTTTGCGGAAATGACGGCACCATCCAATTGCGGTATCCCCAGGTGTACACCAAAAATTCGGATCGATTCAGCCGTTCGAAATACTGAAAGAAGGCTCGAAATGAAAGCAGGACTCCGCACTATCCTTGCGTTGGCCGCGGTTTTTGCGCTGGCGCTCGCTACAAGCCATCCGGCAAACGCCCAGTTCATCACGAAGAGCGATGTGGCAGAGGCTGTTGGAGCAGTCGTCGGGGTCGGCGCGGTCATCGGGGTCGGCATCTACTTTGCCGTTCACGCGAATCACTCGGTAACCGGCTGCACGGCCGCCGCAGCAAATGGAATTCAACTCCAGCAAGACCAGCAGACATGGTCACTTATCGGAAGCACTGGCGCCATCAAGCCTGGAGAGCGCATACGCGTGTCCGGCAAAAAGCAGAAGAAAATCGCCGGCGCCCCCAGAACATTCCTCGTTGAAAAACTAGCCAAAGACTACGGCCCCTGCACAGCTACAGCTACGCCTTGAACGTCGCTCCTGCATCATGAAAGGCTTCCCTATGACTCGTAAGTTTGGGATCTGCAAGCCTGGGAACCAAAAGTTTGGATTCATTGCCATGGCCGCACTTACGCCGCTCTTCCTCTGCGGCGCTACTTCCCCCACAGGCTGCCAGCCCCAACCCCAGCCCAGTAATGCTGGCATCTACGCTACCGCCGCCGCGGTTGGGGGCGGCATTGTCGTCGGCGCAATCATTCTTGTTGAAGTGAACAAGTCGCATCACACGGTCAGGGGATGCGTCAGCACTGGCCCCAACGGTCTTGTGGTGCTCAATGAGAGCGACAACCAGAACTACGCATTGGTTGGCGTCACGGCGAATACCAAGGTGGGCGATCGCGTCAGGCTGCATGGGGCGAAGGACAAAAAGAACAAGAACAGCCCAGCAGGTCGCACCTTCGTTGTGGAGAAGGTGACGAAAGACTACGGCCCCTGCACCGTCAGCACCAAGCCATAACGCCTCAAGGCCATTCCCCTAGCACGGCGGCCGAATCTCGCTTGAAGTTCCGCCCGCCGCGGGAATGTAGCACTTGCGCGTGTAGTCCATCACCATGCGGTCCGCATTGAAGCGCCATCCCAGTGTGCGAATCGTCCGCTTCATGCGCTTGATCCATCCCCGTGGCAAGCCATCGCGGTCACGGCTATAGAACAGAGGGATCAGTTCATCCCGCAGCACGCGGTAAAGGTCTTCGCCATCGCGGGTATCATGCACATCGAAGTTCGAATGCGTTCTGCCACCACCAATCGCAAAGCCGTTCATTCCGTCGTAAGCCTCGGCCCACCAGCCATCCAGCACAGAAAGATTCAGCCCACCGTTCAGAACGACCTTCTGTCCACTCGTGCCAGATGCTTCCAGCGGGCGTCGCGGATTATTCAGCCACACATCCACACCCTGCACAAGATACCGGCCCACGTTGATGTCGTAGTCCTCAATGAACAGGAACTTGTCGGCGAACTTTGAGTCCCGCATCATCTGCGCAATCTGTTGCAGAACCCTCTTGCCCGGCTCGTCGTGGGGGTGAGCTTTTCCGGCAAACAAAAACTGCACGGGCCGCTTTGGATCATTCACCATCGCAGCCAGCCGTTGCATATCGGCCAAAACCAAATTGGCCCGCTTGTAAGTGGCAAACCGCCTCGCAAATCCAATCGTCAATGCATCGGGCGATAGCACCTTGCTCAGCGTATGCAGCGCCTCATGCCCCTCGCCGCGTCTGTCCGCCTGCTCTCGCGCACGCCTCCGCGCAAAATCCAGCAGTTGCGACTTCAGGCTGAGATGCGTCTCCCACAACTCGCCGTCGTCCACGTTCTCAATCTCTTCCCACGTCTTTGCTTCTCCGCTGTTGGCCTGCCATCCCACTCCCAGATGGCGATCGTAAAGGCGGCACATCTGCGGCGCCAGCCACGATGGAACATGCACTCCATTCGTGATGTGACCAATCGGCACCGCGTCCTCAGGCTTGCCTGGATAAAGGCACTTCCACATGGCCCGCGACACCTCCCCATGGAGTGAGGAAACCGCATTCGCGCGCCGCGAAAGTTTCAGCCCCAGCACCGTCATGCAGAACAGTTCCCCATGATCCGTCGGATACTCGCGGCCAAAGCCCATCAGGTTCTCATGTGAAATCCCGAGTTGTTCGCGCAGCGGTCCAAGGTGCTCTTCGATCAGGTCGGCGTTGAACCGGTCGTGTCCCGCGGGGACCGGCGTATGCGTCGTAAAAATCACTTCTCTTGGAATCTGGCTGGCAGCGGCAGCGAAGTCCAGCCCCTCTTCCACCATCCGGCTCCGGATCGCCTCGAAGACGGCAAAGCCGCTGTGTCCCTCGTTCAGGTGCAATACACCCGGAGAAATGCCCATCGCTTTCAGCGCGCGGAACCCTCCCACTCCCAGCAGCAGCTCCTGTCGAATGCGCGTGCGTCCATCGCCGCCATAAAGCCGCGAAGTCAGTTCCCGATCCTCCGGCGCATTTCCTTCCACGTTCGAGTCCAGCAGCAGCAGATCGCAGCGTCCCACTTTCATCCGCCAAACCTTGGCCTTGATGCTGCCGCCCCGCGTATGAATCTCCACCAGCACCGGCTCGCCGTTTTGCCCAATCGCCGGTTGCATCGGTAAATGGTTCACATCTGTCTGCAGATACTCTTCCCGCTGCCAGCCGGTCTTATCCAGCCGCTGCAGAAAATACCCCTGTCCATAGAACAACCCAATGCCAACCAGCGGAATGTCCAAATCGGATGCGCTCTTGATATGGTCGCCCGAGAGCACCCCCAGGCCGCCGGAATAGATCGGAATCGATTCATGCAGTCCAAACTCGGCGGAGAAGTAAGCCACCGGCCTTGGCCGCAGCACCCCAGCGTTTCCCGCGCCCCATGTGCGGTCGGCATTCAGATATTCCTGCTGACGCCGATAAACGTAGTTGATGCGGCTATGCAAAACCAGTTCCGTCGCACGGCGCTCAATCTCTCCCAGCGGCATCTCGGCCAGCAACGCAATCGGATTCTGATTCAGTTCCCGCCAGCGCGTTGGATTCAGATCGCGAAATAAACTGACGCAATCGTGGTCCCAGCTCCACCAGATATTCCGTGCAAGCGACCAGAGCCGCTCCTGCGCCGGCCCAATAAAGCGGTCAAGCGTCCGCGCTTCGCTCACTACCGGCGCCACCTGGTTAGCGGCCTCCACCAGCATGCGAATCTCGTCCTCACGAAAAATCCGCGCGTCCTTGGTCTGCACAACCAGCACACCCTGCAACAGGCCGCGGTCAATCAGCGGAACGCCAAGGAACGAGTGGTACTCTTCCTCTCCGGAATCCTTGAAATATTTAAACCGCGGATGCTTCTTTACATCGTCAACCGCAACTGGCATCACCTGCTCCGCCACCAGGCCCACCAGCCCCTCACTCAGCGGCATGCGCAGTGTGCCGATACATCGGGGATGCAAGCCGAGACTTGCCGCCAGCACCAGGTTCGATCGATCCGGCTCCAGAAGATAAGCGGAACAAACATCGGTCCGGAACCTGGTCGCAATCAGGGCCACCACATTCATCAGGGTGTCGGCAGGCTTCCCACCCTCGTGCGTCAGGTTGGTGATCTCTTCAATCGTCAACACATGATTGATATCCGCTTCGTAGGACTGGGTCATCCGCTTGCCCTCGCTTATCTGTTGCGCTCAAAAAAAAGATGCACTCCCACCAAGGACAGACTCGCATTCCAATTGCTCTCGTCAATCGGTTAGAGCGGCAAAATGAAAAGGTCTGATCGCGGTCTGGAATCCCGTGTTTCCGGAATCCCCCGTCGTTATTTGGTGCAGGATGAATCTGACAATATCACCATTCCGCCCGCAGACCAAAAAACCCACGCCACGGCGCCGTATCCATTCCATCACGTCTTCGAATAAAGGACATAAAAATCCCAGGCCGTCATTGCAGAGCGGCCTGGGATTTCTTGTTCAACAGAAGGTCCGGCAGTTTAGTGATCGTGATCGTGATCGCGGGGTGCGCGGCGCACTGAGACAATCGTCCCGTCCTGTCTCGCCATCACGTAATTCCCATCAATCTGGCGCCACTCATGTCCCTCTGGCGGACGGCGAAGGTGGTTCTGACGGTAATCGACCTTATCGCCCCGGTTCCAATCTTCCTGCTCAACCCTCGAGCCTGCCTTCCATTCCTGGTGCTGCTTGTAAGTGTGGTTGTCGCGATGATCCTGGTCCTGATGCTCCTGGGCCAGGGCGGGCATGCTGGCCAAAGCCATTGCCAACAGGGGAAGTGCGAATACTGCTTTTATCGTTTTCATCGGTACTCCTGCGGAATTGGATTCCGCCTGGGTGAAACGTTGTGGGTACGAAATGGGCGGGGTCTGGCCCGCCATTGCTTCTTTTGCAAACCGCCATCAGGGTTACGCAGTCAGCCGCATGCAGGCTGCTCAATACAGCACACCGTCTGGCGGCCGTTTTCAAGCCCCGCGATTCCAGACCCACTGGGAGTTGTCCGCTCAGTCCAGGCGGCTCGTAGACCTGGCGCTCGTTTCGGTTTACCGGCCGACCAGAAAAACGAGGGGCTCTGTCCGCTTAGGCGGCCATCCCACCGCAACCAGACCTAGGCGCCCTTTGACGCACCAGAAAGCTGTTTGCCGCCAGATGCCCCACCACTCTCCCTCGTAAGGGTCACGACGGTAATGTCGTCCTCCTGCCCAAACTGCGCGGCTGCTTCCGCAATGGCGTTCGCGGGCTGGTTGCTGATGGCGCGCGTGCGCTCGAATCCGTAGAGCTCTCCCCCTGGGCTGGTCGCCTCAACCACGCCATCGGACACGAACGTGAGCCGGTCGCCCACAGCCAGCTGGTAGCGCGTTTCCGCATAGCTGACTTCGCCTAGCAGGCCGAGCGGCAAACCGGGTTCCACTGCGAGTTCCTCACCATTGCAATACGGAGGAGGGTTGCCTGCATTGGCAAGCGTCATTGTGCCGTCCACCGCAACAAGCGCCGCGCAGCAGGTGACAAATCCGCCAATCTGCCCATACAGCGCGCGATTCAGGTGGCCCAGAACTTCAGATGGTTGCCGCGATGGATAGTCGCGTAAAGCGCCCATGATCGCGCTTACGGTCATTGCCGCCTTCAGCCCCTTTCCGCTCACATCGCCCACCACGATCATCACGCTGCCATCGACCTCCGGCAGCGTGCGGAAGAAATCTCCGCCCACCTGTTTCGCCGGCATGTAGGCGCTTTCGAGTTTGAACCCCGGCGCATCCATGGCGGGAGCAACCATCTGCTCCTGGATCTCTCTCGCTGCCTCAAATTCCACTCGAAGCTCATCGCGCGCGCGCCACGCCTTCCATGCGTTCTGGCCGAGGAGAATGAAAAGGGCGATATCCAGGACGAAGGTAGTGGACGCGATCATGTGTTCGTAAAATGGGCCCACCGTCAGTCCGTAGGGCAAGATGTGCAGGCCGTCCGTGAGCAACGCGATGAGTGGGTTCGCCAGGAGCGCCAGCGCAATCAGCGGATTGGTTCTCCTTGCCCAAATTGCCCAGACACCGACAACAATCAGAACCGTCGACCAAGTCACCGCCCCAACGACAAGGGCCAGCGCGGACCAGAGAGCAATGGTCCCCGGAGTTGTCGCCGCGCCCAGAATCACATATCCCAGACACCAGACCACGGAAGCAGCCTGGCAGATATACTTCAGCGCCGGAGCGCGCAGGCGGTGCACAGTCCAGTTCAGCTCGACGAGGGCCAAAACGAACAGCGCAATCGGTACCACAACCGCCGCCACCGCCAGTAGCACTGGAGGCCTTTCCAAGGTTGGGTTCCATGCAAGCAGGCCGAGTGCTTGCCAAATCATGACCGAGGCGACTACCCGCAAGTTGCGCTCGCCGGTCCACCGCCAGGCGATGAGCATCCCAAGACCCAGGATGGCAATGCCGGCGTTGAGCACAATGTCGAGCCCATTGGCGTAAAGATATGCCCACTGGGCGGACTGATGGGCAAGCTCGAGATAGCGGCTTTCACCGATTGAAATGTGCAGGTCTCCGGTGGTCATCCTGATTCGCAGCAAAGGAGGAACCCAGACTCGGAGCGCCACGACGGCGGTTTTTCCCGGCGTCGCCGCGCTACCCGGCAAGCCGGAAACCATGTCCCACTTAGGGTCGAGCCTCACATGGGGTGGAAGGCTGCCCTCGTGAGCCGCCAGCGCGCCGTTCACATAGATCTCGTCCGCCAGAGTGAGTTCGCCGGCATAGCTATGCGTGCTGCGGACGGCGAGCGGGCCGGATGCGTCGGCAGGCACCTGAACGTGGAAGCGGATCCAAATGAAGCCGTCCGAGTTGAATGGCGGAATGGGCCATTGGTCGTTCTCGGCAATCGGCCAGGCGCTGTCGTCGAAGCTGGGATCGGCCCAATGCGCGTCGTCGCCCAGATGGTAGCGCCCCGCCGCGCTTGGTTGTGCTTGCTGCGCATCGCACAGCAACCCAGCCAGGCTTGCGGAAAGAGCTGTGAAAAGGACCATGAGTCCTGACGCGCGGGGAAGCATGTGAGAATCTTACCCCGAGAATATCCTGCAAGTCCTATCCTGCAAGTTCTGCCTTGCAAGTCGTGCCTTGCAAATCCTGCCGTGCAAATAACAGGCGGACAATTTCGCGTGTCATGCTCGAATGACCTTCCCGGGGGACTCGCTTTCAACGATTCCTCGAACCCCGGCAGCGTAGCAGTTGAAGCTGCTCTATCGGTATTGGCCGGCCAAGCGTCCCCCGCGTCAATTAGTTTTCCGTAGGCTTCGTAATGTGGTCCACCACCAGGTTGGGCACGGACTCGTGCTCAGCTTCCAACTTCAGCCCAAGCTGTTCCTGCACTGCGGTGAAAATCGAAGGCCAGCTTTCCGTATCGCGCTCTGACCATTCGCGGCCAAACTGAAGCGTGTAATTGTAGGTGCCTGTGAGACCGGTCTTGTCAACGACGGGTGCTTCCACCATCGAACTCAGGGCGCCACAGATGGCCCGTATTGATGCATTTGATCCGTCAAACTCGAGGCCATGCTGCGATCCATGCGCCTTCACGTCGGCAGGTGGCGGCGCGGGTGGCGCCTCTCCGTTCGCCGGTGGAGGAGGCGGAGGCACAGCCTGCATCTTGACTCCGCCTTTGCCCACAACAAGGTTGTAGAGGGAGGTATTGCGAGTTTCAAGGTGCGTCTTGAGGCCCAGGCGCTCTGCCAGCATCACGCGAATCGCGTTCCGCTTTTCAAGCCGAACCTCATTATTGGTGAGCTTCGCCAGCCGGGCATCGGCCGCTTCATCCGAGCGCGCCTCGATGTTGTAGAACGTGTTCGCCACCCAGTCCGGTGCGCCGACGACTGGCGCATCGAAGCCGTAAGCAATCTGCAGAAGGGACTTCACGGGAAGGTTTGTCGCTTCAAAGCGGCTGGAGTGCGGCGGGCTGGAGACGGATACGTGGAAATTGGCATCCGGCGGCGGCGTAGGCCGAATGGTGGCAACATCAAAGGTCAGCGTGGGCGTGTAATTGGGTTCTTCCACAAGGGGAGTCTGGGCGTGAAGGTACAGGCCGCACGGGAAAACGAGAAGGGCTGCGAACAAACCGATCGGTCGTTGAAAGATGCGGAACATGGGCGTAAGACTCCTTGCAGAATGATACGGGCGTGAGAACGGTCCAGTTCCCGCATTCACACGAAAACAATTCCCGAGGCTATGCCAGATCGCCCACTAACCGATCCCGCCAACAGTCTTCGCTTCGCAAATAAAAAGAACACACACCCCTCTCGGCGTTGATTAAATCCCCCTCGGCAGCGTAAATCCGCCAACTCTGGGGTATTAGGGTGCCCCTGCAACTGCAGGCGCCACTGAAGCGAATTCCGGCCCCAGTTGGGCAATCGCCATACGCAGATCGGCTTCGGTGCCGCTAAAACGGAAGTAGGCGATCTTACCCTTCGCGTCAATCAAAACTGTCAGGGGAATGGCGCCGCCTCGCAACGCCTTCTCCACGTTTCGGTCCTCGTCGTGGAAGTTCATCCAGTCGTAATGGTGTCGAGCCAGATATGCGGTCGCGCGTGTTCCATCTCTGTCCTGATCGAAACTGATGATCGCGAGTCCCTTTCCTTTAACCTCTAGGGAGATGCGGTTGAGTGCGGGCAAAGCGGACCGGCATGGGGCGCACCACGTTGCCCACAACTCAATCAGGAGCGGCTTGCCACGATAGGAACTCAGCGAAATCTCTTCGCCATTTGCGCCGGTGAAAGTCACATCGGCCACGGTCTCCCCTACCATTTCTGGGTAGTGCCGCACGACACCGTTCGAGTCGGCGCCAGAGTTAGGATCCGGTTCCTGCGCAGGCGACCTCGCCAATATTGGAGAGACAAACCCCAAAAGGCTGAGCGCCAAAAAGACTCTTAGTATTTTGGTAAATTTCGCACGGACCACGAATCGAACACTGAAACGCGAAGGCACGCTGCTTCTTTTCGGTCGCTCAAGAAAGGTTACTGCGCTTCACCTCTTACAAAGGGACGCGATGTCAATAGCTTACGCCCCCTACGCCACGGCCGGCTTCGACACCGCGGTTCGCGTCACAGAAATAACGCTGATGTCGTCTTCCTGCCCAAAGTTCTGCGCAGCAATGGCCAATTCCGCTGCGGTCTTTGCCTTCCGCAAAAGATCGTGCGCTCGATCGAAACCGAAAAGGTTTCCAGCAATGTCCTGCGCCTCCACAATGCCATCCGACATCAGCACCAACCGGTCCCCAACCGCCAGCTTAAATCGCATCACAGACAAGTCCAGATCCGAAGTCATCCCCAGCGGCAACGCGCCTTCCATAGCCAGCGGCTCTCCGTTCAAATACGGCGGGATATGTCCCGCATTTGCCAGCAGAACATTCCCGTCTGCCCCGATGCGCAGCGCAAGGCAGGTCGCCTGCGCATCGCCTCGTCCCATCAGTCGGTGATTGAGAGCCTTCAACACAGCCGACGGGTCGGCACTCCAATCCACCGTACTGCGGATTGAACCCACCAGGAACGCCACCATCATGCTGGCTTTCAGCCCCTTGCCCGTCACGTCGCCCGCCACAATCAGCAGGCTCCCGTCCAACGGGCGTGGCACAATTTGGAAAAAGTCCCCGCCCACCGCGCGCGCCGGCCGGTACTCACTCTCGATCACCAGCCCCGGAAGCACCGTCCGCGCCTCCGGCAAAATTACCAGTTGCACCTCTTGTGCCTGCTTCACGTCCAGCGCCATCTGCAGTTGTTCCTGTCCAGACTGCACCAGCCGCAGGTTGATATCCTCCGCCATGAGCCGCTGTTCCCGCAGCGACATCAGCAGACGTCTGAGCAGCAGCCAACCCACGACAACAGCCAGTAGAAGATTAGCAATCTCCGCAATCGAGATCTCCACTCCGATGGGTGTTCCGCCCGATTGAAAGTGCAGAGTGCTATGCTCCCTCTGGAACTGCCCAATGCCTCGCAAGAGCACAGTAGGCAACGCTATCCAACCCTCTACGCCCTTTTTCCGGATTCCCAGCACCACCACCCACAAGAGCAGTGCAAAGAAAAGGAGTTGTGCTCCGAGAGATATTGGAACAAATGCGGCAGCAACCTTTTGCGAGACAAACGCGGAGAACAGCGAACCCGAGATCATGTTCGCTATCATCAGCATCACCGTCAACACATCTACCGCGCGGGGAATCCAAGGCGGCCGGTGCAGCCGGAACCACATCCACCACACCGTAACCCAACCCGCC
>Ga0302319_10000797_pt1 | contig 70609 bp, 67 predicted proteins | sample Bog_T0_2_FD_203319 | JGI IMG/M metagenome (GOLD analysis project Ga0302319, IMG submission 203319) | Peat permafrost microbial communities from Stordalen Mire near Abisko, Sweden - Bog_T0_2 | ecosystem: Environmental > Terrestrial > Soil > Wetlands > Peat | place: Sweden: Abisko, Stordalen Mire...
GCAGTAGCATCCCCAAAATTCGGCAAGAAATCCATCGACCGGGAGAAACCATGGCGACAGCAACCGTTGCACCAGCACAGGAAACCGAGAAGAAAGCACCCCTTCACCTGACCCCTCAGGCAATTGCCAAGGTGCGCGAGATTATGGCCACGCAAGATCCACTCCCTGCCGGGCTTCGGATTGGCGTGGTGGGCGGCGGCTGTTCGGGGTTCCAGTACTCGATGGCCTTCGAGAACCAGAGCGGGATGATGGATAAGGTCTTCAAGTTCGATGATGACCTGAAGGTGTTTGTGGACGCGACATCGCTGATGTACCTGAACGGCTGCATCGTGGATTATGTGGAAACGCTGGAAGCAGCCGGCTTCAAGTTTGAGAATCCCCAGGTGAAGTCGACCTGCGGATGCGGTTCTTCATTCAGCGTCTAAAGTTTTTGGCTTGTAGCGCTGCAGGCGGTTGACGCGGTTCTCTCGGACAAAAAGGCCCATCTCCTTAGAGGGATGGGCCTTGTTGCGTTTGGGGGGCTTATTTCGGCGGCGCTATTGCTGGGGTGGGGTCGAGCTTGGCGGAACGGGCGTGGGACCACCAGTTGTGCCGGGGGGATTCGTTCCGGTGGGGTTGGATGGGTTGAGACCGTTGTTGCCTAGATTCCCGCCTTGCATCATGGTCTCAACTCGCGGGTCGTAGAAGAACTCCCACTCGTTGTATTTGGTTTTCTTCTTGTAGACCAGGATGGATTGCTTGGGACTGCCGGGCGTGACGCCGATGATGCCGCCTCCGCCGAAGGTCTGGCCGGTGAGGCCGGTGCCGGTTGTGCCGCCGGGGGTGTTGGGGTCAGTACCTGTGGGAGCGGACGGGACATTGGGGTCAGTAGTGGTAGGAGGAGCGTTTGGGTCAACAGGGGGCGAAGTGACAGTGCCGGTGGGGACTCCGGGTGCACCTGGGATTCCAGGGGTTCCCGTAAGGCTGCCAGTAGTCATCCCGGGCGTGCTGCCCATGAGGGGCTGGCCGAAGAAGCCCATGGGCTGGGTCTTGTTCTGCCCAAAGTGAATGAGCTTCCACTCGTCTTTGCCGGTGGTGGGGTCGATGTATTTTTTGCGCAGGAAGCGAATCTGATTGGTCTGGACGAGGGCATCGATGCTGGTGGGGTATGCGCCGAATTTCTTGTAATACATTTTGATTCCGCGGACGTACTGCTTGCCGCGGTGCATGGTTTCGACTTCCCGGTCGCGCTGGATCTGCTTGGAGATTTTGGGTACGGCAACGGACATGGCGATGAGGAGGATAGCGAGCATGAACATGACGGCGATGAGCATGTAGCCCTCTTCAGAGGACTTGATGCGGGGGCGGGATGGGGCCGAGTTGGTCATGGTCAAAGCTGCTAGTTTCTAGCTTTTAGCTTCTAGCCCTTAGCCAAAGGCTAGAAGCTAAAAGCTGCGCTCTCAATTTGGTTGCATGGTCAGGGTTTGGAGGTTGTTGTAGCTCAGGTCAGTGACCTGAACGCTGGTGGGGCCGATGGTTCCCACTTTGTAGCGATGGTTGACGATTTCGCCGGTTTTGGCCATGAAGACGTCGTCTCCGTGAACAAAGAACGCCTTGAGGGACTTGTCGCTGGCCTGGGTGAAGCCGAAGTACTTGAGATCGATGGGCGGGGCATGAGGCACGATGGGCTGCTGCGCAGCGATCACAGTGGGTTGGATGCGGGCGGGCTGGAGGGGAGTCTCAATATGCACGGGGATGGAGTCAGCGGAAAAGATGTTGCGGCCGGTTCCAGCGTACTCCACATCTTCACTCAGGGCCAGACGATCGAGATGGAGGGTGGGATCGAGGCCGTCGTTGGTCAGCTTCTGGGCTTCCCCGCCAGAGGCCAACGAAGCGCTGGTCTGGGCGGTTGCGGCCGCGGGACGAGCACCGGGTGCGGGCTGGACGGGGACGGGCCGCGGCGCAGGCGTAGCGAAGTTGTCGTACAGCTCTAAGCCTCCGAATACGACGACTACTGCAATGAGCGCGGTAGCGATGTAGACCTGCTTTTTGTTTTCTGTTCCCAGCTTGAGGGCCATGGTTATTCACCCTCCTTTGATTGCCGGGATGGGGCAGGTTTGGAAGGCTCATCGGTGTTTTCATCGGAGCTGGGAGTTGGCGGCAGACCGCTGGCTTCTGCGTCCGCAGGGCGAAGCCAGGTGGAGACCTTAAGGCGCAGGCTGACGCTGCCGCCCTGCTGGCCGGTGAGAGCCATGGTGCGGATGACGAAAAAGTTTTGATCGCGTTCGACACTGTTGATGAAGCGCATGATCTGGGGATAGGTGCCGGTGATGCCGGCGTCGAGTGAGATCTCAGTCAGATCCGTGCCGGCAGGGCCCTGCGTGTACTGAAGGCGCGAGAGACGGACGCCGGAATTGACTTCGAGCTCGCCGATGCGTGTGGCAAACGAGGAATAGCTGGCGGGGATGCGTTTGGCGTAGAAGGTCTTGATGGCTTCGCGGGAGATTTCGACGCGTTTGTCGAGGCCGCGTAGGGGAGCGGTTTGCATGTCCATGGCCTTGAGCTCAATTTGCTTGCCGGCCAAGGCGTCAGTAGAGCGGCCGTTGGTGGCGGCCCAGTCGAGGCCAAAGCGAATGGCGAGTCCGATGACCAACACAAGGAGCACGGCAAAACCGGCGTAGTGCCAGGTGAGCGGGCTAGCCAACCGCTCGCGCCATGGAGATGTGGGGCGGGCGGTCATTTGGAGCCTCCAGGTTGCGGAATGAGCGGCTGCTGCTGCGGAGGCTGGTTGGCTGGGAAATTCGGCCCGAAATGACTTGGGGGAATCACCTTCCGCTGCACTTGGGGCGGGGTAAAGTCCGGACGGATGGGCGGGTGATTTCGCATGATTACGCCGGGCTGGGGGGCGGATGGTGGCGGATCCTCCGCCCTTGCCCTCAATTCAGCGAGCTTTTTCTCGGTAGATGTTTTGACGGGTTTGCGCTCACCAGGAAGGGCGGGACTGTATTCGGCGAGGATATCGAAGTTGACGCGGTTGGAGGCGCTGACGGGTTCCTGCGCTTCCCCGGGACGGGCGTTCGTTTCGACGGCATTTTCGCCGGTGATGCGTGGGAAGAGGAAACGGTGGGAGTGCTCGAGGTTGCGGACGAGGTCGATGGCGCGGTCGCGGGGGCCGATGACGCGGAGATGGAGGGTGACGTGTCCATCCTTGGCGGGCACGGGCTCAAGCGTGGATACCTGCACGCCGCCGGGGAGAACGGTTTCGAGGTCCTCCATGGCGAGGGTCCAACTGAAGGCCTTTTCGTTAAAGAGCTTGTTGAGTACGGCGGACTGCGCGAGCAACTGGGCGTTGGGGGGCTGGCGCATAAGCTCCTGATAACCTTGTCGTTCGTGGGTGATGCCGGCGATCTGGCCGTCGAGCGAATGGTCGCGGGCGCGGGCCAGATCAGCTTTGTGGTGGAAGGCGCGGAGACCGAGTCCGAGTCCGATGGCGACGACCACCAATACGGCCATGGCGATGCGCAGGCGCTTGATGGCCGGGCCAAGGTCGGCAAAGGGGCGAGTGGCGAGATTGAGGGTAATTCTCACTTGGCAATTCTCATTTAATGGGCCCCCGCGAGTGCACCGGTGAGAGGGGCAATGCTGAGATTGCCCAAGGCGGTTACAGCGCCGGTTTCAGGCCGCGGAGCGAGGTCTACGACTTCGAGCTCCGGATCGGCGATGACACGGGCGAAGTTGTCCGCGGCACCGATGCCCGCGTAGTGCAGACGGGTGGGGCGGACGAGGAGCTTGTCTTCAAAATAGGCAGCGGCTACGGCGATGCCGCGCTGCACTTCTTCGACGCGCTGTGCCGGGTCGATGGGCAGGTCGACGGTGCGATAGAGGAGGAGGCTGCGGCCGTTCATGATGAAGGTGGTGAGGGCAACGGCGCTCAGGTTCGCTCCCATGACGGCATCGAGCGTTTGCGCGGAATCGCCGGCTTCGAGAGCGGCGAGGCTGGCGGAGATAACGGCTCCCGGCTCGTAGCCTGCGGCGCGCACGGCGGCCTCGTATTCGGCGAGTATGGCTCCGGGAATGACGGCGGCGAGCACCTTGCACTCGGTCTTGGTCTCAGAGAGTACCTGGTAGCTGATGCCGGCGTGTTCGACGTCGAAGGGAACCATTTTGCGCAGACGGAAGCGGAGGATGGGGAAGGCTTCAGCGGCTTTGGGGGGCAGGGAATCGAAGTCGAGAACGAAGACGCGGACGACGGTGTCAGGGAGGATGAGGGTGACAGAGCGGGTGCGCGGGGAAACTTGGCCGAGGGCATTGCGGATGGCGGCGGCGATGGCTTCAGGAGCACGGAGATTGGGTTCGCCGATGCCGGGGAGAAGGGAGCCGGGGGGGAGAGCCTCAAAGGCGTAGACCGGAGGCTGGCCGGGAGCGGGCAGCGCGGCGGCAAGGACGCCTTCCGGGGCGAGTTCCACCGCGACGGGAGGACGGCCTCCGGAGTTGGCTGCGATTTTGGCCTTGCTGAGGATGGATTTCATTAGCGCGTCGCCTCGATGAAGGTGACTTTGTTGATTTCTTTCAGCGTGGTGAAGCCGCGGCGCATTTGTCTCAACTCACTTCCCCCTTTCGGCTTGCGCGGAATAACCTAACGAATCCGCTGCAGACTGCACTTCTTTCAGGAACGTGGAAAAAGGCAACCGGATCATCTTCACCCACAACCGGTAATACTCTGGCGACGAAATCAAATATAGCGAGGGTGTGGTCGGAGTCTGACTTACTTCCAGAATCGCATTGCACTTTTCCGCATTGCCTGGCTTGAGATCGAAGCATGTCTTCCATTCGTCGGACTGGGGCTTGAGAAGGGCAACGAAGTCTCCCTCCTTGCCGTCAGCCGCTGTCAAGCGAAGCCCAGGAGTCAATTGCGTCTCGTCGCCCTCAGATTGACGTAGAAACAGGATATTCGGATGAGAGTACGGCGCCCCCCAAAAGCTGTCGCCTGTTGTCGTCGAGAATGCCTGCTGATCGTTGGTCAGTGACTGCGTACAGTGGAGAAACCCATCAGGTATAGCAAAGGTTATGGCTTCGCCAACCTTATGCGAACCCTTCCACGTGCGCAGCACCCTCACGTCAACATATTGAACTACGTCTGCCCCGGAGGGAGCAATCGCCGTTACAACGTCGGTAATGGTACCCAAGACCACCGCATCGCTCTTCTCCATAAGGCCCTCCAGCGTCGTTTCAATTGTGGCCGGATCTAAGTTGCGCCTGTGCCGGAGGGACGCTGAATCGGAACTCGCTCTAACCCGCTGGCACAGGGGGCTGCCAAGGATCACATCATTCGGTTGCTCGGCACGAATGTCTTTCACGTGCATTTCCCGGGTTGCCTCTTGGGACGATCCAGAACCAGCCATCGCAGCTGCGGAAAGGATCAATCCCGCTATGCCACGCATTACGATTCTCGTGCGACTCCTAGGCACCCTGCCGCTGTCCCGAATCAGCGGTGCACGGTGTTGCGTGCATCCCGGGCCGCCGCAACCTGCGCGCTCCGTCTTTTCCGCCCGAGCGAGATTTGCAGAGAAGCGGATCATCGTGTTGCCTCGATGAAGGTGACTTTGTTGATTTCTTTTAGCGTGGTGAAGCCGCGGCGGACGCGATCGAGGGCAGACTCGCGGAGGAAGCTCATGCCTTCCGCGCGGGCCAGCTTGCGAATTTCGGAGGTGGGTTTCTTTTCCAGAATGATTTCGCGGATGGGGTCGGTGAGGTCGAGGAGTTCGTGAATGGCGGTTCGGCCGCGGTAGCCGGTGCCGGCGCACTCAATGCAGCCTGCGCCCTCGCGGAATGGGAAGCCACGCCACTCGGCCGGTTCCATGCCGCAGGCGAGGAAAACGCTGTCGTCGTAAGTGACGGTGTGGGCGCAGTGGTCGCAGACTGTGCGGACGAGGCGCTGGGCGAGGATGCAGTTGAGTGCGGAGACGAAGTTGTAGGCTTCAACGCCCATATTGAGAAATCGGCCGAGCACGTCCACAACGTTGTTGGCGTGGACGGTGGTGAAGACAAGGTGGCCGGTGAGCGCGGAGTTGATGGCGATTTGCGCAGTTTCCTGGTCGCGGATTTCGCCGACGAGGATCTTGTCGGGGTCGTGACGAAGGATGGAACGCAGGCCGCGGGCAAAGGTGAGGCCCTTCTTCTCGTTTACCGGAATCTGCGTGATGCCGCGGATCTGGTATTCGACCGGGTCTTCGATGGTGATGATTTTGTCCTCGTCGCTCTTGATCTCGTTCAACGCGGCGTAGAGGGTAGTGGTTTTGCCTGAGCCGGTGGGGCCGGTGACCAGCACCATGCCATATGGCTCGCGAATGTAGCGGCGGAAGCGGCGCAGGTCTTCTTCCGCAAAGCCCACCACATCGAGCGTGAGGTTGCGGAATTTTTCGCTCATCGATTCCTTGTCGAGCACGCGGAGCACTGCGTTTTCGCCATGGACGGTGGGCATGATGCTGACACGGAAGTCGATGAGGCGGCCTTTGTAGCGAACACGGAAACGGCCGTCCTGCGGGACGCGGCGCTCGGCGATGTCGAGCTCGCTCATGATCTTGATGCGGGAGAGGATGGTGGAGTGGTGCTCGCGGGCGATGGGGGCCATGGCGGCCTGGAGCACACCGTCGATGCGGTACTTGACGACGACGGAATCGTCGTTGGTTTCAATGTGAATGTCGGAGGCGCGGCGCTCGAGTGCGGTGAAGATGGTGGTATCAACGAGCCGAATGATGGGGCTGATGTCTTCTTCGCTGGTGAGCTTTTCAATGGAGATGTTTTCGTCGGAGTTTTCGTCGCCGGTGAGGACGTCGAAGGTGAGGCCTTCGCTGGCTTCGTCGAGGACGCGCTGCGATTGCTCGGTCTTCTTCAGCAGGTCAGTGATCTGGGAGAGCGTGGCGACGCGGGCGATGATGCGGTGCGCGAGCAGGCCGGCGATTTCGTCGAGGACCATGAGGCGCGAAGGGTCGCTGACGGCGATGACGAGGGCGTCGTCGTGCTGCTCAATGGGCACGAAGTTGTAGCGGAACATGAGCTCGACGGGGACGGTGCGAAGCAGGTCGTGCTGGATTTTAAAGTTCTTGAGATCGACAAACTCAGCGCGATAACGGTGCGCCAGGGCTTCGGCCTGGGACCGTTCGTCCTGCACTGGGGGGAGCGGAATTGCGAGCACATCTGCCATATCGAATTACCCCGTTGCCGCGCCTGCCGAACCGAGCGAGAAGATGGGCAGGTACAGAGAGATGAGAATGATGACGACGACGACGCCCATGATGATGAGGATCAAAGGCTCGATCAAAGCGAGGGCGGCGGAAAGGGCGGCGGCTACATCTTCCTCGAAGAATTCACTGACGGAGTTGAGCATGGCGGGAAGCGCGCCGGTTTGTTCACCGACGGTGATCATTTCCGCGGCGAGGTCAGGAAAGACGCCGGTGTTTTCAAGCGATTCGGCCAGGCTCTTGCCCTCCCGCACGGTGCTGATGGAGGCGAAGACGGCCTGGGAGACGCGGCGCGAGGAGATGGAGCGGGCCGCGGTTTCAAGCGAGGGGACAAGGGATAATCCGCCGGTGAGCAGGGTGGAAAGCGTTCGTGCAAAGAGGGCGACCTGATACTTGAGCCAGATTTTGCCGAAGACGGGAAGGCCAATGCGGACGCGGTCGATGATGTCTTTTCCGCGTTCGGTGGAGGCGAAGCGATAGAAAGCGCCGCCAACTACGAGGATGGTGAGGCCGATCCAGATCAGGTTGCGGTTGAGCCATTCGCCGAAGTTGAGCAGGTCGGTGGTGATCCAGGGAAGCTTGGAGCCGAGCTGCTCATAGAGCTTGCCGAACTGGGGAATGACCACGGCGAACATGAAGAACATGAGGGCGAAGACGAGAACAAGGAGCACGCCCGGATAGATGAGCGATGTGATGAGCTTTTTGCGGAAGGTGAGCGAGATGCGTTGGAAGCTGACGTAACGCTCGAGGACCTCCTGCAGGTTGCCGGAGCGCTCGCCGGCGAGCAGGGTGGTGGTGTACATAACGGGAAAGCCGGTTTGGGCCTCGAAGGCAGCCGAAAGCGACTCGCCGGTTTTGACGCGGTTTGCGACGTCTTCAAGCTGTGCGGCGAAGTGAGCGTTTTTCTGATTCTTGGCCAGCATTACGAGGGACCCAAGAATAGGCAGGCCGGCTTTGATGAGGGTGAGGAATTGCTGGTTGAAGATGAGAAACGGCTCGAGCTTGACCTTGCCACGCTTAAGGCCAGCAAAGCCGGAGCGGGCGCGGACGCTGAAGACGTGGTAGCCGGCATGGGTAAAGCGGGCCCGCAGTTCCTCGGCCGTTGCAGCGGTTTGCACCTGCTCCTGCACGCGTCCACGCTCATCGGCCAACTTGATAACGAACTCAGCCATGCTTTCGCTCGCCGGGGAGCCAAACAGAGGTTTGGGGCCGGCCTTTCCGGGGCAACTTTCTCAGGTTTAAGGGTACCAGCTTCGGGTACCTGTATTCGTAACGGATAGACGCGAAAGGGGCAGGGAGCGCTCATGGAGGTCTCCGCAAAAGATTGGCTTGTTCCCAGGGAATCAGGGGGCGGGCCGGGTTCGACGAGGGGAGGCGATATACTCGGGGGAATTCCAAGCAAGACTTGAGGTTGCCCGTGTCGATCCTTCTCCACCGTCGCAATTTCTCCGATTGCAGTCCTGACGCTTTTGCACCGGCGTCGAATGTGCCGCGTCGCTTTTGGCAGGCTACTGCCTGGTTTCTTGCCCCTCTCAGTACCGGAAAGATGCGCTTGCTGGTGATTTTGTTGCTGGCTTGCAGTTCGCTGCCGGGGTTTGCGGCCAACCATGTCACCGTGGAGCGTCTGGAGCAAGTAATCAGCGCCGCCCAAGGCAAGCCCGACGGCAAGGTGGCTGATCAGCTCGAAGGGTTTCAACTGATTGAACGGGTGAGTTCTGAACGGCTTTTGCGATGGGAGAAGTTGCTGCCTGGCCGTCGCAGCCGTGAGGCGCTGGTTGCGCTGGCGGATTCGTCGGCGTTTTACGATTTGCCTGCATCGGAGATTCCGGCCTTGGCGGTTCCGGATACGGCCACGCAAAATCGTATTTTTACGCTTGCGGCGCGCTATGCGGGCAACGTGATTCACCAGTTGCCGAATTTTTTTGCAACGAGGGAAACCACGTATTTCGAAGACACGCCTTCTCTCGAAACCATCAGTCCGGACATCCAGAATGGCGTTGGCCTTCATGCCTATGTCCCCTTGCGGGTGGTGGACAGGTCAAGCGTCCAGGTGACGTACCGCGATGGCAGGGAGGTGGTGGCAGCGGCAGGGTCAAAGGGAGTCAAGGATTCGCATTCCGAGCACTTGTCGTCGACCGGCGAATTCGGTCCGATTCTGGCGATTGTGATGGGAGACGCGCTGCGCGGCGCGGTTTCGTGGAGTCATTGGGAGCAAGGCGCCGGCGGCCCGGAAGCGGTTTTGCGCTATGCCGTTCCTCAGGCGAAGTCACGCTATAAGGTCTTTTCCGCATGCGAAGCGAAGGCGGCCTGGCTGACTCCCGCTTACCACGGCGAGATGGCCGTGGAACCGGCAACGGGGAACATCCTGCGCCTTACGGTGGTTGTGGACATGCCCCTCAACTGCCAGGTGACTAAGGTGGAGAACCTGGTGGAGTATGGACCGGTCGAAATTGGCGGCATTCAACACATTTGTCCAATCAAGAGCGTTTCCGTTTCCGAGTTGATTGTCAGCAATAGCAAGGCCAGCGCCAAGGTGGTGCAAACGCAGTTGAACGACGTTTCATTCAGCGGCTATCACCTGTTTGAAGCGCAGGCGCGCGTGTTGACAGAGGCCGATGCGGGGAATCCGTCGGTGCCCGCGGAGTCGGCGCAGCCGAAACCCGCAGGGTTTTCAGTGGGGAATGGGGCAGTGTCCGAAGTTCCGGCCACAACTGCGGCTGAGAGACCTGCGCCCGGTGCAGCAACAAGCCCAGCAGCAGTGGGGACGACGCCCTCGGATGCGCCATCGCAAACGGTCGCAACTGTGCCGACTGCAACTCCACCCGCTTCACTTCCTCAGGAGGCTTCCACGGCAGCTTCAGCCTCTGAACCTTCGCTGGTGCTTCATGCCAATGCCAACCTGGTGCTGGTGGACGTGGTGGTGACGGACCATAGCGGAGATGTGCATGGTCTTGATCAGAGTCGCTTCCGAATCTTCCAGGATGGCCACGAGCAGCCCATTGCATCATTCGATGAGCACCAGCCCCCAGCCGCCCAGCCAGGTGCCAGCGTTGCGGCCAACAGGGCGCCGTTGCCGCTGCACACCTTCAGCAACGCCCCGCATTTTCCGCAAGACTCTACTCTCAATGTGCTGCTGCTGGACGCGTTGAACACTCCGATGGAGAATCAGGGACAAATGCGGCAACAAGTGGTTGAGTATCTGACCAAAGCTGGTCCCGGCGCCTCATTCGCCATCTTCACGCTCGGGACGCGCTTGCAATTGGTGAAAGGGTTCACAGGCAATTCGGCAGAGCTCATTGATGCGGTGAACGACAAGCAAGCAAAGCAACAGTCCGCGCTGCTTGACACTCAGAGTCAATTTGCTCTGAACCCAGTGGGGAACGAATTGGCAACGGGCGGGATGGTCATTGCACTGATCAAACAACAACTAGCGCAGGTGACCGCCGAGCAAACCGATGTGCGCGTAAGAACGACGCTGGATGCATTGAACCTTCTTGCCGCGTATCTGGGCGGGATTCCTGGACGCAAAAATCTGATCTGGCTCTCGGGCTCGTTTCCCATTGCGCTAGACCCTAACGACCAATTGATCGATCCGCTTCGATCGGCGCGGCAATACACTGCAGAGGTGCGGCGGACCAACGAATTGCTTGCAGCCGCGCGGGTCGCGGTCTATCCAGTGGATGCGCGCGGCGTGATGACGGCGACCTCAGGCGACGCGTCGAATCGCCCCTCTCCCAACATTGCGTTTGGGCGCGTCCCGCTGCCCCAGACGGCGCAGGATGACAGAGACTTCCAAAACAAAACACAGGCTGAAAACGCCTCGATGGAAAAGATCGCCGACGAAACAGGCGGCAAGGCGTTCATCCACGATAACGATTTGAAAGGCGCGGTGGAGGCTGCTCTGGCGAACGGATCAAGCTACTACACGGTTGGCTATGTGCCGCCGCCCGATGCCGCTGATGGAAAGTTCCACAAGCTTCGGGTGAGCGTGGAAGGCAAGGGCCTGAATGCGGCTTATCGCAGCGGCTACTATGCGAAGCAACCGGGCAAGCTTTCCGCGGATGATTTGGCGGTGAAGAGCGTGATGGCGTCGGCCTCCACCTTTGGCGGGCCGCCAGCAACGCAGGTGCTTTTCCAGGCGCGCGTACTCGACGCTGCTGACCCGCTGCTCAAAGGCGTCACGCTGGCATATGGGCCTGCCGGGGATCAGGCCGCGCAACTGAGGCAGCCAACGCATCGTTGTGTGGCCGAACTCACCATTGATGCGCACAGTATTTCGTTTGAAGAGCTACCTGATGGAAAGCGCAAGCTGCGACTTGAGGTTGCGTTGGTGGCATTCGGCTTTGACGGCAAGCGGGAAAACTATCTCGACCGCAACATTGAACTGAGTCTCAACCCTACGCAACTGGCGAGCATCATGACCGATGGCGTACGCGCGCGGGTGGTGATCGATGTACCGCCGGGGCAAGGGATTCTGCGTATGGCGGTAGAAGACCTGGCGACTGCGCGGGCCGGGTCGCTCGAAGTTACCAGCCCGGCTGAAAGCAAATAATTGTTTGCTATGGTAACCGCGAAACCGGCAGGCTAACCCGAAAGCTTAGCAAGATCTGCACATTAGCTTCAGAGGCAGGTATATTGTCTCCAAGCTCCCCGGGATAACGGGAGCTGTAAATCCAGATTGCGCTCATACCAGGAGATCCACACCGATGGCCGAGAAAGTAAAACAATGGCTTCTACGACCCTCGACCCGATGGGTACATTTCCGTTCAGTGTCGTTCAAGCGCCTGTGGGTGATGCTGGTGGCGGTGTTCCTGCTCTTCTCGGTAATCGGGTTTTACATCGACCTGGCTGAGACAAAGGGAACTGTTCCCTATGCGGCGGTGTTCGCGATTGCGGCCGTGCCCGGACTCGATGCAATTTTGTGGATCATGGTGCTGGCCCGCCTTTCAAGGATTTATCTGTTTGGCTTGATTGTTCTGCAGTTCTTCATTTCTCCCTTGTCCAATTTTCTTGCCAACTGGATGGTCAACACGTTCCATTTGGCGGCAGTGCCAAGGGATGCCGGAACGAATTTTGCAGCCACGGGCATGATGACCTTGGCAATTGCCTCGTATGCCTTCTTTGTCTCGTATATTCGGCGGGAGGGGAGGGAGTCGTTTCGCATGGCCAACGAGCTGGCGTTGGCGCATGGGATTCAGAAGACGCTGGTGCCGCCGGTAATTTTGCGCTCCGGGTGCTTTGAGGTGTACGGGATTTCGTATCCCAGTGAACAGGTGGGCGGTGACCTGGTGGATGCGGTGTTTCTCCCTACCGGCGACGCAGTCGCTTATCTCGCTGACATTTCGGGTCACGGATTGCAGGCGGGCATCCTGATGGGGATGCTGAAGACAGCCATGAGAACGGCGTTACTGGATGCTGGGGAGCGCGAGCCCAGTCGCACGCTGCCGGTATTGCTGGATCGGATCAATACGGTGCTGCCGGCGGTGAAGGAGCCGCACATGTATGCCACGTTCACAGGATTCAGGCTGGGCGCCGACGGGAGCGTTTATTTTGCGCTGGCGGCGAGTCCTCCGTTTCTGCAGTGGCATGCAAGCGGGAAGACGATGAGTGGGAAAGAAGAAGCGCAGTTTCCTTTGGGGTTGTTGCCGGTTTCAAGCTTTGACGGCTACACGCTGGAGACTGCGCCGGGTGATCTGCTGGTGGTGGCGACGGACGGGATTCTTGAAGTGGCAAACAAGCGGAGCGAGGAGTTTGGGGTGGAGCGGCTCAAGGACGTGATTGCAGCGAATTCCATGGATGCGCTGCCCGTGCTGGCCGAGAAAATTCTTGGATCGGCGCGCGCCTATGGGGTGCAGTTTGACGACCAGACAATTTTGATTGTGCGACGGCTTTGATTTAGGGATTGTGGAACTAGGGCCTGGAATGGAGCGTATCCGGGATGGAGACGAATGTTCAGAGCGCAGAGCGGAGCGCTGCCAGCGGAAAAATCGTCCAATCTCAGTGAGAGGTCAATCGCATGGTCTCATCTTCCCTTAAATACTCTTGTCGTGCGGGTGTCTGTAAGGTGACGCTCACGGTCGCGCTTGCATCCCTTGTAACGCTGGCCATGGCGCAGGAGGCCCCAAAGGGCGGGGGACAGGCTGCGTCTGCGTCGAGCATGGGTGGCGGGATGGCGCATATGGCGGGGCACATGTACATGACGACCTTGCGGCCGTTGCAGCCGGGTGATAAGGAAAAGGCGTCGGCGATTGTGGTGGCGGCGAAAGGGGCGATGGCACCTTATGCGGATTACCACAAGGCGCTGGACGATGGGTTTCACATTTTTCTGCCGAACATTCCGCAACCGCAGTATCACTTTACGAAGAACGAAAACGGGCGCGAGGCTTTCACGCACTTCGATCCGCTGAAGCCGACTTCGCTGTTGTACACGAAGACCGCGGATGGCGGATACAAGCTGTTGGGGGCGATGTACACCGATCGGGTGACGGCGAACGAGGACGAGCTGAATGAGCGGATTCCGTTGAGCATTGCGCATTGGCATCAGCACATCAATTTCTGCAAGGCGCCGGCTGGGCATGGTGCCGAGTATTTTGGGCACGATGCGAAGTTTGGGTTGGTGGGGTCGATCCATACGAAGGAAGATTGCGAGGCGGCGGGCGGAACGTTTTTGCCGCATGTATTTGGATGGATGGTGCATGTGTATCCGTATGAGACGGACCCGGCGAAGGTGTGGTCGACGGGCGATGACGATGCGGGGCACGACAATATGGACCATGCGGCGATGCCGGGGATGGAGATGAAGTAGAAGAGAGGCAGCGGGATGCTATTTGTATTTGGACATGCAATTGTGAGGGTTAACACACTTCCATAGGAATTCGAGCCGATTGCTTGCACGGCGACGCGGGGGATGAAGTAAGCTACCCCCATGTTCAGCATCAATAAAGGTTCGATCCGTCTTTTTCGCTTGGCCGGCGTGGACGTGTTTCTGCATTGGTCGTGGTTTCTAATTGCGCTGTATGAAATCGGGGCCCACGACGGCCGGTACTCTTCTGTTTCATGGAGCATTGCGGAGTATCTGGCTCTGTTTCTGATTGTGCTGACGCACGAGTTTGGCCATGCCATGGCGTGCAGGCAGGTGGGCGGCACGGCAAACCGGATCATGCTGTGGCCGTTGGGCGGCGTGGCATACGTGGACCCACCGCAACGGGCCGGAGCCATGCTTTGGAGCATTGCGGCAGGACCGCTGGTGAATGTGGCGCTGTTTCCGGTTCTCTATGTAGCGCTGCTGGGGGGCAGGTCACTGGGATGGCGGAACACCATGCCGGACGCTTACATGTTGATTAAGTCAATTCTGATCATCGACGTGGCTTTGCTGATCTTCAACATGATGCCGATTTATCCCCTGGATGGCGGCAAGATTCTGCGTTCGCTGTTGTGGTTTCCGCTGGGCCGCGCCAAGAGCCTGATGGTTTCTGTGGTGATCGGCATGATAGGGATCGTAGGATTTTTCGCCATTTCGGCGTTGAGGTTTTCCGGCTGGGGAATCATTCTTTCCCTTTATATGCTGGTGAGCTGCTGGAGCGGACTGCAACAGGCGCGGTTGCTGCTGAAGCGGGAGAAGATGCCGCGGCGCTCGGGATTTGCGTGTCCTAGCTGCAAGGTTGCGCCGCCGCTGGGAGCGTTATGGAAGTGCGGGAAGTGTGAACAGACTTTCGACACTTTTGCAACTGGTGCGGCGTGCCCGAATTGTGCAGCGCAGTATCCCACGACCACATGCGGGGACTGCGCGAGACAATCTCCAATGAGCGAATGGAGCGTCGCTTCCGCGCCCAGCTACGGCGTGGTAAACGGCGGCGTACCGGTGCGATAGCTCTTTCGTCGCTGTATCCTGATTGCGGTCTGTTTTGCGATTGAATCTGGATGAGTCAGGATGGGTACAGGTGATGGCTTGGGCGATTCGTGGGCGGCGGTACGTAGTGGGTGGGAGCGTGGTGCTTCTGGTTGCCGTCGCCGCCGGGGCGGTTCTGCACACTGGAATCCATGCGAATCGTGCGGCAGTGCCGGTGGTTCCTTATCCACATGAGCTGGCCCAGGTGAGTTTTGCCGTCGCGGGAGATGTGATTCCGCATGAGCCGGTGCGTGCGGCTGCTGGCGCGGCTGCTGCGGCTGGCGATGCTACCAACACTCAAGGGTGGGGCGCGCTGTTCAGCGATGTGAGCGACGTGTTTGAGAAGGCGGACTTCGGGTTTGTAAACATGGAGACGCCGGTTGCGCCCGCACATTCGAAGGGGTCGAAGCCTTTCATGTTTGACGCGCCGGTGGCGCTGATTGATGGGCTGAAGGCGAATGGGATCAAGATTGTTTCGTTTGCGAACAACCACGTGATGGACCAGGGGTGGGCGGGATTCACCGAGACGCGGGAGCATTTGCGTGAGGAAGGAATGCCGTTTGCCGGAAGCGGCGACACGGCGGCGGATACATTTCAGCCGGTGATTACGGAAGCCAACGGCATCAAGGTGGGCTGGCTGGGGATGACGCGATGGCTGAATGGGAATCGCAACCCGGAGAAGGATGATCAGCCGCATGTGAACTTCTTTCCATATCCCGGCGAGAGCGGCGGTGCGACGGGCGCGGATGAGGCGCAGGTTCTGGATGCGGTGAAGGCGGCGAAGGCGAAGTGCGATTTGCTGGTGGTTTCAATTCACTGGGGGATTGAATACGCGCCTGCGCCGAGGCCGGAAGACGTGGAGATGGCGCACAAGATGCTCGAAGCCGGAGCGAGTGTTGTGGTGGGGCATCATCCGCATGTGCTGCAGCCGGTGGAGACGTACAAGACTCTGGATGGGCGGAACACGGTGATTTTTTATTCGCTGGGCAATTTTCTGTCGAACCAGTCGCGAAGCTATGTTGATGGATTGATGCCGGACAAGGATGGGGACCCGCGAGACGAGATGATCGGGTTATTCTCCGCGGTGCGCAAGGACTATGGGCCGGCTGGGGTTCGAGTGGAACTGGGACGGGTGGGGATACTGCCGGTTTGGGAAGAGAATAACCGGAACGAGATTGCGAGCGGCAAGGCGAAGACGGCGGTGATTCGGCCGATTCTGATTGACCGCGAGATTCCGAAGTTGCAGGTGCGTCTTGATGAGTTGACGAAGCTTGGCGCGGTGGCGGATGCGAGTGGGACGGCGGCAGGTCTGACGGCGGAGCAGAAGAAGGAATTTATTGACGTGACTGGGCGGCTGAAACTGCTGACGGACCGGCGGGGGCAGATTCTGGCACGGACTGGGGATGAGTATGTGACCGATCCGCCCAAGGTTCCTGCCAAGCCCTGATCCTCTTATTGGAGACGGGTATAACGCAGGAGATGAGCGTTCCATGGTTCAAGATACAAAGCGCGCTACGGGCAGAATCAATATCACCAAGATCGAGCAGGCTCCCTATGACGAGACAGGTGGGCCGAATATTTTGGAGATACAGGCGACGGAGGAGTTCATTGGCGATTTGACAGGCGTTGGCACGGTGCGCTTCCTCTTTGTATCGCGAGCCGATGGAAGCGCAAGTTTTGCCGGCATTGAGAGATTCAGGGGAAGGATGGACGGCCGGGAGGGGACTTTTATTCTGCAAAACTCGGGCACGCTTGAGAACGGCGAAGTGAACGGGAGCTGGTTTGTGGTGCCAGGTTCGGGAACTGATGAGTTCGCCGGATTGCGGGGCGAGGGCGGGTTCCGAACGGAGATTGGGTTCTTTCTCGACTACTGGTTTGAATAATGCAGCTCAAAACCCGCTGGCTACTAGCCAGGATTCGGTCAGTTCGAAGGATGGCTTCTTCTCAGCTTGCATTTGCGCGTGGGCGAGCTTGACCAGTACATCGGCCTCGACGTTCACGGGAGAGCCGGGGTGGAGGGTGTGCAGGTTGGTGCGCCAATAGGTGAGCGGCAGGATTGCGATGGTGATGGTCTCGCCGTCGAATGCTGCGATGGTGAGGCTGATGCCTTCGATTGCGACTGAGCCCTTGTGGACCATCCAGGGGCGGACGCTGGTTGGGACGCGGACTTTGAGGGTCCAGTCGGTTGTGTGCTGGTCGAAGAGCGGACTGGACTCGGGGATTACTGGGTCGAGGGCGATAAGTGTGCCGCGATCGTCGACGTGGCCCTGGACGATGTGGCCACCGAGTGGGCTGCCGGCCGCGGTGGGCAATTCCAGATTGACTTTTGCGCCGGGGGCAAGGGCGCCGAGTGAGGTACGGTCGAGTGTCTCCTGGGCGAGATCGGCGTGGAAGTAGGTTGGGTCGACGTCGAGAGCGGTGAGGCAGACGCCGGAGACGGCGAGGGAATCGCCTTCGCGGAGGCGCGCGGCGAGGCCTGGAGCTTCAATTGTGATGCGGCGGACGCCGCCCGTTTCCTTCAGGCTGACCAGCGTGCCGGTTTGCTCGATGATGCCGGTGAACATAAGAACAGTTTACAGGGGTCAGGTGTCAGGGGCTATGCGGCAGATGCTCCCTCAGATTGCGCGCATCCGGTTGTTGCGCGGGTTTTCTTCCACCTCTGCCAGCCCGAGGCTTTTGAGCACCATGGGAACATACATGCCAAATCGCCCGCGAAGGCCTTTTTTCAGGCCGTACCATCCGCCAACCGGATTGGCGGGGGAGCGGGCCCATGCCTCGACCGTTCCATCCGCGGCAGGCTTTTGCTCGTCTGCGCTGCCCAAGGGCATCCAGTCTCCATGAGCCTTCAACATGGCATGTAAGTCATCGATGCATCGGAGGTGATAGCGCAGTTGCGTCGATCCTACCTGACAAACTAGAGCGGGGGGACTTGCTGTCTCATCTTTGTATGCCTGGAACTGGGAAGTCCCGGGTGGCGTCTTCAATTCCCACGGATTCTCTTTGGAGCCTGCCTGCTTTGTCATACAACCTCCAGATGCTCCTCGGCGGCACGTTTGCGAAGAGTCTCATCGATGAGACCATCTGAACCCGGCTTGCGAAGCCTGTCAACGAACTTGAAGGTGCGTTATTTGTTTTGTGATGCAGGCGGCAAGTTCTGGCCCCAGTTGAGCAGGCTTGTGAAGGTAGGCATGAGCCCATCGCCCAGCTTCGTGGGCATGTAGTGCGCAATCTTACGCACTCCGACTTCACGGAAGAGAATGCCAGATTCTACCAACTCCCGCAGATTTCGTGTCAGTTCCTTCGGGCTGATTCCCGTGGTGGTGGAGAGAAGTTCGTTGTATCTTTGCGGGCCGTTCAACAGGATTGACCGCAAGACTAGTAACTTCCATTTGCCGCCGATGATCTTGATTGCAGTTTCTACCGGGCATGGCTGTGTCGTTTGCATCATGGACTGTCCTTAGGAGGCTCTTGTGCCGGCCTCTGCAGGCCAGGGGTCTTTGAGGAGTGAGCAGAGGCCCAGGTCGTTGGCGTAGCGTTCTACTTCTACTTCGCCGATGCGGACGGGGTGGACCATCCCGCGGAAGGCGGGGACGGCGTCGGAGCCCATGATTTGCGGGGAAACGAAGAGATGGACGCGGTCGACGAGGCCGGCGGCGAGGAGAGCTGTGTTGAGGCGCGTGCCGGTTTCGGTCAGGAGGGTGAGGATGCCTTCTTCGCCTAGCCTGTCGAGGACTTTGGCGAGGGGGACGCGGCCTTGTTCGGCGGGGAGAACTTCTATGCGGACACCGCGTTGCTGGAGTTGCTGGATGCGGGTTTGGTCGTTGGAGACGGTGAAGATTACGAGATCGTTTTGTGCGCTGGCGACCATCTTGCAGTCGAGGGGCATGCGGAGGGCGGAATCGAGGACGACGCGAAGGAGCGGTCGGCGCCGGCGGAGGCCGCTGCGGTCGGTGAGCATGGGGTCGTCGGCGAGGACGGTGTCGACGCCAGTGAGAGCGGCATCTGCCTGCCAACGAAGGGGTTGGACGGCGGCGCGGGCTTCTTCGCAGGTGATCCAGAAGGGCTCTCTGAGATGGTGCTGGCCGACGGGCGGGGCGATGCGGCCGTCGAGGGTCATGGCAACTTTCATGAGGACGAGCGGGCGGCGGTGCTGGCTCCAGCGAGCGAAGCCCTCGTTGAGGCGACGGGCTTCCGGCTGACAGACGCCGAGGGTAACTTCAATGCCTGCCGCACTTAGCTTGTCCATGCCGTGGCCGGCGACGGAGGGATTGGGATCGATGGTGGCGGCAACTACGCGGTGCAGGCCGGCGGCGATTAGCGCATCGGTGCAGGGGGGGGTGCGGCCGGTGTGGTTGCAGGGCTCGAGGGTGACATAGGCGGTGCCGCCTTTAAGTCGTTCACCTGCATGTTGATAGGCGACTTTGAGGGCGGCGACTTCGGCGTGATCAACCAGATCGTATTCGTGCCAGCCTTCGCCGGCTACCTGGCCGGCGCGATCGAGGATAACGCAGCCTACGGCGGGGTTGGGCGAGGTGACCGCTATGCCGCGGCGGGCTAGTTCGAGAGCCCGGTGCATCCAGTAGCCGTCTTGGTCTAAAGTATTCATTCTATTCGAGTAGTGAGTCTACAAAATCGGTGGGGGAGAATTCCAGCAGGTCGGACATTTGTTCGCCTACACCGGCGAAGCGGACGGGGAGGTTGAGTTCGCGGGCGATGGCTACGGCGATTCCACCCTTGGCGGTGCCGTCTAGCTTGGTGAGGATGATTCCCGTAACTCCTGCAGATTGAGTGAATAAGCGGGCTTGCTGGAGGCCGTTCTGGCCGGTGGTGGCATCCATGACGAGGAGGACTTCGTGGGGTGCGCCGGGGATGAGCTTGTTGGCGGTGCGGCGCATCTTTTCGAGCTCGTCCATGAGGCCGGTTTTGGTGTGGAGGCGGCCAGCGGTATCCACGATTAACTCATTGATTTGGCGGGCTTTGGATGCCGAGGCGGCGTCGTAGAGGACGGCGGCGGGGTCGCCTCCCTGGCGGGTCTTGATGATTTCGACGCCGGAGCGCTTGGCCCAGACTTCCAATTGCTCGATTGCTGCGGCACGGAAGGTGTCTGCGGCGCAGAGGAGAACTGTTTTGTTTTGAGCACGATACCAGGCGGCGAGCTTGCCGGCGGAGGTGGTTTTGCCGGTACCGTTGACGCCGACCAGGAAGGTGACTTTGGGAGGCGTCGCGGGGGTGGTGACGGGGATTTGCGGAGCCTTCAGGATGGCGACCAATTGTTCCTTGAGGAGGGTGCGGAGCTCGTCGCCGCCTTCGATGGCTTTGCGGGTGGCGCGGTCGCGGAGGGCGTCCAGGATATCGGTGGTGGTCTGGACGCCGATGTCGGAGCTAAGTAGTGCGGATTCAAGGTCTTCGAGGGTGGACTCGTCGACGGTGCGGGTGAGGGCGACGATGCCTTCGATCTTGGTGGAAAGCGACTCCCGGGTGCGGGAGACGGCCTGCTTCATGCGGCTGAAGAAGCCGGATTTGGGCTCTTCGTCGTCGTCCGTTTGCTTCGGTTTGTCGGGGTCGTCGTAGCCGCTGAAGAGCGTGATCATAGAGTGGTCCAGATTTGAGTTTAGAACAGTGGACGGTGAACGGCGGACGGTGGACGGTTTTGCGGGTACAAAGGTTCAATCGGAGGGTTGCGCTACATAGCTGAAAAGGCTGCTCAATTGGTTACAGAACATGCGAAATGACTGAACGTGTGGTTGCGACTCGGCGCGACACGTACCGTGCGGGCAGCCTTTCGGATGTGTTTCGGTGACAGGGAATTTGTCAGAACGAGAGAAAGGGTTGTTCACAATTTGTCATTTTTTTGTAAGATGCGGTGATTTGGCATGATTTATCAGCGTAAGTTATTGATAATGAATTATTTATTTCGATTTTATTTCCTGTGCGGTTGCGCGTCGAAGTGGGCATTCACGGCGACGTTCCGCCGGCTGTGAGGAGACCCTCCGTTGGCGCAGAAATTGTCCTTCTTTCGCCCGCTGAAGCGGGCTGAGGATGTCTTGGATTCCCGCAACCCCAGTCTCGCGACTGGGGCGACCGTATGACGCCCGCCTACGCGGGCTGAAGGCGATTCGATGCCTTTCATTCTCAGGCTTCGCCGAACCGTTTCGTAACAGCCTGCTCGGGGACGCCTTTGCCAGCTACGCGCTATTGGACTGTGAGGTTGACGGTGGTGGTCGCTGTTATTGCGCCCTGGGTGCCAGTTATGGTGATTACGTAGGCTCCGGGGGTTGTTCCGGGGTTGGGGGGTGGCGTTGTGCCGCCTCCACCGCCACCGCCGCCACCGCCGCAACTGATTATGCCTCCGATTGCGAATGCAATGAACAGGAGCATGCCCAGCAGGGTGCGCCAGCGGCGGCGCCGGGCGGGGATTCCGAAGAGCAGGAGGCAGGCCAACGCTGCGCCGCCCTGGTACAAGCGGATGCCGGGAAGAGCGGGACGGGTGAGGCTGGCGGTGCTGGGGGCCGTGGTGGTGATGGTAAGCGTGGCTGTTCCGGCGGTGGTTCCAGTGATGGAAACAGGGCTGGTTGAGCCGAAGCTGAGGGTGGGCAGATCCTGCGCGCCCGATGGGCTGGTGGTGACGGTGGCGGTCAGGGCGACGCTGCCGGTGAAGCCGTTGCTGGGGGTGACGGTGATGGTTGATGTGTTGCCGGTGGCGGCTCCGGGAGCGAGGGCCACGGCCGCGCTAGTGAGAGTGAGGCCGGGTGGAAGCGCTGCGGTAACTGTGAGTTCCTCGCCGATAGAGTTGGGGTTATAGTTAGGATCGCCACTGTAAGAGGCGAGCACGGTCTCATACCCAATTGCGAGCGAATTAGCCGGAACTGTGAAGCTTGCGGATCCGGCGGTCAATTGCGTTGCCGGCGAAGTGTAGGTTCCGCCTGAGACGGTGACTGTGCCGGTTGGCGCCGCCACTCCCGTGTAGCCTCCGACAGTGACGGTGAAGCTCAAAGGCTGATTGACAGCAATGCTCAGGGGAAGTGGAACAGTTAGAGTGGACCTTGCGAAGAGGTCTACGTTCACCGTTCCGGTTCCGGCGGTGTAGTTGTTGTCTCCTATGTAGGTTACGGCGAACGTGTTCACGCCGCCGATTGGGTCGTCTTGTACCAAGAAGGTCTTGGACCCGTTGGTCAGGTTTCCTGCGAGCGAGAAACTTGCAGTGGCGATCTGTACCACGCCGGTTGGTACTGGGTCTCCGTTGGGTCCGCTCACGTTGACCGTGATGGAGAAGGGGGCATTGACGGTGGTGGTGGGCGCGGTGGCGGTGACCGTGGGCTTGATCGTACCAGCGGGAGTCACTGTGACGGTTGTGCCGCCCGCCCCTGCCCCGTAATAGGAATCACCGCTGTAATCTGCCTCGACCTGGTCGGTTCCGATGGGCAACGCGCCCGCAGGTATGGTGACGGTAGCCGAACCATTGACTAGATTAGCGGATGCCAGTGTGGTTCCAAAGTAGGAGAGCGTGATTGATCCTGTTGGAACCGGAACACCAGTGACCATACTCACGGCTATGGTCAACTGCAACGGCTTGTTAGAGGGGACGGTCGGCGAGGGGGGAGTGAATGTGATGGTAGAGGCGGCTGGCTGGATGGCGATGACTGTTGCAGGGGATGTTCAGCCTGCGTAGTTGCCGTCGCCAGCGTAGACGGCGGTGATGGAATCGGTGCCGACCGGAAGAGCAGTGGTGGTGAAACTGGCTGAACCCGCCGCAGGGCCGGATGTAGTTGCGGCGGTGCCGACGAGTTGGACGGTTCCAAGGGCTGTTGAACCGTTCTTGAAAGTTACGTTGCCGGTAGGGGCCACTCCTGCGCTGTTGACCGTGAGCGTAGTGGCAAAAGTGATGGAGGTACCAACAGGCACAGAACCGGCATAGCCCCCATCGCTTAGCGAACTCAGCGTGGTTATGGCCGGGTTGACCGAGAACGGGATCGCGGAACTGGTGCTGGCCTTGAAGCTTGCATCGCCGGGGAAGGCGGCAGTGAGGCTGTCGTTTCCGCCGGGGACCACCACGGTTTGCAGTTCTGCGATGCCGTCGCTGGCGAGAGGTGCTGTGCCGAGGGTGGTGGTGCCCGTTTTAAAGGTGACGGTGCCGGTGGCAGCGCCGTTGGGGTTGGCGGCGGAGGAACTGTTGCCGTAGGGCTGCGCATCGATCAAATAGATGAAACCGTAATAGGGAATGGAGACTTGATTGAAGGTTGCGGGGTCGTAGATTCCGGCGACTGTGAGACTGGTTGTGCTGCTCTCGGCGGCGACGGTAACGGGGATGGAGTTGGAGTCGCTCTGACCAAATGTGCTGCTGCCGCCGTAGTGAGCGGAGACGTTGTAGGAACCGCCGGGAAGGGCAGTGGTGGTGCCGGTAGCTGATCCGCTGGCCAGTGTAAAGCCGGCGAAGCCTTCGCTGTTGGGGTTGTTTGCGGGACTGAGGCTGTCAACGAGCGCGATGGTACCGGCGGGCGTTCCGCCGGTGCTGGTGACGCTATCTGCGACGGTGACACTTTGGCCGTGGGTGATGTTGAGGGCGGCAGTTCCACCGTTGAGTTGAAGTGAGGAAGTGGTCGCGGTGAAGGTAACACTCGACCAGCTGGTCAGCATCTGGGCGGCGTCCACACTGCCGAGTCCGCTGGCCAGGTCGTATCCGGTGGCGGCGTTGTAGCCAGTGAGGAAGGAGAACCCGGCGGCATTGATGCTGCAATTGGGGCTGCCGATCTGGCAGTTGACGGAGTTGTCGCCTGTGGCTACGTCGTGGAAGACGGTGGAGTAGTTGGATTTCGCGAGCTGGTAGAGGGCGTAGTCGGCCTGGCCGAGGCGCGCGCCGGTCTTCTGTTTGAGGAGCGCGAGCATGCCGGCGAAGGCTGGAGCCGAAGCGGAAGTGCCACCGACGCCGGTGAGATTGAAGTTGTTGCCGGTGGTGGGAGCGGCGCAATCGGTGAGGGGGTTTCCGTTGGAGTCTTGATCCATATCGGTGCAGAGTCCCCAGAGAGCGCCGTAGAACCCGTTTGCGGCGAGGAAGGAGACGTCGGGCAGGTTACGGCCGGTACTTGTCGCAAACGTTGATTGCCATGAGGGGACGGGGTACACCGTGCTGATGCCGCCGCCGCCTCCGACGATGTTGTCGTATTGCGCAGAGCCAAAGAAGAAGGAGAGGGGTTTGTTGCCGGCGACGTTGGTGTTGATTCCGGTGGAGTTGTTCCACGGCTCTTCTGGGATGTATGCGAGCGCGCTGCGGTGGTTGGGGAGGGTGTTGGTGAGGTCGACGTACTGGGTGAAGCTGGAGGGGAATTTGCTGTAGAGGACGTCGAAGTCCGTTCCGCCGACAGCGATGTTGTAAGGCGTGGAGCCGAGGCCATTGACGGCGAGACCCTGATTGGCGACGTACTCGGAATTGGGGTCGTCGCACCCGGCGGAGCCGCTGTCTCCGGTGGAGACGGTGACGGAGATGCCTTGCGCGGCAGCCTGCTGCCAGAGGTTCTGAATGTACTGGTTGCCGGAGGTTCCCTGTATGGCTTCGCAACCGCCGAAGCTGACGTTGAGGATGTCGGCCTGGTTGTCGTCGAGCGCGCGCTGGATGGCGAGGAAGAGACCGGCGTTGAGCGAGGTGTCGGCTGCGGTATAGAGGATGACGTTTGCGCCGGGAGCGATGCCTCCGGAGACTTCGGTGTCGAGGTAGGCTTCGATGGCGTCGCCGTTTTCTCCGGGGTCTGTGCCATCGACTACAACGGTGAGGGGATTGGCGACAACGCCGAAGGTGGAGCGATAGTTGGCTATCTGGGTGATGTTGACGTTGGAGTCACCGGCGATGCCGATGGTGACGCCGGTGCCGTTATAGGTTGTGGCAGGAGGCGTGGCGTTGAGAGTGGTGGGTGTGTCGTAGATGGTGGCCGCGTCGGCCGGGCCGAGGAAGATGGTATAGCCGTTGGTGGTGTCACCGATGGTGTAGCTGGGAGTGATGGTGTGGGTGGCGGCGTTGTAGAAGCCGCTGGGGCCGCGGATGAAGTGCGCTTTGGGGCGGAAGCTGTTGAGGGAGGCAAGGCCGGCGACTACGGGCGAGAGGGCGGCGGGGATTTGCGGGTCAATGGAATTGGACAACTGGCTGACGCCGTTGATGAGGTAGCTGTGGATGCTGGTGTGGAAGGCGCTTTGCAACTGGCCGACGGTGCCGGAGAACTCGATGGCGGTGCGGCCGCGGGAGACTTTGTTGACGGTGAACCCGCGGGTTGTGAGCCAGGTTTGGACGGCCTGGAGGTCTGCGTCGCTGACACCGAATCGTGCGCCGAATTCGTCTGGGGTGAGGAATTTGCGGTAGGCGGGCGAGTCGGCGTTTTGCACGGACTGGAGGTAGGTTTGGAGGTCGGCTTCCTGCTGGGTGCTGCGGGTGAGGACGAGCAGCATGCGGGGAGCGGGCAGGGAGGCGGGCGCGGGGCCCTGGTCGAATTTGGACTGGGCGAGGGGAGGGGTGTTGCCGCGGAGGGTGATGAGCGAAGACTCGTCGACGATGTGGGTGATGCGGGGCGGTTGGGACGAATCTTTAAGAGCCTGTGCAGACGCGGGGACGGCCACTGACGCTGTGAACGCGAGAAGAATTGCGGGAGTAACAAGGGAATAAAGTCGCAGGGCAGATGTTCTCATAGGGCCATCCTTTAAATGGCCGCGTGTTCAGCCATTGGGAAGTTGGGAGTAATAAGAGTTCGAGATGTGGAGTTCGCAAGGAGTCTAGCATATGGGATTCTGGCTTGACGGGGGCATTTTTGGCGGCGGGTGTCTTCGCGGCGAGGGGTGGGATATAGTGCGGGGAAGAGGTCTTTGGATGGTTTCGCTTTGGACGGTGTTTGGTGTGCGGCGGATGGTTGCGGGAGCGGCTTGTTGTTGCTTGCTGGCGGCGGGGTCAGGACTGAGGGCTGAAGCGCAGCAGTGCATGGCGATGGGGAGCATGCAGTCGATGGGGGATATGCAGCCGATTCCTGCGCCGGAGCAGTTGCCGGTGCCGGTGAAGATGACGGGGATTGGGAACAGCCATATCGCGATCAAGGCGAATGCGGAGGCGCAGGCATGGTTTGACCAGGGGCTGAGTTTGCTGCATGACTTTTGGGATTATGAGTCGGCGAAGGCGTTTGAGCAGGCTGTCCGCGTGGATCCGAACTGCGCGATGTGTTATTGGGGGCTGGCGCAGGCTTTGGAGATGCGCGGAGACGAGGCGGCGGGCGTTTATGGCAAGAAAGCAATGGCGCGTGCTGTGGAATTGAAGGGGCATGCGGGCGCGGAGGGCAAGCTTTATATTGAGGCGGCGGTGGTGAGATCGGAAGAGAAGGGCGGAGACCGCGCGAAAAAGATTGCGATTTTGCGGACGCTGGTGAAGAAGAATCCCAAGGATATTGAGGCGCGAATTTTTCTGGCGGGGGCGTTGGGGGAGGGGTTCGACGACCAGGGCGAACCGAAGGCGGGGACGAAGGAGAAGATTGCGATTTTGGAGAGCGTGATTCGCGATGCGCCGAATGATAGCGCGGCGCACCATTATTGGATTCATGCGCAGGAGCCGGGGAATCATCCTGAGAATGCCTTGAAGAGCGCGGCGTTGCTGGCGAGTCTGGCGCCGAACTCGGGACACATGGTGCACATGCCGGGACATATTTTCTATCGGACGGGGAATTATGCGGAGGCGGAGAAGTGGTTTGCCGCATCGACAGAAGCGGATGAGCGGTACATGCGCGAGCAGCATGTTGGGCCTGACGACGATTGGAATTATGTGCACAACATGATGTATGGGATTGCGAACCTGATGGAGGAAGGCAAGCTGACGGAGGCGAATGCGTTGAGCGATCACCTGAGCGCGGCGCGGGGGAAGCTGTCGGCTACTTTGTATATCTGGTCGGCGCGGGACCAGATGGCGCGGATTAGTTTGCGGCTGCCGGTTGCGCTGCGGGTAGGGGACTGGGACGCGGCGCTGACGATGCTGGGGCAGGCGAATCTTGGCGAGGGTGCGAAGACGGAGAACCTGCGGTTTCTGGCGGCGGAGCTGAGTGACTATGCGCGGGGGATGAAGGCGCTGGATGCGGGGGATGTGGAGGCGGCACAGACGGAAAGCGCGGCCATGGATGCGGGGTTGTGGCGGAGCGAGAAAGATGCTGCGGGGAAAGACAAGGCGGGGAAGGATGCGGATGCGGCGAAGAGCAACGACAAGAAAGATGACGCTAAAAAAGACGATGCGAAGAAGGATGATGCGCCGATGACGCCGGTGATGCCGGATGCGAGCGCGGAGCCGCTGATGAAGTGTTTGAGTATTGCGTCGCTGGAACTGCGGGCGGGCGTGCTGGTGGGGCAGGGCAAGCTGGATGCGGCTAAGAAGCTGTATGCGACGGCGACGGAGGAAGACAAGAAGGCTGGGTATCATGAGCCTCCGTTTTATTTTAGGCCGGTGGGAGAGAACGAGGCGGCGGCGCTTATTCGAGCGAAGGATTATGCGGGGGCGAAGGCGGCGTATGAGGAGGCGCTGAAGGATCGACCGAACTCAGGATTTGGATTGTATGGGCTGGCGCGGGTTGCGGAGTTGCAGGGCGATGCGGCTGGAGCGAAGACCGGGTATGCGGCGTTTTTGAAGGAGTGGACTACGGCGGATGCGGGGTTGCCGGAGTTGGCGCATGCGCGGAGTGTGGTGGGGGAAAGCGCTAACGGGACGCGGTGAAGATGAAGAAGAGCATAAAGAGCTATAGATAGGTGGAGCTATCCCACCTTAACCGCGATGGAGCCGCGGCGAAGGTGGGGCACCCTCTTCTATTTTGGTACAAGGATGACAGGTATATGTTGGTTGAGGTGAATGACAGATATGGTTCAGTTCAGTTGAGACGATGAGGAGGCCGTGATGAGCAGAGTGCGGGTGCTGGTGGGGACGAAGAAGGGCGCGTTCATTCTTAACTCGGATGGGACGCGGAAGGATTGGAAGGTAAACGGGCCGTTCTTTGCGGGTTGGGAGATTTATCACGTGAAGGGGTCGCCTGTTGACCCGAATCGGATTTATGCGTCGCAGTCGAGTTCGTGGTCGGGGCAGGTGATGCAGCGGTCGGATGATGGCGGAGCAACGTGGGCGGCGGTGGGCAACAAGTTCGCGTATGAGGGTGTGCCCGGGACGCATCAGTGGTACGACGGGACGCCGCATCCCTGGGAGTTCAAGCGGGTGTGGCATCTGGAGCCAAGCCTGACGGATGCGGATACGGTGTATGCGGGCGTGGAGGATGCTGCGCTGTTCAAGTCGACTGATGGCGGCGCGAATTGGGAGGAGATGGCGGGGCTGCGTGGATATGGGGCGGGGCAAGACACGCATGCGCCGGCCTGGCAGCCTGGAGCAGGCGGGATGTGTTTGCACACGATCATTCTGGACCCGAGCAATGCGGAGCGGATGTATATCGCGATCTCAGCGGCGGGGGCTTTCCGGACGGACGACGGCGGGAAGAACTGGAAGCCGATCAACAAGGGACTGGTGTCTCCATTCATGCCGGATCCGAAGGCGGAGGTGGGGCACTGCGTTCACCACTTGGCTATGCATGGATCACGGCCGGAGGTGCTGTTTATGCAAAAGCACTGGGACGTTATGCGAAGCGACGACGCGGGTGATAGCTGGCACGAAGTAAGCGGGAATCTGCCGACGGATTTTGGGTTTGCGATTGACGTGCACGCGCATGAGCCGGAGACGATTTATGTTGCGCCGATCAAGAGCGACTCTGAGCATTTTCCGCTGGATGGAAAGCTGCAGGTGTGGCGGAGCAAGACGGGCGGCAACGAGTGGGAGGCGCTGACGAAGGGGCTGCCTCAACAGGACTGCTATGTCAACGTGCTGCGGGACGCGATGGCGGTGGACAAGCTGGATACATGCGGAGTGTATTTCGGAACGACGGGCGGGCAGGTGTACGCGTCAGCAGATGCGGGGGAGAACTGGGCGCCGATTGTGCGGGATTTGCCGGCGGTGCTGTCGGTGGAAGTACAGACGCTGTAAAGCAGTGGTTAGTGATTAGTGGTTAGTGAATAGCGGTTGGTGGTCCTTCAATTGAGATAGGGGACTGCGAACGGGGGCAGGCATGATTCGTGTGGTTTTGCCGCAGCATTTGCGGACGCTGGCCGGTTTGGACGCGGAGGTTTCGCTGGACGTGGATGCGCCGGTGACGGCGGGGCGCGTGCTGGATGCGCTGGAGGCGCGGCATCCGATGCTGAAGGGAACGATCCGTGAGTATGGGACGGGACAGAGACGGGCGTATATGAGGTTCTTCGCTTGCGAAGAGGATTGGTCGCATGCGGGGATGGATGCGGAGTTGCCGGCTGCGGTGGCGGAGGGGAAAGAGCCGCTGCTGATTGTTGGGGCGATTGCGGGTGGGTGAGGTATGGATATGATTACAGATATTTTTGAAACGCCATAAGAAGCTATAGATAGGTGAGGCTATCCCACGTTAACCAATTCGCAAAAGCGCGAATTGGCGAACGTGGGGCACCCGCCTTTGTCCCAATGCATTTCGCGCGGCGGGGGTGAGGTTATGCGGCCTGAACGGCAACACTGGAGGTCTGGGGGCGGATGAGCTCATCGAATACAGCGCGGTACTTGATCATCGCGGTGCGGAGCTCTTCCGTAGTGGCTTCGGCGTTGCCGGTGCGGACGGCAATGCCATTGGCCAGGCGATAGTTTTCCATGACGACCGGATAGGTGACAGAGACATCGGCTGCGCGCTGATCAAACCCGTTCTGGGGATAACCACGGGCGAGAAGGAGGGAGTTGATGAGGTCGTCGGCTTCAGTGACGGCCGTCTTGGGGTGATCTACGAAGCGGGACTGGACGCCGGCCCAATCGGCGATGAAGCGCTCGCTCTCCGCGGGGCCGAGTTCGCGGATCTTCATGGCTTCGACGCGGGATTCGCGGTCGGCCAGTTTTGCTTCAGCCTTTTGTGAGGAGCCGTGTGTAATTACGGCGCGATCGTATTCCGATCCGAAACGAGTCTTGAAGCCCGCGGTCCTGGTGTTGCGATGACGTTTGTAGAGGATCAGAACGATGAAGAGGATGACGGCGAGGCCGGCAGCGGCGAGCATGATCTGGGTATTCGTGAAGGGCAAATTCATTGCGATTCTCCTATGCGGGAAAGCCCGCAATGGTAACGAGCGGATGGTGAAGGCTTCCTGGGGAAGGGCCTATGAAAACCATCATGGGCGTCACGACGCAGGCATGATGGCTTGTTTTGCTCGCGGAGGGGAGAAAGATGGAAGAAGACAGTTCAGAGTTCGCAGTTAGAGCCTGCCGCTTCCATCCTCATTGACTCGATAAAAAGTGAAAACCCCGCTTTCGGCGGGGTTTGTGGAATGAAACGGCTGTCGAGTATTGGCGGCCAGGTTTTGGCCGGGCTCGACTTATTCGACTTTGTGGGTGGACGTGCCGCCGATTTTTACTCGCGGTGCGCTCATGTCGACGGTGCGGAGACGCAGCGTCGCGAATTGAGAGCGGTGATCGGGCACGGCATGTTCTTCACGGAAAGTCTTCGACGGAAGAAATTCGTACTCGAAGTGATAGCAGAAGTAATTGCGGAACTCGGCAGCTCGTTTGCGGCGCTTTTCAAAGTAGCGACTGACGGCGAGAACCAGGCCGAGGATGACGACGAAACCGCCGAAGAGGAGCAGGTAATTTGCAAGGTAGAGCATTGCGATCTCCTTTGTTTGTATGTCCGCAGCGGCCGAAAACCCTTGCGGTGCGCAGAAATGCGATCTTGCCCGAACAGGGGAAGCAGGCTGACAAAGACCCAATGACGTTTGAAAAGCACGGCCCTGAAGAGGGGGTGTTTTTCCGGAATTTAACGATAGGATGCGGACATTGATCTGCGGAGTTGCATAGAGCGACTCGCGGAGTTTTTCTGTAGTCGCGGGGAACCTGCGGTGGGGCAGGCGCTCGCGGCGGGCTGGCACTGGCTTGAAGCCGCCCGTTCATCGCACGGTGAAGCTGCGCGATGAACGGGGCACAGTACTCAGGAGAGCAGGGCGCTCTCAATTGTGGGAGGACAACGGGGATCCGGCGATCCCACTTATCACGATACGGCCGTGATGAATGGGGCATAGGCACATTGCATGTGCAGGGCTACCTTTATTCGTCTTTGCCGGGGCGGAGCATGAGGTGCTTAATCGCTTCGCGGGGGTCTTTGCCCTGGTTGAGGATGAGCTGCATTTGCTCGGTGATGGGCATTTCGATGTTGTGGCGGCGGGCGAGTCCGAGGGCGGCGCGGGTGGTGAAGACGCCTTCAGCGACCTTGCCGCCGAGGCTTTCAAGAACCTCAGGGAGGCTGTGGCCCTGACCGAGCGCCTGACCGACTGTCCGGTTGCGGGAGAGAGAGCCGGTGCAGGTGAGGACGAGATCGCCGACGCCGGAAAGGCCAGCAAGCGTTTCGCGGCGGCCTCCGCAGGCTACGGCGAGGCGGGTGATTTCCGCGATGCCGCGGGTGATGAGGGCGGCGGATGAGTTGTGGCCGAGGCCGACACCGGCGGCGACTCCGGCGGCGATGGCGATGACGTTTTTGAGGGCTCCGCCGAGTTCGACGCCAATGATGTCAGTGGAGGTGTATAGGCGGAGAGTCTCGGAGGAGAAGTCCTGCTGGATGCGGGTGGCGATGGCTGGGTCGGCGAAGGCGACGGTGACGGCGGTGGGCTGCGCCTGGGCTACTTCAAGGGCGAAGCTGGGGCCGCTGAAGGCGCCGATGGGAAGGACGAGGTCGTCGAACGTAAGCGGGGCCGGGGCGATGCCGGAAGAGCTGACCTGCGGTGCGTCGTCTTCGGTAAAGACTTCGAGGTTGGTGTCGTGATTGGGAGCTGCGGGGTTTGGAGCCGCCGGCGTATTGGAAGAAGCGGGAAGTGCTGTGGCTTCTTCCTCATCCTGCGGCGCGGATTGGGCGAGGCAGGCGGCGATGACCTGGGTCATGCGGAGGAAGGTGTTGTTCTCCACGCCCTTGGTGGCGCTGACGATGATTTGTCCATCGTGCAGGTAAGGGCGGATGCGGGCGATGGTGGGGCGGAGGAACTCCGACGGTATGACGGAAACGACGATTTCGGCGTCGGCGACGGAGGCGGCGTCGGCTGTGACGGCGATTTGCGACGGGAGGGGAAAGCCGGGAAGGAAGAGGATATTTTCTTTGGCGGCAATGATCTGGCGGGCTTCGTCCTCGCTGTGGGACCAGAGCGTGACATGATGGCCGCCGCGGCGGTGAAGCGAGAGGGCGATGGCTGTTCCCCATGCACCGCAACCAAGGACAACAATACGGCTCATGCGGGTCTTCTTTCTTGAGAACTTGATCCGAAACGGGATTCCTGGCCGGCGAGTAACCGGCGGATGTTCTGGTGGTGCTTGGCAAGGATGAGGAAGGCGACGGCGAACTGGACGGCGATGAAGAAGGGAGGTCGGTCCCCTTTGACGAGAAGCCACGCGAAGAAAGGGAAGCTGACGGCGCCGAGGATGGAGGCCAGAGATACGTAACGCGTGATGGCGAGGATGACCAAGAAGACGGTGATGGCTGCGATGGCTCCCCAGGGGGCGGCGACGAGGAAGACGCCGAAGCCGGTGGCTACTCCCTTGCCTCCGCGAAAACGGAGCCAGACGGGGAACATGTGGCCAAGGACAGCGAAGAGGGCGGCGAGGGATTGCATGTCGCGCAGGTTGGCTGAAGGGACGAGCATGGCGCCGACCAGGCCGCCGAGGTAGACGGCGGAGCTACCTTTGAGCACGTCAATGAAGAAGGTGGCCGCGCCCAGGCCTTTACCGCCGGCGCGTATGACGTTGGTCGCGCCGATGTTGCCGCTGCCTTTGGTGCGTATGTCCTCATGTCGAAAGAGGCGGACCAGCAGGTAGCCGGTGGGGATTGACCCGAACAGATAGGCGGCAACCGCGATCAGGATGATTGCAAAGAGCATGACGAGTCAGAGTTTACCATCAGCACCTACCGCTTGCGGCGGGGCAGGCCACCTGCGGTGGGGCAGGCGCTCGCGGGAGGCTCGCACGGGGTTGGTTGCTTCCCGCCCTCGCGCTCGACCACCCCGCGGACGAAGACCTGTCCGCGGGGACCCCGGTAAGGCGCGAGAACGGGGCACGGAGCTTCATGCATTCCATGGCGTTCGGTAGCTGGGCCAGCGCCTAGTCTGGCAGGCCCCGTTTGTGGGTTAATAAAGCTCGTCGGCGGAGGGGCCGTAGAGGGCGGGGACTTTCGCCTCTGTAAGGCGCAGGTAGATGGTGAGCTGGCCGCGGTGATGGGCGAGGTGGCTGAAGACTGCGTCGGAAATCATGATGTGGCGCGGCTGCTGCTGAACGATTCGACCGTTCATCTTGAATGCCCATGGAGTGGACAGGTGCTGGTCATTGGTGGCCGCGAGAGACCGGCGGGCACTTGCCAGGCCCGCATCGACGATGGAAAGTAACTCAGCTTTGGTGGACACGGCCCTGGTGCGAAAACCTTCGCTTGCCGGGTCGTCGATGTCGAGCTCATCGCGCTCGACCATGAGGGTGACCCAGCCGAGAATGCCGGCTACCAGGGCGGCGAGGTATCCGAGAGACATGGAGCGGTCATGGGGCTTGAAGTCGTTGTGTCCTTCAGGCAGGCGTTCGATTGCTTTGCGGACGAGGACGGCTTCGCGGTCGAGTTTGTCGAGGAAGAACTGGCAGAGAGAGAAGGACGGCGCGGTGGTGGCTTCACTGGGCTGGTTTTCGAGAGTGAGGGCTTCGGTCGGCATGGGGTAGACCTCCTTGGTTTGATTGGTCGCTGTTGTTCAACATTTTTAGAGTAAGAGGGCATATATGACATCTGCTGTCATAATTAATTTGAAAAGATTAAAAATGTTGGGCGGGAAGGTTGGGTGAGGCTGTGAAGGCGGATCGTCTGCTATCGGCGTTGATGCTTCTGCAGGCCAAGGGCCGGGTGACTGAGCGCGAGTTGGCGGAACGGCTGGAGGTTTCGCAGCGGACCGTGCATCGGGACATGGAGGCGTTGAGTGCGGCGCGGGTTCCGATTTCCGCGGTGCGCGGGGCGCAGGGCGGATGGGAGCTGGAAAAAGGGTGGCGGACGCAGGTTCCGGGTCTGGATGAAGCAGAGTTGCGTGCGCTGCTGATGGCGCAGCCTCGGGCGATTGGACATCCGCGGCTGATGGCGGCTGCGGAGAGCGCGCTGAACAAGCTGATGGCGTCGCTGCCAGGTCCGATGCGGGTACAGGCAGCGGCAATGCGCGAGCGGCTGCATATTGATCCGACGGGATGGAGCGGAACGGGCGAGGACCTGTCGATGCTGGGAGTTGTGCAGCAGGCCGTTGCGGAGGAGCGAAAGTTGGTGTTTGACTATACGCGTGCCGATGGGCAGAAGGCGCCGAGGACTGTGGATCCGCTGGGCCTGGTGGCCAAGGGGCTGAGCTGGTACCTGGTGGCGCGGGGGACGAATGGGATGCGCACGTACAGGGTTTCTCGAATGGAAGGGGTGACACAGCTGGCGAGCAAATTTGAGCGGCCGGCGCAGTTCGACCTGGCGGCTTATTGGAAGGAGTCGACGGCGCAGTTTGAAGGGCAGCGGGCACAATTTGCGGTGAATCTTCGCGTGGCGCCGGGATCGGAGAGAGCCCTGTCCATGTGGTGTACGCGATGGGCGGCGTTGGATGGAGGCGATGGGATTGGGGACGGTGCGGGGCAGGAAGGATGGATGACGGTGCGGGCGGAGTTTGAGAGCGAGGGGCATGCGCGATTTGTGGTGCTGGGCATGGGCTCGAGAGTGCGGGTGATGGAGACGGAGGGGTTGGCGCGGAGTGTGGCTGCGGAGATAGAGGCGGTTGTGGCAGGCCGCGGAATTGGATTGGCAGCGACGCTTGAACGAAGACCGAGTAAATAGGGTTGTGCGATCGGGCAAGATGGACGCATAGGGTGGGTCATTCATATTCTGCCCGGAGATATTCCAGTAGCTGATCATTGAGAACTGGCAACAGTAATTCCGGTAGGCGGAAGATAGTTGAGCGGTGAACCAGATGTGATGTTTTGCGGTGTTCCTGCCGATAACTCTTGAAGACGCCCATTTGAGCCGCCCCCTGAACCTGCATACCATGCATATTTCTGAGCAGCCCCGAGCGGGATGTCCGACGAGTGCGAAGGTTGGCGAAAGGGGTAAGCATGAAGTGCCTGATTGCAGAAGACGATGCCACGTGTCGAGCATTGCTGCAAAAGTTTCTATCGAAGTATGGAGAATGCGACATTGTTGTGGATGGCAGGGAAGCGGTTCTGGCGTTCACGAATGCGCGGCTGAAGAACCACAACTACGATCTTGTTTGCATGGACCTTCGCATGCCGGTGATGGACGGTCAGGAAGCGATTCGGGAGATTCGCGCGCAGGAGGCTGAGGCTGGAGCCTTGCGGACGGCTAAGGTCATCATCACGACCAGTCTCACCGACATGGACAGCATCACCCATGCATTGTTGGGCAAGTGTAATGGATATCTGATGAAGCCGATTGACACTGGGAAACTGCTGGCGGAGTTGCGGGAACTGGGCCTGGTGAAGTAGCCGCACCGAGCAATGACCGAGCCGTGGTGGGAACACTCATTTGAGTAATTCGCTTAGAGCACTTTCTGAATTTGTGGGGTCTTTTTTAGTGCATCGAAAGGTGGCTTTTACTTGAGGGAAAAGCCACTTGAATGTGTGCTTTCGGTCTTCAGCAATTCAGAAAGTGCTATACCGGCTCAACCTTTCGCAATTCCCACCCGATAGGTTCTCCAAGCCCGACGCCACTCCAGACGGGGATTGTGATGGTGACCGGAGAGTATCCGCCTGGGTACAACGGCACAGAGGATGCATGTATGGCAAGATGGACGCTAGGTAGAAAGGTGCTGCTGGTTGGAACAATGTTTGGTGCGCTCACGGTATTGCAGGGATTCCTTTCCCTTTCGAGCATGTACCGAACCAGGCAGGCCGTGAATGCGCTGAACCACGACACGTTTGCCACGCTTTATCTTGCGGGGAAAATGAAAGGCGTGGCGAAGGACCAGCGGATCGCCATCATCTTCGATATCAATTCGACCACGGAAGCGGAGTTCGCGAAATACGAGGGCCAGGTGGATAAGGCCGACGCGGATCTTCGCCAGATTCGGGACGACTATCCGAAGTTCGACCCCAGGGATCGCGACGCCATTGCCGAACTTACTCTTGATCAAGCTCAGTTCTACCGGGCATGGACCGAAATCCGCGCTGCAAGCCGGGCGGGCGACAAGCAGCGGGCCTGGAGTCTTTACAACACCAAGCTGCAGCAGGCAACCCTGGCGCGGCGCAAGATTGAAGACTATCTGGCCGAAATCGACAACAAGCGCGGGGAGTCCATTACTGAAACCGCGATTCGCAATGTGGAGCACGGCATCCCCGAGGTCGGCGCCGTCGTGCTGCTCACGGTCATCCTGGGGACGACCATATGTTTCTGGTTCTCAATCAGGATCGATCGCTCCATCAGGCCGTTGGAAATGGCGATCCGTGCGCTCGGCAAGGGGGTACTGCGCGGCAGCGTCGATATCCTGACCAACGACGATGTGGGTTATATGGCGTCGTACATGAACACGGCGCTGGAGCAGATGACAGCGACGGTGTCGGGAATCGATTATTGCAGCGACAAGATCAAGACCGCGACCAACGAGATACTGGCCCGCACGGCGCATTCGGCCGAGGCGGCCATCACGCAGCGCGACAGGATCCGCGCGATTGGCGGCTCCATACAGGAGATGGTGGAGAGCGTTCAGCGCGTGTCAGAGGACTCGAGCCGCGCGTCGCGTTCCGCGGGAGATGCAATTGAAATTGCGCGGCAGGGCGGGCTGATTGTGCAGGATGCTCTGACCAACATGAACACCATTGCCGAGTCAGTGAATGCCACGGCACAAAAGATTGAAGAGCTTGGGAAGAGTTCAGACCAGATTGGCCAAATCATCAAGGTCATCAATGAGATTGCAAATCAAACCAATCTGCTGGCGCTGAATGCCGCCATTGAAGCGGCACGCGCAGGAGAGCAGGGGCGCGGCTTTGCCGTGGTGGCCGGAGAAGTTCGACGGCTTGCGGAGCGGACCACCGCGGCAACCAGGGAGATAGCCCAGATGGTGGAGTTGGTGCAGGCGGACACGAGGCACGCTGTCAGCCAGATGCACACCGGCAAAGAGCAGGTGGAAGCCGGAGTGAACACCACATCGAAAGCAGGCGCGTCGCTTCAGGAGATTATTGCGGCGGCGCAGAACGTGGGCGACATGATTACGCGCATCTCCACGGCTGCCGGGCGGCAGGGCGAATCGGTAATCGAGATCAATACGAATGTTGAACAGATTGCGTGCCTCACCGCAGAGTCGGCTGAAGATGTTCAGCAATCCACGGCCTCGTGTGAGAAACTCTCCGATTTATCAAAGTCGTTGAAGGAAATTATCGGCCAATTCAAGTTTCGCCAAATCATTAGTGCGGGGTCGAATCAAACGGCGTAGTCAGGTATACAGCTTCGCATGATTGCGATTTCAGATATGCCTATAGCGGTGCCTGGGTTCCTGTGGCTTCGGCTCCTATGGCTCTTTAGAGGATGGCTTTTTATTTTCATCCAGGCGACGAAAGCGGTTGTCGGCGACCGCGTTGAGAAGGAGCGTTTTTGCGGCTTCGTGTCCCTTTTCAGCAACTTGCATCCAACCAAGGGTGCCCAGAATTCCGCGGGCTGAAGGCATTAAAACCGAATTCATGGACTCGCGGTTGACGCTGTTATGCAGCGGGGGGTAGGCTCTGGCTGGGCTCGAAATTTTGAGCCGAAAATTATGGTTGAGGCCCAATATGGCTGAAAGTGCTGCACTTGCTGTTTCAGCGGCTGAATTGAGACGGCATCTCTTCTACGAGACGTCGCATTCCCCTGCGTTGACCGACCTGGTGGGTTACGACAAAGCCCAGGACATTGTCGATTTCTGTTTCATCGCCAACCCGTATTACCCCACGCCCGGAATGCTTGAGGATTTGCAAAGGAGCCTGCCCAATCTGATCAAGTCGTATCCCTCGAGCAATCCGCTGATGAGCCAGAAGCACTTGGCGGCGGTTCTGGGCGTTGATCCGGAACGGCTGATTATTGGCAACGGGGCGACGGAACTGATCTCGCTGATTGACATGACGCTGATCGACCGCATCGCCGTGCCCATTCCCACGTTCGGCGAGTACATCGAGAAGATGAAGGACTTGCGGAATGCGGAGCTGTATCCGCTGGATCCCAATGACCGGTATCAGCTCCGCCTGAATGATTATCTAGCGTGGGTGCATCAGCGGAAGCTCGAGTCGCTGCTGGTGATCAATCCGGGCAATCCGACGGGGCAGTTTATTCCGCTTGACGAGATGCTGGACTTTCTGCATCGGGCGCGCGATCTTCAACTGGTGATTGTGGACGAATCGTTCATTGATTTTGCAGGTGATCCGGTTCCGAGTTTGTTGCCGCTGGCTGACCAGTTTACGAATCTGCTGATTGTGCGCAGCATGAGCAAGCACTGCGGCGTGCCGGGTCTGCGGCTGGGCTATTGCTACAGCGCGAATCTTTACATCCTGAATCGTCTGCGGCGCTTTGTGCCCACGTGGAATTTGAATACGCTGGCACAGTATTTCCTGTCTCAATTGCCAGCCAACGATGCCGCATATCACCAGGGCCGCAAGCGGCTGATTGATGATATGCAGCATCTGCAGGAGAACCTGCGGACTGTGCCAAACCTGGAGGTCTATCCCACGGGCGCTAATTTTGTGCTGTTCAAGATACAGAACGGCATGGACGCCACCGAACTTCAAGGGAGACTTCTGGAAGAGCATGGAATGTATGTACGGGATTGCTCAAATAAACTGGGCATGGACACATTCCACATCCGCGTAGCCTCACAGGGACGCAAGAACGACGCTCGCCTGGTGGACGCGCTTAGGACATTGTTGTAATGAATCGGCCAGTGGTTCTCGTGGTTGCCAACCAGGATACGCGTAAAAACAAGCTGATTGATTACGTGGGTGAGTATCATCTCGACCTGTTGACTCAATGCGGCGCGTTGCCCGTGATTGTTCCGGTGGTAAAAGGCACGCTCGCATGTCTTCCGCAATACATGGAGCGCATGGATGGCTTGCTGCTGGTGGAAGGCGACGACGTTGAACCGAAGCGCTATGCGGCACGGAAGGCCAACCTTAAGTACCTGCACAAGACGTTTCCGCTGAAGGACGAGATTGAGATCCGATTGTTGCGCGAGGCGCTGCGGCGCGGGATCCCGATTCTGGGGATCTGCCGTGGATCGCAACTGCTGAATGTAGTTTGCGGCGGAACGCTCTATGTGGATGTACAGGCGGAGCGAGGCACGGATCGCGCGCATATTGATATGGAGAACTATGACACGTACCGGCACCCGGTCGACGTACTCCCCGACACTCCGCTGGCGCGCTGGTATCGGCGGAAATCGCTGAAGGTGAATAGCTATCATCACCAGGGAATTCGCGAACTGGCGACTCGGTTCCGGCCGATGGCGCATGCGGACGATGGGTTGATTGAGGGGTACTACGATCCGAAAGCTGCTTTTGTAATGGGACTTCAATTTCATCCGGAGCGGATGTTGAAGGACTATGCGGGGAATTTGAAGGTGTGGAAGGCTTTTGTTGGGGCGACGCGGGGATAGGACACGCGCCAGGGTATGAAGCGAGTTGATATTGTTGCGCTGTTGGAATCTTTCGTAGATTCCGTGTTATCGGTTACAGGACAGGAGCCCGAAGAATTCGTTCAATGAGGAAACTGATATTCGTCAGTCAACTCAAGGCGTAGACCCTCACGTGCTGATCCATTCTCAAACCTTAGAGCCTCTTGCGCACGAATTCGAAAAGGAAGTACCCGATCAATGCGCAAACAAAGGCAATCAGAAGGCTCGCACCGGTAAAAATGTCGTTCAGGGCGAATAGTAGGGTCTTTCCTCTTCCATTGGAAGCGTTGAATTCACCCATCAAGAGATTCGAATAGAAGAGAAAGACGATGAACGAAACCTCGATGATCGCCCGCAAGGTCGAGGAGAATTTCTTTGGAGGTTTCGGCCTCCGGGTAAGGGGAGATAACAAATGCAACTTGGGCACGGAAATGCTCCTGGGATGGACCTCCGAGCGCAGGAGGCGCTTGGCAGGTAATTCGACCGCTGACCAACCGGAGACCCATAGCTACAACCCGACTAGATGAAAAGAACTTGCCGAGCAGATTACATCGGGTTGTAGCTTGGGTTAGTTAGCGGTACAGGCGATATTCACAGGCCTGCGCTTCAGTTTTAGATGTCGGTGGCCAGCGCCACGCTTACCGAATTGAATGCCTTGTTGATTCCGCCTGCCAATGCCTTCATTCCAACCGTTGCGGAAAGCGCAATCAGGGCAATCACCAGGGCGTACTCGACCAGGTCCTGGCCTTCTTCCTGCTCAAGAATCTGTTTCACATAGAGATAGGTGCGAAGCAGCAGTGTATTCATGATTCCGTCTCCTCATTCGAGTTGTCATTTCGCGATTATCTGAAGATCCGCGCTCGGTAGGCGGTCAACTATCCTGGCCAAAACGTTGGGAACGGGCCATTGGGGATTTGAAGACAGTGGCTACCGATCGGGAGATCTCATTCAAGCCGTTGGAGGGGAAGTGGACGCCAGGTGAATCACGATGCGTGACTCAGGCGTTCGTTCGGCTCCGGCCTGCGATACGGCGGTGATCTCTAACAGCGGAGAATTCGGGGAGGGTCGGAAGGTATCTCGACGGCCTTGTGGATGAGGGCCACTAGAGCGAGGTCGGAGAAATCGGCTGATGGGAACGAAATCCTGGGCGGGATGATAGTCGCGTTGCCTTGCAGGACATGTTGCGGCAGCGCGTGGATTGCGAGAGGTGAGTCCTTGCTCAGAATGGCAAAGTCATCCAGATCAATCTCAGGCGCAATCAACACATAGGTGATCCAGGACAATAGCCCGAGGAGCAGAAGTGTGGAGAGCGGTCTGGATTTGAAGGAGCCCACGGATATGCCTTGCCCTTCTTGCACTAAGTCTATTGATATTATTTGAGACCTCAAAAGAGTTTCCATCACGGCAATTATGCACTGCAATCACTTTAGTGTTATTGACGGGCCTGGTTGGGGTGTTTTTGGGGGGCGGGGGAGATGTAGCCAAGCCGTCGGTAACGGAAGAGTAGCTTCTGGCTAGCCGGTGATTCAGGAGTAATGCCCGTTTCACCCTCCCCCTTTGAACGAGGCGACATTGCGTGTTTCTCAGATCAGGTCGGCCTGGAAGTCGAATGTTCGCACGGGAAAGGGACCAATGGGACGCAGCATATCGCATAAAATAACGTGATAGTCCTGAAGGTAGTAGTAGCGGCCAGAATGCCAGTCTGCCTTCCCGTTGAGAATGACTCGAATAGGCTCCCAAGGCTTGAGATCTGTCAGGAATTGCGATGACCGGCGCGGTGCATACACCTCGCGCCGACACGCTTCCTGGCTGAGCCTCAGCTTCACCTTCTGGCCAGTAGTTCTCAAGTCAAATATGCCCGCCGAATCCTCGTCCTTCAGAGTACGCATTGCTTCCGTTTTCACTTTAATTCCATCTTCGGCGACATCGGACTGGATCAAAGTCCGCGAGTCGTCCTGCGGGGTCCAAGCAAGCAGAACGGCGTCCAACAGCGATTCGGACAAGGTAAGCGTAAGCAACGAGCGACGCGTTGAAGGCAATCGCCAGACGTCCTTCGGCATCGAAACCGAGCGTTTGAGAATGATTATTGGCATTTGCGATCACATCCTGACAGCTCGACAACTTCACTCGGAAGCATCGCCACGTTGAACTCCGAAAAGCAACCGCAGATCCTTCACTGCGTTCAGGATGACAGTGCCTTGGGATAGGGCTGGCGCGATAGTGGGCATCCTGGGTGTATTGTCGCCAATCCGGAAGTAATTCCCGCCGCGAAGGCGTAAGTCGCGGATTGCAACCGCTCTGTGCCGGAAATTAGCATGCCCGTTCTTCGAATCATTTCCAAAACAACCACCATTTCTTTCGTTCCGGCGGCGGCGGCTGGGAATTGCCGGGGGTCTTGATACGACTGCGAAGCTCTTGAATCTCGGCGCGAACCCCCTCAACCAGTTCCGACGATTCTGCGACAACATCGACACGACTCACTTCCTCCAGTCGATCGGCAGCGAGCGTGAGGTGGCGGTCGAGGTCGTGAACAGGCCAGATGTAAACGCGGCCCAAAAACAGCAACACACTCGCCGCGGCTCGGATTTCCTCGTAGGAGTCTTCCACATCAAGCTTCAGGGTACGTTCGACCTCTTGAGCGAGCCTGGTCTTGTCCATTAGGTCGCCGAACCAGTCTGCTGCCGCATCGTTGTCCCAAGGCAACTCACCCCATGCGCCCATAGCCTCTTGTCCTCCAACATGAGTTTCGGTTCAGGCAACTATAGCAAATCCAAAAATTGGATCGCGCCTCATGCGGTGGGTGGGCAGGGCAATCGCTTGAAGGACTGGTAAAGGTTCGGGCCCTTTGGTTCCGCGCCCTACGGGGCGGAGAGGTTCGTTATTGTGCGTGTTCCCCGGATTGCGTTCGCCGGGGGCGAACTTCATCCGGGGCTATTCTCGAACCGTCCCTCCGGGACGAAATGCGACACCGGGCCCGTTTTGGCCAGGAAATGAACAAAACCTTTCAACAAAGCTCATTCGTGCGATTGCCTTGGGTAGGTGGGATGGGGAGGCGGTTCGGACTCAGTCGGCGACCATGGTGTCGCCGGGGAGGATGGGGCGGGTGCGGTGGAGTTTGCCGCGGTAGGCGAGGTATGCCATGAAGAGCAGGACGGCAATGTAGACGGTGAGCTTGATCCAGTTGGCGGTTGCTACGGGCACCGATGTGTGGGGCAGGGTTTTCCAGAAGATGAGGAGGACGGTTTGGGCGACGGTGACGGCCCAGACAGTGCCGTAGAAGTAGCGGCGCTCGTGGCCCTCTCCGCGGGTGGAGATGCCGACGCGGGGAAGCCAGCCGCAGGCGCCGAGGAAGAGGATGATGGCGCAGAGCGGGAAGTAGACCAGCCCGTAAATCTGCTTCATGTACCAGACGCCGGTGAGGGCCGCGAGCACGAGCCCCGCGAGGTTGAGCAGGGCGAAGTTGAGGGCGGCGTTCCAGGCAAAGGTGTAGCAGACGCGGCGGTAGAGGGGGTTGGGGCGGTCCTCGTCGAAGCGAAGGATGTAGGGGGCGGGCTCAGCGCCGGGCAACTGGCCGCGCAGGCCGGCGATGCCGGTTCCGATGAGGACGACCAGCATCCAGATCCAGTTGGCCCAGTGAAAGCCGCCGGAAAAGAGGGAGAACGTGAGGGGGCCGGGGGTGAGGAAGAAGACCCAGATCCAGATGGGCCAGTGACAGAGGCGGTAGACGGACGTGTTGCGGTCGCGGAGTTTGCGCTCCCGGGCATATTCCACTTTTCCGCGATATTGCATTGACAGATTATAGGTTACGGAGTTCTGAGTTCGAAGTTCAGAAGTCAGTGACTTAGCGCTGGAGGATGGCGTTTCTTGCGGAGCGAACTTCGGCGGCGAGGACCTGGAGAACTTTCAGCGCCATGAGCGGATCGTTCTGCATGAGGGAGTTAAAGCTTTCCCGGGTGATGAAGCTGAGTCGCGCGCCGGCTTGGGCGCTTGCGGTGAGGGTGTAGGGCTGGTTGCCGACGAGGGCTGGCAGGCCGAGCAGGGAGCCGGGGATGGCGCGGACGGAGACGATGGGGTCGGCGATCTCAGAAGCCATGGTGAGAGTGACTTCGCCGTCGTTGAGGATGTAGAGCCCTTCCGAGGGATCTCCCTGGAAGAAAAGGACTCGGTTGTCGTCGCACAAGACAGGGACTGAGCGCTTTTGGAGCGCCTGAATGAGTTCAGGATCAGCGACGAACGTGGATGCATCCAGCTTCAATTGTGGTTCTCCGACTGTTTGGAGGAGCAAGGCAGGTTCCCTTCGAGATTGAGGCTATGCTTTCACGGTTCGATGTTGGAATTTGTGATGGAGATCACCTATTGGTGGTTAAGGCGTAAGAACTAGATACGAACTAGAATGGCGTGCGTGAAAAAGACGATTCACTGCGCAGGACTCTGCGCTGTTTTGGCAGCGACTTTAGCGATGGGTGGTGCTGGGCCGAAGACCGAGGATCTTCCGTGGGTGCAGATGAAAAACGGGCACCTTTTCTATGGGGAAGACCCCGCGCACAACAGAATACCGGATTTCTCGACCGTGGGGTACAGGGAAGGCGAGGCGGCGATTCCAGATTTGGAGGGACTGGGGAATAGCCATTCAGCAGGCTCGTGAGGGCCTTAAAAAATCGAGGATCTTTATCGCGATTCCGGGTTACACTGGATGACATTTCCTGATTGGAAAAGATGGAGGTCGATATGGCATTGCCGGGGAACATCCAGGCTGCTCCCGATGGAGCGATGGGTTTTGATGCGGATTCACGGATTTCAGCGAGCGTGGCGCAACAGTTTGTGAGCCAGGGTTACACGTTTTGCGTGCGGTACCTTTCGCGCGGCATTGGGCAGCCGCCCGGAGATTTATCGACGGCGGAGGCGGAGGCGATTCTTGCGGCGGGACTGGGATTGATGGCGGTGCAGCATGTGAGGCGGAACGTATGGGCTCCCACGGCGGGGATGGGGCAGGGCGACGGAACGAATGCGGCAGGGAATGCAGCGGCGATCGGTTTTCCCCCGGGCGTGAACATATGGTGCGATCTGGAAGAAGTGACGGGCGCCGATCCGGAGGATGTGATTGGCTACTGTAGTGCGTGGTTTGCGGCAGTGGCGGCGGGCGGCTTTGTGCCGGGGCTCTATGTGGGATCGAATTGCGTGCTGGATGGGCAGCAGCTTTATGACTTGCCGTTTCAGCACTACTGGAAGTCGATCAGCGCGGTGCCGCATATGCCGGAGCGGGGATACCAGTTGACGCAGACGGTGGTGCCGGGACTGGTGAATGGGATTGGGATCGACAAGAACGTGGCGCAGACAGACGGTAAGGGCGGCCAGGCGCTTTGGCTTGCTGTGAGCGCGGAGTGAGGGACTAGGCTGGCTTCTTTGTTTTGCGCGGGGGCAGGTAGTGGAAGCGAATGAGGTAGATCTTGTCTCCTTTGCCGTGCTTGGCGATTTTTAGCAGGTCGAGGACGCCGGTGAAGCCGGATTCGCGGGCGAGTTCGGGCGTGATGTCAGGGAAGCCGATGGGCGTTATGGAGTCGATCTCGATGTGACCGCCGCCCATTTTGTAGCGGTTGCCGGCGATGACGTGCGGGCTGGTCCAGATTCGGACGGAGCAGGTGATTTGGCCGCTGATGACTCCCTCGCGAAGGCGTTTGGCGAAGACCATGATTCAGCTTACAGCTCACAGCTGACAGCTTACAGTTAAAAGAAAGCAGTCGAAATTGATTGCGGAATTGGCATGTTTGCGCTTGATTTGAGCGAAAAACTACCGATTTTATGTCTTCAAAACAAGAGCCCCCGGCATGCGGAAACATGCCGGGGGCTCTTGTTAGTACCGGGGATAAATGGGCTCCAACCACTCAGTCTTAGGCGGAGAGTCCGTTGCCGGAGGCGATTCCTCTCGGCGTTCCATTTCCAGGTCCTGTTCGTGTGCGCTGTGTGCCATCACTTTGTGCGACCACGTCGGTCTCTTTGCTGAGAGGTGATTCTTCACATCGGATTTTTTGCCAAGGATCATGATTGTCTCCAATCGTTCCTTTGGTTTTGCGTTTGAGGTTTGCGTCTGTAGCCAGTCGTCACCACCTACAGACGAGGGGGAGCACCAACGGTAGTGTCCAGACGGGGTTCCTGCTCCCATCCCTGACACACGATGAAACTGTGTCAACGATGAGGGAACCCCGCCGGCCTGAGCTGCCCTCTTTCAAGTACTTACACGGCTGAGAGGGTGTTTGGGAAGGTCGATACGACCGTCTCAAATGTTTGAACCCGCGGCGTTCCATCGATAACATTCGCCAGGGTCTTCAACACTTCCGGGTAGACACGGGTGTTGTAATCGTCTGCATTGTTCTTGTGGTCCCACAGACTGATTGAAACAACATTCTAGGAGCCGGGATTACGCAGAGTGATTTCTTTCTTGAAGCCCTTTTGTTTCTGCAGCAGGGGAAGGACCTGGTTTTCGAAGGTGTGGGTGTAATCAGACTGGGTGTTGGATTTAATGCTGAAAGCCACATTGCGTTTGTACATAGTCAACCTCCTAAAGGTTGTCTGTGTATAAGCAGGGGAACTTCAGATGGCCTGTACTTATTCTTCAGGGGACCTGAATGAGGCGACTGTTTCTATATGCCTCAGGAGTGAACGTAGTCTCATGGCTGGGAGATGTCAACTCGATTGTTGATGGCGTGGATGCGCTGAACACGGTGGGAATGTGGGAACAAGGAAGGCGTTCGGCGTGAAGATGGATACGGCAAAGCTGATGCGGGCTGCATATGAGATTGCGCGGAGGCGGAAGCGGGGGAAGCTGATTCGGGTGCGGCGGGTTGAGGGGCGATGCGTCCATCCCGGGTGCCCAAGGGCAAGGCATCCGGGGCACCCACTTCATATACGAGAAGCGCACTTTCCTTCAAAGGCACCCGGGCCACCCGCCGATTGATAGGTCTGTTGTGGCTTTAAGGTTTGCGATCTTTAGGTTGTCTGCTGCGGCCTGTCGGTCCAATCGTGATTTTTCAAGTAGCCCATAGACGCTAAGAACAGTTCCTACGATCGCGGAAATAAGCGCAATGAATGCCGCAGCATCGCGAATCCATTTCGGGCCATTGCTTGCTTGTTCCTCGTCTGCGGCCATATGTTTCTCCGTCGATGGATTGAGCTTCAGTCGTTAGGAATCAAATAGGTAGGCCATATTTTCCAACGGTTTCACAGCACCGCGACAGTATATCCCGGCTCTGACCTTCTCTCGTACGCTTTCTGGGCTCAAGAGGAAGATTCTACTCGCGGGTCGGGGCCAAGTTTCAGTTCATGTTGGCACGCTTTCTATGATCGAGTTCTTGGTAGGTTGCGAGTTCTCTGAGGCTGTTGCGGTTGCCGCGGAAGACTTTTCTACAAATTGCGGTTTGTTGTCGCCGCTTAACCGGGCTCTCGCCGAACATCGTGTGCGAGCCCGTGGGTGGGGAACGGCCCTACTTTGGCTGAGTCAGGTGGATCATGTAGAGGAGTTCCTGGTGGTAGGCGAAGGCGAATGGGATTAGGCAGAGCGCGGTAACTATGGCGAGGGTCAGGGATTTCTCTTGAACCCATTCGGGGCCCTCGCCGGCGAGGAGCCAGAACGGCGCGGTGAGGAAGAATGTCAGCAGAAGGAGAGAGATCAGCTCGCACATGAGGAGGCGGCGCGAGAGCATGCCTGCTACTTCTGCGATGGGAATGTTGCCTAGTCTCTGTTGTGCTTCAGCCTTGCGCGTGGTGTCGCAGATGAGCATGACCAGGTCGAGGGTTCGCTCGAGGAGCCACAATAAGGCCATGGTCGCAACGGCGCATATCGCCGTGGTGAAGAACACGACGCGGGGCGCGAGCTTGTTGCCGGGTTCGGGCGATTCGGTTTGTTCGTCCGCCTGTTCGTCGCGCCGATTGCGGATGGCCTGGAAGATAACGAGTGCTACGACGCAGCCGATGGTGAGAGAGATTGCGGTGGTGAAGGATGCCGTGACGGCGGCCATGGATCCTGCGACGTTGCGCACGCCGGCGCGCCTTTGCGTGGCTATCTCCTGGAATGCGGTCAGTATTCCGTATGCGCCAATGAGCACCTGGAATGCGATTGACGTTAAAGCAAGGGGGATGCCGGGGAGGACTGCGGGCATGCGGAGTCGGCGCGGGCCGAACCATAGGAAGGCGATGAGGAGCAGGGTGAGAATTGGGCCGGCAAATGCCAAAAGGAACGTTATGGTTGGGAAGGCTGAGACCGAGTCTAGCGCGCCGTTCATTGTTTGGGCCTCCGAAAGCTGAGGTGTCGCATATGAATATGTGTCGAGACGTTTCCCGGATTTTACATCTCGTATCGATGGGGTAAGAAGCAGGTCTTCCGATGTGGCTGCGCTCGGTCAAGAGTGGGGCATTGATTTTCCGGGGCTGAAGCCCGGGTTGATCTTGTCGGCTGTTCCGGGGGGTGAAACCCCCGGAACCCTCCGGTAGAACGTCCATGAGCCGCGAGTTTTGTTTCTGTCGCGCCGATGGCGCCGGCAAAGCGGGTTCCTTGCAATCCTCAGCGGCTTCGACGGCCTTGTGTGGGATCGGGCTGCATTACTTTCGCTTTCAGGCGGGTCTGCGGGAAGTCTTTTGGGTTAAGAGTGAAGATGAAGTCCGCGCTTCCTTCCTCGGCACAGATGCAGAATGCATTGTCCTTGGGGTCGGGTGATATCTCGGCCGAGGAACGAATCTCGACCGACTCTCCTCGCTCTCGAATGAAATTGATGAGCGCGCCGATTGCTGCGGATCGGACATGCAAACGCTTCAGGACTTCTTTGTACTCGGCGAGAATATCCTCAGAGTAGAGCCACACAAAGTGTTCCTCGTCCGCCCAGCGATGGAGTAAATCGGCGCTGGGAATCCGTCCGGCAATGTATTGGGGACGGAAGCCGGAGATGCCAGCCACCACAACATTCGTGTCGACCACGGCACGTTGCTTTCGCTTCTTAGGCTTCGGCGGCAACGGTGATCTCCGGCATTCGCCTTTCGTCACGGTAACTGCGAATGGTGCGTTGGATCTCCTCTTCGGAGATCTCGCCTATATCTTTGGCCGCCTCGGAGAGCGTGTCCAGGAATTCCTGTTTCCATCCCGCACGCTTGCGCCCGCGTGGCATGTCACGGTAGAGGTCCGCTCTGCTCAGGCCCTGTTCAATCTGCTCGCCGAGCGATCGAAAAGGAACTCCCAGTTTGATGGGCTCCTCCTCGGCGGAGAAACGGCAGGTAAATACCACGTACTCCGGATTCTTGATGCGGAGTCCCTTCTCGGAGGCGCGAAAGACGTCGATGAGCTTCACAAGAACGTTTGCGCGCGTTCCCAGGGATTCCTTCAATCGGAAAGCCACTTTCGCGGTGAGGAGGGTTTCTCTGTCAAAAAGATAGGTGCCATCCACCCTCTTCGGCTTGACCACGCCAAATTGCACGAGGTTTTGCAATTCTTTCGGCTCAACCTTAAGAACCGCGCTGGCTTGCTTTAATTTCAGGGCTGGCTGTGGCATGATCCCTCCATTGCCATCTAAATATTAGACGGTAATGGAGGGCTAGTCAACACGCCGAGAGAATATCCCGCAGGGGCTGAAGCCCACGTTCCTTATGAGCTTTATTGGCACGACTAAAGTCGAGCCCTTTCAAAGCGCTCACAACTGGAGCCCTCGATGATTACATGAGGCGTTTGCGGATCAGGTCTAAGGCTTGTTGGGTGGCTACTTCTCTTACCCTGGCGCGGTCGCCGCGGAAGACTTTTTCTATGGTCTCGGTTTTGTTTCCGTCGCTGAGGGCGATGTAGACGAGGCCTGCCGGCTTTGTCTCTGTTGCGCCGGTGGGGCCGGCGATGCCGGTTACTCCTAACCCTAAATCTGCGCCGGTGCGGATGCGGATGCCTTCAGCCAGAGCCTCAGCCACTTCCTGCGAGACTGCGCCGTATTGCTCTATGAGCTCGGGATCGACGTTGCCGAAGACGGACTTTAGATCGTCGGAGTAGACGATGGCTCCTCCGACAAAAGAGCGGGATGCGCCGGGGACGCTGGTGATGCGTTGGGAGATCATGCCGCCGGTGCAGCTTTCCGCAACGGCCAGGGTGGAGACACGCAGGCCGAGATAGTAGAGAACGATTTGCTCGAGCGAGTCGGCCGATTCGCCGCCGGAGGAGTAGAGCCAGTCGTCAAGAGCTTCTTCCATTGCGCTGGCCAGCTCGTCGACACGCTGTTGGGCGACGGCGAGCTTGGACTTGGTGCAGAGGAGCGTGAGCTGGATGTCTCCGGCGTGGGCGAGGATGGTGGTTTCCACATCCTTATAACGGGTGTAGATGGGGGCGAGGAGCTTGTCGGCCTGCGACTCGGGCAGCATGGCGGCGCGGAGGGTGCGGCGGGCGATGAAACGCGGCGGCAGGACCTCGCGCAGGCGGGGCAGGCATTCGGCGTCGAAGAGCGGACGGCACTCGCTGGGCGGGCCGGGGAGGAGGAAGACGAGCTTGCGGTAGCCGTTGAAGGTGATGTCGAGCCACTGGCCGGGAGCGCTGCCGTTGAGGTTGGTGAGGACAGTTGCAGACTCAAGGACGTCGGCCTGCTTGAGGTTGTTGGAGGGCATGGTGATGCGGAACTGCGCGGCGCGGGTGTGCAGGGTGGCGACCTGTTGGGCGTCGCGGCGCAGGGTGAGGGAGAGGGCTTCGGCAACGGCTTCGCGGGTTAAGTCGTCTTCAGTGGGGCCGAGACCGCCCATGATGGCGATGATGTCTGTGCGGGCGAGAGCGGTTTGGATGGCGCTGACGATGTCTTTGCGGCGGTCGCCGACGATGGTTTTGAAGGCGACGGTGACACCGATCCCATTGAGTTTTTCAGTGAGATAGAGGGAGTTGGTGTCCTGGCGTGCTGGGGTGAGCATCTCGGAGCCGACGGCGATGATTTCGCTCTTCATAGGGACAGTTATCAGCTTACAGCTTACAGCGGACAGCTTTCAGTTCCCAGTCTCAGCTGCACTTTGAAACTGTGGGCTGTGAGCTGTTTGCTGTGAGCTGCTTTAGAAGAGGGTCATTCCTTCCACGCCGAGGTCTACGTCGTAGACTGCGCCGTTTAGCTCGGGCTGGGTTTGGAAGTTGGTGGCCAGGATGGTGTTGCCGAGGGGGGAAAAGGCGACACCGACGAGGCTGGTCCCGGCAAGGACCAGAGAGGCTTCGCCATCGGTGGTGACGCGGACGAGGCCGCGGCGGCCGTGAAGGCAGGCGGCGACGTAGACGTCTCCATTTTTGGCGAGCGCGAGGCCCTGGGGACGGCCAAGGCCGCGGAACCAGGCGCGGGACTGGCCATGGGTGTCGATGGCCCAGATGGCGTCGTTGGATGAGAGCGAAGGGCCGGTGACAAAGACGACGCCTTCCTGATTGACGGCGAGGTGATAGGCGGCGGGGCTGGGCTCGAGCGTGGCGTAGACGAAAATGCGGCGCTGGGGATCGATTTTGAATATGGTGCCGCTGCGGTCGCCAACGAAGAGATTGCCTTCGGCGTCAAAGGCGCAGCCGGTGGCCACGCCCATGCCTTCAGCGTAGACGGTGGATTCGCCGGATGCGTCGATGCGGTAGACGTTGCCCTCGGCGCGGGAGGTGACGAAGAGGTCGCCGTCTGGATTGAAGGCGAGGCCGGTGGCGTTGAGGATGCCGGTGACGAAGGGGGTTCCGCGGCCGTCGGGGGAGACGCGGACGACGGAGACGGGAGTTTGCTTGCCGCGGGGGCCGGAGATGGTGACATAGATCATGCCGGAGCGGCTGACGGCGGGACTGGTGACGGGGTGCAGGCCTTCAGAGAGTTGATGCGCGATGCGGATGGGCGCGATGCTGCTGCCGCCGGCGGGATTGCGGACTTCGACGATGCCGGTGGATGCGTGCGGCGGAATGCGGAGGGCGAGGCGCGTGGGGCGGCTCATAAGGACGTGGGCGGACTGGCCGTCGACGAGCACGGCGGGCGGGCCGAAGCTGAGCGGGCCAAGATGGGCGCCGATGAGCTCGACTTCGCCGAGTGGCAGGGCGGCGGGGGGAATCACGTCGTCGATGCGGGGATCGGGGAGTGTTTCAGCGGCGGAATTTGATCGGGCGCGTGGCATGAAGGAAATCCCTCTAGAACCAGATGCGTAAAAGCGATGCTACACCCAAAGCATACAGGCCGGCGGCCACATCATCGAATACGATGCCCCAGCCTTCGGGCAGGTTCTCAAGCTGACGGACGGGAAAGGGCTTGGTGATGTCGAATAGGCGGAAGAGGACGAGGCAGATGAGGCCGTGACTCCATTCGGTGGGGCAGAAGAGGAGCGCGATCCATACGCCGGCGACCTCGTCGATGACGACGAATTGAGGGTCTTTGCGGCCGGATTCGCGGGCGACGATGGTGGAGGCGGGGACGCCGAGGACGATGGCGAGGGCGATCCAGATAAGGAGGCCGACGAGAATGTCGTGTGGGCTGAGTTCGCGGAAGTGTGCCTCAGCGCCCCAGAAAAGAAATGCCGCGACGGAGCCCCAGGTCCCTGGGCCGGGCTTGCCGTAGCCGACGCCGACGACGGTTGCAATTGCCCAGGCCCAAGTGGTTCTTTTTCGGCGCGGCGGTATGGAATCGCTTAGCTGCGTTTCTGCATCAGGTGAATCGGCGGTTTGCGGTTCAGTCGTCATAGTTGTCGTTGTTGCGGTGAGGGCCGAGGCCGCCTAGGTCTTCGAGGACTTCGGGGTCGAGGATGGGGGAGCTGATTTTGTAGACGCCGGAGGCCCACTTGCCGAGATCGATCTTGCGGCAGCGGTCACTGCAGAAGGGGAAGTCTTCGCCGTCGAAGGTGACGAGTTCGCGGCAGGTGGGGCAGCGGAGGATTTTGGCGGATTTTTTCTTGGGAGCCATACGACTACTTCATTTTACCGCGCTGTGGTTTGTAGCGTGCCAGAGGATGCCGGCGATGAGGTTCGGGAAGGAACGTGGCGGGATCAGGACTTCCAGAATGGGGAGGGGCCGATCCATTTCATGTCGTAACGGTTCATGAAGGGCTCAGTGGCTGCGAGCGATGGGGTGGCAGCGGCGTCGATGAAGTACTTCTCCATTTTGCCGGCGGGGGTGAAGGCGATGAGCATGTGCGCGGGCGAGCCGGTGGCGGAAAAGCAATGAGGGACGAGGCGCGGTGCGAGGACGGATTCCCCAGTGCGAAGGTGGAGACGCTGGTCGCCGACCTGGAGGACGACTTCGCCTTCCATGACGTAGAACCACTCCTCCTGGGAGAGATGCATATGCAAGGCCGGGCCTGCGTTGGGAGTGAGGTTTCTGTGCTCGATGATGAAGAGATTGCCCGCGGTGTCGGAGGTGGTGGCTTTGAATGCGAGCGAACTGAAGCCGAGCGAGTGGAGATGGCCGGAACGGTCCTGGCCGGCGGCGACGGGATGGAGGTCGGCGTGAGGGGGCGGTGCGGGAGTTTGCGCCACCAGATTGTGCAGGGCTGCGGCGGGCGCAAGGGAGGCTACGGCCTTTAGGAAGGAGCGGCGTTGGAGGGGCATCGCTTGATGGTAAGGGAGGTTGTGCGGAAGCGTAAAGTGATAAATCAATAGCGGACGAGTTGGCGGTCAGCCGGCCGCTATCGGAGGAAGGGGCTTCTGTGAAGGGTTCGCCAAGCAATGAGGCGACTCCTATTGCTGATCCGGATGAAAATACTTGTAGACTGGTGATCCTTTCGGTGCCCAGCTCTTTGCTTTCTCCACCCACGCATCGTGGCTCGCGGTGTCGCCTAGGCCGTTGTATGCCGCGCTCAAATCAGACGCTAATTCGCTCCTCTCCGCCATCCCAGTTTCCGAATCGTCGCACAGTGCGATGCATAAGGGATATTGTTCCGTCGCCTCCTTGTAGTTTTTGAGCTTGAGATCGGCGTACGCCATCTCGCGGCACAGCAACTCGTCCTTGGGCTTCTTCGCAAACTCGTTTTTCAAAACTCGAAGCGCATCTCCAGGTCGTCCCAATGCGTTGTAAGCGTAAGCGAGTTCAATCACCACCCTGGGGGCATTCGGGTTTTCGTCGTATGCAGATTCGAGGTAGTCGAGCGCGCGCCGCGAGTCTCCAATGGCGTTGTAGTGGAAGCCCCAATTAACTTTATGGGTTACAGGGTTAGCCGTGTCTTCGTAGTATTTGAGCCAGCCCGGCTTTTCCTGCAGCCCCAGTTCCTCTAACGCGCGGTGCGGGAGCAGGGCGGCAACTCCGTTTTGTTCCAGGCGAATCTTGAAAGCGGCCTTGTTTGAATGAATTGGGTCAGGTATGGCATGGAAGCTGCCATCACCATGGATCGTGAAGTAGCCGCCGAATTCCAGCGTAAATCCCGCTTGCGGATCGATGTAGACGAATCCAAAGGTGTATTGAGGACCATCCTCGGGCTTGTGATAAAGGGCCACCCAGCGGCCTTCGCAATCGGACATGTGAACGTTGTAGCTGAGACCTGCTGAATCGTCCGCTTTCACTCCGGCGTCGGCAATTTGAGCCGCACTGCGAAGCTGCGGGGCGATCTGGGCTACGGCATGGCACTGCTGGATCTCGCTGTCGGATTTCATCTTTAAACATGGGTCGTCCTTGGCCTGGCCCATTGCAGCGGGTAGACAACCCAGGGCCACGAGTAGAGCGATGCAAGCAATTGATCTCATAATTGGACTCTCGAAGAATTGGAAAGATTTTATCGCGTAAGGACGGTAGCTGCATAAATCCTGAGTGATCGAATTTCAGGTTCAGGAGGTGCCGTGGCCAAACCGGATGTTAGCTTGACCACTCGGGTGAGTGCCTAAACGCAGATCTTTCGACTCCGCTGCGCTCCGCTCAAGATGACATTTATGAATAAAGAGCTATAGAAATGCAGGTCCTTCGACTCACCGCGAAAACGTCCCTCAGAGGCTAAAGCCACGCGGATTTTGCTGCATTTACGGCACGACTAAAGTCGTGCCCTTTCAAAGAAGCGATTTATGGGACCGGCACTAGAGCGCGGCGGAAGTGATGCGGGCGACTAAGTCGTAGTCGTGGGCTTCGGTGATCTGGGCTTTGTAGAAGCGGCCGGGTTCCAGTTTGTCTAACTCGCCGGTGTCGTTGATGTAGACTTTGCCGTCGATTTCTGGGGCGTGGAACTGGGTTCTTGCTTCCCACAGAAGCGGGGTTTCTTCGCTCTCGCCTTCGGCTAATACAACTAACTCGCGGCCGATCCATTGCTGCTTGGATTGCTTGCTGATTTTTTGCTGCAGCTTCATGAGATGGCGTTTGCGGGCCTCAATGGTTCGCTTGGGGAGCTGGCCTTCAAGTGCGTAGGCGGCGGAGCCTTCTTCATGCGAGTAACTGAAGACACCCAGCCAGTCGAACTTGGCTTCCTTGATGAAGTCTTCGAGGACGGTGACGTCTTCCGCCGTTTCGCCGGGGAAGCCGACGATGAAGCTGGTGCGGAGAGCGATGCCGGGGACGGCGGCGCGGACCTTCTCGATGGTCTTGAGGAAGATGTCTGCACCGGCTCCGCGCTTCATGGTTTTGAGGACCGAGGACGAGGCGTGCTGCAGGGGAACGTCGAGATATTTGCAGATGTTGTCGTGCTTCGCAATTGTCTCAAGCAGCTTGCCTGTGATGCGGTTGGGATAGGCGTAGAGGAAGCGGAGCCAGCGGAGGTTGGGGATGCGGGCTAGCTCGTCAAGGAGTGTTGCGAGGCCGTCTTTGAGGCCGAGGTCTTCGCCGTAGCAGGTGGTGTCCTGACCGATGAGGGTGATTTCCTGGACGCCGCGGGCGACTAGGGACTGGGCTTCTGCGACGACGGACTCGAAGCGGCGGGAACGGAATTTGCCGCGGAGATTGGGGATGACGCAGAAGGTGCATGGGTGGTCGCAGCCCTCGGCGATTTTGATGTAAGCGGAGGAGCGCGGCGTGGTGAGGAAGCGCGGGGTGGATTCGTCGTAGAGATAGGTGGGCAGAAGGTGGGTTGCGCCTTGCCAGTCGTCGCGACGGAAGCGGCCTTGTTGTTCGCGGAGGTCGCCTTCAGGTCGGGAGGTGAGTTCGGATTTATGCGTGGCGGCGCGGGATTCGAGGCCGGGGCGGACCTCGGCTGCTGAATCTCCCGATTGGCGTTCCTCAAGGGTTAAAACCCCCGACATTTTGGATGTGTCGATGCCAGGGATAAAGCCCTGGCCTACCGCGCTGGTGAGGATTGTGAAGGGCGAGCTGGATGCGGGCGCGGCGGGCATGGTGAGGCCTGCGGCTTCGAGAATGGATTCGAGCTCGCCGGTGCCGACTACGGCGTCAACTTCAGGAATGCTTTTGCGGATTTCGTCGCGGTAGCGCTCGACGAGGCAGCCGGCGACGATGAGCTTGCGGGCCGAGCCTGAGGTTTTGTGGCGAGCCATTTCGAGGATGGTATCGACGGATTCCTGCTTGGCGGTGTCGATGAAGCTGCAGGTGTTGACGACGAGGATGTCGGCCTTGTCGACATCAGCGGTGAGGCGCGCGCCGGCGCGATCGAGCAGGCCCATCATGACCTCGGAATCGACGAGGTTTTTGGGACAGCCTAACGAAATAAAGCCCACGGAAGGGGCCGTGGGAGTGGAGGTTTTGGTCACTTATCTATTGTACCGGGGATGTGGGTTTCGCGCCGGAAACCAGGCTGCGCACCATGGGTTCGTACGGGCCGGCCTGGTTGCCTTTATGGCAGGCTACGCATGGGCTGCGGCGCGGAGGCGCTTGTTTTCGGCTTCGAGGAACTCAAGGCGGCTGCGCATGGGAGTGAGGATTTTCGCCAATTCATCTTCAGAATAGCGCGGGGTGATGTGCTGCTGGCAGTTCCAGTCAAAGGCTTCCACGTGGATGAAGATGGCGCGCTCGGCGGGAGTTTTTTCGGCGGGAACGCGCAGGGTTTGAAGCGCCGCTTCCGCCTCGGCGTCGCCTTCGAGAATGCGGGCACGGCCGAGGATCTTGAGGCGGCCCTGGTTGGGATAGTCCATGAGGAACAGTGCGACGCGGTTGTCGTGCTCAAGGTTGCCGCGGCTGATGTACTGCTTGTTACCGCGCAGATCAGCAAAGGCGATGGTCCGTGGATCAACCACCTTCAGGAAGCCCTTTGACCCGCCGCGGAACTGGATATAAGGCCAGCCGGTTTCAGAGACTGAGGCCATGTAGAAGCCGTCGCGCTGCTGGATGAAGGCTTGTTCGTCGGGGCCGAGTTGGTCTCCGGCGTCGCTGGAGTGCTCAGTGCGCTCATAGAGATGCCTGCTGCCATGTAGTTGCTGGTGCTGCTTGACGAGGGGAGTGAAGGCAAGTTCTGCGAAGCGGCGGCCCATGGTGTCTCCTGAAAAGCACTGGTGGGTTTTGGATGGCGCATTGCGCGAGATGGGTTCAGGAAGGTCATCGGCGCGGCTACGTGGCTGGCATCTTGCAGGTGGAAGCGAACGGATTTGGATTCCGGAGGGGGTGCACGAGGAGTGACACGTCAAGCAACTTCGCGCACGAATCTTTGGACAGTTATAGCGTTTGCGACATATAAGGTGCTTAATTGAACGTTTGAATGCATGGATTTGCCGAGGTGGCGCGTGGTTTTTGGAAGAAATGAAGTGCCTTGTGTTTCGAGTGTGGAGAGGGATCCGAAGGATGTTCTGGATCTCTACGAGCGGATTCTCACGATGGAGACAACGATCGGCGGATCGGGCGGGAAGTCGCAACCTCTGCCGCACAGCCTCTACTCGTTTCTGAGCCATGTATATGGAGAGCTGAAGGCGGGCAGGCAGGTAAACCTTCTAAAGGACGAGGTGGCGCTGACGACGGTGGAGGCGGCCAGGATGCTGGGGGTTTCGCGGCAATTTCTGGTGCAGATGCTGGAGCACCACGAGATGCCGTTTCACATGGTGGGGACGCACCGGCGGGTGTATGCGCGCGACGTTCTGGGGTTCAAGGGAAAACGCGATTCGGCGCGGCGCAAACCGCAGGCGGGGTATCTGTGGGTCGAGGAAGATGGGGCACATTCAGAGCATGCGGCGAAACGCGCGTTGCCGCAAGGGCAGACCGCGGCATGGTCTGAGATTAAACACGAGGTGCGTGACGATTTGCTGACCGGCGATGTGAAGGAGCCGCGGATACGGCTGAATGCGCTGGATCGGCTGGAGAAGGATCTGGCGGAACTTTATCCGGAGTTTCTGGCGGAGCCGGCGGTTCTGATTGAGGCCGGGAAGAATACGGTGGCCAGGAAGATTGCGCAGTTGCGGCTGAACGGCATGATGCACGCGGCGGAGAGCGACGTGCTGAGCGTTATCTTCAGGCGGTTGGAGATGGCGATGGTGGTTATGGAGTGAGGCGGGAACGGGCCTGCGGATCGTCCTGGTTTTCTAGAGCAGCCTAAAGTCCGCGCAATGGGCCCGCGGGCGGGAATCATTATTTACAGGTCAACTGCAGCACGAAGATTACCGATAAAGAGGTTTCTATTTACATCGCCACAAGCAAGTTGAATCCCCACGTCATTGCAGTGCTCAAGAAGCGGTTCTGCAGACCTTATTTGTCTCGATGAACGTTTTGTCATTCTGCCGTCATCTTTATGTAATGGATTTTTCATCGATCTGAAGCTTTCCTTTAACCGCACGTCCACAGTTGGCACCGAATCTGGAGGAAGGAGATTCCTCTTGCGGTGCCCGGGACGGAGTGGGCATTGCGCATGGATGAGCGCACCTTTCTGTTTTGCAACATGAAGATATAACGAGACGAAAGGCGCTTTGCCACCGGTTCTTCCGTTGCCGATGGAATGTTTGAAAACCGACTATCCCGGTCATCGATTAACTGGATTCCGAGTTTAATTTGAAGTGTTCATTGGAGGATTTTGTGCGTTATTTCAGATTACTGGCGAGCAGTCTTGCGTTAAGCCTTTTCCTTCTCCTGCTGGCGGGCAATGCAGGGGCGCAATCAAGCTCTGGGCGTGGTGAACTTTCCGGCAGTGTTACCGATGCTGGGGGGGGAGTGTTGCCTGGGGCGCGTATCAGTCTGGATCCCGGCGGATGGACGGCAGTAAGCGACGGCCAGGGGAACTTTTTATTGAGCAGCGTTCCAGCAGGTACCTACACGGTGAAGGTGGAGGCGCTGGGGTTTGAGTCAATCAGCCAGTCGATACAGGTGGCCCCCGGCTCGGTGGCGAAAGAGAACGCGGTGTTGAAGATCTCGACCGCAGTCGAAGATGTGCAGGTGTACGCGGGACGGGAAAAAGGCGAAGTCGATTCGATGAACGAGCAGCAGTCGGCTGACAATATCCTGGAGGTGTTGCCGGCGGAGGTTGTGACGAGCCTGCCGAATGTGAACATTGCCGATGCAGTTGGACGGCTACCTGGAGTCACCCTGGAGCGTGATGAAGGCGAAGGGAAATATGTGCAGATTCGCGGTACCGAACCCAGGCTGAGCAACCTGACAATTGACGGGATCAACATTCCCTCGCCTGAATCGGCAGTGCGCAACATCAAACTGGACACGGTGCCGGCGGCGCTGGTGGGTTCGATTCGAGTAAGCAAGACTCTGCTGCCCAGCATGGACGGCGACGGCATTGGCGGCACGGTAGATCTGATCACGAGAACTGCGGACGATCGCCCCACCTACAACGTATCGATCATGGGCGGGCATACGCCCATCATCTCGGACGGTGCGAGTAACATCGATCAGTTTACGGCGAGCATTGGCCAACGTTTTGGAGGATCCAAGCGATTCGGAGTCTTTGTCGGCGCAACCTACGACTACAACGGGCGCGGGATCGACGATATCGAGCCTGCACCCGGAGTTACGCAGTTGAATGGAGAAGACGCCAGCGGACCGAACTATGCCGTGCTTCCGACGGCCGACTTTCGCGAATACCATTACGATCGGCGGCGCATAGGCTTTGCCGGGACGACGGATTACAGATTTGCGCCGGGATCCACGCTCTTCATACGTGGGCTGTTCTCAGAGTTTCAGGACTATGGTGGGAAGTGGATTGTGACGCCGAACATCAACTCGTTCGACACGCAAACTACTTCTTCCGATCCGGCAAACAACTACACGGCCACCAACGCACCGCGCAATCCCGATTACCAGATCGGCAATCTCTCCGCGACATATACGCGCGCGGTCGGGCCCTGGCTGCTGAACACAGCGGCGTCGTTCTCGCGTTCGCGCGCGAACGACGAGAACTTCCCGTCGGCCGGTTTCCAGGGGCCGTCGGGCATGTCGATCAGCGTGGATCAGAGCAATCCGTATCGCCCGAAGTTCAACATTACGTCGTATGCGAACTCGACCGACAACATCTACGACCCCAACCAATACACCCTTCAATCGGTGAACCTGACCAACGATCACTCGGCACAGGTGAACCTGCAGGGCCAGTTTGATTTGTCGCGCAGCTACACATGGCATGGGCATATGGGCACCTGGCAGGCGGGGGCGAAGGTGCGTAATGCGCACAAGTTTGACGACGTGGACGATACCGGATACAGCAGCGATGGCTCCATCACCGAGGCGGCTGTGGAAGACGCATACCAGACTCCGGATTATTACAACGGAACCTATGACTACTACACGAAGGGGCATGTTTCTAACTGGGGTAAGATTCTGGGTCAGATAACATCCGATCCCGGCGCCTTCACATCTTCGGGCGCGAATCAGTACGTATTCAACCTGCACGAACTGATTCCGGCCCAGTACTTCATGGATACGCTCGATGTGGGCAAGTTCCGTTTTGTGGGCGGTCTGCGGCTGGAGGAGACGACTTCAGATTTCAACTTCAACAGCATCTCGTCGGCGAAGGGCAGTCTGGGCAAGCAGACATCGAGTTATGTGGATTTCATGCCGAATGCGCAGGTCCGTTATAACTTTGACAACAACACAAACGTGCGTGCGATTTATGGCCGGGGGATAGCTCGCCCTAACTACGGCGACCTGGTTCCGACGTTTACACCCAATGGAACATCGCACCAGATTAACGAGGGTAACTCCGCACTGCTGCCAACGCGTGCCAATAACTTTGACATTCTGGCCGAGCATTACTTCAACACGGTGGGCGTGATCCAGGGAGGATTCTTTTACAAGCAAATCTCGAACCCGATTGTGACCACGTTTCATTTGGCCACGCTCACGGTGCCGGGTTACCCGACCCAGGTTTGGAAGGTATCCCAGCCGATCAACCTCTCCGGCGGCGCTCACATTGGCGGACTGGAATTGGCGTGGGAGCAGCACTTCAAGCATTTTCCGGGCGCCTTAAACGGTCTTGGGATCTTTGCCAACTACGGATACTCATTCTCGCAGGCGCAGTACAGCTGGGTGTACAGCGATCCGACGACAGGAAATCCTGTAGCGGCGACCAACAGTCGCGCGTTGCCGCGGCAGGCTCCAAACACCTTCAACCTGAACCCAATCTACGACTGGAAGCACCTCTCCGTGCGGATGGGCGTTAGCTACAACGAGACGAACATCTATGCGTATAACTGGCAGGGGCAGCCCGGAGACGCAACGGTGACAGGGCCGAAGGGGCCAACGGGCGACAACTACTTCTACAGTCACATGCAGATTGATAGTCAGATTGGCTACACACTGCCGTTTGGGCTCAAATTGTCGGCTTCCGGACTGGATCTGAATAACGAAGTGTTCGGCTTCTACCAGGGGTCCTCGCAGTATCCGATTCAACGGGAGTACTACCACCCGACCTATAGCGCCACGCTGCAGTGGACCAGCAGGAGCGAGAAGTAAAACTCACTACCCCGGAAAGCAGTTTGAATATCGACCATGAAGCGGTCAAGGCCCTTGGGCTTTGGCCGCTTTTGTTGTTGGGAACATGCACCTGGGTAAGCTCCGGGGACCACGGCTCAGGGGTGATAAAATCAATCAGTGCCGGGTCCTACGCGACGTAATCCCGCCAACCCCGCCAGGTCCGGAAGGAAGCAACGGTAACGGGCTAGTACGGGCGCAGTAGGTCACCCGGTACTTTTTTAGTGGTTAGTGGCTAGTGGTTAGTGATTAGTAGCCCGCGATTGATGGCTTGCTGGCCAGCTTTGCCCTGGGAGAGATGCATTGAGCCTTACTGTTCGCCCCATCGTGGGCAGGCGCGCGAAGATTACCGCGCTTGGCACCTACGTCCCGCCTGATGTGATTACCAACAAAGACCTGGAAGCGCTGGTGGAGACAAACGACCAGTGGATCGTGGAGCGGACGGGTATCCGCGAACGGCACAAGCTTGCGGCCGGGCTGGGCACGAGCGACATGTGCGCCGAGGCGGCGCGGAATTGCCTGGCGGCGCGGGGCATTGCGGCGGACAAGATTGGCGAGTTCGGGGTGGAGTGCATCATTGTGGGCACGGTGACGCCGGACATGATGTTTCCTTCGACGGCGTGCCTGGTGCAGGACAAGATTGGCGCGAAGGGCGCGTGGGGCTTTGATGTGTCTGCCGGGTGCAGTGGGTTTGTGTTTGCGCTGCAGGCGGGCGTGAAGATGGTGGAGAGCGGAGCGCACAAGAAGGTGCTGGTGATTGGCGCCGATGCGAATACGCGAATGACCGACTATACGGACCGGACAACGTGCGTTTTGTTTGGCGATGGCGCGGGCGCGGTGCTGCTGGAACCGGCTGAAGAGGGCGAGGTTGGGTTCATCGATTTTCTGCACGAGATTGACGGAGCGGGCGGCGTGAGCCTGAATTTGAAGGGCGGCGGGAGTTTGAATCCGTCGAGCCACGAGACCGTTGACAAGAAGATGCACTACATCTACCAGGATGGCCCTGCGGTATACAAGTTTGCGGTGCGCAAGATGGCGGAAGCGACCGAGCGGCTGCTGACGCGCAACGGCGTGACGGGCGCGGATCTGGGATGCTTTATTCCGCACCAGGCGAACAAGCGGATTATTACCGCGACGGCGGACCGGCTGGGGATGGACCCGGCTGGAGTGATTATCAATATTGAGAAGTATGGGAATACGTCGGGCGGGACGATTCCGCTGGCGATGGAAACGGCGGTGGAGGAAGGGAAGCTGAAGAAGGGCGACCTGGTGCTGCTGGCGGCGGCTGGAGCGGGATTTACTGTGGGGGCGGCGCTGCTGCGGTGGGAGATATAAAAAGCAGGGAACAGGGAACAGGGAATAAACCCCGGGCCGATCCCTTGTGATCGGCCTTGTTGTTTTTATGTTTGTGCGAGTCGTGCTGAGTTAGGATGAGTCGAGTTAGTGGAGAGAGATGATGCCTAATCGAACAGCACCTTATCCGGCCTACAACTACCTTGTGACTGTGACCAGCTCGACTGGGGTTGCGTCGACGCTTGGCGGTTTCGATTACGCGTTGTGGCTTACAGCCGGGTCGACTACTGTGACGTTGCAGCGGGGAGTTGTGAGTGCGAGTGTGCTGGCGCTTTGGATTAGCCAGTCGCGGGTGACTCCGGGGAATACGGGGCAAAGTGCGCTGATTACGCTGCGCGGCGCTTCCGGGCAGGCTACGATGTCGTGGCGGCTGGCCAATGTTACGCCGGCGAGCTATAACGGCGGGGCGCTTGGGGGCAAGGGGCAGAGTGATGTGGCTGTGCAGGAGCTGGTGCTTACGGTTGGGAATGTCCAGATTATTGCGCCGGTTTCATTCGTCGCTGGGGCGCGATTCAGGCCGATGATCAGACTGTGAGGCGTGCTGAGCCCGATCGGAATACTCAGTCACTTATTCAGTTAGTAGTTTGAATGCGTGGGTCCACTGGTTGCGGGTGAAGCCGGGGATGCACCACAACATACATAAAGGCTCGATGGCGCGGGCGGCTTCCGCGGCGCCCATGTCCGCTGTTTCCCAATCGAATTTGTCGAGGATCGCGGTTACCTGCGCTTTTGCGGGGTCGCTGTTGCCACAGATGAACATGGTGGGTTTTCCGGCTTTGAATTGCGGGTTGACCATCGCGGGTGCGCCGACGGAGTTGAAGGCTTTGACGAAGTGCGCTTCCGCGAATTCGTGCTGCAGGTCTTCCATCAGGGATTGATTGGGACCGGTAAAGAACTGAAGGACGCCGTTGACGGGCGGCGCGTCAGCAATGGGGTTGGTTGTGTCGATGATGGTTTTGCCGGCGAGGTTTTCGGCGCCGGCGAGGGTAAGGGCGTGGGACGCCGCGTTGCCCTTGACGGCGAGGACAAGGAGATCGCCGAAGGATGCGGCTTCGGCGAAGGTGCCGGTGGAGATGCCGGGATTCTTTGCTGCCCAGTCGGCTAGTTTGGCTGGGGTTCTGGAGCCTACTTTTACTTCATAGCCGTGTTGTTGGAAGCCGCTTGCCAAGGTTTGCGCGACGGTGGCTGAGCCCAGGATGCCGATTTTCATGAAACCTCCGCTTAGGGGTGAGATGAGCGGATGAAGGATTCGGATTCAGGGATGGAGAGCGCGTATTCGGGGAGGATGCCGAGGGTGGCGGCGGTGCGGAAGAAGACGCGCATGCCTTCGAGGCAGTCTTCGTCGAGGATGTAGTGGATGTTGGAGGTGAGGTAGGTGCGGATGGTTTGTTCGGGGATGGGGAGACGCGCGGACCATTCTTCGACCAAGGTGTCTATGTTTTGCAGGCCGTGGTCGCGGGAATTTAGGAAGTCCTGAGTGATGGAGTTCATGGATTCCCCGGTCCCCAAGTGCGAGGGACCGGGGGCACCCGTCGCGCTTAAGTTCTCCGCACCCGCGATTGCCCAGACGGCGGAGACAAAGGGGAGGCCGGTGATGGATTGCCACTCCTTGGCGAGGTCGTGGTAGATGAGTTCTTCGCCGGTGCGTTCGAAGCGGTTGGCGCGCTCTTCAAGGGCGAGCAGGGCGGGATCGCCGATGAGGATGGCGGCGTCGGCTTGGTCGAGCATGGCGTCGAGGTCGGCGGAGTGGGGCAGGAACGGGACCTGGGGATTGCCCCAGTGGTGAAAGAGGATGCGGGCGTAGGCGACGGTGGTGCGGCTGGCGGTGTCGGCGGCGACGGAGCGGAGCTGGGTGAGGGGCTGGTTGGCGCGGCGGACGAGGAGCAGGGAACGGACGCGGCCCTTGGCGGCGATGGTGCAGCCGGGGAGGATGCGGAGGGTGGGGTTGGCGGCTAGGGCGGCGATGGGGACGAGGCCGATGTCTGCGCGATTGGGATCATCATGGCCTGCAGCGAGGCGGGTGGCGCACTCGGAGGGGGACATGCGTTCAATTTGATAGCGGAGGGCGAGCGGGTCGCGGAGGGGAGGGTGCTCGAAGTCCCACATGAGGGGCGCGGGGTTGAGGAAGTCGATGGCGGCGATGCGGAGGCGGGCTTGCGGGGCGGAGGTCACTTGTCTCTTAGACTAGCAAGCGGATGTTGAGGATTCGCGGGGTTGCCCCTCCCCCCCCATTTCTGTAAGGAAGTGGATTGTTTTCATGGGGTTACGGGCTAGCAATCGCTGCAAATATACCATTCTAAAGGAGTTATTTGCAGATATGCCAAAACAAAGGAGTTACGGGCGATTCGCGGAGGGCGTCTGTTTTTGGAACGCGATCATGGACCGATTATGCACCCATCGCGGGAAATGATATGCAAAATGTCGGATGCCACTGTCGCATTGAGAGCGGTGGACGGGCCATGGAGCTACGGGCTCATGTTGGTCGTGTCGTTTGCTGGTTTCCCGAGTGCAAACGTGCCCTGCCTCGCAGCGAGGGGGCCAGCGAGACGCGGAGGGGAGGATGCTCGAAGTTACCCATGAGGGGCGCGGGGTTGAGGAAATCGATGGCGGCGATACGAAGGCGGGCGTGCGGGGAGGAGGTCACTTGTGTCTTAGACTAGCAAGCTTGTGTTAAGGATTCTGGTTTGGGGGGTGGGTTGGTGTCTGTGGAGTCAATAACCTGAGGGGTCGGTGGGGTCATCGGACAATAGAGGAGCTTGTTTCTTGAGCATCTTGCCCCAAACGACTCCATAAACTTGCTGCCCGATGTGGAATCGCCGCTTTTCTCCCCAGGCGAAGGCAGCGTCTTCCAGAGCGACATTTCCGCAGTTGAGAAAGTACTCTGCCATTTGCTCATCGCCGAATCGGTCGAGCGCCGCGACCAAAGCATCTTCCGATCCCGGTGCGCCGAGTCCCACGTAGAACTGATACGCGCCTGCAATGACAGCGGTGTCGCGGGTAGACAGGGCAGCCATGAGTGCATCCCGGGGCCGGGAATCTTTTTCCTGCGCCCAGGCCAGATCGTCCAGCGCTTTGGCCGCTAACTGACGGGTCTTTTCATTGGGATCCTGCAACAAGGGGATCAACGGGCCGATTGAAGGCGGACCAAGATCAAAGAGAGCCTGGGGTACACGGTCCCTTGCGATTGGCCCGTTTTTCATGTATTCGATCAACGGGGAAATGGCTCGCTCGTCACCGGTCTTACCGAGCGTGTCGATGATGGCGGAATAAGTGCCTGGCCGCACGGGCGCAGTGTCGGCTCGGTAATCCGCGACGCCACCATATGGCTGCGGCTTTCCTGGGTAAGGCGTCATCAGCAGAGCGATCAGCGGGGGAACTACGCTTGGGTCTTTTGTATTGATCATCGCCGTGATGACTGCGTAGCGTATCCGGGGATCATCCAAGAGGCCTATGAGGGTCTTTGCGGCTGGCGGGCCAATCATTCCTAGGGCCGTGATGGCCTCATTGCCTATCCGAGGGTCTTTCACCGCGGCGGCCAAGGGCGCTACCGCCCTGGGGTCGCGAAGTTTCCCGAGCTGTTCGGCGGCGGCGACTTGCAAACCCATGTCGCTCCCTTGCAACGCAGTCACCAAGACCTCTGTGGCGCGGGGCTCGCTGGACGGCCCCAGATTCTCTATCGCCAACACGCGGTCGTCCCACCTACCTGTGCCGGATGCCAGAGCGATGAGGGCGTCCGCAGCGCGAGGATCGTGCGACGCGCCTAGAGCCTGCACCGAATCTCGATAGAGGTTTGGGTCTTTAAGCAACCTGATGAGTGGCTCTGTTGCGCGCGGGTCCTGAAAATCTGCCTGCCTCAGGCAAACTGCAGCAGATAGTTTTACCCCTTGATCGGGATCGCTCAGGGCTGCAATCACAGCATCCGCCATCCGGGCCTCCCTGATCCACGAGACCGCTTGAAGGGCCGTGCTGCGGACTGCCGGATTGGGATCATGGAGCGTAGCTCTGACGATCTCTTCCCGACGAGGGTTTGCTTTCGCAGTGAGGCCCAACAGTGCGGTTTGACGAACCTCAGTGTCTGGATCGTGCAGGGTAGCCTCAAGTGCTGCAAAGACGCCAGGCTCTGGAAACTCAAGCAATGCTCTGGCCGCCCCTCGACGCATTGAGGGATCTTTGTCCTTCAGCGCGGTGAGAAGCGGCTCAATAGCGGCAGGTCCAAACTTCGCTAATATAAGGGTTCCAGATGAGCGGCCACGCAGTGTGGCGATCAGAGGCGCAATGGCGCGTGGGTCGTGCATTTCTTCCAATGCCCACTCCGCAGCAAAGCGAGCGCCCTCGTCGTCATCCCGAAGCAGCAAGATCAGCGGCTCGATACCCCGGGCATCCTTCAGGCTGCCCAGTCCATCGGCTGCGCGGGCGCGAACTCGCGGATCGGAATCGCGCAGCGCAGCGATCAGTGGTTCCACTGCTCGTCGATCCTCGAACTTGGCTAGCGCATCGGCGGCGTATAGACGTAGCTCCGCATTCGGGCTCTTCAAGCGCTCGATTTGCAAAGAAACGTTGTCGGGCCCCGTTTGGGCGAATGCGATATGGGCGAGGGCGTAGAGAAAGAGATATCCGATGATGGCGCGGAGCCTTCGGGCAACCATCAGATTGCCACGTTCTGGATGTCTTGCTTGGGGCGGCATGCTGCCAGCCTAACATCGAAATTCGATCAGCGACGCTGTCGCAATCCTCCTCTAAAGAGTACCTGTGAGCTAAATCACCGATTCATTGCGGCTGGGCGCGTAAGAGTAGGCGGGTGACTACACCTGCGTCGAAAACCCCGCCTGTGAATGATGGAGCGCGTCCGCGGCTTGATGAAGATTGCCTGGCCTGGCTGGCGTTGGCGCTTTCGCCGGGGCTGGGGCCTAAGCGGATTCTGGATGCTATGCAGCGGCTGGAGACGCCGGGACAGTTGTTTGCGCTGGGGCTGACGGACCTGGAGGGATTGCGGTTTCCGGCGGCGGCGGCGCAGTTTGTGTTTGATGGGAAGGCGCGTGCGGCGGCTGAGGACGAGTGGGCGCGGGTGGCGGCGCAGGGGGCCCGGCTGGTGAGCTTCAGTTGCGCGGAGTACCCGGAGCGGCTGAAGGAGATTTACGATCCACCGCCGGTTTTGTGGGTGCGGGGGGATGCGGGGCTGCTGAGCCGGCCGTCGATTGCGGTGGTGGGGACGCGGCATCCTTCGCCTTATGGGTCGGGCATTGCGGAGATGCTTTCGCGAGACCTGGCGGTGCGGCGGCTGCTGATTGTGAGCGGAATGGCGCGGGGCATTGATACGTGCGCGCACAAGGGGGCGTTGGCGGCGCGGATGCCGACTGTGGCCGTGTGGGGGACGGGGATCGACGTGGTGTATCCCAAGGAAAACAAGAAGCTGGCGGAGGAGATTTTGGCCGGCGGCGGGGCGATTGTGAGCGAGTTGCCGATGGGGACGTTTCCTGCGCCGCAGAATTTTCCGCGGCGGAACCGGATTTTGAGCGGGCTGAGCGTGGCCGTGCTGGTGGTGGAGGCGGCGGAGAACTCGGGGACGCGGGTGACAGCGCGGTGCGCGGCGGAGCAGAATCGGGACCTGTTCGCGGTGCCGGGGAATGTGACGAACAAGGGAAGCTGGACGCCTAACACGCTGATTAAACAGGGCGCTAAGCTGACGGCGACGTGGGAAGACGTGTGGGAGGATTTGTCGTCGCAGGTGCGGCTGGAGCTGGAGGACACGGCGCCGGTTGAATCGAAATTGGAGACGACCGCATCTTTATTGGCTGATCCCGTTTTGAGACCGCAGGAAGCGATGGTTCTGGAGGTTTTGCGGGCCGATGAGGCCGTGCAGATGGACGAGATTCTGGAGCTGCTGGAGACGCAACTGACTTCTTCCGAGGTGTTTACGGCGCTGTTTGAGCTGGAGATTGCGGGGCGGATACGGAGTTTGCCTGGCAAGAACTATGTTTTGACGATGTGAAAGGCAGTGGGTAGTGGTTAGTGATTAGTGGTTAGTTGCAGGGTGCGAGTGGCGATTGACGTTACGGCACGCGGTCGGTGAGAACACTGAATAGGAATAAGAGCCGCCCGGTGGTATATACTTTTGTCGTATACCACTCGGGGGGATTCATGGCGGAGAAGGCTAAGGGCGGGTTGAAGCGGACCGACGCCAAGTTATTTTGGAATGGGCGGAGCCAGGCGGTGCGGCTGCCGAAAGAGTTTCGATTTGAAGGCGACCGGGTGCGGGTAACTCGCATGGGTGCTGGCGTTTTGCTGGAGCCAGTGCCGCCGGCGGAAGAGGAGTCGGTGGAGGACTGGTTTGCGAGGATCGACGGGCTGCGGGGCGATCCGATTTTTCCGGAAGGGCGGAAGCAGAATCCTGCGCCGATACGTGAGTACTTCAAGTGAGCTATCTGCTGGACACGAACGTCTGCATTGCGTTGATCAACGGAACTTCAAGCAAGGTGCGCGCACGGTTTGCGGAGGTTTCTCGTCAGAAGGCGGCGCTTGCTACGTCGGCAATTGTGGTTCATGAGCTTTGGTATGGCGTGGCCAAGAGTGAGTTGGCAGCTCAGAATGCACGCGCACTGTTGGTCTTTTTGAACAGTGGCATTGCTGTCATAGACTACTCGGCAAAAGATGCGCAAGCCGCAGGGGAGATTCGCGCCGAACTGGAGCGCCGGGGGAAGCGTATCGGCGAATATGACACGTTGATCGCCGGACAGGCCTTCTCGAGAAACCTCACGCTGGTTACGGCCAATACCGGCGAGTTTGCTCGCGTGAAAAGCTTGAAGGTGGAGGATTGGACGTTGTAGCAGTGGTTAGTGGCTAGTGATTAGTGGTTAGTTGCAGCGTGCGGGTGGCGATTGACGTCGCGACGCAGGGTAGTTGGATTTTTTTTGCATGGTGAGGAAAACGAGGGTCGCAGCGTCCCGGCCCAATTCCCCTAATTGAGAGCGAGTGCATTGAAACGAAACGTTTTTTGCGGCTGAATCGAGGCGCGCAAATAGGGATTTTGCGTGTCTGAATTGGGGGCTTATTGAGTGAAGAGTAACTATATTGAGTGGAAACGGGACGGTGTTCCGTGGTAGCTTCCAACATTTGCGGGTGATGTTTTTCCGGCTGTGGAAAAGAGGGCGGAGTTGAAATGCCCTCAAAGAATCGAAATTTGCAGAAGTGAGTCAAACAGGCCGGACAGTGTAGAGTTGTCCGAGTAATAAGGATGGAAATGAGCAAATCACTGGTAATCGTCGAGTCCCCCGCCAAGGCGAAGACGATTGAGAAGTATCTGGGCAAGGGCTTTGAGGTGCTGGCCTCGGTAGGCCACATCATGGACCTGCCGAAGAACGACATTGGCGTGGAGCTGGAACACCGGACATTTGAGCCGACGCTGATTGTGTCTCCTGGCAAAGAGAAAGTTGTGGCGGCGCTGAAGAAGGCGGCGGCCAGTGCGGACCATATTTTCCTGGCGCCTGACCCGGACCGCGAAGGCGAAGCGATTGCGTACCACCTTGCGTTGCAGTTGGGGAAGACCGCGAAGGACCGGAAAAAGATTCAGCGGGTGACGTTCAACGAGATTACGAAGAAGGCTGTGCAGGAGGCTTTCAACCACGCACGGGACGTGGACCAGAACCTTGTGGACGCGCAGCAGACGCGGCGGGTGCTGGACA
>Ga0302319_10000798_pt1 | contig 70559 bp, 69 predicted proteins | sample Bog_T0_2_FD_203319 | JGI IMG/M metagenome (GOLD analysis project Ga0302319, IMG submission 203319) | Peat permafrost microbial communities from Stordalen Mire near Abisko, Sweden - Bog_T0_2 | ecosystem: Environmental > Terrestrial > Soil > Wetlands > Peat | place: Sweden: Abisko, Stordalen Mire...
AAAACCTCGATGTTGTCATACAAACAACTTCGAGCATGCCAGCATACCTGCAAAGTACCAGCACTGGTTCAATCGATCTTCAAATGCGTTTACCCTGGGCTTGGGGGATATCGCTCCATTGAAATGGGAAGGATGATCCCTCCGTTGTGGGATTGAAGACGGTAAGAATGAGGCGCACGATTACTGTGGCTGGTAATCAACCTTACGCGGAGCCGGAAAAGATCCCCTTGGCTCCGCTTTCCTTTCCATCTCAGCTTCCCTTTCCATCCCAAATGTTGAAGGCCGGTTCCGCTGGCAAGGTGCTCAACTTCATGCAGGTCGGTGACGATTTCGGCCAAGGGCACCAAGCTCTTATAGAATGAAGGCGCTATGAGTTCAGGGTTAATTCGCGCCGATTGGGTGGGACGAGTCGTTGACGGTAAATTTTCCCTCCTCAAATGGTTAGGGCCGTCTGAATCCGGTGAAGTCTTTCTTGCAGAATTGCAGGGACTCCCGTGGAAACAAGCAGATGTCGAGTTTATCCCCGCCGATTCCGAAAATGCGGAAGCTCTTACTGCTGCATGGGCGCTCGCAGCGCCGCTTTCTCATCCCCATTTGATTCGCCTAATCGACAGTGGCAGATGTACGATCGACACCATTTTTTTGATCTATGCGGTCTCGGAACATCCCGATGAGGCGCTCTCCGAGATTCTTCCCCAGCGTCCGCTGACACCGACGGAAGCGGGCGAAGCACTGGCCCCGATTGTGGATGCTTTGGCCTACCTGCACGGCAAAGGCATTGTGCATGGGCATCTGAAGCCCGAGAGTATTCTGGTTGTCGAAGACAAGGTGAAGCTCTCCACGCGTTCGCTTTACGAGGCCGGACAGCGGGTAGGGAACATTGTGACGCGCCAGGAATATGACGCTCCCGAAACCTCAAGCGAGGCCATCTCGCCCGCCGCCGATATTTGGTCGCTGGGCGTAACGCTGGTTGAAGCCCTGACCCAATATCCGCTGCGGGACCGGTCTATTGAGGGCGAGCCGATTGTGCCGGCGTCCATTCCAGAACCCTTCCACACGATTGTGCAGGAGTGTCTTCGGACGGATCCCGCGCGACGATGCACGCTCAGCGAGATCAAGGCACGGCTGCAACCTTTGGCTGCTGTTTCTCCTGTTGATGAGCCGGTTATCACCGAGGCGATTCTCACGAGGCCGATTCCCCATGAGCCGATGCCGGGACCGGCCGAGCCTGTCGCCGAAGATCCGGTTGCAATTGCGATTCCTGCCAAACGTCGCGGGCCGGCAATTGTCGCCGTTGTTTTCTTTCTGATTGCGCTTTTCGTGACGCTGATTTTGCACTTTCATCATGGGAAGCCAACATCGCCGAACGCGAGCCAGTCTGCGGTGCCTGCAAGCCCGGCGCCGCAGCCGGAGGCGAGCGTTGCCTCTCCGCCCAGCGCAACCCCTGCGCCTCCGGCCAGCGTTCCGGCATCAGCGAATCAAATCTCTGCTACGAACGCGACGGCAGGCACGGTGGCGCAGCGTGCGATGCCCGATCTGCTGCCGAGTGCGGTTCAGACAATTCGCGGCCAGGTCGACGTGACAGTGCGGGTTTCCGTCGATCCATCCGGCAACGTGGAAAGTGCTTCGTTTGATTCGGCTGGACCCAGCAGGTATTTCTCGAAAATGGCTTTGCAAGCGGCGCAGAATTGGAAATTCAATCCGGCGCAAGTCGATGGCAAGCCGGTCTCCAGCGTGTGGACTTTGCATTTCACGTTTACCCAGGCGGGAACCGACGTCACCCCTGCTCAAGTGTCACCCTAAGGAGAAGCTCTCCCGCGCGGCTTGCGCGATCCAGCAAGGGCTGGACACGATCACTCTGATCGATCAGTCTGCGCAACTATACTTCCCCCATGCAGCCCAGTCCTGGGTTTCAGCCCTCATTAAAAGTTCGGGGGCTTTCTCCCCTATTGTGACACTGGCGGTGTTGAATTGATGTATTGAAGGTGTCGACTGTGAGGCGCATGATGTTTGTGGCTGGAAGTTCATTTGCGCGGAATAGAAAAGATCCCATGACTCGGAAGGGTCTCTACCTGAATTGCGCCGCTGGCCACAGCCGGCGCAGGCCCGGCAGAGTAAACCCTAAACGCAATTCGGCTTGCTGGAAGAGATAAACACCGAGCAAAGCAATCAAAGGTTCTAACGGATGGCGGAATCGGGCATGCGCGGTCACCATGTAATACGCCAGGGGAAGCAGTAGAAAAGCTGCGGCAAACAATCCGCCGCCCGGAACTCGCCGGCGGACAGCAAGAGCCAATCCAAGAAGTCCCGCGATACTGGTTAAGCCATAATTCAATCCCCTGCCAAAATCGCCCACCCAGTGACCGCTGGGATTGGGCACGCCAAACCAGTAAAAATAAGTTCGGATGAGGCAAAGCCGGAAAAACCGCGGCAGGTTCGCGCGAATTGTCTTTTTGGCTTCTTCTCCCCGCCATGCGGAATATCGCAACTCTCCCATTTCCCGGTAGAGTTCAAATTGCGCCTCATTCTTCGAGGGATGATCGTATTCCATCAGGAAGCCGTCGGCGCCCGGACCGTTGCCCAGGTAGAGTTCGACGCCGAAGTTTGTGCGGAAGGGTACAAACGCATGAAAGACCTGCTCGTTTCTCCATGCCCACGGGGCAACAGCAGCCAGGAAGATTAGCCCGGCGCAAACTGCTTTCGGCAAATCAATCATCCAATTCTTCCCGCTTCTCGCTAACATCCAAACTCCGCAAACGGGCAAAAATAAAAGCACTCCCGGATTGGAGAGCGCAATCAATCCCCAGACCAGGCCGAAGGCCGACCAGCGCCCCCATGACGCTCCGTCGCCGGGTCGATTTCCCACGCCCGCGCCCCGGAGCGCAATCAGCAGAGCGAGCTGGAAAAGGAAGGCTGTGAGCGTCATCTCCCACACCCATTTCACGGAGTATTGCATGGCCGCCGGATAGAGTGCCCAGATCCACGCCGACCAGCGAGCTACGCGCAGACCAAAGCAGCGATCGCCTATCTCCCAGATGAGTGGGATCATGATGGCATTCAAGAGGCTGTCGAAGGAGAGAATGATCCATGCTGAAAGCCGCGTGTAGGTTCCGAATAGCTTAAAAACCCAGCTAAGAACCAGCGGAAATAAGGGGGTTACCCAAGCAGTCGGTCCCGTATTCCCGTGAAATGGGTTGGCGTACCCTTGGCCAGCCGCCAATGACCGCGCGATCCGGCCCATCTCATAACCGAAGCCAAAGTGATCTTCGCTCGGCGAAATACGGTAGGTGTGCGCCAGCGTGATGTAGGCAACGCGGACGGCAAGACCCACCCAGAAGATTGTCCAAGGCACATGAATTCTGCTGGTTAATGGTTGGGAATCGGGCTGAGTCATGCGGTGATTCTAATAGATTGGAACTCGCGGAACCGGGCGGAAGGCGCGGTTGCCAATTCCGAAACGGAGTCGTGCCCATGAATGAGATTATTCGGCGGATTTCTCTTCGTGGAATTCCATTTCCGTGTTGATGGCCCAGATGTTCTCCTTAGTAGTCACGCCGTTAACGATATTCTCAACGGCCGCCATGGCAGTCAGCATTGAGTGGTCCTGGTTGTTGTATTTGTGCATTCCGTTTCGACCTACCAAGAAGAGGTTTTCAAAACTATCAGTGTATTTGCGAATCACGTCGAAGCGGTTGTAGCTGCCAAAATAGGCAGGATACGTCTTTGGGACGTGTACAACATGGGAGTCTTGAACGTCGTCCGGTTTCAAGATGCCGATTCTGGCGACCTCTGCAATCGCGAACCTCGTCATCTCCTCGTCGGACCAGGACCACATAGGATCAGTGTCGTTGCAGAAGTACTCAAGACCGATCCATGTTCCCCCTGATTCGCCGACAAGCCATGGGCTCCAGTTGTTGAAAATTTGCAGTCGCCCCACCGACACGTCCGGTTCCTGAACATAGATCCAGTTATCCTTGAGCGGTGAGCCGTCGTCCTCGGTAACAGTAAGTTTGCTTGCCAGCAAACCGACGACGATGAAATCGCGATAGATGAGCCCTTCGCTCACCGCGACAACATCGGGCGGAGCTGTGGGAGATATGCCGCCAATAAGATCCCTGACAGGCATGGTCGAGATGAAGTAATCGCCCGGGAATAGTACGCGTTCACCGGAATCGTCGAGGGCCTCGAGGGAAACCACTCTGTTCCCCTCCAAATGAATGTTTTGCACGCGGAGGCCGAAGTGGATTTCGCCTCCACCCTTCCGGACCAGGTTGGCCACATGTTCCCAAAGTTGGCCAGGGCCGAATTTGGGATAGAGAAACTTCTCGATGAGCGACGTCTCGGTTTTTTTTTGGGCAAGATCTCTGGAAGAATTGGAACCGAATGTCTTGCGCAGAAAATGCGCCACTATGCGTTTGAGCGACAGCCCTTTGATGCGCTGCGCACCCCACTCAGCGCTTATCTCGCGGCACGGCACTCCCCAGACCTTTTCGGTATACGACTTGAAGAAGGTGAGATAAAGTTCGTTGCCAAACCGGTTCACGATAAAGTCCTCAAGCGAGTTTTCCTTGCGCTTGGGAAGCAGTGCAGAACGCAGATAACTGAAGCCGCAGCGAAGCGTGCGAGCCATGCCCATATTTCTGAACGTGGACGCAGAAAAGCTAATCGGGTAGTCAAAGAAACGGCGCAAGAAATAGATACGGCTTTTACGTCGGCGAACCAGCATAACCAGGTCTTCAATTTGTGGATCAGGAGCCTCAGCAGGCACGGGAATATTTCGCTGCTGACCTTGGTAGCGGAGTTCGCCTTCGTTGCCTGAGCCCGCCTCAACTGGAAGTAGGTCGAGCCACCATTGCATTACACGATCCGATTTGGAGAAGAAGCGGTGGCCCCCGATATCCATGCGGTTGCCCTTGTAGCAAATGGTTCTTGAAATGCCGCCGACTTCATGGCTCGCTTCGATCAGAATGGGTTTGATCCCTGAGTTCCTTTGCAACTCAAGTGCGGCTGTTAGCCCTGCCGGCCCCGCGCCTATGATGATTGCCGTGCCTTGCTTCATTTCATGCCCGTATTGCTTCTTTTCCAAAGTTCAGGTCCTTGAGGACGTTGAACGGCGCTGGAGCCTCACGAAATATGGCCCTTCAGGTCTAGCTGAAATGGAACCATGATACCAGCCGCCCCGGAGAAGAGTGCGCAGATCGGCTCCTGCGTCCACCTCGCGTTGCGAAATGAATACCAACGCAACCGACCTTTGAACGGATGATGACGTTAATCCCCATGAGATCGGTGAGTCCAACCTGATTACCCATATCGCTATGTAGATGAAAACCGAGGAGATCCAAGCCCTCCGCGGCCGCGATTTAGCTAACCCGAGCAATTAACTCTGAATCGTTGTTGCGCACATTGCCAACGCGGCCGCTCACAGGCCATGCTCGCATGAGCTCAGCGGGGTAGGGGCGAAGCAGGTCGATTGGCGGACGCGCGGGGTCGCCGGGATCAAGCCAGCGGTCGTAGTCCCTGGGCTCAAGGATTACGGGCATGCGGTTGTGAAAAGGCTCGGTGACTTCATTGGGGTCGGTGGTGAGGATGGTGAAGGTCTCGAGGGGTGGACCTTCCGGAGGACGCCAGCTCTCCCACAGTCCTGCGAGGGCGCATGGTTCGCCGCTGGTGAGCGCGATGGCGTAGGGGATTTTCAACTTCGCGTTGGGCTTCATCCACTCGTAAAAGGCGTCGGCGGGGACCAGGCATCTGCGCTTCTTCAGTGCCTCGCGGTATGCGGGTTTGGACGCCGCCTCCTCAGCTCGCGCGTTGATGGTAGAGTAGCCGAACTTGGCATCCTTCGCCCAGAAGGGCACCAATCCCCAGCGGAGAAGGGCGAACTCACGCTCGCCTGAACCGCGGCTCTGGCGGACTATGGGCTGGGTGCTCTGCGGGGCGACATTGAAGCTGGGCGCAAACCAAGGCATGTCCTCCAGTTCGACTCCGAACCAGTCAGCGAGGACTTCCTGGGTTGATTTGCGAGCGAAGCGGCCACACATCTTCGAATTAGATTAGCGAATCGGGGTGATGACGCGGAACAAGGTTGTTGGTTCAAGACAACAGAAGCCGTCATGAAATTTACGGACTCCCACTCATCGGACAAAAACAAAGGCGTCCGATAAATGGGCCACAGTTTCAGTCGGTGAGGGAGCCTACAAACAGGAAGTCCCAGGAGGTGTCGAGATAGAGCCATCGTTGTGCACCAAACCAGCTGGTGGGGATTCCCGGTACGTGCAACAGGGTGTGGCCATCCATGCACATTAGCTCGGTGCCGTTCCAGGCGAGGAAGGTTCTGGAAGCCTGGCCGACCTGCGCGGGATGTTCAACGAGTCTGAGGCAGACAGGGCACCTCTGGCGCTGATCACGCAAGATCCAGCGGAGGCCGAAGAGGCACAGAGCGAAGGTGGAAACGAGCTGAATATAAGCTGCGGCGTTGGAGTAGGGGGTGGCAAACGCGTAGGCCATATCGAGAGATGCGAAATAGACGATGGGGAGCAGGAGTGCGATCTTGGTGCACAAAAAACTCCAGCGAGTGAGACGCCGAGTCCAGGACGTATTTTGCGGGCTTACGCTGGATTCTCCCAGCGAGACTGAGGTAATGGCGGGAAGTGCAAGCAAGGCGAGCAGGAGGGCAAACAGGTAGATGGACCATGGGCCGGGACGGTAGTCCTCGATGGAAACGCCGAGCAGGTCGTCTTCGGAGTCGTCTGGTCCGTAGGCGGTGATGTGCACGCACTGGGTCCACATTTCAGCCGCGCCTGCGGGAGTGAGATGCGCGATGACGTATCCTGCTCCGGCCGCGCTCTCGGGCTCTGATTCGAGCAACCATGCATCCACCTTGCCGGGCAGCCGCCAAAAGCCGTTGGGCGCGACGCCGGCGATGCGTGCGGTGCGGTTCCCAACGCGCACCAGGGTGCCCGTAACGTGCGGATTCGCGCTGAATTCCCTGGTCCATAGTTGTTCGCTCAGGATCACGCTGGGTAGCGCGTCGGAGGTGTTGCGGTCTTGATCCGCAAAGCGGAGAGGCAGGCCCAGGAGAAAGAAGAGATTTGCGCTGGCATGCGCAACACCCCATGCGGCCGCATTGGAGTTTGAAGTCGCAGATTGCTGGCTGACGGAGTTGGACTCAACGCGATAGAAGGCGAAACCGTCGAAGTACTGCTGCCTGCGGGCCTTCCACGTTTTGTACTGGCGAGGGCGGACGGAGGGCGAGGAATTATCGCTGTATCCTGCGTTCTGAATCATGACCAGGCCAGGATTGACCTGGCCCACCATCAGGCTGCGCTCGGCGCGCACACCGGGCAGAAGAAGTGCCGTGACGTAACAGGCGAAGAGAACGGCGACGAGGGCGAGGATGCATTGCGCTGCCGAACCTTGCTTTGCGGGACGCGGCAAACGCAGGGGCATGCACTGACGGCGGAGGCAGACCGCGTCTTGAAATGCTCCGAGGCAGAATGCCGTGACCTGTTGCTCGGCGGGCCAGGAAACGGAGTGAGGGGGCGCGCAGGATCGGCGTACATGCCAGAGTTCCGACAGCCACTCCTGACGCCACTCGGCGCGCTGACGGAGGGGCACGACGAAAGAAGCCGCGCGAAGAAGGCCCCGGTCGAAGAGGCAGAACAGAGGTATGAAGGCAGGCGTCATACGGACTTTGCCTCCTCGGATGGAATCAATCTTTCGAGAAGCGGATAGCGCTTGCGGGATGCTTCCAACGTGATTTTGCCTGCCGGTGTGAGCTTGTAGTACTTACGCGGTGGTCGCTGCTCGGCATCGGCAATGGACTGGCGTTCCCAATGCGAGCGGATGAGTTCGTCGCGCTCAAGGCGGCGCATGGCGGGGTAGACGGTTCCGCTGGGCAGGCCGGTCATCTCCATGATGCTGAAGCCGTAGACAAAGCCGGCGTCGACCGCGTGCAGGATGAGGGCCGCGGTGTGGGAGAGTTTAGCGTCTGCGGTTTTGGTTTCCCGGGCCATGGCGCATTTTACCTATGTAGCAATCTACTTGACAAGGGTCTATGCCGTTTGCTACATAGGGTGTGCTTCTGATTGTGCAGGTGGAAGATGCTTGAACTTCGAAATGTCTCCAAGCGGTTCTCCGGCATTGCCGCGGTTGACGATGTGAACTTCTGCGCGCGGCCGGGCGAGGTGACTGGGTACCTGGGGCCGAACGGGTCGGGCAAATCGACCACCATGAAGATGATCACCGGGCTGATTGAGATGAGCGCGGGACAGATTCTTTTTGAGGGAAAGCCGATTCAGGACGATTTGATGGCTTACAAAGCGCGGCTGGGATATGTGCCCGAGGAACCGTATCTCTACACCCATTTGTCGGGCGCTGAATACCTGACCATGGTGGCGCAGCTTCGCAATCTTCCGGCGCGGCAATCGATGGAGCGCATCGATGGAATGCTGCGGCTGTTCTCGCTTCGAGACGACCGGCATGCCTCCATCTCCGGCTACTCGAAGGGAATGCGGCAGAAAATCTTGTTGATTGCGGCGCTGATGCATAATCCCCAGCTCATTCTTCTCGACGAGCCTTTTTCAGGGCTGGACGTTGCTTCGTCGCTGGTGCTGCGGAGCCTGATACAGGAGCTGGCGGCGCGCGGCAAAGTGGTTCTGTTCAGCAGCCACGAGCTGGATACCGTGGAGCGCATCTGTTCGCGGGTGGTGATTCTGCATCACGGAAAGCTGGTGGCGGATGACTCGATCGAACGGCTGCGCTCGTTGATGGAATTGCCCACCCTGGAAAGAATTTTCTCGCAGCTGGCCGTTGAGCAGGATACAGAATCGATGGCGAAGCAGATTGCGGATCTGATTCATGCATAGCCTGATTGAAAAATTGATAAGCCGCTTGCCGCTCGACTTTCGGATTCTATGCCGGCAGTTTCTGCTGCGCGTTATCGATCTTGAGGCGCTTTCAATTCAAGCGGACGTCACGGGTTTTCTGGGGCAGTTTGCGGGCGTGCTCATCATGCTGAGCCTGGTACATGCTTTCGTCACGTATGCCGGTTACATGTCGTTCCCTGATGCAGCGGACCGGCTGGCGTTCTGCATGCACGTGGAGCACTACCTGATTGCGACGATGATGCTGGTGGTGGGGCTGTTCACGGTTCTGAGCTGGGATGCGACATTTCCCGACCGCCGCGATGTGATGGTTCTGTCGCCGCTGCCGGTGGCGCCGCACACTATTCTCTTTGCGAAGGTGTCGGCCTCGGCTGTTGTGCTGGGACTTGCCATTCTTACACTGAACTGCGGTTCAGGGATCGTTGTTCCGTTTCTGGTTGGAGTGTTGCACGGGTCGATGTGGGGTTTTTACCAGTCCCTGGCTGCCTATTGGATTTCGATCGTTGGCGCCAGTGTGTTTCTGTATTGCTCAGTGCTGACGATTCAGGGATTCACCGCACTGCTGTTGCCGCGCCGTGTCTTCCTTCGGCTGTCGGCGGTGTTGCAACTTGCGGCCTTCGGACTTTTTCTCGCTGTGTATTTTCTGCAACCGTCGTTTACAAATCCAGTAGCATTGGCAGACCCGCAGAACCATTGGATATTGGCGTCTTCCCCGTCGTATTGGTTCTTTGCGCTGTTCAACCAATTGAACGGGACCTTACCGGCTGAGCTGTCGTGGCTCGCTGGTCGCGCATGGATGGGTCTCGCGATTGCTATTTGTGGAGCGGCCGCTTCCCTGCTGCTGTGCTACATGCGCACCATGAAAAAGACAATTGAGGAGCCGGACCTGGTGCCGGGTGCGCGCGGCTTGCACTGGATGCCGTCGTTTGGCGGCTCTCTTCAAGCCGCAATCGCGCTGTTCAGCATTCGATCGCTGACGCGGAGCCGCCAGCACCGGGTTGCGTTCTCCTTTTATCTTGCTTTTGTTTTCGGCATCGCCCTGAATTTGCTGCGTGACGAGTTGGCGTCACCGGGCCCGTCGCAAGTCTCTGTGGACTTGCTGATGCCCACGTTCATGATGATGACGTTTGCGGTGTTCGGGCTGCGCAGCGTTTTTGCCCTGCCTGTTTCGCTGACAGCCAATTGGGTGTTGCGCACCACGCAGGTTCGTTCGCCTGAACAGTACATTGCGGCCACGCGGGGGTCTTTGCTGCTGTTTGCAGCACTGCCGTCCTGGCTTCTGTCGGCGGGGCTCGCATATGGTTTCAGGCCTGCGGGGCAGGTTGCGGCACATCTGGCGATTCTGGGTCTGCTGGGATGGATACTTTCCGAGCTTTGCCTGATCGAGTTCTACAAGGTTCCGTTTACCTGTTCGTATCTGCCGGGAAAATCGAACATCCAGCTTGTGTTCTGGGCATTCTTCATTGTGTGTTTGCCGCTGGCTGTGTGGATTGCAAACGTTGAGTTGGACGCACTTCATCATCTGTGGAAGTTTGCGTGCCTGGCGGCGGTCTTCGCTGCCATTGCATTGGGGCTGTTCGGTTACAACCGGTTCCGCGCACGGTCGGCGGTTCTCTATTTTGAAGAGCTGCCGGAAGAAGTGATTACGACGCTGAAGTTGAGCGCGTGAAGAGTTTGCGGGAGTGTGCCGCGACGGACGGGCGGAGGGGTAGAACAAGATTGATTGTTATGGGAAGAATCCCACAGGGGCTAAAGCCCTTGTGTTTATTGATCGAATTGCGGCACGACTGAAGTCGTGCCCTTTCAAAACATGGTCCTGCCTGGAGATGTCGAGGAGGTGGAATGATGCTTGAGGTGCAAAACCTGTATCGAAGCTATCGCGGTATTCCGGCAATTGAGAATGTGAGCTTCAAGGTAGGACCCGGCGAGATTGTCGGCTTTCTAGGGCCGAATGGCGCGGGCAAATCGACCACGGTGAAAATTATCACCGGCATGCTGCGGCCAAACGATGGACGCGTGCTGTTTGAAGGCCAGGATATTGCGAAGGATATGGTGGCTTTTCGCGAAGCGTTCGGCTATGTGCCGGAGGAGGCGCATCTCTACACGTACTTATCGGGTTTGGAGTATCTGCAACTGGTGGGGCGGCTGCGGGGAATGGACGAGGCGCTGATTGAAGCGAAGGCGACCCGCTTGCTGAAGCTGTTGAATCTGGAGTCGTGGCAGTACACGCCCATCTCTTCGTACTCGAAAGGAATGCGCCAGCGGGTGCTGATTGCCGTGGCGCTGCTGCACGATCCAAAGCTGCTGATCTTTGATGAGCCGCTCTCTGGGCTGGACGTGGTGTCCGGACGGTTGTTCAAGGACCTGCTGGAGTTGCTGGCGGCTGAAGGCAAGGCGGTGCTTTACATCTCGCACGTGCTTGAGGTGGTGGAGAAGGTGTGCGATCGGGTGATTGTGATTGCGAAGGGCAGGGTGCGGGCGGACTCGCCGCCTTCGGAACTGACGAAGCTCATGAGCCTGCCGAATCTGGAGTCTGTATTTGCGCAACTGGTGAAGCAGCAGGATACGCGCGCGGTTGCGCAGGAGATGGTGGAGGCGATGCGGATACGCCATGTCTGATGCCTTTCAACGCCTGTTTACGATGAGTGATGCGCAGCCGCTGGCGTTGAATGCGCAGGCGGCGCTGGGCAATGTTCATACGGCTCCGCGAAGCCAGTTTTCGTGGCTCATGCGGCATTTTCTTGAACGCTTCTTCAATCACGAGACTGCGTCTCCCGATGGCGACGCGAGAACGCGCATTGTGCAACTCGCGGTTGCAACCGGGCTGCCGGGATTGGTGGTTGGGATGTATTTGTGGCCTGTCTATCATCCCTTTCCTCACTGGCCGGTACACGAGTCAACGGGGGGACCGCCGCCCTATTGGCTGCAGGTGAATCATCACTTCTTCTTTGTGCTGTATTCGTTCGTGGTGATGGGCGTTGTGACGGTGTTTGAGTGGGATTTGTTTTTTCCGGACCTGCTGGATGTGTTTGTGCTGACGACGCTGCCGGTGCCGGATCGCAGACTGTTTTTGGCGCGAGTTGCGGCCATTGGACTTTTCATTGCGGGCTTTCTGTTCAACGCGAATTTTCTGGCTCCGCTGGTGCTGCCGGCGGCTACCGATCCGCCTAACCTGGTCCGGTTCCTTGCCGGTCATTTGGCGGCGGTCGCCGGGAGCGGGCTGTTCTCCGCGGCGTTTGTGCTGGCGCTTCAGGGCGCGGTGCTGACCGTGTTCGGCGAGCGATTGTTTCGGCGGATGTCTCTGCTGCTGCAAGGGCTTTCGATCGCTGCGCTGCTGATGGTCCTGTTGCTGTTCCCGATGCTTTCCGGCGCGGTGCCCGTGTTCCTGAAATCGGGCAAGGGTTGGGTTCTCTATTGTCCGCCATTCTGGTTCCTGGGGATCTACCAGCGGCTGCTTGAAGGACCATCGGCCCTGCCGATTTACGGCCGGCTTGCAGAAACGGGATGTGTGGCGACTCTGATTGTGGTTGGGCTGGCAATGCTTACCTATCCCATTGCCTATTTGCGCCGGGTGCGTCAACTTGTGGAGGGTTCGGGTACGCGGGACACGCGGAATGGGATTGCGCCAGCATTGGATCCGCTGACGCATGCCACGGTGGCGCGCAGGCCGGTGGGGCGCGCGGTATTTCACTTTATCGGGCAGACCATTTTGCGGGTGCAGCGGTATCGCATCTACCTGGTGCTGTATGGAGGGGTGGGGCTGTCGATCGTGGTGGCTTCGATACTGCGGTTCGAAGTTGTGCAGAGCCAAGTGCGCATGGAGATTTCTGCCGACGGCCTACGCATGGCGATTGGGGTTATCGCCTTCTGGATGATCGCCGGGCTGCGCATGGCGTTTACTTCGCCGGGAAACAAGCAGGGGAGCTGGGTGTTCCGTATTGTGCATGGCAGGCCGCCGGAACTTGTTACTGCAATGGAGGAGTTGCAGGCGGCGAGGACGTGGGTTTTGCTTTGGGCGCTGACGGCGACCTTTGCGGCGCTGTTCGCGTTTCAGTGGATTGCCCCTGCCGAGTTGCGCACCTGGCCATCGATCGCGGGAAGGATGGTGATGGCGGCCGGCTTATGCCTGCTCCTCACCGATATGCTCTTCCTGAACGTGAAGTACGTCGCCTTTACTGGAGAGACGGGAAGGGAGCAGCCGAACCTGGCGTTTACGGTGCTCAAGTACTTCGCCTTCCTGCCGGTGGTGGTGACACTGCCGTTGGCGTTGAGCCGGTGGATTGAGGCTGGGTGGACGCACGCTCTGTTGGCTGCGGCAGTGATTGCAGGGATACACCTACTGCTGATTAGGCAGCACCGCGTTGTGATCGCCGAGCACTGCGCAATGGTTCACCTGGAAGATGACGAAGAGGAGTTTCCCATGCGACTGGGGCTGCGCTACTGAGCGCAGACGCGGCTTGTGTCGCTGCGGGCGCAGTGATGTTGCCGCGGGTCGCGTATGTGTGCTGGATCACACAGTCCCGGAAGGTGCGCGGGTGTACACTTCGCTTCGTTGTTTTGAAGGCTTGGACTATGCCGGTTGAAGTGGACATTCGTACTTTGAGCTATGCGCGGGGGCCTGACAGGCCGCTGCTCGAGCTGACCATTGGGGACCTGCTGCACCGGACGGCGGAGCGGTTTCCGGACCGGTTGGCCGTGGCGTCGTGCCACCAGGGCAAGCGGCTGACCTGGGCTGGCCTGAGCGAGGAAGCGGACCGGGCGGCGCGTGGACTGTGGTCGCTGGGCATCCGCCGCGGCGACCGCGTAGGGCTGTGGTCGACCAATTGCATTGAATGGATCGTGATGCACATGGGTTGTGCGCGGGCCGGCGCGGCGCTGGTGAACGTGAACCCGGCCTACCGCTCGCATGAGCTGCAGTACACGCTAAAAAAGTCGCGGATGAAGGCGCTGTTTCTGTGGCACCGGGACAAGCGGGCAGATTATGAAGAAATTCTGGGGCGGGCGCGGCATGGGCTGGATCTGGAGTTGAAGCACACGATTTACTTCGACTCGCCGGAGTGGCCGGAGTTGCTGCATGAGCCGGGCGAACTGCCTGCGCATGTTGGTGTGGAGGATGTGGCGAATATCCAGTACACCAGCGGGACGACAGGTTTGCCGAAGGGCGTGATGCTGACGCATCACAATATCGTGAACAACGGGCAGTTTCTGGCGCAGGGATTCCACTACACGGAGCAGGATAGGATTTGCCTGCCGGTGCCGTTGTTTCATTGCTACGGATGCGTGATTGGGACGATGACGTCGGTGAATACGGGGGCAGCGATTCTGCTGCCGAACTGGACCTTTGATGCGCGGGCAACGCTGAGAGCCGTGCATGAGGAAAGGGCAACTTCGGTATATGGCGTTCCGGCCATGTATGTGGCGGAGATGGCGCTGCCGGACTTTGCGAGTTATGACCTGACCAGCCTGCGTACCGGGATGATGAGCGGCGCGCCGTGCCCGGTGGAGCTGATGAAGCGGGTACTGGACGAGATGCATTGCCGCGAACTGGTGATCGCCTACGGGCAGACGGAGACGTCGCCGGTGGTGACCATGAGCGACGCGGCGGATTCAATTGAAATTCGCGTGAAGACCGTGGGGCGGGCGATGCCGCAAACCGAGATCCAGATTGTTTCCACGGTAACGGGCGAGACACTGCCGGTGGGCGAGCAGGGCGAGGTGTGCGCGCGGGGATACGCCGTAATGAAGGGCTACGACGGCGATGCGGAAGGTACGGCGACGGTGATTGCCGCGGATGGCTGGCTGCATACCGGCGACCTGGGCATCATGCATGAGGATGGCTGCATCCACCTGACCGGGCGCTCGCGGGACGTGATTATCCGCGGCGGGGAGAACATTTATCCACGGGAGGTGGAGGAGTTTCTGTATACGCATCCCAAGGTGGATGAAGCGCAGGTGGTGGGTATTCCGAATGCGCGGCTGGGTGAGATTGTGGCGGCCTGGGTGCGGCTGCGGCCCGGTGTAGAGGCGACCGAAGAAGAGATTCGCGAGTGGTGTAAGGGACAGATTGCTTACTACAAGATTCCCGAGCACATCCGGTTCGTAGATGATTTTCCGGCAACGCTTTCGGGGAAGATTCAGAAGTACAAGATTCGCGAGTTTGAGATTGAGGCGCGGGGGTTGCAGATTGAGGCTAACGCGGCTACGGCGTAGAGCACGATGCGAAACGTTGCTGTGCCCGCAAATCGCGGTCCAATTTTGAAACGCCGGAACGCTTCGTCGCAGCCTATTTCTCTACTACCGTTCGGGAAGACGTGAGCATCTCCCGGCGCAGGATCGCATTGATGCGCGACTGGTAGCCCTTTCCGTGAGACTTGAGCCAATCCAGGACGTCCGCATCCACACGGGCTGTGATCTGCCGTTTCACGGGGCGGTAGAAGCGGCCGCGAATTCCCTTCTTCCACTGTTCTGCCGTTAGCTCAGGAATGTCGCTCGTATCTATCTCGCTGTCAGGCCGTGCCGCGAGCGCATTCAAGCGATCAACCTGCGCTTCAGTGAGCGGCGGCAAAGTATCCGATGTGTAACTAACCATTTTCGCCTTCATAGACTCTCCTTTCCTCGGGCATTGCTCTTCGAGCCGAGATGATTCGAATTATCTCGATACATCGATCCGATTCGGGTCTTCACGAATTGTGTGAGCAACCAGGAGGAGCAGGAGACTCCCGCTTGTCCGCTGAATCGCTCCCACTGCCTGCCATCGCTGTTCCCCATGCACTACGCGATCGTCGACCACGACATGAAAAGGGTCAAAGAAGACTTGGCTGGCTTCTGAAAAACTGACGCCGTGCTTGCGCTGGTTGGAGAGGTTCTTCGCCTCATCCCACTCAAAACGGATTTCCGTAACTACAATAATATAATTACATTTTTGGCGTTACGCAATGTTGACATAGAGGTCACTTCCGGCTCCGCAAGGATCGAGTCCGGAGCATGCGGAAAAATGAGGTAGATTCGAGAAAATGATATTTCGCAAGTACATCGCCGGCCTCGCATTTCTGCTTGCACTGTCCGGCGTTTGCTCTGAATCGGGAGCGACGGCGGTTGGGACACAGAAGGCGGATTCTGTATTGATTCTGAAGAAGGATCATCTGCTTGAGTTGCTGGCCGGTGGCAAGGTCATCAGGACCTATAAGGTCGCGCTCGGGCGGGGCGGCCTTGCGCCCAAGCAGCGGGAGGGCGATGGGCGCACTCCGGAAGGCCATTACGTGATTGACTCACGCAGTGCGGAAAGCCACTATCATCGCGCGCTGCATGTTTCCTATCCCAACGCGGACGACAAGCGGCGAGCGGCCCAGCTCGGTATTTCGCCCGGCGGGGCCATTATGATTCACGGGCTGCCGAACGGCATGGGTATGCTGGGCGCGTCGCACCGGCTCTACGACTGGACTCTCGGCTGCGTCGCGGTCACCGACGAAGAGATCGACGAGATCTGGGACTTGGTTCCCGTTGGAACGCCGGTCGAAATCAGGCCGTAAACAGGGTGGCCAGGATCTCAATTCTGAGACAGGTTTGACGAGGAGTTTCAACCATGAGCCATCACCTGGTTGGAATTTGCAGCAGAACTGCAATGTAATGGCGGACCTTGGCGATCATGTTTGCCGGAGCTTTGGAGTGGAATTCCGCACCACGTCCCTCCCAGTCCATGCTCTTCAATCGATCGACGAGCACAGCGCCTTCCACACTCCCAACGGTAATGGGCAACGTGAAGGGGTACGGCTTAACCTTGGAGGTCAAGGGACAAACCACTGCCAAACCGCTGGCCCGGTTGTAGCGTAGATCTGTCAATACCAGGGCGGGTCTGCGCTTGGCCTGTTCCCGGCCCACCTGGGGATCGAAGTCCAGAAAGACGATGTCTCCAGCATCCGGAACGTACTTGTTCACCATTCGACGGCTTCCCTGCCAATCTCCGGCCCCGGGGAAATCTCTGCATAACGATTCTCTGGGGTGATTTGGGCCACCAGTTGGGCCAGGGTCGGGACTTCTCCTACCCGGTGTATCTGCACAACCCCATTGGCTGCTACAGCGATCTCCAGTGGGTCGCCAAGCTGCAATTGAGCGTCGTCCGCGATCGGCTTCGGAATTCTCACAGCCAGACTGTTACCCCATTTCAGCACTTGAGCCTGCATACTCCCTCCCGTAGATACACTGTATCATTTGAAGGAAATTTAGCGATGCCGATTGAGTTGGCTCGCCGGGCCCATGCTTGGAACTCGGCAAATCAGGCCGTAAACACGCGGCTGTTTATGCGGCGGTTGCGATGGCAGCGGCGCGGGTGATGGTGACTACGGTGATGTCGTCTTCCTGCCCGAATTGCTTTGCAGCTTCTGCGATGGCTGCAGCCGGCTGGGTGGAAATTTCTTTTGCACGATCGAATCCGAACAACTCGCCGCGCAGGTTCTGAGCTTCGATTACGCCGTCGGAGTAGAAGGTGAGGCGGCTGCCGGAGCTGAGGTGGAATTCGGTGGTGTCGTATGCGGTGTTGCTTACAACACCCAGCGGCAGCGCGCCGGGGAGTTCCACTTCCCTGCCATCGAGATAAGGGGACAGGTGGCCGGCGTTGGCGATGGTGACCGTCCCATTGCCGCGGATGTGCGCAGCCAGCGCTGTTGAAAAGCCTGCGCCTCCGCGACCAACGAGGCGCTCATTGAGGCTGACCAAAATCTCTTGCGGGGAGTTGGTGCGGTCCGCAGTGGCGCGGATGGCGCCGACCAGCACGGACACCAGCATGGCCGCGGGCAATCCCTTACCGGCCACGTCGCCGACCACGATCAGCAGGCCGCCATCGCCGTCGGGGAGGATCTGGAAGAAGTCGCCACCCACCTGCTGCGCGGGCTGATAGACGGTTTCGACGGCAAAACCGGGGACGGGCTCAATCTGCTCCGGCAGGAGCACTTGCTGCACCTGCTGCGCGGCGGCCAGTTCGCTCTCAAGCTGCGCCTGGCGGCGGCTGACGGTGGTGGAGCGGAGGAGCATGATGATGGCAAGCGACAGAGAGGACAGAATCCCGGAAAGATGGTCCAGCGATACGGCAAATGGACCCACTGGAAAGCGGTTGATCAGGTCCATCCCCTGAATCGCTTCGCCTCTTGATGCCGGAAACTCAAACATGGTGCTGAGTACGACCTGCGCATAGATGAACAGGCTGAAGAAAATCACTGGAATCAGCAGGATTCCCGCCTCGCGATTCCCTCGCCGCAGATGCACGGCAAGCACAATCGGAATGATGACTGAGAGAAGAACGATGTAGGGGAAATTGCCGATGAGCTGCATGGAAAGCGGCGCGGGAAAAAGAATGGTAGCGATGCCGCTATAGAAATTGGCAACGCCGGCAAAGATGAGAAAGCTGCGCCAGCGCCAGCCGATGCGCTGATGGACAAACGAGAAATAGAGCAACGCCCATAAATATGGAGAAAATAGGCGGCAAATGCACTCGACAGCCGCCCACTCCATGGGAATGTCGTGAAATGTCGAGATGATTGGGACAGGGGATTCGGCAAGCATAAGAATCCCTACGGCAAAGATCCAGAGGTATTCAACCTGGCGACGCTGCGCGGCGAACAGCACCAGGGCCACCAGGCCCAAGCCAATCTGCAGAGACCTGTTGAGCCAATCGAGGGTGCCCTGGCCAATGATGCTCAGCCAGTTATCGAGGTAGAGGGTGTGCTCCTGGCCGATGGTCAGGTTGTTCGCAAAGAGGCCCGGATCCTGTCCGCTGAGCCACTCAATTTTTGAGATGTGGACGCGCACGGCGATTACGAGAACACCGGAAGCAAGCAGACGGTCGGGGATGCGCGCCAGCATCCGGGAACTCATGGTGTAGGGCACGAAGGGCGAAACCTGACCGGAAGCGATGATCCGTTCGCCATTGACATAAATCTCAAAGGCGCGGGAGATCATCAACTCCCTCAACGCGAGCCCGGTCTGATCGGGATTCACCTTGACGCGGAGCCGATACCAGATGACTTCAGGGTCCGTTTTGCCGAAGATGTACGTGATGGACGCGCGCGGGTCAAAGAGCTTCCATTGCGAATCGTCAAAGACGGGGCTGGCGAAGGCCGGGTCATCGCCGGCATAAACGCGCCAATTCATGGAGAGGTCGGCCGGTTCGCGGAGATTTGTGGCATCGAAGATTGCGTTGGCGCTTTGTGCGCGGGCGGTTGCGAAGGCAGAGAGGAGGAACAGCAGCAAAGCCGCAGTTGCAACCGCAGGGCGGACAAAGGGCAGCGGAGAGGTGCGGCGGGGGCGTTCTGCCATGCGATTCACTCTAGCATTCAAACCACGGGACCCGGGGCGAAAATACCTCACGCGGCGTTGGCGATGGCGACCTGGCGCGTGATCGCCACGACGGTGATGTCGTCGGACTGGCCGAATTCCTTCGCAGCTTCCACTATTACCGCCGCCGGGTTGGTGGAGATGGCACGTCCACGCTCAAAGCCGAACAACTCGCCTTTTGCGTTCTGGGCTTCCACGACGCCATCGGAGTAGAAAGTGAGCCTGCTGCCGGGAGCGAGGTGGAAGTTGGTTGTCTCATAGTGCGCGCCTGACTTGACGCCCAGGGGCAGCGCTCCTTGCAGTTCCACTTCCCGGCCGTCGAGATATGGGGAAAGATGGCCGGCGTTGGCTACGGAAACACGACCCGTCGCGCTGATGTGCGCCACCAGCGCGGTGGAGAAGCTGGCGCCTGCGCGGCCCACCAGCCGATCGTTCAGGTTGGCGAGCAGTTCGGCGGGATCGCATGTGAATTCGGCCACGCCTCGAATGGCTCCCACCAGGACTGAAACGAGCATGGCCGCGGGGAGGCCTTTCCCGGCGACGTCACCGACAACGAGCAACAATCCCCCTTCGGGTGCGGGAATAACCTGGAAGAAATCACCGCCAACCTGCTGCGCTGGCTGGTAGGCGCTATCGACACTGAAACCGGCGACCGTCTCAATTTCGTCGGGCAGAATCACCTGCTGAACTTCGCGGGCGGCCGCCATCTCGCCTTCCAACAGGGCCTGCTGACGGCTCACATGGGTGGAGCGCAGGACCATGATGATGGCCAAGGAAAGCTGGTATGACAACTCTGTGAACTGGTAGAGATTGAGTTGGAACGGTCCGGCTGGAAATTGGAAGAGGAACGCGTTCAACCGGTCTACCATGGGCACCATCGCCGGAAACTGCGACAGGGAGAACATGAGAACCTGCGTATAAATCGCCAGGCTTTGCAGAATGCACGGAATCAGGAGAATCCCTGCCTCCCGGTTGCCTTTGCGCCAATGCACAATCAGCAGAGCCGGTACCACGCCGGCAACAAGAAATAACAGCGGGAACAGCGCCAGGACGGACCAAAGTCGCGATACGCCTCCGTGCAACTGGCCTATCTGGGAGAGCACCTGCCCTACCATGGCGATGGCGCAAATGATCTGGATCCACCGTCCGAAGCGCAGCCGCAGAAACGCAAAGTACATGAGGATGACGAAGATTCCGCTGGCGATGGAGAGGGGCTGGCGCAGTAGGTCCCAGTTTGCCGGAACGTTGTGGAAGTACTCATACCAGACAAGCGGCAATATGCATGTCGCGGTAAAAAACTGCAGAAAAATCCAGAGATATTCCAAATGCCGCCGCTGTGCGGAAAACAGAGCTAAGGCGACAATTCCCAGCCCCAGCCCAAATATGTCGGTCATCCACGAAGGTGCGTTCTGCCCAATCACGGTAAGCCATGCGTGCTCTTGAAGAGCGGACCGCTGCCCGAGCGTCAGGTTGTACGAATAGAGGCCCGGGTGGGCGTCTCCCCATTCGCCTTTCGAGATATGTGCCCGCACCGCAATCACCACTGATCCGGTGGCAATCTCTTTTTCTGGAATCCGACTCAGTAGCCGTCCGCCAAAAGTATTTGCCGCAAACGGTTTCACCCGCCCATTGGCGAGGATTTCCTGGCCATTGGCGTAAATCTCAAAGGCGCTGGCCAGATAGTACTCCGACATACTGAGTTCCGACTGCGTGGGCTGCACTTTCAAATGCAGCCGGTACCAGACGACCTCTGGTTTGCCGGGCATTACGCTCGTAAGCGCATTGTTGACGTCAAATCGAGTCCAGTTGCTGTCATCGAAGCCAGGCTGGGCGTAGGCTGGGTCGTCTCCGTCATGAACCAGCCAGGTTGCCCTGAGGTCGGTGGGCTGGCGGAGATTGGTGGCATCGAATGTCTGAGCCGGCAAGGTGGCCGCAGGAAGGATGAGTAAAAGTATTGCGACTGCCAGCAATGCCAACCGGAATGCACTCTGCCTGCGCGGGCTGGGCCGGCATTCGAACTGTCTGGACAGGAAAACAGTGGGCACTTGGCCTCCAATGAATTTGACTCCACCCTACCACCCCTCAATGAGAGGTTCCAGCGGATTTTGCAATGGATTGAATAACGAAAGTGTTGTGTCTCAGCGCCTTCGCCATCGACGCCAGACGATCAGACTCACCATCAACACGAAGACGGCGGAAGCGGTAATCCGGACCAGTTCGGTCGAGTCCATGGCAATTCCTTCGATGGGTCTCGCCGCGCTCTAACGGGCTTGCGGGGCGCGATGAATGTGTTCGACTTTCTTGTTGTAGCGTCCCAGAAAGGCATTCCAGCGAATGGTGAGAATATCTTCGAGCATCTTCATGCCGTCTTTCAGGTAGCTCATCCGGGTGCGCTCGTCGTGGGCCCAGCTTACCGGCACTTCGTCCACACGGTATCCACGCTTGACCGCGATAAAGAGAATCTCCGGGTCGAAACCCCATCCCTCGATGGTCTGCAACTGGAAGACGGTTTGCGCGGCGGCGCGAGTAAAGGCTTTGAAACCGCACTGGGTATCGGCAAAACGCAGGCCCATGACGGCGCGGGTAACGGCATTGAAACAGCGGCCGAAAAATTGGCGGTAAAACGGCTGACGGTGGGTCTGGCGGCCTTTTTCAAGCCAGCGCGAGCCGATGGCGATGTCCGCACCGTCTTCGATGGAGGCAAACAGGCGGTCAGCCTCCACGATGGGGGCTGAAAGGTCGGAGTCGGTAAACATGACGACTTCTCCCAGCGCCTGCAGCAGGCCGTGGCGCACGCTATAGCCTTTGCCGCGGTTGCCTGGGTTTTCAATCAAGCGGACTTCAGGGTTGCTTTTGGCAAAATCGGTCACTACCTGGGCGGTATTGTCCCTTGATCCGTCATTGACCACGATGACTTCCGCGGTCCAACCCTGCGCCCGAATGTGGCCCACCACGGATCGCAGCGTCGCGGGGATGCGCGCGCTCTCGTTGAAGGCCGGAATCACGATGCTGTACTTCGGATATTGGGTCACGACGCAGATCACAGTTTTTGAGGCTTCTGAAGCCCGACTTGATTTTCAAAGAGACTCTCGCCATCATATACTTCAGCGGCGCACTGGGTTGGACGCAATTTCGTCCGTGAAATCCTGCCGGCGCGATTGTTTTTCTTCAGAATGAAGAGTTAGCGGGGTCCGACTCCCAGAAGGAATCGTTCTTTTTCACCCGCTGATGAGCCGAATGCGGTTATGCTGTGAGCGGAGGCTAAAAGGATATGACAAAAGCAGACCTGGTGGAAAAGGTGACCGGACTTGGCGACCTGACCCGCCGCGATGGTGAGGTCATTGTGGAGACCATCTTCGATTCCGTGATCGGCGCTCTGCAAGGCGGGGACAAGATTGAAATTCGCGGTTTCGGGTCATTCCGCATTCGCCAGCGGAATCCGCGCATTGGACGCAACCCGAAAACGGGTGAGCGCGTCGAGGTTCCGGCCAAGCGCGTGCCCTACTTCAAGCCCTCCAAGGAACTTCGCGATCTGGTGAACCCGGACGAAGCAGCCGCTGCTTCCTGATCGAGGGAGAGTCACCCTCGCACACTCGGCTTTATTCCGATTCCCGCGGAATATCGCATCCTTCCAAAGATTCTCTGAATGTAGCCGTCAGGTCTAACTTGCCTGACGGCCGTTCACGCCAGTTCCGCGCCCCAGATCCCAGCGGTTGAGCTTGTCCAACAGGAAAGCCGCAGCAAGAAGCGGAATGAGCCAGATCACGCGGCAGCCGTAGCGATCGTCCACCACCGAAAGAACACCGGAGACGAACGCATTGGCGAGAACGATGGAGATCACGATCAGGCTTAACCCGGCGAGCCGGAGCGAGTAGCGCCGCCAAAGCAATGCAATCGACACGGCAACGATCCCCAGTGCCGGGAGCACCGTCCAAAGCTGGATCTCGGTCATCATATCGAGCGGAAGAGTTCCCTTTGCCTGGCGGCCGGCGATGTAGCTGTCGCGCGCTTTGGGAAGGGTTTTGGCGAAGGAGTCCAGGATATACGGACTAGGATCGAAGCCATAGATTCCGAAGGACTGCAACTGTCCCCAGAAGTTCGCTGCGGATGCTTCCAGTTGCTCACGCGGATAGGCGCGCACCGTGGCTACTACAAAGGGCATCTCCTGCTGGAGCATCAGTTGCTGGTCATCCTCGGAAGCGGATGCGAAAGCGCCGTCGGGTCCCCAAAGAAAATCGTCGGAGTCGCCGGTGAGCTGGCCGAGATGCTTGCAGATAGCCAATCCGATCTGCGGACAGCGCTGATCGAGATACTTGCGGCCGGTGCCATCGCCGAGAACGCGGGCCATCAGGTAGGGTGGGTGCTCGCCGTTGAGCGATGGCTTTCCGTAGAGATAGCCGTGCAGGGCTAACTGTGCCGAGGCCGCCACGGCGAGCAGGGCCGCAACCTCCGCCAGGGACCGCATGCGGCGCAGGAAATGGCGGCGCTCAACAGCGGCAAAGAGAACAAGAATAAGCCAGAGCCCGGCGGCGAGCATGAAGTGCGTGGTGTGGGCGGTGATACCCCAGACGGCAATGGGATAGAGAGAGACGCGCTCGGCGCTGGAGAGGGTTTCCGGAGCGAAAACTAGCAGGTAAATGGAGAGGTAGACCAGCGGGCCAAGGATGTCCGGCATGATGAATGCCGAATACCAACTGACGCCCGTGAGCAGGCTGAGCAGGAAGACAGTGACCAGATAGGGGCTGATGGTGTGGCGGGAGGCAACGGTCCGCACCACGAGCCACAGGACCCAGGCGACCAGCAGCGACTGCAGAGCCACGATGGGCCAAGGCGAGACATTCCAGTGGAAAGGCAGAATGCCCAGACTGTAAAAGAACGACCGCATGCCGTAGTACGCAGAGAACTGGTGCAGGAAGACGGCTCGAGCCACTGTGGGGCCGTCGTCGAGGTAGGTCATCGAATCTGGATAGAGGAGCGGAAAACCGTTATAAAGGGCAGGCCAGGAAAGCATCAGCCCGCCGAGCAGGACGGCTGCGGCATTCCAAAGCGAGCCGCGGCCAGTTCCCTTTCCTGCTTGTTCGGGCTCCGCGGCCGCAGCATCTTTCAAGGCAAGTAACTCCTCAGGAACTTTCAGTCTGGGACCGCCCATCATCGTATCATCGGACGGCGAAGCGGCCCCTGTTGCTGCGCAGACGGTCAGGCCTTATGCTTGTCAGGCAGTCCGACGGAGGACGCCGTTCCGGCCGCCTCGGAAGCCAACTGGATGGCGTGCAGGATGGCCTGCGTATTCCTGAGCGATACGGCGATGATCATGGCGGCTAGCCCGGAGACGAACATGGCGGCCGCCACAAACGTGACAATGTAGAGCCCGTAATCCTTATCGATGGCCTTCAAATTCATCATCGCGGGAACGATAATCACCTCGCCTAGAACAAGGAACGCGATTCCGAGAATCAAGGACAGTTTTGCCGCCTTACTCAGCTTTTGCCGACGGTCCGCAATATCCAGCGATTTGCGGAGAACATTTTCATACGCTTCTGTCATGAGGTTCACCCTTTCGTTCCGTTGCGGTTCGTAAACATTTCAGCCCGTATGCGAGGCGCGACTTGACCGTGCCCGCACTCAATTGCAGGATGGCGGCGACCTCCTGGATGGTCAGGTCTTCGAAGTAATGAAGCGCCAGCACCGCCCTGCTCGCCGGCGAAACTTCATCCAGAAGGAGATGGAGTTGGCCCACGAGGATTGCCGAGCTCTCTTCGAGGTCGTTCGGGAGCTCGTCTATTTCCACATCTTCTTCGTGTCTTACCTGCCACAACCGCCGACGGCGCAGAAAGGCGAACGAGGCGCGTGTAGCAATGCGGTAAGCCCAGGCGCGAAAAAATTGCGGCTCCTCAAGCGCCCGCAGATGGCGGATGATTTCGAGGAACACATCCTGCAGCACATCCTCCGCGCCGTCCGGGCCGACCAGGCGGCGGATGTAGTGATAAAGGACCGCTTGAACGCCCCGCAGCAACTCTTCCAGCGCCTCGCGGTCCCCAACCTGGCAGCGGAGAACCAGATGCGCTTCATGAATGCGGCTGTTCAAGATTGCCCTCCACTTGCTGAGAGGCAGGGGCACTGCGGAGTGTTCGAAGACTCTAAAAAGAAAAGTCTTTGTATCGGCGAAAGAGCTAGCGGGAATCCTTCGGCCTGATTCCGATCACGCTCATCATGCGTCCCGCGTGCCCTTTGGAGGCGCGATGGGAGAAAAACATGTGTGTATGGCAGTTGGTGCAGCCGCCGGTGATGCGGATGGAACCGGGCTTGAGGCCGGCGTCGAGTAGCTGACGACGATTCGCTTCAACCAGGTTCAGGTGAGTGCTGGGGCCGATGGGCGAGTGGCCGGGAGCGCGCTGGGTGAGAAACAGCATGGGGTACCTGGTCCGGACCGCATCGACAGAGTAAACCTCGCGGAAGAGTTCGCGGCCGTAGGCAAACTGCGATTCAAACTCAGAGATCAAATCTTCTCCCACGGCATAGCAACAAACGCCGATGCCGGGACCGATGGCGGCGATCAGGTCTTCCGGACGGGAGCCGAACTCGATCCGCATGCGGCCCACGCCGGTCTCCACAATGCGTTTCACCGTGCCGCGCCAACCAGCGTGGAAGGCGGCAACCGCGCGCCGCTTGCGGTCGGCCACCAGGACGGGAATGCAATCAGCCGTCTGTACGCCGAGCAGGACGCCGGGTTGGTCGGTCATCAGGCCGTCACCACGACATGGATTTGCCCGAACTTCAACGCCGCACTGCACAAGCACACTCGAGTGAATCTGACGGATGGTGATCAGCGGGGTATCGGGGCTGCCGGTGACAGCTTCTGCGAGCAGTCTGCGGTTTGCTTCTACCAAACGACGGTCATCGTCCGCGGTGAACCCAAGATTCAACTCGCCCGGCGCGTCCTCAATGCAATAGGCTCGGCTCAAACCTCCCCGGCGGGTGCTGAACCCGTGCCACAGCCAGTCACCTATTCGATTCCCGGGGATTCGATCGCCCTGCTGCCCCTTGCCGGAATTCTCCCATGCGGCGACGGTAAGCAACTGCACGCCATTGAGGGCAACGCGGGGAATCGCAGGCTGCGGCAGCTCGTCCAACTCATCCTGCTGGAGCGGGTTGCGGGCGCGCAGCGGAATCGCGCCGGCTTTTCCGCGCAGGTTGCGCACCAGGCCCCCCTGCTCAAAAAGGGCGTCAATGGCGGCATATTCTGTGTTTCCGGAAGGAATTAAAGTGGGGGACTTGGGCATCTAATAAGAATTTTAGCTGGCGGAGCATTCTGGGATGCTCAAAAATTCCATTCGCTCGGGTGAGCGAATGGGCCTGCCTTCCGGCAGGCCCGCTCGAGAGGCATTTAAGGGAGGGGGTCCAGGGGGGGAGTTTGAGAAGAGATCCGAAAAAGGATCTTCAAAAAGGAATGGATACCTTCTTTGGCGGGATTGAAAATCGTGGAAGCCTCTGCTTGTTATAAGGTCAGATGCAAACTCCGGCAAAAGGTTGCGCTGGTGCGGAAAAAGCTTTTAAGAATTTTTGGATGCGGGACGGTTTTTTCGGTACCGCACCTTAAATGATTCATTTTCCTGAGCGATTGGCCGCTGAAAAGGTTTTCTTGACGTGGTTGGCGCGCCTGCGTTTCGAGGTGTATTCTCAAAACCGTCTATGACCAGCTCACTTTCTCGCCTTCTCGCATTGGCAACCATGGCTTCCGTGGCCGCCGTAGTTTCCGCGCAACAGCCGGAAAAACCCAAACCCGAAGAAACCGAAGTATGGACGCCTGTGCCCGCGATCGTGACCCCGGGCGCGACCGAAGCTGCGCCGCCCTCGGACGCAATCGTCCTTTTCAACGGCAGCAATGTGGACGAGTGGGTTTCCGCCCAGGATCATACCCCCGCCCAATGGGTGGTGCACGACGGCATTATGACGGTGAAGAAGGCACCGGGTGTGGGCAACATTGAAACCAAGAGGAAGTTCAAGGATTACCAGCTCCACGTGGAGTGGCGCATACCGGAGAACATTACGGGCAGCGGACAGGGCCGCGGAAACAGCGGCGTCTTTCTGGCGTCCACCGGCCCCGGCGACGATGGCTACGAACTCCAGGTACTTGATTCCTTCAACAACACGACCTATGTGAACGGTCAGGCTGCCAGCATTTACAAGCAGGGGCCGCCGTTGGTGAATCCCAACCGCAAGCCGGGCGAGTGGCAGACCTACGACATTGTGTGGACCGCGCCGCGCTTCAATGAGGACGGCACCTTGAAGTCGCCGGCCTATGTGACCGCATTCTTCAACGGGGTGCTGGTGCAGAATCACTTTGAATTGAAGGGTCAAACGCTATACATCGGCAAGCCGTTCTACAAGGCCTATGATCGCGCGCCCATCAAGCTACAGGCCCACGGCGACAAGAGCGAGCCGGTCAGCTTTAGGAACATCTGGGTGCGGGAACTTAATTGAAGACAGATTGCAGGTGACAGTTTGAAGCCCCGGTGCTGCCGGGGCTTTGCTGTCAGACGGCGTAAGCTGCCTTTCGCGCGGATTTTTCCACGAAGTACGTGATGAGGCTAGTGGGGAGCACCCGAACCAGCAGCGATGTGAACCATCCACTGAAGTAGGGGACGATGGTGCGATGGCCACGGGCCAGGGCGGCAACACCGATGCGAGCTACATCCTCCGCCGACTGGATGCCGCTTGACTTCAAGCTCTCGGCACGGGCTACATTAAAGAATTCGCTTTCGGTTGGCCCCGGGCAGAGCGCCGTCACCTTCACCCCGAAACGGGCCACTTCCTCAGCCAGCCCCAGGGCAAACATGCGGTCGAACGCCTTGGTGGCCGCATAGGTGCTGATGTATGGCACGGGCTGAAAGCTTGCGGTTGAAGCGAGAATCATGACCCAGCCGCGCTTGCGCTCGACCATGCGCGGGACAAAGAGACGCGTCAGGCGCACAACGGCTTCGCAATTAACGCGCACCTGGCTCAGTTCCTGTTCCATTTCACTCTTAGCGAAGACACCAAACTGACCCAGACCCGCGTTGTTGATGAGGATGTCGACCACCAGGCCGACTCCTTCGGTGGCGTCGTAAATCTGTTGCGGAGCGGCCGGATCGTTCAGATCGGCTACGACGATGCGGACTTCGGTTCCCTTCGCGGTCAGTTCAGCGGCCAGGGCGTCGAGCCGATCCTTGCGCCGCGCGGTAAGAACGAGTTTTGCACCGTGCGAGGCGAGTTCCCGCACGAGTGCTGTGCCGATGCCCGCGCTGGCTCCGGTGACGAGTGCCCATTTGCCTTTGAAATCTGTCGTGTCTGCCATGGCATCCATCGTAGCGGATTGGGCAGGTCAACTCGATGAACGGCGCTTTGCAGGACTTGCCTTGCGCTCGCCCGTTCGTTTTGCCGGCGTGCTCTTTTTCTTCCCGGACTTGCTGTTCTTCTCCACGCGCAGCTTCCACGCGGTGTGTAGCGCGCCTGTCAGGGTGTCTTCATCGGCCGCAGCCAAGCGGATATGCGTCATGCCCATCCGGCCCCAGCCGCCGTGGATGGGCAGAAAGATCTTTGGCTGTTCCTGAACAAATGCGGCCTGATGCTCGGGCGTCAGCATCAGGTTGCCGTAGCCCTCGCTGATGGAGGCAAGCGTGGCGAAGATGCGTCCGCCCACACGAAAGTCCGTTGCGCCAAAATGCGAACCCTGTTCGGCGCCCTCAAAACTGAGCGCGATGCGGCGAAAATCGGCTTCGGTCATACGATGGCTTCCCCTAGAGTCAGCACCAACAGGAGCGAAATGGAATTACACGGCCGGACACGGCAGGAACGACGCCCACTCGATCCTCTGCTGGAATTCCTCGTCCGGTGGGGGAACTGTTTTGAAAGTGAATGCAAACTGCGTTGGACCATGAGCATCAAGATGTGCGATCCGCTTCTTGGCTTCATCGACGCTGGGGATGTGGCCGGCGGGCACCCACCACAAGGCAGTGTAAGCGCCGGCAAATTTCTCAAACCAGGCCTGCCGCTGGCGAACCAACTCCACATGAGCCGTCTTGAAGACATAATGGTGAAGCGCTTCGACTGACTCCCAGACAGACATGTTGAGGAGCGTGCGCTCGTCCTGGTACGGACGCAGATAGGTGTTGTTCCCGCTTGACTCCTGAAGGCGCCACACGAAGCCGGGGCTTGCATCGGCCAGCGCATTGATCTCGGCCAGCCGGTTCACAAATCCCGCCATGATGGGGTCGTCGAGTTCCGCCAGTATGCGCCCGATGTTGACCTGGGCTATGTGGTAATTCGCCATTGCACCCTCCGCCTTTCTCAATGCCTCCGGTTCTATCATGGGACGCAGCAGACGGGAAGAAGCACTCAGTGAGCCGCCAGAATCTCCGCCTCAAACTCCTCATTTAGCCATTCGCTGAAGGCCGAAAACTCTTCGTCGCGGCCCAGGAAGTCCCGCACCATCTGCCGGCCCGGCTTTGATCCGCCTTGTTCCAGTACCGACTTGCGGTAACGTGCGCCGGCGTCGCAGCCGGTGAGATCGGCGGGATCGAACTGGGCAAAGAAATCGAGCGCGATGACCTTGTCAAAGGCATAGGTGTAGTAGTTGGAGGAGTAGCCGGTGAGGTGGCCGAAGCTGGCATACATGCGGTTGCCTGCAAGCCAGGTCCAGGGCTGCAGGGTCTTGTAGAGTCGCTCGGTAAGCGTGTCGAGGTCGAGGCCTGCGGGATCCTGATCGTGCAAGTCTAGCGAGAGTGTCGTGTAGTAAAGTTGCGCACGAACCCAGTCGGCACGGCCAAAGGCGCCGGCCAATTTCATCTTTCGGATGGTTTCAGAGGGAAGGGTTTCGCCCGTTTGATAGTGTTTCGCGAAAGCCTGCAGCAGCTTCTCGTCGCGGAAAAACTCTTCCAGCATCTGCGACGGCACCTCGATAAAATCACCCTCGGTGGCGAACCCGGACAGGCCGGCCCATTCGGTCTGGCCGCCGAGGATGGCGTGCATGAGATGGCCGAACTCGTGGAAGAAGGTGACCACGTCGTTGTATTGAAGCAGGCCCGGATCGTTTTCATCGCCCGCCGGAAAATTGCATATCAGCGCTGCCTCCGGCAGGGCGCGCCCTTGAGAGCCGGTGACGATCGGCGCGGCGGAGAACCACTTGTCCTTGCCTTCGCGCGGATGCATATCGAGATAGAAATGACCCACCACGCGGCCGGCGTCTAGAACGTCGAATGTCGAAACGTCAGCATGCCATGCCGTCGCGGCAGAGGGGCGGAATTCGACATTGAAGAGCTTCGCGGCTGTCTCCAGCACGCCCGCCTCAACCTGCGCGTAGGGGAAGTAGGGCCGCACCGATTGCGAGTCGAAATCGAAGGCCGAGCGGCGGAACTGCTCATACCAGTAGCCGCGGCTGGTGATGTCGATTTCATTCAGCTCCGGCTGGCGCTCGCGAGCGAACGCAATGATTGAGGCGTGCTCGCGCTTTGCGCCTTCGCGGCTGGCCTCGTCCAGTTTGGCCAGGAAGGTGCGGACATTCGCGGCTGAGCCCATCATCTGGTCGGCCGTGGCCAGGTCGGCCCAACTGCGGAAGCCGAGAACGGTGGCGATCTCCTGCCGGGTCGCCAGCAGGTCAAGAAGGATCTGCTGGTTGGCCGGATAGGCGCGGGTGTTGTAGGCCAGGAACATGCGCTCGCGCAGGGCTGCGTTGGCGGCAAAGGTCATCACCGGCTGCATGTCGGGCGGGTCGGTGGAGATGGTCACGCGGCCTTCGGCATCCGCCGGATGGCGGGCAAGGTAGTCGGCGGGAAGGCCATCCAGCTCCTCCGCTGTCGCAGTCACCGTCTTGCCGCCCTCCTGGATATTGCGGCTGAATTCGAGCGACAGCATGGTGGCCTTCTCCTGCAACGCCTGCAGGTGGTCGCGCGTTGCCTGGTCCTTGTCCACGCCGGCCAGCCGGTAGCCGAGCAGCGTGCGCTGGACAAAGTGCTGGGTTGCGGGACTGGCGCCGGTGAGGTCAATGGCCGACAGCGCCTCGTACACCTGACGATTCAGGCTCAAGGCACTACCCGCCATGGCGACCCGCTGCGCTTCGTTTTGCGCCTGGTCGCGTACGCCCTTATCCGGAGCCACGGAGTTGAGCACGCCCGCCTGCGCGCCGGCCAGCCCCAGATGCGCAATCGCCTCGTCAAAAAGGCGCAGCGAATTCTCCGGCGTGCGCGGACCTCCAACAGCGAGCAGAGCGGCCAGGGCGGACTCATGGGCTGCGAGCCTTGCACTGACCCAGGCGGAAAGCGCTTCGGCGGATTCGGCGCCGCCCGCATCCCAGGCGTGAAGGGCTTCGGTTGCGGCGACGGCGGACGGATTTTCAGCAGGCATGATAGCGGACTCCTCCAATCTTCTAGGTTGCCACAGCGGGGTGGGTTCATGCTTTCGCCCCTTCTATGACGCTTTCGAACTCCGTTGTTGCATCCCGCAGGCAACCCATCTAAGATGCGTCAATCGATGCCGAAGCTCCACGAGGTCGCCAGCACGGCAAATTATCGCCCCGCCGCGTCCGCACAACCGTTGCGGGTAGGTAAGCTGTGCGTGGCTATTCAGGGTGGTTCGCCCGGAGAAATGCTGGAACGCGCCGAAGCGGTTCTCAGGGACTCGAAGTTTCTTGAATTCCGGCTGGACTCGCTCCCGAAACCCGCTTCCGCGCTTCCCAAGCTGGGCGAATTCCTGGCCTCGCATCGCGACGTGACAGCCATCGCGACCTGCCGGCGGAAGCCTTTTGGCGGCAATTTTGGTGGATCGCTCGCCTCCGAACTTGAGGTGCTTACAGCGGCCGCCGAGGCTGGCTGCCAGATTGTCGACCTGGAAGTAGAGTCCGCGGAAGAGGCGCGCCCGTCACAATTGGCGAAATTGCGGTCCGCCGGCGCGGCGCTGCTGATCAGTTTCCACGACTTTACGCGGACCAAGGGTCTGGACCAGGCGGCTGCGCGCATCGAGGCCTTTGCTCCGGAATTCGTCAAAGTGGTTTCGACAGCGAGGACGCTGACCGACAACCTGGCGGTGCTGCGCCTGATTGAAGATCGCTCGCTCTCCGCTCGGATTGTGGGCATTGCCATGGGCGAAGAGGGACTGCTGAGCAGGGTGCTGGGACCGAGGGCCGGTGCTTCCTTCACCTTCGCGGCATCTTCCGAAGCGGGCGCAACCGCTCCCGGGCAGACAACCGCCCGCAGCCTTCACGACCTCTACCGCATTGAACATCTTGACCAGGCAACGCGCATCTTTGGCGTGGCCGGGAACCCCATTGGCCACTCTCTTTCTCCGCTGATGCAAAATACGGCTTTCCGCCGCGAGAGCGTCAACGCCGTCCTGCTGCCACTGAAGGTTCGCGCCCTGAACGACCTGCTGAGCGTAGCGCGAGAACTGCCGCTGAGCGGCGTAGCCGTGACCATGCCCTTGAAGCAGGAGGTGTTGCCACACTTGGCCAACATGAACCCGCTAACGGCCCGCATCAAGGCCTGCAACACGCTGCGCACCGGCGCCGATGGCAAGCTTTACGGCTTCAATACAGACGTGGCTGGTGTGGTTCGGCCGCTGGAGAAAAGGCTGCGACTAAAGGGCGCGCGAATTGCCGTGCTGGGCGCGGGCGGTGCGGCGAGGGCGGCTGTGTTTGGCCTGGTCGATCAGGGGGCTGAAGTGTTTGTCGTCAACCGCACGCATGAGAAGGCAGTCGTGCTGGCGAAGGAAGCAAAGGCAAAAGCTCTGAAGCATGAGCAGTTCGCGAAACAGCATTTTGATGTGCTCCTCAACTCCACGCCCTGCGGCATGGCGGGAAACAAGCAGGCGCTGCCGATTGCGGAGAACGAGCTGAACGCCGGGCTGGTTTTCGACATGGTGTATAACCCTCTGGAAACGCCGCTGGTCAAGCTGGCCAAGGCGCGCGGCATCCCCGTAGTGACCGGCCTGGAGATGTTCGTACAGCAGGGAGCGCGGCAATTCGAAATCTGGACGGGAAAGCCAGCACCCGAGGCGGAGATGCTGCGCGTCGTGGAGCTGGAGCTGCGCCGGCGGGGGTGAACTGGGAGAACTCCCAATTCTCCCAACCCCTCTGATTTAGCATGCAGTTGGTCACGCCTCATCCGTTCACAAAATAGAACCCAACCCCCAGCGCGAGAAGCACGAGGGGCCAATATCTTGCCGGAATGAACAGCAGTGCGTCGCGTTCTCGCAACACAGATTTTGGTGCTTCCCGTGGGCCGATCTCACCCAGAACAACCTCGGGCCGGCGCGGCAACATCAACTGGACAAGCGCTGCTGCAACCCAAAAGGCAGTGAGCTTGGGCCATCCATGTTGTGCGTAGTAATTCGGATCATTGAAATGCTGGCTCGTCAGAGTGTCGCAAAGTAAAAGACACAACGCCGTGAGGATCGCAATCAGAAATCCACGGCCGCGCGATGGGACGAGCATGAGCAGAATTAGAGCACGCTGTGGTGGACCGCACCAAGATGATATCTCGCCCTGGTGCGAGATGAGTGGGGCCGCGCCGACCAGCAGTCTAAACTTCAGAATTCAGGCACCATCTTGCGCATCGATTAGCGATTGCACGCATCTATTTGTCCATTATGGTTCGAGGCAGACTGCAGTTCCCCCTAGCAGGGCCTGCCCAAACGCTGTGTTCAGCACGACCGAAACACTTGACCCCAACCACAAACGGAACTTGAAAGGAGCCCCTCATGGGACGCTTCCGGAAGACTCTGCTCGTGGCGGCGCTGGCGTCTGCCGCGATTGCCCAGGCCGAAGTTGCTTCAAGGACGAAGACCATTGTCGTCGTACAGCCACAGGATCTGCCCCAGGCGGCGCAGGCCGCCGGCGAATCGATGGCGCTGCATGTTCTGGAGAACGGACTGACATACCTTTACATTGAGCAGCAGACGGGGCAGCTCGCGATTCTCGATGTCACAGATCCCGCTCACATCCAGCCGGTCGGGCTGGTTAAGCTGGCGTCGCAAGAAGTCTTCGACTTCGGCGAGACAGTGAACGACTCGGGGATCCTGGTCAGTTTTCGGGACGGAGCAGGCGCGGCGCTGCTTGACCTGCGCAAGGCGAAGTCGCCTGTCCTTTCGCCTGCATCCGCTTTCCTGGAAGGCACACGCGCTGAAAAGTTGGGCACAGTGGGACTGGTGATAGCGAATGCAGCGAAAGCCACTGGCGTGCCGGTCGCGCGCGACTACAGCATTGTCGCCGCGTCAAATGCAGGTGCTCCGCGACTGCTGGATACGGTGAGGAACGTAAAGAAGGAGATTGCGAACGAAAGCACGGGCACCACGTATCTTCTGGGCGAGGACGGACTGACGGTGGTTCGGCGGCCCGCCGTGGAACTGACCGAGCGGCAGCAAAGCAACTACTCTAACTAGGAGCTATTCACGCCACAGTGGGGCGAGCCTCAGCGGGCCTTTTTCTTCGCGGGCTTCCCCGACTTGGCCGATTTTGGCTTTTCGCCTTCCACGTGCCCCACTTGAATGGGCGCCATGTCCGGCCCGATTCGCTTTACCACCGTGTCGAGCATCTCGTAGTTGATGGTGCGCGGTGCAACCGGCCGGGTGATTCCCGTGGCCGGATCGGTGCTCACATTCGGGCCGCTGGCCAGTCCGAAGCTGAACACCGGCACACTCGCGTCCTTGACGGTCTGCGTGGAAAGTTTTACCGGCAGATAGCCCTGGATGGGGTGAAGGCGGAAGGCTGTTTCATATCGGTGGCGCTTCAAACTCCAGGTGAAGACGCGGACCTGGTCGAAATCAAACGGTAGCCCTGCCTGATTCGGGCTCAGCACCGTCACGAACTCGGGAACCTGGTGGTCCGGTGATGCAGGGGGTGACGGGGCATCCTGATCGTGGACCTTGGTGAGCACATACGCGCCCACGATGCGCTGACCTTCAGCGTATTGCGCAATCTCGTCGGGCACATCCACGTCCACCTTGCCGGCGAGTAACCAGCCGGAATGCCCCTGCCCGTCGCGAATCAGCCACCAGTCTTCCATGGGGATGGGTGGAGCGGTCAGCGCTTCGACTGGCGGCGCGCTAGCGGGTTTGGGTGCGGGTTTGGGAACGCCTGGGATTAGCGCCGGAGTCTGAGTCTTCGTCGTCTGGGGAGGTTTGGTCTCTGCCGGCTTCGGTCTCACCGAACCGGGGACTCCTGCTTTGGGAACCGAAGCGCGCACCAGTAACTGCACTTTTGCATTGCCTGGCAGCAGAAAAAAGCGCTCCGTCTCCCGGCCGGGAAGCACATGCAGGTAGACGTCGTCGCGGAGAACGCCGGTGGCCACCACGGGGTCCTGCTTGTGCGCGTCCGCAAGATGCGCAAATGTCTGATAGCTCTGGGCGTCGATCACGGCCCGCTCTTCAATCCAGCCGATCTCGTTCTTTTGCGTCTTGACCTTCAGAAACCGCTTGCCGTGTTCCAGCACTTCCAGCTGCTGTCCATTCACCACCTCTGCCACGCGATTGGAGACGGCGGCTACGCGGTCGTGGAGGTACATTGAGCGCGCGGAAACATAGACCGTATCGTTCTGCTGCTTGTGGAATCGCTTGCAGCCGAAAGCCATTGCGAGGAAGCAGAGAACGAGCAAAGGCTTCAGAGAGGCTCTGGACGGCCTGAAGGAGGGGACGAGTGGGATGGGGGATTGCGTGAGCACAGCCAGTGGCGGTCCTCTTGAGGATACCACCGCAAGACAGGGACCAGGGAATAGGGAATAGGGACTACGCCTGGCGGCGCCGAGAAATAATGTACGCCGGCTCCAATCCAATTCGCCGGGGTGCGCGTTCCTGTTGCAGGAGGACGCACATGCTGTTTCGCCGCTCAGGTTCAACTATCTCCCCTGCGATCACCCCCATGATCGCCAATGGCAGCTCCCTCAAGGCATCGGATGAGACGCTCAAACAACTCGAACAGGCTCTGAATCGCCGCCGGTTTCTTACTGGCCTTGGCGCCGCTGGTGCAGTGGCCGGGGCTGCCGTTATTTCCGGTTGCGGCTCCAGCACCATGGCCAAAGCCCAGTCAACCAACACTACGGACACAGTGCAGCAGATCTTTACGGCTGCTCTGATTGCCGAGGATCTGGCCATCACCATGTACTACAACGCTCTTGTTGGCGGGGTGATTCAGGATCCCAATCTCTCCGGCACCGGCGGCAGCGCAACCAATGTAACCGCCAATGGCAGTGTGGCCAACGTTGGCTATCTGCGCGGGGCACTTGCTGAAGAGATCAGCCACGCGAACCTGCTTCGCACTCAACTCAACATCTCGGCTTCCACAGGTGATCCGGTGCAGACGTTCTACTTCCCTACCGGAACGTTTGATACTTTGGCCAACTTTTTCCCCATCATCATCGCGCTGGAGACCGCATTCATTGCCGCTTACATGACGGCGGTGCAGGAGCTCGCACTGATGCTGGGCGATGTTTCGCCCTATAGCTCGACGCAGATGTCCGCAGCCGGAACCGCATACACTCCCACCGACCTGGCGGCCTTCGCAAAAATCTGCGCTGCGATCCTCGGTGTTGAAGCCGAACATCGGACATTGGCGCGCGCCATCCCTCCCCCACCCATGTTTGGCAGCACCGATATTCTTCCTTCAGACAATGTGTGCTACGAATCCACGGACACCTTGCAAACCGTATATAACGGCATGAATTCGGCGGCCGCCGCCCTGGGGCCGTTCCTGTCTTCGAGCTCGGGAACCACGGGTTATTCACTGCAAACGGCGCTCACCGGCTCAGCCAGCGTGCAACTGGCATGCAGCGGCATGCCGCCGATGTAACGGGCAGTGGTTAGTGGATAGTGAACAGTGGTTAGTGACCGGTGGCTAGCGGTCAGTGGTCACCGGCCTGCCGGGCAGAGACAGTTTGTTCGTCAAAGGCCGTGTGCGGCCGGCGAGAAGCAGATTGTTTCTGCCAGGGGGCCCTGACCACTGACCGCTGGCCACAGATCCGACGGTAAGGCTCACTGAAACCTGTCGTCTGTCACCTGTTACCACCACTTACGGCGCAGCCGCTATGCCGATTGCTCCAACCGGGTCGGTTCCCGTGGGATCGGTGACCGCGGAGGTGAGAGCGCCGCTACTCATGGTGTATGCCTGAAGATCGGGGTTCCCTGCAAAGTCCACTGCGAGCAAGTAGCTACCAGTCGAGTCCTCGGCTAGACCCAGGCGGCCGGTTGGCCCGGCTGCGGTGGCGCCCACAGCGGATAGAGAGCTCGTTGTAACCGAGAATTCCTCGATGTTGCCCTTCGCACTGCCGCTCACCGATTGGTTGGCGACATACACATAATTGCCGTCCGCAGTGGGCAGGATGTACGAAGGTCCTGTTCCACCACTGGCATAGGGGGAGCCAAGTGGGGTGACCCCGCTGGCGGCTATGGTGAAAACTCGCAACCCGCCGGTTTGAGTGCCGGAAACCGCAACCGTCTCGCCTACATAGAGCAAACGGTTTTGGGGATCGACAGCCACTGTATTCGCTCCACCCTGTGAGTTCACCGGGGCAACTGTGCCCACTGAACTCGTGAACGGATTGGTGCTGGCTGGGTTAAAGTAAATGACCTCCGTGCCTCCCGATGCCATGGCGACAAAGACAAAGCAACTTGTACACGAGCTTGAATCGGTGGGTGAGATGGCCACCTGGACCGGAGTGGTAGAGGGCAACGCGAGCACCTGTTCACTTTCTCCAGAGGTGGCAAGGCCGCCCGTACTGGAATCGAGGTGAATCGCGTTGACCTCGGCGATGCCGTTGACGACGTCGACCAGCCAAGAATTTGTGGCGTCAACTTGCATTGATGTGGCAAGATCCTGCGAGATAGCCTGGCTATTGTTTCCGAGGGTCAGCGTTCCGGTGGAAGAGATTGCGTAAACGAAGATGCCGGAACCAGTGCTCACATACAGGAAACTCCCGTTGGGGGATACGGCAATGGCGGAGGCGCCCGCCGCAGGCAAGGTGGTGGTGCCGACCGTCGTCAACCCAGCAGACGAAACAGTGAATGCGGCTATCTGGTTGGTCGTCTGGTTCAACACATAGAAGACGCCGCTGGTACCCGCACTGGAAGTGCAAGTGCCTGACCCAACTTCAACGCAAACTGAAGTGGTTTCCGACGTAGCACCACTCGATGCGCCGGTAACCGTGATCGAGTAGGATCCGGAGGTCGTGGTGGATGTGGTGGTTGCGGTGAGCGTGGACGTGACGGCGGCAGTGCCGCTGATGGAAACCGACGTGGGAGAAAGGCTGCAAGTCGGAACACTTGTGGGATTCGAAACGCTGGTGGTTACAGCACAAGTCAGCGTGACCGTCCCGGAAAATGAGTTCGATGGCGTGACGCTGATGACCGATGTGTTGCCGCTGGTTGCGCCTGCGGTCACGGTGATGTTGCCCGCGTTGGATAGGGTGAAATCACTGCTGCCGGCAGGCGCGGCCCAGAAATTCTTGCACCCTGAAAAAGAACTCACTGCCAGGACACTCACTCCCAGAACGCAAATGCAGGAGAATACCATTCGGAGCGGAGCTGCCAGGGTGCGCATCCGTGCCTCAAGTCCAAGAATCATTACCGCTCCTTTGAAAATGCGATCATGCGTCCTTTGAATCCAGCTTCAAGGGTAACGCTTTGGTATTGGTTGTGTCTTTCCGATTGCAACGCGCACGGCGTCGTGCGAGCCCAAATCAAGAGACGCGCGGCACGAGAATTCGCTCGACAAAACCGGGTGGGGGGCGCAATCAGGCCTTCAATGGGGGCGCGACAATGCGATTGCTATTTATCGGGGAGCGGTTCGCGGCTTCGCGCCTGCCACACCAGGTTTGCGCCGACAAGGTCCTCAATTGCCATCCCTACGGACTTGAAGAGGATGCGTCGTCCGGTGGGCGCGGCAATTTGTCCGGAGAGCACTTCGCCAATCTCGGCCTGCACCGTTGTTCCGGAAAGCCGGACGTCACCCGATTCGCGTTCGGCGCAGGAACGGGATTCGGCGACGATGAAACACGAGCGCATCACCTCGTCGTCCAGTTCGCGCAGGCTGGCGCCGGTTGCGCCAACGGCCAACACCAACGCTTGATCGCTCAGCCACCGGCCTTCGAGCACCGGCGTAGGCGAGGAAGTGACAGTCAGAACCACATCGGATGCGGCGGCCTCTTCAATGCTGACAGCGCGCGCGCCGGATTCCTCCGCCAGGCGCTCGGCGTTCGCGGCCGTGCGGCTCCAGACGCGAATTTCATTGAGCCCGGGACGAACCCGCCGGAAAGCCTCAATATGCGACCGCGCCTGCACACCCGACCCCAAAATGCCGATGCTGGCTGCCGTGTGCGGGGCCAATGCATCCAGCGCGACGGCCGAGACAGCGGCGGTGCGCATCTCGGTGATCAGGCAGCCATCCATCACCGCAAGCGGTTCCCCGGTTGAGCGCTTAAGCAGTTCGATCAGGGCCATGTGCGTGTGCAGGCCCAGCTCGGCGTTACCGGGGTAGAAAGTCACCGTCTTCACGCCCATCACGTCGCCGGCGATTACCGGCATCACAGCAAACCAGCCGTTGCGGAAGCCCTCGCCATTGCCGGCGCGGAGAACCATACGGGCAGGCTGATCGACAAGGCCGGCGGAGTAGTCGATGAGCGCCTGGCGGATTGCGGGGATCAGGGCTTCGTAGGTGAGGACTTCGCGGACTTCGTGCTCGGAGATGTACATGGACAGCACAATGGTAAACTGGCCGCATCATGCTGAAAGACCTGTTCGCGAAGAAGCACGTTGCAGACAAATGGCCTGAGGTTCAGGCAATTGTGCGCATAGTGGACCAATACGAAGAGCCGGTGGAGTATGGCTTTCCGCTAAAGTTTGCTGAAGTGACGTTTGCTTTCACCGACGCCCAGGGTGAGCATCAGTACGGGGCGATCCTGGTGGGCGAAAGCTCGGAACTGTACGACGCGAAGGAAGATGACACGTTTTCGATTCGCATCAATCCTGCGAATCCAGACCAGTACGATTTTCCTGAAGCAATTAGACCGAGATTCTGAGCGAAATCTGTGTCTCAGTTAGGCCGGCCGCCGGATGTTGAACGGCGGCGGAAGCGCTCGTCGATCGGCTGGCGGCCCTGGAAGCCGGACTCCACGGTGTGCCAATGCTCGATGGTGGTCTCGCCCATGCGCCAGCAGAGAAGAACAACCTGGTCGTCAACGCGGCAGGGAAAATCGAGCAGCCCCGCTTCCAGATCCTTCACCTGCACGCCAATGGAGTCGATTTCGGCAATACTCTCCTTGACGCGCTGCACGTGGCTCTCGATCTCCACACGCTGCCGCGCCACCTTGGCCACGTCCACCTTCATGCCGCCGGCGAGATACACGCGGCGCGCCAGGTCAGCGAGCCAGGCTTCCGCTTCCTCCGCAGCCTGCTTGCCTTCCATTGCGCGCTTCAGCAGCGATTCAAGCACCGGGAGCAGCGATTGCGCTTCTTCGAGAGTGAACGTCTTCATGCGAAATACCCTGTCTTCTAGGATACGACGAAAGGGAGTGTGGGAAACTGGTCCAAAAGTGTCACCCAAGTGTTTTGCGGAGGATTCATGTCGGAATTGGAACAGGTATTGATCGGCGACAGTGCGCATACACCCCCAGCGGAAATCCTTGAAGGGCTCACTGCGGAGTTCGCCCATAGCACGATTGCGGGGGCTCCGCGGAGTATCTACGAAGAGCTGTGGCATATCGCGTTCTGGCAACAGATCACGCTCGACTGGGTTCGCGGGATCGAAACACCGTATCCTGTGCACGCTTCGGACGGATTCCCTTCTCCGCAAAACACCGCCGGGGAGAATTGGGACCAGTTGCGCCAGCGCTTCCTCACCACCAGCCGGGAGGCAGCCGCCGCGGCGCTCGACACAAGCCGGCTGGATGTGGAAGTTCGCTGCCCATCGCGGCTGGGGCAGCCTGTCCGCACCATGACCGTGCGCGAGCAACTGGAGAGCCTGGGTGCGCACAACGCCTACCACTTCGGACGAATCGTACTGATGCTTCAGATTCTCGGTGGCTGGCCGCCGCCCTCGGGCGGCTTTAGCTGGTAGACCTATCGCCGGCTAAACCGAAGGCATATCTGGCACGTACGGTTTGTGAGTGCCGCGCACGGAAAGGTATCATTGCTCACGATGGGAATCCCGCTGACAATTGAGACGGCCAACCTGGGGATGGCTGACTCGCTGATCCTGATGGTGATGGCGCTGGTGGTGTTTGGGCCTCGCCGTTTGCCGCAGATCGGCCGCCAGATCGGCAAGCTGATGTACGAATTTCGCAAAGCCTCCAACGATTTCAAGTTCCAGATGGAAGAGGAGTTACGCAGCGCCGAGGAAGCCGACCGGCGCAAGCAAGAGGACGAACGGCTGAAAACGCTGACGGCACAAGTAGAGAAGCTCACGGCAGAGGTGGAAAAACCGAAACTTTCTGCGCCGGAGGCAGTCGCCCATCTGGTTCCCCCTGAGCCCGTCGAGGCTGCCCTTCCCACAATTGACACGCCCAGCCCGGATGACGGTGTGATAGCGACGACTGCAACCACGGCTCCAACGCCTGTCGCCGAAGAAACGACCATGCGGATTCAGCCACCTTCCACCGGAGAGCAGGTTTTTGCCGCGCGCCCACACAGCCTGACAGCGCTGGCGAGGGCGGCCCTGGAACAGAACTCTGCGGACCCGGCCATTGCACAGGAACACACGCCTCAGGAATCGGAATCGGAGCAGGCCACTCATGGTTGATGCCGGGGACGCAATTGGCAAGGCGCGGGCGGCAGTAACAGAGCGAGCCGAATTGCCCGGTATGAGCCTGATGGAGCATCTGGACGAGCTGCGCAGGCGCATCGTTCATTCGGCACTTTATCTGGGTGCCGGATTCATTCTCTCCTGGGTCTTTCGCGATAGGTTCGTTGCATATATTCAGGCGCCGTTGCTCCAGATTCACAAGTCGCTCGTTTTCACGCACCCGATGGACGCGCTGAACCTCCAGCTCCAGGTTTCGCTGGTATGCGGAGCCATTGTGGCATCGCCCTTCATCCTTTTTCAGGTCTGGCTGTTCATCGCGCCTGGCCTTTACCAGAAAGAGCGGCGGTTCGTGGTTCCCTTCATGGCGGCCACCGTTGGGTTGTTCCTTTCCGGTGCGGCCTTCGGCTATTACTACGTGTTGCCAGGCGCCATCAAAATTCTCGTCATCGATATGGGCAAGAACTTTACGCCCATGATTACCATCGAGGATTACACCAGCTTCTTTCTCTCCATCATTCTCGGCCTGGGCATCAGCTTTGAAATGCCGGTGCTTATCTTCTTTCTGGCCATGTTTGGCATCGTCAGTCCGAAATTTCTGTGGACGAACATCCGCTATGCCATCCTTGCGGTGTTCCTGGTGGCGGCCATCATCACGCCCAGCCCCGATCCCTGGACCATGTGCATCTACGCCATCCCCATGCTTGCGCTTTACCTCATCGGCATCGGCGTGGCGTGGTGGGTGCACCCCTCGCGCAGGAAGGCCAAGGAAGCCAAGGACGCCGCAAAATGAAGCTCTCCATAAGGTTCAAAGGATTGGCAATCGCGCTGCTGGCGATTGCGCCGCTGGCGCTGCCGGCCCAGGCGCACTTCAACGGCGCCAAGGCTCTTGAATATGCCCGCTCGTTCGCCGCCATCGGCCCACGCTGGCCCACCAGTCCCGGTCACTTGAAGGCCGAGCAGTTCCTTCGCGCTCAATTTCAGCACGACAAGGTGGAAGAAGACCCCTTCACCCCCGACACACCCATTGGCCCCGTGGCTATGCGGAACTTCATCGTGCGTTTCCCCGGCAAGAAGGATGGCACGATTGTTCTGGCCACGCATTACGAGACGAACTACTGGCTCAAGAACATCAACTTTGTCGGCGCCAACGATGGCGCGGCCACAACCGGGTTGCTGATGGCCATCGCAGACCAACTGCGCGGCAAAACTCTCGACGGTTATTCGGTGTGGCTGGTCTTCTTCGACGGCGAAGAAGCCATTCAGAGCTGGTCCGCCTCCGACTCGACTTACGGCAGCCGCCACCTGGCCGCCAAATGGGGGCGGGATGGCACCCTCGGCAAGATCAAGGCATTCGTCCTGGCCGACATGATCGGCGACAAGGACCTGGACATCGAGCGCGAAACCAAGTCGACGGACTGGCTGGTGGCCCTGGTTCGGCAGGCTGCAAAGAAGTTCCACGATGAGCGGTACTTCTTTCAGCGGGAGGAAACCGTCGAAGACGATCACCTTCCCTTCCTGTCCCGGGGCGTCCCTTCCATTGACGTCATTGATCTCGACTACGGCCCCAATAACAGCTATCACCACACCGCACAGGACACCATGGACAAGATCAGCGCCGCGAGTCTCACGATTGACGGGGATGTGTTCGTGGAGACGATGCGGCTGATTGATTTGCGGTGATGCGTTTTTCGTGGATTGGATGACCCGGAGGTATGGGCCTTCTGATTCTGATGCTTGTGAACTAAATTTGCATCAATCGAATCGAATTGCATCAGAATTCGATTTGATGCATACTGTTTACATGAGAACCACCGTCACCCTCGACGACGATGCCTATGAACTGGCTATGCTCTGCGCCAAGGGCAAGGGAATTACGCTAGGCGCGGCCATTAGCGAGTTCGTGCGCAAAGCAACGCAACCTCGGAATCCCGAAGAACTCTCGCCCAACCTGCAGCGTCTGCCCAACGGCATGCTGGTCTTCAAGCCGCGTGAGGATGGCCGGGTGATTACGACCGAAATGGTAAAGGCCGCGTTGGAAGAGTACGACGATTGAGCCGTCCACAGCACTTGCTCGACGTAAACCTGCTGATTGCTCTCACAGAGCAAGGGCACACCCACTACCGAACAGCGTGGAAATGGTTCGATACTCCGAGGCTCGAGTGGGGTTCATGCGCATTTTCCCAGGCCGGCTATCTCCGCATTACATCCAATCCGCGCGTTGGCGGATATTCCATTGCCGAGGCTGCGCAAGTCCTCGCCGTCCTGACTAAGCACCCGGGCTATCGCTACTGGCCCATTACAGCCGAATGGGCGGAACTTGTCGCTCCCTTTCGAGAGCGGGTTTTGGGACATCAGCAAGTGGCCGACGCATGGCTGTTGGGACTGGCGATCATGGAAGATGGCATCCTCGTCACTCTGGACAAGGGTATCCGAGCAATGGCCGGCTCAAAGTACGGCAAGCATGTGCTGGTGTTGGAAGCATAGGCTATGCAGAAATGACCCTGAGAATGGTGCTGCTGCCGGGAATGGATGGAACAGGGGAATTATTCTCCGAGTTCATGAGAATGGTGCCTGAGCCAAAGCACATCGACGTGCTCTGCTACCCAACCGACGCAAGCCTTGCATTCAGTCAGTTGTTGAGAGTGGTTGAGGCCTTTGTCCCCGCCACAGAGCACTTTGTCCTGCTCGCCGAGTCCTTCTCGACCCCCTTGGCGATTCAATTTGCCGCGACCAATCCGCCAAACCTGAAAGGCTTGATTCTCGGCGCAGGATTCGTAACATCTCCCATTCGCGGGTTGCGGATATCCTTCCTGTCCTTGATCGCACCCCTAGCTTTCTGGCTTCCCTTGCCGAAGATAGCGGTGTCTCATTTTCTTGTGGGACCGAACGCACCTGATTCACTGCACGCCGCTATCCGTGCGGCCACTCAATCGGTCGAGCCCAAGATTCTAACCGCACGACTTCGCCAGGTTCTGACCGTTGACGCGAGGTTCGCACTCGGGAAAGTCTGCGTTCCCATTCTTTACATTCAAGCTACACAGGACCGCCTGGTTGGCCCATCTTGTCTCGACGAAATAGCAAAAATCAAGCCCCAGATCGAAGTCGCGCAAATTGAAGGCCCGCATCTCATCATTCAACGAGAGCCGCAGCGATGCGCGGACGTTGTTACGAGATTTCTCGACAAGCTGCAGTAGCGCCGAGAACTGACCATTGCCAACTGCCGTGCGATACCATCCAGAGATGATTGCAGGCGCATCCTGGGTCTGGTGGGTCGGCTTCCACATAGCGGTGGTGGCGTTGCTGCTCGCCGATTCCCTGATGCCCGGCCATCGGCGCGAATCGAGCCACTCACGAACCTTTGCATGGATCTGGACAGGCGTGCTGGTGCTCGCCTCAATCGCATTTGCCGCTTGGATCGGCTTAACCCAAGGGCGTCAAACGGCGCTTGAATGGGTGGGCGGCTACGCCGTTGAAACCTCCCTCAGCGTCGACAATCTCTTTGTCTTCCTGGTCATCTTTCGGGGTTTCCGCATCAGCGCCAAACGCCAGCACAACGCGCTGCTCTGGGGTGTGGGGGGAGCGGTTGTGCTGCGCGCCCTGTTCATCGCCGCGGGCATCACCCTGCTGAAACGCTTCGATTGGATCACCTGGATCTTCGGCCTGTTTCTGCTCTACGCCGCTTTCCGGCTGGTTCGTGAGAGCTCCGCAAACGCAGCCATCCCCGAGTGGATTCGCAAGTTGCAGCCGGCCAAGGGGTCACTGCTGCCGGTGATTCTAGCAATCGAGGTCACGGATGTGGTGTTTGCGACGGACTCGATCCCGGCGGTGCTGGCCATCAGCCACAATCCCTTTGTGGTTTACACATCGAATATTGCCGCGGTTCTTGGGTTGCGTTCGCTTTATTTTGCCCTTGCCGCGTTGCTCGACCGCTTCCGCTATCTGCATTACGGGCTGGGCGCCATGTTGGCCTTTGTTGCCTTCAAGATGCTTGCTGCTCGCTGGATCGATGTGCCGATCGTGCCTTCGCTGGTCATCATGGGTGCGATCCTTACAGTCTGCGCGGCCTTTTCCTGGTTTGCGGGCAATCGGCCACTGAACACCGAATCCTGACTGCAGGACGCGTGATACGTATTGCTCAGACTTGTCCCAGGCGTCGGCCTAACGTCAAGAACGTAAGGATAGTTAGATAGTCAACCCCCGACAGTGTGAGGGATCTCCAGGGATGGATTCAAATCCTTATGGTGGCTGCCGTTTCCGGCTCTTTCCTCCCGGTAACGGAGCATCCCACACAACAGAAACAACCGCGGACACCTTAAGGGGGTCACAAATGCGTGGACTCAAAACATTCATCGGAACCGCAGCTTTACTTGCAGGACTAGCCATGGCTCCATCGGCCCAGGCGCAGATCGTCGTCGGGATCGACGCTGGCATTCAACCCGTTTGCCCGTATGGCTACTACGACTACGCGCCCTACTCCTGCTCGCCTGTCGGCTTCTACGGGCCCGGGTATTTCTATAACGGCATCTTCCTCGGCATGGGCCCATGGGCCGGCTGGGGCTATGGACACGGCTGGGGCGGCCATCGCTTTGAAAATGGCGGCGGCGGAAGGTATAGCGGCGGAGGTGGTTATGCCGCCAATCACAGCAACTTTGCCCGCGGCGGAGAGCGCGGAGGTGGCGGTGCAGTTCGCGGTGGTGGCGGTGGGGAAGTTCGCGGCGGCGGCGAAGCTCGCGGCGGCAGCGAAGCTCGCGGCGGCAGCGGACATGCCGTGGCCCCGAGCCATGCCGGTGGAGCGCGTCCCAGTGCCGGCCATGCCAGCGCACCCCACGCCTCAGCAGCACATGCGGGCGGCGGTGGTGGCGGCGGTGCCCATGCGGGCGGTGGTGGTGGTGGCGGCGGACACGCAGGCGGCGCACACAAGTAATCGCCGGCTTAGAAATCAGCCAGCGGTTTATACCAAGGTGGCGGAGCATACCAGCTCCGCCGTTCTTGCGTTTGCCGTTGCCTGGGTTGCAAGGTGTTGCCGCTCCTGCGCTCGAATCCGAGTGACATAAATCGCGCCGGCCTCAGACGGATCAGTTAGGTTGCAGTTTCTCCGTCTCCGGCCGGGCATCGGAGATTCCCCGCCCGTTCGCTTTCATCTCGAGTCCGAGCATGGCCGCCGCTTTCCTGGCCAGCGCCAGCGGCCCAAATTCCTCCGTTAGCACGTCACCCGATCCATGATCGCGAGACTGCCTCCCTGTCGCGCTCAACGTCAAAGTTTTCGGCCGTGGGTTTTGGGTTTGAGCAAGTTCGGCAACCCGTTCGCATTCCTTCTCGGAAAGCGACTCACAAAGCACAATTAGGTCGAACCTGCCCGCTGCCATCACTTGCGCCGCATGGGAAACTCGGCCTGCCACTTCCACTTGAAAATAGGTTCCAAGAATGAGCTTTCTGGTCTGCAAAAGCATTTCATCCTTGCCGACCAGAAGTACCTGAGCATCTGATTTCATTGGACCTCGCCATGAGGAAATCGAACTCCGCCACCAGAACTTGCGGCGACAGTGGGGGAAGAATAATCTCCGTTTCCCGGGATGTTCTGTCTGCCATACGACATAAAGATCAATGAAATTCCGACGATGGAAGATTTTGCGTTTATCTGTCCGATACCGTACATAAAGTTCTAATTCTCAATGAGATAATGCGAGCAAAGATGAGCACTAAAGCATCTTCTCAGAGAACGCAAGACTCGCGCTCAGCCATCGGCAGTGTCCTTTGTCTACCCCGAGAGAAGGACGTCTCAATGAATGGCCAGGCTCCGAATCTGCTGCTTTTGACCCTCCCCCAAACCTACCGGAACGCCCTTCTTGCGCGCTTGAAGCCGATTTCGATGCCGCTCCGGACAGTCCTTTACGAACCCGACGAAACGCCGAAATATGCCCATTTCATGACCTCGGGCATCGCCTCCATCGTCAGCTCCATGGCCAACGGCGCCAGCGCTGAGGTGGGTGTGTGGGGCAAGGAAGGCCTGGTGGAGAGCTTCCACCTTCTGGGCAAAGCCAGAATTCCCAACCGCTGCTTCATGCAGATGGAAGGCACTGCGCTGCGCATGCCCTACAAGGAGCTGCAGAAGGAATTTCTGGAAAACGCCGATCTGCGAGACTCGGTGCTGCAATGCGTACAGAGCCAGGGGTTCATTCTGGGACAGCTTGCTGCCTGCAATCGCCTGCACGAAGCGGAACAGCGCCTGGCGCGCTGGCTTCTGATGGTGCGCGACCGTGTGGAGAGCGAAAACTACTACCTCACCCAGGAATTTCTCGCCAATATGCTCGGCGCGCGCCGTACCACGGTGACCGCGGCCGCGGGTGCCCTGCAACGCCGGGGGCTCATCAGCTACAGCCGGGGACGTATCCGCATCGTCGATCCCGCGGGCCTTGAGAATGCCGCATGCGAGTGCTACCAGACCGTGGGCGCCCTCTACCGGAATTTCTACTCCCAGACAACGGCTGCATAAGGGCTTGCCGGCCATCCCGACAAGCGATTCGGCCCCGTTCCTTTCCAGCCGGGCGCTCCCGTTTACAGCCGCAGATTCGCCTTGGCCAGGTCGATGATTTCGCTGCCGCGCCCATCCAGAACGGCCTTAATCATGAACAGGCTGAAGCCTTTGATCTGATCCACGGTGATCGACGGCGGCATGGAGAGCTCCTGCCGGCTCACAATCGCATCCACCAGCACAGGGCCATCGTGACTGAGCGCCTGCTCAAGCATCGGGCGCAGTTGCTCCGGCGTCTCCGCTCTCAGCCCCAGGATCCCCGCGGCCTCCGCCATCTTTGCGAAGTTCGGATTTTTGAGGTCAGTGCCAAAATCCAGAACGCCAGCGGCCTTCATCTCCTGTTCAACAAACGCCAGTGAACTGTTGTTGAAGACGATCAGCTTCACGGGCAGATTCAGTTGTGCCAGCGACAACATATCGCCCATCAGCATGGCCAAGCCGCCATCTCCGGACATCGAAATGACCTGCCGGCCCGGGAAACTCACCTGCGCCCCAATGGCCTGTGGCAGCGCATTCGCCATGGAGCCATGGTTAAACGAACCGAGCAGCCTGCGTTTGCCGTTCATATGGAGATAGCGCGCGGCCCAGATGGTCGGCGTTCCCACATCGCAACTGAAAACCGCGTCTTCTGCCGCCAGCTCGTCCAGTAGCTTTGCCACGTATTGGGGATGAATGGGGTTGTCTCCCGCTTTGCCCGTCGCGAGTTCGTCCTGTTCCTTACGTGCCTCGCTGTAATGCTTGAGCGAGGCTTTCAGATGCGAATCATTGCGCTTGCTCTTAAGCTGCGCATTGAGCGCGGTCAGCGTGGATTTCACGTCGCCCACGAGGCCCAGATCGACCTTGGTGCGCCGGCCAATCTGCTCGCCACGCAGATCGATCTGCACAATCGTTGCGTCTTTTGGATAGAACTGCTGGTACGGGAAGTCCGTCCCAAGCATCAACAAGGTATCGCAGTTCATCATGGCGTGATAGCCGGACGAGAAGCCCAGAAGCCCCGTCATTCCCACGTCGTATGGATTGTCGTACTCCACAAATTCTTTGCCGCGCATGGCGTGGACAATGGGCGCCTTCAGAATGCCCGCCAGGTCGATCAGTTCCTTGTGTGCTCCGGCACAACCAGCTCCCGCCAGAATCGTCGTCCTTTTCGAGTCATTCAGCATCTTCGCAAGCAACGCAATCTCGTCCCCGGAAGGGCACACGGTGGCCTTCGATTCGTGGAAATGCAGGCGCGGAGCCTGCAACACGGCATCGCGCAGCGCAATGTCGCCCGGAATGGCAATCACGGCAACCCCACGCTTCGAAATAGCCGTCTGCATGGCGATTTCCAGTACGCGCGGCATCTGTTCAGGATGCGACACCAGTTCGCAGTAGTGGCTGCACTGAGCGAAGAGATGTTCGGGGTGAGTCTCCTGGAAATACCCGCTTCCTATCTCATCGCTCGGAATCTGCGCCGCGATGGCCAGCACCGGAACACGGCTGCGATGGCAGTCGTAGAGTCCATTGATCAGGTGCAGATTCCCCGGGCCGCAACTTCCTGCGCAGACCGCCAGGCCGCCGGTAAGGTGCGCCTCCGCACCAGCCGCAAAGGCGGCGGCTTCCTCGTGCCGCAAATGAATCCAGTCCAGCTTCTTTGTCGCCCGAATCGAGTCAGTGATGCCGTTGAGCGAGTCGCCGGAGACGCCATAAATCCGCCGGACTCCAGCCTCTGCCAGAACATCCACAATCAATTCCGCTACTCTCTTTGCCATCTCGGCCTCCGTGTTTTCAAGTTGGATGCGGCTTCTCTCTCCAGGGCGCTCGGTCGCTCCGATTCTCAGCGGTTGTAGATGTCAAATGGGACTTTGGAGTTGAATGCATTGGGAGGAGTTGTTGTATGTACAGTTTGTGCATATAATAAGGGCATGCCATGGCATTCGAATGGGACGTCTGGAAAGCCGAAACCAACTACGAGAAGCACGGAGTTCGCTTCACGGAATCACTGCTGGTTTTCGACGACGATTTTGCGATGACCATCATGGACGACGAATCCGACCCGAATGAGCAAAGGTTTGCGTCGATAGGGACGGGTGTGAAGGGGAGGATTCTGGTGGTTGTCTATTGCTATCGCGATCAGAATATCCGTATCATTTCGGCACGGCCCGCAGAGACCCATGAACGCAACCAATATGAGGAATCCCTATGAAACAAGAATACGATTTCAGCCGAGGAACGCGGGGGCGAATCGCCGCACCTGAACCGGAGCAACGCGGGAAGACACGCATCACGATTCGGCTCGATGAAGACGTGGTGGATCACTTCCTGAAAGAGGCGGATGCTGCCGGCGGGACAACAGGCTATCAGACGCTGATCAACGAAGCGCTGCGACAGCACGTGGAAGGGAAAGCTCCAAAGCTGGAGGACACGCTACGGCGGATTGTTCGCGAAGAGATGCGGGCCGCCAGTTGAATGGTCAATCCTGCGCGGCGGAAGAATGCCCGTGCGAGCCTGCCGCGAGCTACTGCCCCACCCCAGGTGGTGGCATTTAAGATCAAAGAGCGTGCAAACCATACGAGTAGAAACGCCCTCGGCGAAATACGACGTGATTGCGGGCAGCGGGCTTGTAGCCACGCTGGCTCCGCGTATTGAGCGCATTGCCGGCCGCCTTCCGCGCCGCGTGTTCGTGCTTACTTCTCCGCCTATCTGGGCGTTGTGGGGTGAAACGTTTCAAGCCTCCTTCGCCGAGCCCCCGGTCGCGCTCTTCCTTGCACCCGGTGAGGAGCACAAGACGCTGAAAAGCGTGGAGCGGCTGCTGCGCCAGATGGCCTCGGCAGGGGGCGACCGCGGTTCACTCCTGATTGCTTTCGGAGGCGGCATTGTGGGCGATGTGGGCGGATTTCTTGCCGCAATCTACATGCGCGGCATTCCTTATGTGCAGGTGCCCACCACTTTTCTCGCGCAGGTCGATTCTTCCGTCGGCGGGAAGACGGGCGTCAATCTGCCTGAGGGCAAGAACCTTGTTGGCAGCTTTCATCATCCCCTCGTGGTGTTTGCGGACATCGGCGTTCTGGGAACTTTGCCGGACCGCGAACTCCGCTCCGGTCTGATGGAGAGCGTGAAGGCAGGCATCATTCGTGACCGCACGCTGGTTCGCTTCATGGAGGAGCATGCGCATGATATTCTCGACCGCGAACCGAAAGCCCTGGAAAAGGTCATCGCTTCATCCATTCGGATGAAGGCCGGCGTTGTAAATAAGGACGAGCGCGAAAACGGCCTCCGCATGATTCTCAACTTTGGCCACACTATCGGCCACGCGCTGGAACAGGCCACCAAGTACAAAATTCTGCTTCACGGCGAAGCCGTCGGCTGGGGAATGATCGCCGCGCTCTATCTCGCGCGAAAGCGAGGTACGATTAGCGGCCCTCAGTTCGAACGGCTGGAGCGTCTGACCCACACTTACGGCCCACTACCACCGCTAAAGCTACGCGCAGCCAAGGTCATCGCCGCAACCGGAAATGACAAGAAGAATGTCGGCGGAGTCAGGCGCTTTGTGCTGCCGCTCGGCATTGGCGATGCAGGCGTAGTGGAAGATGTAACCGCAGCGGAACTTGAGGCTGCCGTGGGCTACATGCTGGCGCGCGCCGCGGAGAAGCACTCCTGATGCCTGCCACCGGAGCCAGACCTACCGGCGCGGAAGATGAGGCGGCTGCGGCCCAGGCTGTTCGCCAGATGTTCGACTCCATTGCCCCGCGCTACGACCTGCTGAATCACGTTCTCTCGGCCAGCGTCGACCGCCTTTGGTGGTGGCAGACGGCGCGCAAGTTTCGCACCATCCTCGCCGATCCCAACGCAGCGGTGCTCGACATCTGCTGCGGTACCGGCCACATGACCATGGCGTTGCTCAAAGAGCGTCCCCGTGGCGCGCGACCGATTCTTGCAGCAGACTTTGCCCGCGGCATGCTCAGTCGCGCAGCCAGTCGTTTTGAAGCGCGCAAACCCGGCCAGCCAACTGCCATCTCCATTGAAGCCGACGCCCTGCATCTGCCTCTACGCGATGCCTCTCTCGATCTGATCGTTACCGCATTCGGATTCCGGAATCTGGCCAACTACGAGGCGGGTCTGCGGGAATTTCGCCGCGTGCTCAAGCCCGGGGGCCGACTGGGCATTTTGGACTTTGCCGAGCCCGGTGGCCTGATGGGCAAAGCCTATGGCTTCTATTTCCGCAATGTTTTGCCGGCCATCGGACGCCTGTTCACCGGTCCCACCGCACCCGGCTCTGAGGGCCCTTATCGCTATCTGCCCACCTCCGTCGGCAACTTCCCGTCCCCGCAGGAGCTATTGGCCCTTATGCACACCGTCGGTTACGATGACTGCGCCTGGAAGCCGTACACCTTTGGTATTGCCGGACTCTACACCTGCGCACGGTCAAAGCCATGAAAATGCGGTAGCCTAAGGACGCGATGACGGCAGCCGTCTCCAGTTCGCCACTCACTCCCGCGCCTGACAGCGGCGTGAATAGTTTCGCCTCTGAAAAGCGGCACGTCGCGCTGAACTCCATGGTGGCTGCGGCCATCATGACGCTTCTCAAGCTCGCTGCGGGGCTATTCTCCGGCTCTCTTGGCGTCCTCTCTGATGCTGCCCATTCTGGGCTGGACCTGGTGGGCGTCACGCTTACCTTCTTTTCGGTGCAAGTAAGCGACAAGCCGGCAGACGACGATCACACCTACGGTCACGGAAAATTCGAGAATCTTTCCGCCTTTGCTGAAGCGGGCTTGATGGCCATCTCCTGCGCCTGGATCATCTGGGAAGCGATGCAGCGCATCATTCGCCACACCGTGGAGTTGCATCATTCAATCTGGCCGGTGCTGGTCCTTTTGCTTTCGATTGCAGTCGACTACTGGAGGTCCCGTCGGCTGCGCATCGTGGCCGAACGCACAGGCAGCCCGGCGCTCGCCACCGACGCATTCCATTTCGCCAGCGACATCTGGTCGACACTGGCAGTGCTCATCGGCCTCGGGGCAAGCTGGATCGGGGCGCACTTCCAAATCGGCTGGCTCTGCTATGCCGACCCCTGCGCGGCAGTCCTTGTCTCGCTGCTGATTCTGCGCCTCACCCTCACCCTTGGCCGCGAAACGGTTGCCGTACTCACGGACCAGGTCCCGGCCGAGACGCGGCAAATCCTGGTTCATGAGGTTGAGCTTGTTGAAGGCGTCCTGGCGGTGGAGCAGGCGCGGGTTCGGCGATCTGGCGCGGGTTACTTTGCCGATCTCACGCTCGCCCTTCCACGCGGGTTTACCTTTGAGCACACTGGCGAGTTGGTACGCGCCGCCACGGAGGCCGCTCACCGCGCACTCCCTACAGCGGATGTGGTCATACATACTGTGCCACGCGAGGCACGCGCCGAGAGTATCTTCGATCGCGTACGCGCCGTTGCCGCGCGCAACAACGTCAGCGTGCATGATTTGAGCGTGCAATCGCTTCACGGAAAGCTCCGCGTGGAGCAGCATGTGGAGTTGAATGAAAACATGCCGCTCAAGATCGCCCATGCGTTCGTTTCGGAGATGGAAGCTGAGATTCTGCGCGAGGCGCCGGAGATTGATTCCGTACTGACGCATATCGAAAGCGAGCCCGCCACCATTGAACAGCCTGAAGAAATGGTGGAAGAAGACCGCAAAATTGAAGTCGCCCTGCGGGCCGCTGCCAGATTGTTTCCTGAGGTAGTCGATGTGCATCAGATACTCGTCGGCAGGACGCGCGAGCACATTTATCTCTCGTGCCACTGCACGCTGCCCGACGATCTGGCCATGCAGCGAGTACACGAAGTGATGACCGGCCTTGAAGATCGCTTCAAGCTCGAATGCCCGGAAGTGCAGCGCGTGACCATTCACCCGGAGCCAGTCACGGATAATCGGCGATAAGCCGGGAGAACATCAGGAAAGGGCAAAGAATGATTGCACACAGCGAATGGAAGGGCGGCAACAATTACGAAGGTATCTCCGAAGAAGGCAATTCCATCTTCTTCGATGCGGACTCGTCGCACTCGCAAGGTCCAAGCCCCATGCAGGCAGTGCTGATGGCGCTGTGCGGATGCACCAGCGTTGACGTAGTTTCCATCCTGGAGAAAAAACGGCAGCCGCTGCTGGGCCTGAAAGTGACAGCCGTCGCCACCCAGGCCGACACGCCGCCGCGCGTCTTCACGCACATCAAACTCACCTACGCCGTCAGTGGACACCTGATCCGGAAGGCCGTCGAGGACGCCGTTTCGCTCTCGAAGGACAAGTACTGCTCAGTCTCCAAAATGCTTGAGAAAGCCGCCACAATCGACTACGAAATCATCTACGAAAATGGTGAGCCTGAGGCATGATTCGCCGCTCATTTGTGAATTTCTTCCAGGTTGGCTCGCTCCTGTTGCTCCTGCTGGTGGCGGCGCTGTTGGCGGCCATCACCACTATGCATTTTGCCATTCATGGGGCGGAGGTGCAGGTGCCCGCGCTCAAGGGCATGACGGTGGCCGAAGCCCGCAGCCAGTCGGCTGGCTTGGGCCTGAACCTTGATGTGGATAACCGCTATTATTCAAGCGAAGTTGCCACCGGACACATCCTCACCCAATCTCCTGCCGCCGGAACCGTGGTTCGCCGCGAGTGGCGCGTGCGCGTGGCAGAGAGTCTAGGGCCGCAAAAGGTTGAAGTTCCTGACACCGTAGGCCGCGATGAACGCGTTGCTGCGCTCGCCCTTCGCCGTGTGGGCCTTGAGGTTGGCATCACAGCTTATCTCCCCTACGCAAAGGCCGCGGAGGGTACCGTGCTGGCGCAGGATCCGCCCGCCCACGCCCAGGGAATTGCCCAGCCCAGCATCAATCTGCTCATCGCCGCACCCGGCGATGAGACGCCCGACGGTTTTGTGATGCCCGATCTCACCGGCCTTCCCATCGTCACGGCGCAGGCCCAGTTGGCCAAGGTCGGCATCGAGACCCTGCCACCCACATTTGTCGATGTCCCTATCAGTCCCATCGGCACCGGCAACGCACCGCCCAAGCCGCCCGTACGGCCCGGCTCGGTGGTGAGCCAGCAACCGCCGGCCGGCGCCCGTGTCGACCAGACCACCAAGGTCAAGCTGACCGTGGACAAGTAGGAAAACCATGTCCCGCTCTCAGCGGTCAGCAAGCTTCCGAGTCGGCTAGCCGCTCGCACGCATCCAACAAACAGACGCATGACCGAAAAGCCAAAACCTCAACAGGGCGATGCTGCCCCGTCTGCGCCTGCCCCCCGCGATTTCTCCCATGCCTGGCGCGCCTTGCGTCACAGGAACTTCCGCCTCTTCTTCAGCGGCCAAAGCATCTCCCTCATCGGAACATGGATGACTCGCGTCGCCACCTCTTGGCTCGTGTACAGCCTCACCAAGTCGCCGCTGCTTCTCGGCATCGTAGGGTTCGCCGGGCAAATTCCAACGTTCATTCTCGCGCCGCTCGCAGGCGTCATCGTCGACCGCATGGATCGCCGCACGCTCCTTGTGTGGACCCAGGCCTTGGCCATGGTGCAATCGCTGGTGCTTGCCTTCCTCACTCTCACCCATCGCATCACCATCCCTGAAATCCTGGTCCTGAGCATCATGCAGGGCTTCATCAATGCATTCGATATGCCCGGACGGCAATCCTTTATGGTCAAGATGGTGGAAGACAAGACCGCCCTTTCCAATGCCATCGCCATCAACTCTTCCATGGTGAATGCGGCGCGCCTCATCGGCCCGTCGCTCGCTGGCATGCTCATCGCCGTGAGCAGTGAAGGCTGGTGCTTCCTCGTCGATGGCATCAGCTACATTGCCGTCATCATTTCGCTCCTGATGATGCGCCTTTCTCCCTCCATGGAACAGCGCGCTACCACCACCATGGTTGTCCAGCTTCGCGAGGGTTGGGCCTACGTCATCCAATCCGCTCCCATTCGCACCATTCTGCTGCTGTTTGCGCTCATCAGCCTCATGGGCTGGCCCTACATGGTCCTGATGCCAGTGTTTGCAGCGCAGGTGCTGAATGGCGGACCGCACACGCTCGGCTTCCTGATGGGCGCGGCCGGCGTGGGCTCGCTGACTTCCGCGCTGGCGCTCGTGCTGCGCCGCTCCGTGCGCGGACTGACCCGCGTAATCCCGATAGCGTCCGCACTCTTTGGCGCGGGCCTCATCTGCTTTGGTTTGTCCAGGGTGCTATGGCTCTCGATGCTGCTGATGCTTGTGACCGGCTTTGGCATGATGCAGGGAGTCACGGCCAGCAACACCATATTGCAAACCCTGGTGGATGAGAAGATGCGCGGACGCGTCATGAGCTACTACACCATGGCCTTTGTCGGCATGGCGCCTTTCGGCAGTCTGCTGGCCGGCACCATGGCCCATGCCATCGGCGCTCCGCGCACCGTCATGGTAAGCGGCGTCGCGTGCATCCTTGGATCGCTTTGGTTCTGGACTCAGCTCAAAACCATCCGCAAAGACATGCGCCCCATCTACGAGCGCCTCGGTATCCTCCCGCAGGCAAATCTCGTTGTGGAAGAGAGCGTTGAAGGATCATAATGAGCGAGCTGCTCTTCGAAGCAGCGTGAGGTTGGAGCAATGGGACTGGCCGAAGATTTGGAGCGTATCGCCTTGCAGGAGCGGGAACTGCAACTCCCGCACCTCGACGCGCGCATGGCATGGGAGTTGGGATTCCGTCTGCAGTCCATGGCGGCAGAGCGCAAGCTGCCAGTAGTGATAGATATCCGCCGTTTTGGCCAGCCCTTGTTCTACGCCGCGCTCGAAGGCACAACGCCCGACAACGCTGAGTGGGTCCGCCGCAAAAGCAATGTCGTCGCGCGCTTCCACACAAGTTCCTACGCTGTCGGACTCAAGCTGAAGCAAAAGCACGAATCCCTCACCGAACAGCAAGGGCTGCCATTGGCCGACTACGCCACCCACGGCGGCTCGTTTCCCATTACCGTAAAGGGCGCCGGCGTCGTGGGAAGCATCACCGTATCCGGCCTGCCGCAGCGCGCCGACCACGAGCTCGTTGTCGAGGCAATCTGCGGCTTGCTGGGCCGCGAATACTATGAACTGAGGCTGGCTGCGGAATGAGTATCGAGCTGCAGTTCAACGTATCGCCTTCCTCAATGACCTAATTTGGGGCCTAGCGCTTCTTGTTTCTGTTCTTGTGCTTCTTTTTCTTCTTCGGCTTCTGCAGGTCCACCAGCAACTCGTCCAGCCTTGCAAACGAGCTCTCCCAGAACTTCCGGTAATCGGCAAGCCACTCCACCGCCTCGGCCAACGGCCTTGCTTCAAGGCGGCTCAGGCGCCGTTGTGCGTTGCGGTCACGCGAAATGAGCCCGGCGCGCTCCAGGACTTTCAAGTGCTTTGATATGGCGGGCTGGCTCATTGCAAACGGGGTGGCAAGTTCATTCACCGGCGCTTCTCCCAGGGACAGACGGGCAAGGATCGCGCGCCGCGTGGGATCGGCGAGGGCCGCGAAAGTCAAATCGAGCCGGCTGGATGCGAGAGATCTATAACCATTAAGTTCCATAACCACACGGTAATATACAAAGAAATCCAATGTCAAGCCGATTTTTTGCCGGACTTCGAGTGAATCAGTTGCCGCGTTGAATCAGGGCGATAAAGAATCCGTCTGTATGAAGCGCGCCGGGAAGCAGGCGAATCGCTCCCTCCGGTGTAAGGCAGCGGAGCAATGCAGTCGCTCCGGAGGTAGTCAGAACTCCGGCCTTAAGCAGGTCCTCAATTGTGGATTGAAACGAAATCAGGCGCGCATCCGGCCGCTCGCCAAGCACCGCGGCCACCACCTGCTCATTTTCTTCCGGCTCCAGCGAGCAGGTGGAGTAAACCACCCTTCCGCCGGGACGAACAGCGCGCAATGCAGCGCGGAGAATCCCGCGCTGGCGCGCAGCCTGTCGGTCGAGGTCCTCAGAGCGCAGCCGATGCCGGATCTCCGGATTGCGACCCAGCGTTCCTGTCCCGCTACAGGGAACATCAACCAGCGCCAGATCAAAGACCGATTCCTCTTCCAATGCCGAGGCGTCCGCAAGCCGGCACTCAATTTCCTCGGCATGATCGGCGAGCCGCTTTCGCAGCGCGTCGAGCCGTTGGGGGCTTGCCTCGCAAGCAACGATACGGGCATTCGGCTTTCGCTCTGTCAGGATGAGTGTCTTCCCTCCGGGAGCCGCGCAGGCATCGAGAATATTTCCTATGGTCGAATTTGCAGACCCAGCCGCAAGTTCGGCCACCAACTGCGAGCCTTCATCCTGAAAGCGGATTCGCCCCTCCTGATACGCCGTCGAACTCAACACATCGCCGGAAACAACCGTGCGCGCAGCGGTAAGCAATTCCCCCGACTCAACATGAACACCCGCAGCAGCCAACTCCGCATCTACAGCGCCATCGTCGATGCGAATCGTAAGCGAGGGCTGGCTCTGCCCATGGCGGCAAATCGCGCGCGCCGCCTCCATTCCATAGATGCCGACCCACCGTTCCACCATCCATGCGGGGTGCCCCATAGCCAGGGACAACTCTTCCACACTCTCTTCCGGTAGCTGAACCCGCGGGGCAGCATTTAGTTTGCGGAGCACTGCGTTCACCATTCCTGATGCGAAACGCTGCCCGGCCTGCTTGGCTAGCTCTACGCTTTCGTCAATCGCCGCGCGCGCGGGAATGCGGTCCAGACGCAGTATCTGAAACGCCCCAAGACGAAGCGCAATCAGAACCTCCGGCTCGAGCTTAGCGCCCGGATGTTTCAGCAGCGCACGCAGTTCGTGATCCAGCTGTATCTGCCAGCGTAGAACACCCAGCACGAGCGTAGTTGCAAGGTTGCGGTCGGCCGCAGAAAGCGCATTCACCGCCTTGCCGCGCAGTAAATCGTCGGAATGCGAATGGCCTTTTTCTACCGCAATTAGCACTTCGAATGCAGCTTTGCGCGCCGGCGAAAGTGGCGCCTTGCGATTCTTCGGCGCGCTCTTTTTGGGGACCGTCACGAAGTCTGTTCCCCGAGTCGCGCGCCTTCAGGCAGGGCCGTTCCGCGCAGGAATTCCGCTGCGCTCAGCCGCTTCTTTCCTTCAAGCTGAACCTCGAGCATTTCAATCCAGCTATTCGCCGCGCAAGCAGCAAACAGTCTGCCCTTCGCGACGTGGATCTGCCCGGGCCGCGAACCTGCCTGGTCCAATTCACATGCGTCCGCAGGTACCATGCGATGCAGGATCAGCTTTTTCCCCTCAAGCGTAGTGAACGCGCCGGGCCATGGTTGAAAGCCGCGCCAGCGATTGTAGATCTCTCGCGCGCTGCGTCCAACAAAGTCAATGCGGCCGTCCTCGCGGTCCAGAATCGGCGCAAACGTTGCAAATGAGTGATTCTGCGACTGCGGTTGAATCGTTCCAGCAGCAAGCCCGGCCAGAGTCTCCACCACCAGCGGGGCACCCTTGTGAGCAAGGGTTTCGAACAGATCCACCGCAGTTTCATCCGGGCCAATCTCGACAGTCTGCTGAAGCAGAATCGGCCCGGTATCGAGGCCCTCTTCCAACAGCATTGTCGTGTTTCCCGTGAACGCGTCGCCCATGGCTACGGCCCATTGAATCGGCGCAGCACCGCGGTACTTAGGCAGGAGTGACCCGTGTAGATTGATGCAGCCAAGCCGCGGCAAAGCGAGCATCCACGGCGGAATAATGCGCCCATAGGCGACAACCACAATCGCGTCCGGGGCAATCGCCTCGAGTTGGGCGCGGAACTCCGCGTTATTCCGGATCTTCTCCGGCTGCGTAACTGGCAGGCCTGCAGCCATTGCCGCCTGCTTCACGGGAGGTGCAGTCAGTTGCTGTCCTCGCCCCACCGGCCTGTCCGGCTGAGAAACGACCAGCGCAATTTCATGACCCGCTGCGAGCAGAGCCTCAAGTGTGGGAACTGCAAAGCTTGGAGTGCCGCAAAACACGCTCTTCATTCGCACTCCTTTGTCCTGGCCTGTTCTTAGTACCTATGGCCCTGATTACCACTTGCCTTCGCGCTGCAGCTTGCGAATCTTGCGCAGGTTCAGGTCGCGCTTCAGCGCGCTCATTCTGAAAATGAACAGCATGCCGTCCAGGTGGTCGATCTCATGCTGCATGCACCGAGACAGCAGTTCATCCCCGTCCATTTCAAACCACTTCCCGTGTTCGTCCTGTGCACGGATACGGACTTTGGCCGCGCGCACCACCTTCTCGCGAATGTCGGGAAAACTAAGGCAGCCCTCTTCTTCGTAGAGCCTGCCCTCCTGGAAGATGATTTCAGGATTGATCAGCACCAGCTTTTCATCCGGATTCTTGCCCACGCTCAGGTCGATGACCGTGACCCGTTTCGACACGCCCACCTGCGGCGCGGCCAACCCGATGCCCTGCGAGGCGTAGGTGGTCTCGAACATGTCCGCAACCAGCTTGCGCAACTCGTTGTTGAACTCAGTTACCGGCTCGCCCGGCTGAGAAAGAACGGGCTCAGGATATTTCACAATCTTCAGAATCATTTCTTTGTGTCTACTGCTCCGTTTCTGCTTGAATCCTTCTTCATACCGTTTCAGTGCGAACTCTAAAACCGCCCTATCTGTTCGATGTACCCATCGAAATTTCGCTTCATCTCCAGCACGGAGTCGCCGCCAAACTTCTGCTGCGCCAGGCCGGCAATCGTGAGTGCCACCATCGCCTCCGCGGCCACGCCCGCCGCGGGCACTACGCAAATGTCAGATCGCTCATAGCTTGCGCTGGTTGCTTCGCGCGTGTCAAAGCGTACGGATTCCAGCGGCCGCCGCAGTGTCGAAATCGGCTTCAAGTAGCCGCGCACCACAATGTCTTCGCCGTTCGAAACTCCGCCCTCGATTCCGCCCGCATTGTTCTGCGGACGCGTGAACCGCGTCGGCTGGCCATTGGGCTCGCTCGCGTAGTGAATGGGGTCGTGCACCTTGGATCCAAAAGACTCGGCACCAGTAACTCCGCGCCCGATCTCAACGGCCTTCACCGCCTGCAGGCTCATCACCGACCAGGCCAGCAGCCCGTCCAGCCGCTCATCCCAGTTAGCATAGGTACCCAGACCGGCCGGAGCGCCATGCACCACAACTTCAAACACCCCGCCCACCGTATCGCCGGTGCGCGAAACCTCTTCCACTTCTTCTTTCATGCGCGCTTCGGTAGATGCGTCCACGCAGCTCAGCATGACATCGTCTTTGGCCCCGACGGCAATAATCTCATCCCATACTGCCGCTCGATCAAGCTCCACCCGGCCCACGCGAATCACGTGACTCGCAACCTCGATCCCCAGCGTGCGCAACAGCAGCTTGGCAAATGCTCCCGCTGCCACGCGGCCCGTGGACTCGCGCGCCGAAGCCCGCTCCAGCACATAGCGCGCATCTGGAAAGTTGTATTTCAGCGCGCCGGCTAGGTCCGCATGCCCGGGACGCGGCGAAGCGACAGCCTGGTGCTTGGCCGGATCTCCTGCTCCTACGGGAAGCTTTTCTTCCCAGTTCTTCCAGTCGCGATTCACAATTTCAATCGCAATCGGCGACCCAATGGTCTTGCCGTGCCGCACGCCGGACAGAACGTGGGCCTTGTCGGTTTCAATCTTCATGCGCCCGCCGCGCCCATAACCCTGCTGACGACGCCAAAGCTCGCGGTTCACAAATTCCAGGTCGACGGGGACACCGGCGGGAAGTCCCGAGATGAGGGCAACAAGTGCCTCCCCATGCGATTCCCCGGCAGTCGAAAAACGGATCATATTCTATTGATTGTAACGGACTGCCGAGTCAGCGGCTTAGGCAGTCAGGCGCGCGACCTGCGCTGCGCTTTCGGCCACGCCGGCCTGCACGCCAACCAGGGCGTAAAGGCCGCCCGCTTCCTGCCACAATTTCGCCGCCTCTTCCCTGTCGCCAACATTGGCTTTGACAAGTGCATATCCGCGAAGAGCATTGGCCAGGTCGAGCGGGGGAGTGTCGTCCCGCTCCCGGTAGATCTCCAGAGCCTCAATAAAACACGGCGATGCCAGTTCCGGTTTCCCCTGGTTCCGAAGAATGTCTCCCACGTGTCGTACTGTGTGAGCCAGAACGAGCGGCTTGTCCAACGTGCGATAAATGGCGACCGCTTCCTCATAATGTCCGAGTGCATCGCCGGTTTCCTTCAGGTCCCGTTCAATCTGCCCCAGACCCGTAAGAGCCTTCGCCAGCACGGCCTTGTCGCCGGCTGCCCTGCACAAACCAATCGCCTCCGTGAAGCAGACCTTTGCCTCCGCTGGCCGGTTTCCTCTGCGCGCCTCGTAGCCCTGCTTGATAAGGATCTCTGCTGCATTCCCCGTCATGCCGACAGATTAGCACAGGCCAATTGGCGCTTCCCTCCGGCTCACTCACTCGCATACGATGGAGCCCATGACCTACTTCCTGTTCAAGACCGAGCCCGACGTCTACTCCTTCGATGACTTCCTGCGCGACGAAGAAACCACCTGGGACGGAGTCACCAACCCCACAGCCGTCAAGCACCTGCGCGAGATGAAGGCCGGCACGAAGTGGATCTTCTACCATACAGGCGACGAGCGAACCGCGGTGGGCACCGGAACTGTAGTCAGTGTGGACCCAACCGACCCCAAGGTCCCCATCGTCAAAGTCAAGGTAGGCAAACGCCTCAAGCACCCCAGGACGCTGGCGGAAATCAAAGAAGATCCGTTATTCGCCGGATCGCCCCTGGTCATCATCGGCAGGTTGTCGGTGGTTCCGCTGACCCAGGAGCAGTGGGACTGGTTTGTGGAATAAGGAAACAAAATCAAGCGACGAATCCACTGCAAACCGATGGGCTCGGGTTCAGTGCACGGCGCTCAGAAGCCGAAGCACAAGGGGAAGCGCGCCGAGAACGCTAACGACAACGACAGTCGTCCTAGCTCGCTTGAAGTCGCGGTCATCAGCCTTCACGGCATGGAACCTGATCCACCAGCGAATGGTCATGCACGGAACGGCGAACATCAGGAACCAATATCCGACAATGCCAAGTAGGCCAAAAAACGGAAAGAACATAAGACCGATGAAGGCCAAAAAAGCAATCGCCATAGTTCTGAGAAAACTGGCGTCGCTGCACGCTTGATTCACGCGGTCCATCTGCCTCGTGGCTGCCTCCGCAACGGTCGGGTCGATGCGTGCGGAACAGAAACGGCATTGCGTCGACGATGCATCAATCGTCTGTTTGCAATTGGGGCACTCGAAAATTCCCGCACTGTTACTTGCGACCGTCAGGCTCAGGCTATTCGCCATATTTTCCCTCCCCGAGCCACCGCTTGGTATTCAGCAACTGCCGCTGGTCCAGCGCCCAGACCTTCCCGGTCAACTCATCCGGCCCCTTACCTTCGCGCGCGCACTTGTCGAATTCGCCCTGCACGGCCTGCATCTTGGCATCCAGATCGTCCAGAAAGTTCAACACCAGCGCCTCCGGAATCATGGGCAGCTTGGGCGAACCGAATTCCAACTTACCGTGATGGCTCAAGATCATGTGCAGCACAAGAGTCTTCAACTTCAACGGGAAATCCGGCAGGCTGTCGATGGTCTTTTCTGCCAGCGCGACGCCCATCTGGATGTGTCCCAGCAGCGTCCCCTCTACCGTGTACTCAAAGCCGATCTCCCAGCTCAGTTCGCGCACTTTCCCAATGTCGTGGAGAATCACACCGGTCAAAACCAGGTCGCGATCCAGCAATGGGTAATGCGGAACCACCCGGTCTGCCAGCGTGCAAAGGCTTACCACATGTTCCAACAACCCGCCCAGCCACGCATGATGCAGTTGCTTCGCCGCAGGAGCTTCTCGATAGGCCTGAGCCAGCACCGGATCACCGAGTACAGCGTTCAGCAGGCGCTTCAAGTCAGGATTGGTAAGGCTCTCCACGAATCCCAGCAGTTGGGTCCACAGCGTTGCAACATCGTATGTAGTCGATGGCAGCAGGTCCGTCTTGTCGGCTTCATTGGGCAATGCAAGACGAAGCTGATCCACCTTCATCTGGAGCCGGTCATCAAACTTTGACGCGCTGCCCCGTGCCTTCACAATGTCGCCCCGCACAAATTCTTTCGCAATGCGCGGGTCGTTGGGATCCCAAATGCGGCCTTCGATCTGCCCCGTCTTATCGCCCAGAATCAGGTTCAGATAGGGCTTGTTGGTTTTGGTGGTCCGCTGCTGCTTCATCAGCACCAGGAAGAAGCTGTCGAAGGGCCTGCCTTCGTCGAAGTTTGCCAGATCGGCAATATAAATGTCTTTCATAGAGGGTTGCGCGGACACCGGCCGCATGCTGCTCTTGAAATGCGGGTCAAGAATATCACGGCCCTGCGTTCCGTCAGTTCGCGCAGGCCGCAACATCCGCCCCTGTGTTGTTTGTTAAGCTACGGGATCGTAATTCAAGTTAGGACCGAGCCACCGCTCCACTTCCGCCACGCTCATCCCCTTGCGCTCGGCGTAATCCGCCGCCTGGTCGCGCTCAATCTTCCCAAGCGAGAAATACTTCGACTCCGGATGTGCAAAGTACAGTCCGCTCACGCTCGATCCCGGCCACATTGCAAACGACTCGGTAATCTGCATTCCCGTATTCGCTTCGACATTCAGCAGCCGCCACAGTGTGCCTTTCTCCGTATGATCCGGGCAGGCCGGGTATCCCGCCGCAGGCCGAATGCCCCGATACTTCTCGTGGATCAGCTCGTCAATGCTCAACGCTTCCGCGCGACCATAACCCCATTCATCGCGGACCTTTTTGTGCAGGCTCTCGGCGAACGCTTCCGCCAACCGGTCGGCAATCGCCTCCGCCATAATCGCGTTGTAGTCGTCGTGCTTCGCTCTGAACCCGTCGCACAACTCCTTCAGCCCGATGCCGCTTGTCACTGCGAATGCGCCAATGTGGTCGCTTAGCCCTGTTTCTTTCGGCGCAATAAAGTCGGAAAGCGAACGGCATGGCTGGGTGCTCTCCGTGCTTGCCTGCTGACGCAAAAAGTGGAACCGCTCCAGCACCTCCGCACGCGATCCATCCACATACAGATCCACATCGTCGCCCACCGCATTGGATGGGAAAAGGCCGTAGACACCCCGCGCCCTGATCAACTTCTTCTCGATGATCGTATCCAGCAGCGCGTTCGCTTCCTCGAACAACTGCCGCGCCTGCTCGCCCTGCTTCTCGTCGTCGAGAATGCGCGGATAGACTCCCTTCAACTCCCACGTGTGAAAGAACGGCGTCCAGTCAATGAATGTACGCAGCGTCTCCAGCGGAAAATCATCAAGTACGCGCACTCCAGTAAATTCGGGGACAGGAACATCCTCCGCGCGCCACTCAATCGGCGTGCGTCTCGCTCGCGCCGCTTCCAGAGAAACCAGCTTTTGCCGCGGCGCGGCATGCTGCTTGCGGAGCTTCTCGTAGTCGGCGCGATGCAGCGCAACAAACTCCGCCTTGCCGTCGTCGCTCAGCAGGCTGGTCGTCACGGGAACCGCACGGCTCGCATCCAGCACATGCACCACCGGCTCGCTGTAGTGCGGTGCAATCTTCACTGCCGTGTGCGCCCGGCTCGTGGTTGCTCCACCAATCAACAATGGCTGCTTGAACCCTTGCCGCTCCATCTCGCGTGCAACGTGCACCATCTCGTCCAGCGATGGCGTAATCAGCCCGCTCAGCCCGATCAGGTCCGCGTTCTCCGCCTTCGCGCGTTCAAGAATCTTCTCTGACGAGACCATCACTCCAAGGTCGATGACCTCGTAGTTGTTGCAGGCCAGCACTACGCCCACAATGTTCTTACCGATGTCGTGAACATCGCCCTTCACGGTTGCCAGCACAATCTTCCCTTGCGCCTTCACCGCCTGTCCGGCCGCGACCATCGCGAGCTTTTCAGCTTCCATGAACGGCGTAAGGTGCGCTACCGCTTTCTTCATCACGCGGGCCGACTTCACCACCTGCGGCAGAAACATCTTGCCCGCTCCAAACAGGTCGCCCACCACACTCATCCCGTCCATCAGCGGACCTTCTATCACCAGCAGAGGACGCCCCAGCTTCACGCGCGCTTCCTCGGCATCGATCTCGATGTACGCGTCAATCCCCTTTACCAGCGCGTGCGAAAGCCGCTCCTCCACCGTGCCGTTGCGCCATTCCTCGGCTTTCTTCTCGCTAACAACTACTCCGCCTGCGCTCTTCAGCGCTTCGCCAAAATCCACCAGGCGCTCGGTCGAATCCGCGCGCCGGTTCAGTAGCACGTCTTCCACCAACTCTTTCAGTTCGGGCTCAATCTCTTCGTACACCTCCAGCATGCCCGCATTCACAATGCCCATGTCCATGCCGGCCGCAATCGCGTGATAAAGAAATGCCGAGTGCATGGCTTCGCGAACCTTGTTGTTGCCGCGGAAACTGAACGAGATATTCGAGACGCCACCGCTCACCTTGGCGTGGGGCAAGTTGGCTTTGATCCAGCGCGTTGCACGGATGAAGTCAACAGCGTAGTTGTTGTGCTCCTCCATGCCGGTCGCCACAGTCAGGATGTTCGGATCGAAAATGATGTCTTCCGCCGGAAACCCAACTTCGTCCACCAGAATGCGATAGGCTCGCTCGCAGATGCGGATCTTCTCTTCGTAGCTCGCCGCCTGCCCCTGTTCGTCAAAGGCCATCACCACCACGGCCGCGCCATACTTCAGCACCGTCGCCGCGTTTTTTCTGAACTTATCCTCGCCTTCCTTCAGCGAGATGGAGTTCACAATCCCCTTGCCCTGCAGGCACTTCAGCCCCGCCTCAATCACTTCCCACTTCGAAGAGTCCACCATGAAGGGGACCTTGGCAACTTCCGGCTCGCTGGCCAGCAACTGCAGAAAGCGCGACATCGCCGCCACACCGTCGATCATCCCCTCGTCCATGCAGATGTCGATTACGTTCGCGCCGTTCTCTACCTGCTGCCTGGCAACGCTGACCGCTTCCTCGAACTTGCCTTCCTTCACCAGCTTGGCGAACTTCGGCGACCCGGCCACGTTGGTCCGCTCGCCAATCATGATGTACACACCGGGCTGTTGCGTAAATGGCTGCGAGCCCGACAACCGGAGCGGCTTGATTTCCTGTATCACGCTTGCGTCTGTGCTCACGCTGCTGCCTCGCTGGGCCCGAGCCTGCGCGGAGCCTTGCCCTCAAGCGCTTTCGCAATGGCCGCAATGTGTTCTGGTGTATTGCCGCAACATCCTCCAGCAATATTGATGAGCCCTCCTCGCGCAAACTCGCCCAGGTAACGCGCCATATCCGGCGGTCCCAGGTCAAAGCCGGTCTCCGACAGTGGATTCGGCAGCCCCGCGTTTGGATAGCAGGAAATCGCCACGTCCGCCTTCTCTGAAAGCTCACTCAAGAATGGATACATCAAGTCCGGACCGAGGGAGCAGTTCAACCCGATTGACAGCGGCTTCACGTGCTTCACCGCATTCCAGAACGCTTCAATCGTCTGTGCGGAAATCATCGTCTCGCCGCCTCGTCCGACAGCTGCTGAAATCATCACCGGCAATTCCTTGCCGCTCGCTGCAAGCCCGTCTTCATCGAACACTTCGCGGATAGCCACCAGCGCCGCCTTCGCGTTGAGAGAATCAAAAATTGTCTCCACTAGCAGCAGATCTACGCCGCCTGCAATCAGCGCCCGTACTTCCTGCGCGTAGGCCGTCTTTACCTGGTCGAATGTCACCACGCGGAACCCCGCATCGTCGGCATCCGGCGAGTTCGACAGCGAAACCGTCAGCGGCCCAATCGCGCCAGCCACAAACCGCTGTCTCCCTGTCGCATTCGCCACGCGGTCTGCCCAATCCCGGCACTGCCGTGCCGACTGCTCATTGATCTCCCACGCAAGATCGCCCAGAAACTTGTCGTCGATGATCTTCTGATAGAATTCCGGATCCTTCCGGCCGCCATGTTCGCGCGGATCGTCGACAAAGAACTCGCTCTGCGTAATGCTCGTCGCGCCAAACGTATTCGTCTCAATAATGTCCGCGCCCGCTTCAAGAAACCGGCGATGAATATCGCAAATCATCTGTGGCTGCGTCAGGCTGAACAGATCGCCGTTGTTCTTCAGGTCCTTCTTTGAGTTCTTGAACCGTTCCCCGCGGATGTCCGCTTCTGTCATCCCGTAGGTGCGGATCGTGGTGCCCATCGCCCCATCAATGATGGCGATGCGGCTCTCGAGTACCCTCTCAAGAGGATGTTTGTGGGCTCTTGTCATGTCTCTCTATTCGCCTTGAAGCGTTTGGGCCGATATGCCGGGCACCATTACGAAGATTTAGTTTTCTGACGGCATCGCAATCGTCAGGTATGGGGCAAGCAGTAGGACGGGGTGGGGTTCACCCGCGTGCGGTGCCGAAACACGCTCTCATTATTATAGCGAGAGATTGTTTGCCGTCGAACCTGAGATGTCCCAACCGGCTCGCAGCACTGCCTGCTTTACCCGTAAAAGCCGACCGGACCTGGGTTCAATCCCCAGGTCCGGCGGTGTGGAACTTCAGCCTGCGTTACTGTTGCGGTTGGGTCGCGGGTGCCGGAGCAGGTGGAGCGGGAGCCGGAGCGCCAGGGACTGACGGCGCGGGAGTTACGTCTGGCGCCGGAGCGGGCTCCGTTTTCTTTTTGTCAGACAGCCGCGTCTTGTCGCCTGTAGTCGCGTTGTCTTTCTTCTTTTTCTTCTTCGTTGTATCGCCAGCCAGACCGAGTGGCGCAGATTGTGTCTGCCGGTCCGCAACTTCTGCCGAATCGGCAGCGGCAGGCGCCATCGGGTCCGCCGATTTAGTTCCTGGTGCGGCCTTAGGCTGCTTTACGGTTTTCGCGCGCGCGCTGAAGCGGGTCTTCTCCGTCGGCTTTTCCTTGGCATCCAGAGGATTTGCCGGCGTGTCGGCGCTCGCAGTCTGATCACCGCCCCCTGCGTCCTCCACCTTCGTCTCCGGTGCGGAGGGCAGCGTCTTCGAAGGCGCCTGGCCGAAGCGAATCTTTTCTTTCTTGCCCGGCTTCTGGGTAGTCAAAGCCACATTCTTTTTCGTCGCGGAAGTGGCGGGGGTGGCAGGTGCGGCCGCCTGCGCCGACTTCTGCCGATAGGTTCGCGTTGTCTCGCGGAAGCGCGTCCGCTCCACCTTCTTCTTTTTCTTTGCCACTGGCGCCGTATAGGCGCTGTAAGTCAGCTTGGTCTCTTTCGTGCTCGCGCCCGTATCCGTATAGCCCGGCTTGATATCGATCGCCGCTTCCTCGCGCATCGTTGTCAGGTATCCGCGAATCGCCGGCATCATCCGCGTCTCATAGAAGGCCTGCTCCACGTCCTGCTCTACATTCTTGTACTCCGGAACGCCGCCAGGAACGTGTTGCGTCACCTTGAAAATCACCAGGCCCTGCTTGGTCAGGATCGGGTCAGTGTACTGCCCTGTCTTCAGCGCAAATGTCTGGTTTTCGAGAACCGGCGCCAGTGTGCCCCGCTTGAACTGGCCAAGGTCTCCGCCCTCGGAGGCCGTGGTCCCGTCGCTGAATGATTTCGCCAGTTGGGCAAAGTCCCCACCCTGGTGCAGTTTGGCTTCAATATCCGCGGCCTTCGCCTTGGCCGCAGCCTGCTTCGCATCGTCATCCGAAGGGCTGCTCGCAACAAGAATCTCACTCAGCCGCTCGCTTTCCGGCTGCACATAATCCTTCTTGTGCTCTTCAAAGTAGCGCTGCGTCTCGCCCGGCGTGATCTGAATCTTCCGGCCCACCTGGTCGCGCATCACCTGCTGGGTAATAATCTGGTTGCGGATATTCGCCTTGAAATCCTCAAACGAGACGCCCTGTTCTTTGGCGGCCTTTTCCAGATCTTCAATCGTTTCCAGGTTGTACTGCTTGCGATACTCGTTCAGCCGCTGAATCAGCTCGGTCTCGCCGTTGATCCCCAGTTCCTTGCCCTTTGAGAGCCAAAGCTGCTGGTCGATCAGGCCGCGCAGCAGGTCCTTATGCGCCTCCGAGATCTGTTGCATCGTCGCACCGTGCTGCCGCGCCTCATCGTCCATCTCTTTCATTGCACGGTCGTAATCGGAGCGCGTGATGATCTGGTCGTTGACGCGCGCAACAATCTCCTCCACCGTCTGCCCGCCGTAGGGACTCT